>Ga0326728_10000888_pt1 | contig 111834 bp, 93 predicted proteins | sample MB3enrmetagenome_FD_207602 | JGI IMG/M metagenome (GOLD analysis project Ga0326728, IMG submission 207602) | Lab enriched peat soil microbial communities from McLean, Ithaca, NY, United States - MB31MN | ecosystem: Environmental > Terrestrial > Soil > Wetlands > Peat | place: USA: New York... | reverse complement strand
CCATCATGGTCAGCAAGCCTCCGAGAATAGAAATCCAGCGCAGCATGAGAAGCATCTGCTCTCTTCTAGCATGCTTTCGCTAAATCTCACCCGCTAATCTCAGTGACTTTTTCAACACCCACGCCTGTTTACGTCAACAATGCAAGTTTTTCGGTTCATGATTATCCCCAAGCGCACCCGGATCCTCCCTCCATGGAAAACTGAATGCTTTTCGCCGAATGTGCGATTTTCTTGTTGACAGCGCGCCGGAATCGTACCATCATGCGGCAACGTGGTGAGGAGTTCGCTGCCCTCACAAGTGAGCAGGTCCTTCCCGGATTAGTAGAAGATAGTCTTCCCCTTTTCAAGCACGTGTTTTTGCCAGAACTGGGTCTTCCACTTCGCCGACAGAGCGCAGACGAGGAGCCAGGTCGATCTGGAGAGAACACTGTTTACAAGTCAATCAGAACCAAAACAATGCCCTATGGGGTAGGAGGAAAACAAATGCAGAACCAGAATTGGCGGCTCTCCAGCAGGCTAAAGGAGAAGAACATGAAAACGACGATGGCGATCATTACGGCTTTGGTGACGTTAGCGCTGCTATCGTCTTTGGCCAATGCTCAAGTGTTCTACGCGGCACCACCCGAAGGTTTCGACGCGACGAAAGCTTCGGCTGCAGATCTTGATCGCTACGGACTGCCGCCGCGACCCGATCCATCGCAAGCCGTGCCTTACCGGGCGTGGCTGCGTTTGGTGACAACTCCACAGACCCGTATCGAGAATCCCGCTGTCGAGATCACCAATATTGTGAATGGTCCGGCACGGGATTTGAAGGTGAAGGGAGCGTTGAAGGGCAATGCGGTTGCCAGTACGTCGACGAACTGGAGCGGGGTTGCCGTTACCACTCCGAATGCGTTTACTGCGAACAATAGCGCCGTGTACAGTGAGTTTGTAATGCCAAAGATGGGCGTCGATAACTGCACCTATGGGACCTACTACATGTCATGGTGGGTGGGCTTCGACGGCTTCGGCAGCGGAGATGTCCTGCAGGCTGGTGCTGCGAGCACGAACTGCAAGACAACCTACGTACTGTGGTACGAGTGGTTCGAGTCGGGCTGCACCTCCTCTTCGGCGAGCCATCCCTGCTACCAAACGAACTTCAAAGGGATTCCGGTTACCGCGGGCGATTGGGTATATGTAGAGGTTTGGTATACGACGGCTTCGCCACAAGGTCACGCTTACGTTTTGAACTATACGACCAAAAAATCTGTCTCGGTCGGATTCAGCCAACCGAGTGGCACCGCCACCTATGAGGGAAACAGTGTTGAGTGGATTGCGGAACGTCCCGGTGTTAACGGAGGGCTCTCGAACTTAGCCAATTACCTTGGTCAGGGATCGGTTGTCGATTACGCATCCGACGGCACCAACTACTACTATCCTGGCTCAGCGCCGTCTGGCGACACTATTTACGACATCACCATGACATGCCCGCCGTGGAACCCAAGCTCTTCCTGCACGTCAACGACGGACCTTTCGTGGCCTGACGTGCTAGGCGAGAGCATGTGGACTTTTGACGAGGGACCGGCTTTTCAATAGAAACTGCGCCCGACTTTGACCAGGGCTATTTGCCGTCACGGGTGAGGTTCTGTGAAATCAGCGTTTCGCGGAACCTTGCCCGGTGGGACGGCAGTAGTTCCTCGTCAGTTGTTGTTAAATCGCGATAACGCTCATTGTGGGGTTTTGAGTGTAATCCCTGGTTACAACAGTTGCGTGGGAACACTCTGCGGCGCAGAATGTTGTTTAAATGATGGGTGGTTGGACATCCTCTACCTGCATGATTGCGCTTGCAGCGCTTGTATGGCCCCCGATATGTAACGCCCAGGGCTCGACCACTCAGTCGGACGCCAGTCCGCCCGCGTCTTTCACCGCACCAGCCGCCATCGACACAAGCCATTGTTCAGCGATTGTGGCGGGTGGTTCCCAGACGAGTCCGCTTTCAGCCGTCTGCGAATTCGCGCTCAAATACCGTCGCGAACTTCCCGACTTCATCTGTGAGCAAACAACTACAACAACCAGTCCGACGTCGAACACAGTATTGAAAGCGGAAGTGACATTCGAGAAAGGCCACGAACGCTATTCCAACGTCACCATCGACGGGAGGCCCCCCGACGCCTATTCCTCCGCAAGCGCGGGCATTGTCAGTTTCCTCTCGACGGGCGAACTTGGGAGTGACCTCGTTAACCTGTTCAAACCGCCAATTGTGGCCGAATTCCAGCTTAGGAAAGAAACAAGACTCCGCAAGATTCCCTCGTCGGTCTACCAATTCCATATTGCAGCGGAGAAGAATACCTTCTGGGAGCTCCGCGATAGCTGGGGAATGACTCTAGATCCCGAGTACGAAGGTGAGCTGTGGTTAGAGCGCCAAAATGGGCGACTCCTGCGACTGGAGTTGCACCCGGTGCACCTGCCTCACAACTTTCAGATCACTTCTGCTGATATCACGATCGACTACAGCGAGATTCGAATTGGCAACCTGGGCGCCTTCCTTCTGCCGTCTACATCGGAGACGAAGCTGTGCCGGCGTACAGGCTCACTTAGATGCATGAAGAATGTCGTCGTTTTCCACGATTGCCGGAAATTTGGCAGCGAGACCCGCATCACTACCGATAGTCCGCAGCCCTGAGAACGCCGCTCCGCAAAACGTCGAGTTTCCACGAAGGGTAAGGCACATGATTTGGTGAGTCAGGTATACCGAATTGCAGTGAGGCAAGGCAGGATGGCTGCTGAAAAATCCAGATTACACTCAGAACCCGGTGCGCTTGGGGTCTTGCTAGCGGCGAGCCGCCAGCGAGGCGTGCTTTCGAGAGGGATACAATGCCCACCCCTGCGCCTTGACACATCCGCGCGCGCGAACTACTCTACGGCCCGATTCTTGTTTGCCGGAGGTTGCTCTGAAAAACTCATGCCGTCGGGCCCGTTTGACTACGATCGTTCTGTCCGCCGCTTTCCTGGTTGCGTCCGCTATCGCCGCAAACGCCGCCCCGAAGAAAATCATCCTTGATACCGATCCGGGCACCGACGACGCCATGGCCCTCATGCTGGCGCTCAACTCGCCAGAACTCGATGTCCGCGCCATCACCGTCGTTCCCGGCAACGTAACCGCCCAGCAGGGACTCGAGAACGCGCTCCGCATGGCCTCGCTCGCCAACCGCTGCGATATTCCCGTCGCCGCCGGAGCCCAGCACCCGCTTTTTCAGAAGCTAGTTACCGCTGAGTTCTGGCACGGCAAGAACGGCCTGGCCAACATCGATCTGCCGCCCAGCAAGTGCAAAGTCGACCCGCTTTACGCCCCCGACCTGATTATCGAGTTGGTCCATGCCTCCCCGCATGAAATTACGCTCGTGCCGATCGGCCCGCTCACCAATATCGCGCTCGCCGTCGAAAGAGACCCGTCCATCGTTCCACTCGTGAAGGAAGTGATCCTGATGGGCGGATCCATCAGCGGAGGCAATGTCAACGCCGCTGCCGAAGCCAACATCGCCAACGACCCCGAAGCCGCCCAAATCGTCTTCCAAGCCGGATGGCCCGTCACCATGGTCGGCCTCGACGTTGCCAACAAAACTCTGCTCACGAAAAAGCATCTCGACCAGCTAGCCCAGACGCACGGCGCGATCAACGATTTCATTTACAAGGTCGCCAGCTTTCTTATCGATCTCTCCGCGAAGTTCGATTCCCCCGGCACGGCGATGTACGATCCGCTGGCAGTGGGTGTCGCCGTCGACTCAACTCTGGTGACCGCGCCTGCCATGCACGTCGATGTCGAAACCCGGGGCGAATTCACCCGAGGTGAAACCGTCGCCAACCGTCAGGGATACGTCGAGCGCAACGTTCTGCACGGCGACCGCTACGTGATCGAAGGAATCGACAAAGTCGAGCCTAATGCGAAGGTGTGCACTGAAGTCGACGCCAACCGCTTTCTTGAGATGTTCGTGTCGAGGATTCGCGGCAAGTAGTTTATTAAAGTTTCAAAGAGGGAAAGCTTCGAGGTTTCAAGTCGAAAGGTTTGTGAAACCTTGAAACTCTGGAACCTTGAAACCTAGCCTTTACCCAAGGAGCGCCGATGTTCACACCCCAATCTCTCGGCCTGGCCGTCTTCATGATGATCACCAGCGCGATCTGCTGGGGTTCCTGGGCCAACACCTACAAAGGCGTCAAGAACTACCGTTTCGAACTGTTCTACTGGGACTATGCCGTCGGCATCTTTCTTATCTCGCTCCTCCTCGGCTTCACCATGGGCAGCACTGGCCATGATGCCTCCAGCCTCCTCAATAACATTCGCTCGGCCGACACCGACAACATCGTCTCCACCATGATCGGCGGCGTCATCTTTAATCTCGCCAACCTTCTCCTCGTCGCTGCCATCGACATGGCGGGCCTCGCCATCGCCTTTCCGGTGGCGATCGGCATAGCGCTGGTCGTCGGTGTCATCTCCAGCTACATCATCCAGCCCAAAGGCAGCGCCGCGCTTCTGGCTGGCGGCGTAGTCTGTGCGCTCATCGCCGTTATCCTCGACGGCAAGGCCTACGGCTGTCTAGCCAGTGCCGGACGCTCGGTCTCCCGCAAGAGCATCGTCATCTGCGTCGTCTCCGGCGTGCTCATGGGCCTATGGGCGCCGTTCGTCACGCGCTCGATGACGCGCGGCAACACGCTCGGCCCCTACGCCGTAGCCATTTTTCTAACCCTCGGGGCGTTGCTCTCGTGCTTTGTCTGGAACATCTATTTCATGAAGCGTCCGCTCGTCGGCGACCCGGTCAGCTTCTCCGGCTTCTTCCGCGGTCCGCTCTCCGGCCACGCTCTCGGCCTGCTGGGAGGATTCATCTGGGGCACCGGCATGGTTTTCAACCTGGTCGCCGCCCACTTCACCGGAGTCGCCATCTCCTACGCTATCGGCCAGTCCGCCCCTATGGTCGCCGCGCTGTGGGGAGTTTTTGCCTGGAAAGAATTCGCCGACGCCCCCGGCAAAGCGAAGCTCTACCTGTTCCTGATGTTCGTTTTCTATTGCCTGGGAATCCTGCTTGTGGCCAAGGCCAACGGCTAACAATTTTGTGAACCGCGCACAATCCACACCGACAATCCGCGGAACCATGGCTCCCAAGACGCAGCTCTATGGAAAACTGAATCGCTCACATGTCGTTAACAAAGTCCCCAACCCGCACAAAACTCTTGACTTTGCACACCCGGATACATTCTTATGTCGCTTTCAAATGAAACAGAGTTCTCCCGTTCGTTCTCATCCTGTCGCGCTTTTGGCGCGCCGCCTTGAGCCCGAGCGGCGAGGCCAGTTCGCAGCCATGCGAGCGGTCTGAAGTCGAAAAAAAAGGGGAACAATAAATGTCGAAGAATAAAGTGCTGCTCGTAGCGGTCATGAGCTTCGTGCTGTCCCTCTGCCCACTTCTTTACGGCCAGGCCAACGGAAGTTTCTCCGGCACCGTCGCGGACAAGACCGGTTCCGTCATCCCCGGCGCGAGCGTGAGGATCACCTCGCAGGGCACCGGCCTCGTGCGTGAGGCCAAAACCGACGGCTCCGGACACTATCTCGTCCCCCTGCTCCCAGTCGCGTTCTACACCATCCACGTAGAAGCCCAAGGCTTCCAGACCAGCGAGCAGAGAGACCTTCGCCTCCAGATTGACGAGCAGCGCGAAATCGACTTCGCTCTGAACCCCGCCTCGGTCAGCCAGACCGTCGAAGTCAGCGCCACCGAAGTCGCGGTTGAAACCACCAATCCCACGCTCGGCCAGGTCATCACCGCCGAAGAGGTCGCCGACCTCCCGCTCAACGGCCGGAACTTTGTCCAACTTGCGACCCTGACTCCGGGAACCACTCAATCCACCAACCCGGCCAGTTTCTTTGCCAGCGCCGCCAGCAGCGAGGCCGCTACCCGTGGCTCTTTCTCACTTTCCGTCGGCGGTTCGCGTGAGCAGAGCACCGATTGGCTTCTCGACGGCAACGATAACAATCAGCTCGACGAAGGCGGCATCGGCATTTTCTCCGATATCGACGACATCCAGGAGTTCAAAGTTCTCGCTTACAACTACTCTGCCGAATACGGAGAACGTGCCGGTCCCACGGTGCTCGTGACCACAAAATCCGGCTCGAACCAGTTTCACGGCACGGCCTTTGAATTTTTCCGCAACACCAACCTCGATGCCAAGACTCCTTTTGTCGGCACCGCCACCAAGTTCAATCTCAATCAGTACGGTGGTTCTTTCGGAGGCCCGATTCGAAAAGACAAGACGTTCTTCTTCCTCGATTACCAGGCCAAGGTGCAGCGCAAAGGCGTCCCCTTTACCGGCTACGTGCCGACGACTGCCATGGTGACGCCCATGCCGGCGACGTCGAATTGTCCAGGCTGTCTCGACGAGAGCACGAACCCGCTGGGCATAACCAACCTCACCAATCCATATCCCTATTACACTGATCCGACGACCGGCGTGAACAGCTATGCACCTTTCATTTGTAGTGTCAGCACGGGCCTCCCAATTGCTCCTCAGCCGGTGGGAACAACCTATGCTGGAAGTCAGGGACCTCCGGTCAGTGGAGTGAGCCAGCCCTGCCCGATCATCCCTGCCGTTCTAGTCAACCCGATCGGAGTCGCCGTTGCGCAGCTCTATCCCACGCCCACTCCCGGTATCCAGGCCGGTGTCGGCTATAACTATGCCAACCAGCCGATCCGTCGCCTTAACGAAGGCACCGGTGACATTCGCGTGGACCACAACTTGTCCAAGGGCGATTCCATTTTTGGGCGCTTCAGCTACGATCAGGCAACCAACTATATTCCGGGTGGTTCGCCCACGTGGGCCGCACAGAACGCTTTCGGTACCAACCAAAGCATCACCAATCACGGCCGTAACGCCGTCATTTCTGAGCAGCACGTCTTTTCGGCGAACACCATCAACCAGTTCACTGCCGGCTTCAACCGCATCTTTAATCACATCCTTTCCTACGGGGACTTCAAAGTTTCGCCCTGCGAGTCTGCGCGCTTGGGCATCCCGGGCGCCAACCTCGACAGCGTGTGCTCGCCCATTACCGGCTATCCCACCAACCTCGATCAGGCCACCAATGACTGCATTAGCTGCGGCATGACGTCATTCCAGATGGGCAGCTACTTCTCCATCGGGGATCGTGGATACGCCCCCTACCAGGGCGGCACCAACGTGTATTCGGTCGGTGACACCGTTGACTTCGTTCGCGGCCGCCACGACATCCGTGTCGGTGCCACCTACCGCGCCGAAGAGATGAACATCCGAAACAACGCGTTTCAGGACGGCTATATCGTCAACTTTGGCACCGCCAGCGGCGACGACATCGCCGATTTGCTCTTAGGCAGCATGGGCGTGTTTTCGGCCCATGATCAGACCTTCCTCGGCGGCACTGTGGGACGCCGCTACAAACTGATCCGCCCCTTCGTCCAGGACGATTTCCGGGTGACCAGCAACCTCACCCTTAACCTCGGACTCGCTTGGGCCATCGTCACGCCCGAGACCGAAGTAAGGAACCGGCAGGCGAATTTCGATGTTACGAATCTGACGTGGTACGTTCCCGCGGGGAGTCCCGGAATCAGCGGATGCACGAACTGCGTTACTACCAATGGGCGCGTGGGCATTCAGATGGACAAGACCGGGTACGAACCTCGCATCGGTTTCGCTTGGAAACCTGCCGGAAGACAGAATCTCGTTGTTCGCGGAGGCTACGCCATTTACCACGACTCTTCCTGGGATCAGGGTGGTCAGGGGTTGTGGCAGAATCCGCCCTACTATGCAGAGGTCGACCCATACCCGTTGGGCGTGTGCGCGCCCTTGGGCACGCCAGGTTGCGGTCTCTCAAACGGATTTCTCCTTGCCCCCGGTACCCCAAGCACGGTTACGGTCGACGGCGGCGCCGGTGCCATCTACAACGCGCCTGTCAACCCGGGCAACTATTCCGGCACCATTCAGTCGATGAACCGCAACTTTAAGATGGGTTCTGTCCAGCAGTTCAACCTCAACGTCGAGCAGGAGCTTCCCGGAAACGTCGTTTTCACTCTCGGGTACGCCGGAACTCGCAGCCGTCACATTCTCGTCAGCCAGTTGAACGAAAATCTCTCGTCTCCCGACGCCTGCGGAGTCGTCCCCGGCTACACCTTGGGCTGTGGCTTCCCGAGCTTTCCTTACGCGTTTCCGTTTCAGGTTGTCGCCACCAACAACAGCATCGGTTCGGCTCAATACGACTCCTTGCAGGCGAAACTCGAGACCAAGAGTGCGCGCCACGGACTTTACGCCCTCCTCGGCTACACTTGGTCTCGCAACTTTGACACAGGCTTGACCGACGGCTTGGGAACGAACCCGGGTGCGATGTACTATCCGCTTCCCGGAACGGCAAGGCTGGATTGGGGTCTTTCCCAGCTCAACCTCAACGACAGCTTTACCGCCAGTGTCCTTTATGATTTGCCATTCGGCAAAGGGAAGCACTTCGGCGGCGATTGGGGATCTGCCGCCAATGCGATCGCCGGAAATTGGCACGTGAACGTCATCGAGAGGGCCACGTCTGGCTTCCCGCTCTTCGTCGTCGACAGCTCCGATCCGTCCGGCATTTTCTTCAGTTACAACGGACTTACGGTTCAGCGTCCCAATCAGGTAGGCAATCCCAACGTGGGCGGACCCGAAGGTGGGCAAACGAATTGCCCGGCCAAGGTGCATACGCTTCAGAACTGGTTTAACCCGTGCGCCTTCGAAAGCGCTCCTGCCGGCGAACTCGGCACCGCCGCCCGTGCGCCCGTTTACGGTCCGCGTTTTGTGAACACCGACTTCTCGATATTTAAGGACATCCCGATGTCCTTCCGTGAGGGAATGAACCTTCAATTCCGGGCCGAGTTCTTTAACCTCCTCAACCATTCGCAATACTGGTTGGCCGGCATCAGCGGCACCGGAGAACAGGACATAAATTCATCGTCAAGCTTCGGCAAGATTACCCAGACCCTCAACAACCCGCGCCTGGTCCAGTTCGCCCTCAAGCTCCAGTTCTAGCCGGGGAGGCAAAGAGCTGACAGGCAGAACCTGCATTCGAGAGACAGGGGCTGGTCCGTCTCTGGCCTCCGAGACGTACACACCAAGGGGGCTGCCAACTTCCCGGTGGAGTTGTGATATATTGCCGCCGCTATGTTCCCGCAGAGCCGACTTGTCCTGCTCGCCATCGTCTTGCTCATCGCTTCCATCCCCACTTTCGCTGCTGACGAGGAAGGGCAACCTGCGCCGCGCTTCCACGCCAAAACCATGACTGGCGAGACCTTCACCAACGATTCCGTAAAAGGCAAGGTCGTGCTGTTGCAGTTCTGGACCACCTGGTGCCCTTATTGCAGAAGGGAACAGTCGCTCGTCGACACCATCGATCACCTATTCGCATCCAAAGGCGTCCTGGTGCTCGCGGTCAACGTCGCCGAGTCGAAAAAGAAGGTCAAGCAGTATCTTGGGCAGAGCCCGCGCTCGTGCCGCATCGTCCTCACCGAAGACACTAACCTCGCTGCCATGTACCAAGCCAACGCCTATCCTATCTATGTTGTTATTGATCGCGACGGTAACATCGCTGCCGAGCAGCGCGGGACCAGCGGAGAACGCGGCCTGAGAAGAATGCTGCGAAAAGCCGGCGTGGAATCGGACGAGTAGCCGGAATTGGGGAATCGTGCGAGCGATAAAACTTGGTGCGGAAGGGGGGATTTGAACCCCCACGCCTTTCGGCGCCACCCCCTCAAGATGGTGTGTCTGCCAGTTCCACCACTTCCGCAGGGACAGCACGAGGCATCGGCAGCTGCTGCTGGTTTTGCCAATCATTCTGCCGATGCACTGTGTATTTTAGCATGCGGGCTTTACACTGCTGCTCCATGACGACGAAAGATCACTTCCGCATTACCGCCTCGGCGCTCGGGCATTGGGCCATCGCGCAACTGCAGGATTCGCTCGCCGTCGGCCTGCTGTGGCTGATCGGCCTGTGGATCATCGGCGTGCCGTGGGCTCCGCTGTGGGCGGCGCTGGCCGCGGTGTTGCAGATCGTCCCGCACTTTGGGCCGGTCCTCGGAATGCTTGGCCCGGTGCTAGCCGCTGCTCTCCGTTGGAAAGACTGGCAGCATCCGCTTTACGTGCTCATTCTTTATGCGGTGATTGTGCTGCTGGATGGGTTCGTGCTCCAGCCTTATATCATGCGGCGAGTCACGCGCGTGCCTTGGTGGGCGTCGATTTTGGCTCCGCTCGCCCTGGGATTTGTGATTCCGTTCTGGGGAGTGCTGCTGGCGCCCCCGCTGCTGGCGGTGGTGTGGGCGTACCGGGAGCGGCGGGCAAGACAGTTACGATAACGCCTTGATTAGCCCTCCTGTGGTCTCACTGGCCGCCGACCTGCTTAAATGCCGGATTGGTGGATAGTCCCCTAAGTTCCGACTTGACTCGTTCGGGGGTATCCGGCGAAGCGAGCATAGAGTCTATGTAATCGGCCACGAGCGGATCGTTTCTCTGAAAAGACCATAGCGACCAGCCCGCTGCAGTTTAGGTTATGCCCCGCACGAGCGATGGCGTAAGGGATGATGGATGGTTTGGGGTATTTCGCAGTTTGTCAAAGTCATCGTAGTCCGACCGCCAGCTGAGCATGCTGGCGACCGTCCGCACCGGCTTAAACTCACCTGTCGCGCCATACACCGCCCACAACATATCTAGATGCTGAAATAGCTCTTGCGTTGGAGTCAGATCGTAAGGATCCTGCAGCGGTGGAAGACTAAGAAATTTCTCTTGCTCCTCCGCGCTCCACGAGTTCACCACGTCGCTGATATCGTATCCGGCCGAACGTAGAATCAGGAGCCCCAGTGCGCGGGTCAATGGAGGCTGTCCGACAATGCGCGTTCGGAAGTCCTGCGCGGCAATCGGATCTGCCTTGGCTGCCGCGCTCAAAAAGGCGCTGAAAATCTCTACCTGTCCCGCGCGTGCGTGATGGGTTTGGTCTGCTACAAGGAGCTGCAACGCGGGAAGAAATCGCGCAGGTTTTGGTTCTCTGTAGTAGGTTTTCAAGAGCGCATCCAGTTCTTGATCTTCTTTGAACGTCTTCTTACTACCTGTTTCAAAGCTTTCGATCTGAACAGTCGAACTCAGAGTCTGATGCCCGCCAGGGGATTCGACTTCCGCTTTCACGGTGGCGATTCCGTCACCGGCACCAGCAGGAACGCACCAGTGGTCGCCAGAGGCACCCAGACTGGCCATCGTTTTCATCGAGTCCGGCAACTTTTTCCCTATTACGCTCAGTGCTCCGGTTACAAAATCTCCACCTTCCGGCTTGATTTGCTTGAACTCTGAGAGGGACGAAAGAGGATGGACATCGCTGCTACCCGCGAATTCTACTCGGAACGAAAGTTTCGTTTTCTGCAGGTATTCGTCGCGCCGGTCACCGGTGGAATAGACCCCGATTCGAATGCACTGACCGGGGTTGAGAAGCGTGACATTTTGGGGAGCATTAACCAGCTTTAAGGTCTGCGCCCATTGCGTCTGAATAACGGATTCAGCCAGGAGAACGATCTGAGGCTCAATTTTGGGAGGCGACGGCTTTTTGGGGGGATAGGTTGCATCCTGGGCTTGCAGCGATGAAGCGCATGCGAGGGTGCCAATGAGAATATTACGGATTATTCTGGCCGTGGCGAACGAAAATAGCGTTTCCATGATGGTAGCAGTAGATCGCGATTTCCAGTGGAAGGCAAGTCAGTCTTTTGCGAGGCAAGCGAGCAGAATCCCAAGGCGGCTGAGTTACTACCCCTTCTTACGTTCTAGTAAGACCCAATCGCAGCAACGCCTTCCTCGGCCTGGGATGTCGTTGCGTGAGATGCAGGTCGAGCATTTCGTCCGGCTTGGACTTGGCACGGATGATTCGGAGCGAAACTCTGGAAGGAAACGACTGACCGCGGTCGGGCCGTGCCCTAATTTCCCTCCGGCCTAAGCCGGAACCTTTACGGAAACTAACTCCGGGCTGCAACGCGTAGTCTGAATGGCTTTGATCATGTCTTCGGCAGTGAACCTTCCCATAACCAGTGCCAGCTTGCGGTTGGTGGTTGTCTGTATTGGAGTTCGATCAATCCGCTGCACGTAGGCAGGGACGCAAGTTCCACGATTCACTCTCACAACAAATTTTGTGTTTTTCACGGTTTCTCCTGCCTGCTCGCGATGACCCGCTTAAATGAAAGAAAGAGGCATCTTATCGGCAAATCGCCGGCCTCCATCCGCAGCCTTTAGCCCTTCGTGTTGGACCGCCGGAGTGTGCGCCGGTGCGCTCGCTTCTTTCTCAGCTTGTTGGCAATTCTGTTTGCCTCAAACTTGTTGACCGGCGCCGCCTGAGACCCTGAAGCCGGCTCTACGGACTTTGCTTTGGTTGCAAGTGTTTCTTCGCTTACGTTCTCCATGCAGCAATTCTCCTTTGCATAGCTGTTTACGGTCGGCTTCTGGTAGACGCCACGGAAGGTCCGGTTAATCTACGCTTGTCCTACTGTCTTGAGCTTGCCAGTTTGGCCGCCCGAAGCTGTTCGGCGGTGAAGGCGTGCCCGCAGGTACTGCATCTCCAGGTTGAGTTTGGTTTCTGGTGCCCCGGGCCCGAATTGGGGTGGTTATTGGCGCTGGGATGGAACGCCATCACCAGCTCACCGCCGCATTCCAGACATTCCCGTCGCATAGCCGTATTGTTGCCAGAGGGGCGGTCGTGAAGCCCAGGTCCAAGATCCAAGCGTTGTTGTCGCACTAAGATAGGAGTGCTTCAGATGGGCTGACTTAGCTCAGAGAACCTGAAGAGTAAGAAGATGTTGCTCGCTCAATTTCGATGCTAGGCCTATCCGTGACCGTTGTCAACCAGCCGGAATGCGGCGAGCTGCTGCGTTAGACTTCACGGGATAGAACTTATCTCGCTCGATGTGGCTGGAGGGCTCGAGTTCAGGCGGAGTCCCCTCTTTCAGCAGCGCCTTTCTTAGCGGTGCATGGAGCTGCGTTAGATGGAGGTACAGCATTTCATCCGGTTTGGATTTTGCTCGGATGATTCTTATTAGTTCTTCTTTTTCTTCTTTTGTCCAGGCGCGTAATCCCGGCACCTGCGTTAGAACCAGCGCGAAATTGTCGAAGGCTTGCTTCTCCAGGGGCGTCCACAAGGACGTGCTAACTGTGCCGATTTTCATACCTAAGGTTCGCTCCAGCGCGCGCCTTGCATGCTTGCGCATGCGGTCGGCATCTCCGCCGAACTCTCGGGCCTTTCGCTGATTGACTCGCAGTCCGATGTTGCGGGTTGAGAAGGTATCCCACGCGCCCACTTCGCTCCCCGGCAATTCGTAAAATACGTGCCCCGCCGCCAGCCGTTTCAGCGTGCGCGCCGGAGTTCGGTATTTTGGTTCAGCGGCGATCTTCTTTTCTTCGCGCTCCACCAGATTGCGAAGATCGGCGCGACCGGGGCCGAAGCCTAGCTTGCGATAAAACCAGAACGCGCCCGACTCGATGGCCTCTTCGTTGTCGTGACCGAGTTGGTAGGGATAGACGGAGACGACCGTCGTTCCCATCCAGGCGCAGAGGCAGCGCAGGACCTGGGCATAGATCCATCCGGCCTCGCCGCCGCGGAAGGTGTAAAACGTGTTGAAACCGACTTCCATCCACTCGCAGAGGCCGATCGCCTCGATGTAGTTGATGGGCACGCCGTTTTTCAGCGTGAAGCCGGCGACGTAGGCGCGTAGTGGGAGGCGGCGGTCGGGCGGCAGGTTCCAGAGATAGATTTCGATGCCGCGGCCAGCTTCATTTTGTCCAAGATCGGCTCGCACTACGGAGCGCGGGTCGGCGAGTGTTGTGCCGTAGAGTTCGCGGTAGCGGACTAGCATGACCTCGCGGATCATGTCGGCGATGCGTTCGCCTTCTTTCAGCGAGAGTTTTGTGAACGAGGGCGGGCGCTTCGAGAGTTCATCGGCGAGCGAGACCTGGCTGCGGCTTATCAGCGGGCCCTGGTGGTAGAAAACCTTGCGGACCGGGCGCCAGTTGCGGGTGCGCGTGATGCGGGAGTTGGCGAGATTCCAGCGCAGGGGGATGCGCAGGGATTCGTAGAGTTCGGCTTTTTGAAGAGGCGGGAGGGACAGGCGGTCAAAGCGATCGATTAGCCACGCGGGCAGTTGCGAGGGTCGGCCGCGCTTCTTCTTTCCGCTCCCGCTCGCGGTTTCGAGCCAGCGGCGGAATGGCGTATCTGCCTCGACGAACGCGTCGTCTTCGAGTAACGGCATGAAGCGTGGACCCGTTGTTCCCAGTTCGCGGCCGGGCTCGTAATTGTCCCAGGCTATTTCGACCTGGCCGGGCATTCGGCGTAGGAGCCAGCGCGCTACGTCGAAACTGAGCGTGTCCTCCAACTGCGTGCCAGCGATGCCGGAGACTTCGAGGGGATCGAAGGCATCCATGTCGGCGCCGGACTGGCGTAGGGCTGCAACTTTTTCGTAGAAGTGGTTGAGGATGCGCTCGGTCGCGCGCAGCACGGCGGGGTTCTGCGGGAAGGCGCGGAGGAACATCAGCGCTTCGTGGAAACGGATCAGGGAGGCTGCGTCGGGGAAGCGCACCTTGTCGAGGGCGTGAAGAAGTTTCTCGACTTGTGCGCCGTCGCCTGCGTTGAAGCGGTAGCGTGCGGCTTCGAGTTCAGCGAGCTGACGTTCGAGCAAGCGTTGGGCCATGGTTATTAGATTCGCAGAATTTAGTGAGCCGGAAAGAGTACCACCTCAGCGGCTGAAGCCGCTAATAAGAATAGGGGCGTCCAATCGCAGCGCTGAAGCGCTGCGCCACCCAAGAGCAGAGGCAGCAAGATTGTCAAAAGCGCTGTGCACCCAAGGCGGAATCACCACGATTGCAAAGGGCGCTACGCCACCCCAAAGCGCCCACTTGCCAAGGCGGAGAGCAACGCCTGCCCGTTGACAACCATTGAAGCGTCAGAAATCAGTCGAAGATGGTGACGGCTGACGCGATCACGGTGGTCCACAAACCGCGCTTATCGCCGACCGCGGATTGCGTGACGTTGGCGGTGCGGACGATTTTATTCGAGATGCGATAAATCTCCTTTTTCTCGTCCCAGGAACGATCGGAATCGAATTCCACGTTGAGGGTGGTGGCCAGCATTTCGGCGGCGAGTTCCTCGGCGTAATCGCCGGCGGCGTCTTCGGTTTCGCCGAAGGAGTGATGCTCGCTCAGATATCCATAGGTGTTGCGGTCGGCAGGAATGGCTACGCCTATCGAAGAAGCTAGCAGGCGATGCGGTTCGTGCGTGGAATTTTCGGCAACCACTGCGAACACAATTTCGCCGGGATGCAGGTACTTGAGGCCTTGGGAGCGCGGAATCAGCTTGCACTGCGGCGGGAAGATGGAGGAAACGCGAACCAGATTCTGTGCCGCGATACCGGCATCGCGGAGGGCAAGCTCGAAAGAAGTCAGTCGCTCGCGATGTTTTCCCACACCCTTGGTGAAGAAAATCTTCTTCGGAACCATGTCCTTGCCCAATTCATTTTCCTCCGCACATTTTCAAATTGAACCTTGGATGCGAAAAATCTAACACAGGGATTTGTGAAGATTGTATGAAAAAAGACAAGGTTGTCCCTTTTTGAGCAGGAGCAGCGAACGCGCGCCGGACGCGGCAGGGTGATCGCGCTCGAAGCACTCAGGTCGAAGGGCCGGCGAGCGCCGCTCAGGCGGCGTGGGCCGCCGATTTCGCCGCCAGCGCGATCATCGTGGGCTTGGCCAGACGCTGGAAGTCCTGAAAGCTCATCCGGACCAGCTCCCGGTGCGTGCCGGCGTTGAAGGCGATTTCCTTGTCGTCGGCCAGGGTCTGATCGGCGAACACGTCCATGCCGTAGAGATTGCCGAACGGGGGCATGGATCCGGTTTCGCAGTCTGGGAAGCGATGGCGGAATTCGGGTTCGCTCGCCAGTTCCACAGTCTCGGCGCCCAGATATTTTTTCAGGCGATGGAGGTCGACACGGAATGAAGCGGGCACCACGGCCATGGCCAGCTTTCCATCGACCATGACCATGACGGTTTTGGCCAGTTCTTTTCCTTTGATATGAGTGAGCGCGGCAATCCCTTGAGCCGTGTAGGCCAGCGAGTGCGAGATCACCAGGTATTTAACTTGATTGCTGTCTAGGAATTCACGAAGCTTGGATAGAGGCACAGGAACCTCCCAGCCGAACCGCCAGTGAGACGCTTCTGAGGGACAGCCGAAGCTTGCTCCGCGGCCGGCGCCAAGTTAATTATGCGCTTATTGGAGGGCGGGAGGTTAGTGAAATTTTGGGCGGGTGAGACGAGCCAACCTGGACCAAAACGGGAAAGCTCAGGGCGGGAAACGGGGGAAGCTAGCGTCGAATGTTCAGTTTCGGTTAAGAGAAGCCACGAAAAATGCGCTCGCGAGAAGCGAGGCGCATCTCTCATTTCTAGGCGGCTTCTTTTGTGACCAGCGGGCGCGCGGCCTCTCTTGCTTGCGATCCTGCCCTCGCCAACGACCCATCGGACCACGAAGTGACGATCTTCATTCCCTGCCAGTCGTAGCCAAATTCGCGGCCACAATCCAGACATACCACGTAGGTTCCGGTGCGTGCGGCGGCGGTCGCACGACGTGAACCAGCGCGGATGGTCATGGGAAAGCTATAACGGGAATGCCGGCAGCCAAACACTTTATCCATAATTTTCGCCAACATTTTTGCCTCCACACGAGCGAGAAACCTGGGCGATACCGTTCGTTGAGAAAACTACTTCCTTCATCTACTTAGATTCCGTTTGCGGCGGAAAGGTTCGGAAGGAACCGGGGCGAGCCTCGAAAGCAAATAGGCGTGCCGGAATCAAGCAGTTGCGGAGGTGCGGAAGGGGAAGGGACGACGGCGGCGGAAGAAACGATTTGCAGCAAATGCGGCGCGCTTAGGCCTTCTGCGGGCCAGACTTTTTCTCCTTGTGTGCACAACATTTGCTCATGATGGCTGACTGAAGCCGCCCCCGCAAATCGTCCGGCAACTCGTAGAGTTCGGAATTGCGGTAGATCTCGATGGTCTTGCGGGTTGTGTCGCAGACGACGTAGCAGTTGTGGCACCATGCCAAGTGATCCTCGAGTTCGGACTTGGTCCGATCATCGAGCGCGCCATCGAGGTAGTTGGTTAGTTCGTTGAGGAATTCAGTGCACTTCACTTGTCGCCATCTCCACTTGCCCGTTTCTGAAAGTAGCGGCTGAGCCGACCGCGCAACTGCAATCGCGCACGCAGCAAACGCGATTTTACCGCCGGTATGCTCAACTCCAATGCCTGGGCCGTTTCTTCGGTGGAAAGGCCCTCAACATCGCGCAACACGAACACCGTCCTAAAGCCGGGCGGCAAACCCTGAATGGTGCGAGTCAAAATGTCCCGCAACTCCGCCTGGTTGTACATCTGCTCGGGATTGGGGCTCCAATCCGCAACCTCACGGGGAAGCGAGTCATCTTCGGTTTTGACTTCTTCGTCCAGAGAGACCATGCGTTCTGGCCGTCTCCGGCGCAACCTCATCAGCGCTTCATTGACCGCAATCCGTACCAGCCAGGTATAAAACTTGGATTGCTCCTGGAACTGCGCCAAGTTCCCGTAGGCCTTGAGGAAAGCATCCTGGACTACATCTTCTGCGTCCTCGCGGTTCTGCGTAATGTGCTGCGCGATGCGGAAAACATTCCGATCATAACGCCGCACCAACTCTTCAAACGCGCTGTCGTCGCCGCGCTTGGCGCGCCGGACCAGCTCCATTTCTTCGCTGACCGGTGGCTGTATGTTTGGTTGGATGGCACTCATTCGTAACTTGATGCAGATTTATTCGGGAAGCGTAGCGGATGCCCCACAGCCATTGTACTGGTTCGACAGATTTTGTGCTGGCCGTTCCCGGTGCTTTTGCCAGGGCAACCCGCGAGCGGTGTCGAAGGAAGCCAGCCCGCACCGGTCGGACAGGTACCAAGGTGCGCTAAGAGGCTTTCCAAACGGCCATATAATGAGGGCTAGAAGGACATAGATCAGGGCCAGAAGGTAAGGTAACACGCCTTCAAATCAGGCTTTCTGCCGTGGAGCGCGAATGTCGGATCGAAGTTGGATGGAACCGCTTGTGGAAAGGGTAGTGGGCGAAGCCCTCGACAGCCATGCCGCCCAGGTGCGCGGCGAGATTGTCCGCCGGGTCCTGGAGGAAGTAGCGGCTCAGCCGCCAGCCCCGGTTGCCTCTTCAACGTCGGCCTCCGCAGATCTTGCCCGCGCGATCTCTGATATCCAGTCGGGTACCTCGCAAAAAGAAATTCTTCGCGCGTTGCTCGAATCGAGCTCCTGCTGTGCTGCCCGAGTTGCCCTGTTTGTTGTCAAGGGCAGCCACGCCACGGGATGGCAGGCTCGCGGCTTCGCTAACGGCGAAGCCATTAGAGACTTCGCGCTCGACCCCGCGGCTCCCGCTGTTGCGCGGGCAATTGGCGATCGCGCGGCCACCAGCGCCGCCGGCGCCGAATTCGATCCGTCCTTTCTGAATAAGTTTGACAGCCCGGCCGGCGAAGCCCGGCTCTTTCCACTCATTCTCAAGGACAAAGTAGCGGCCCTCATTTATGCCGATGGCGGAACCGACGGCACGAAGTTCGATGCTGGTTCGCTTGAAGTGCTGGTGCTTTCAACCAGCGCATGGCTTGAGGTGAACGCGTTGCGCAAGCAGGCTCACAAAGACGCTACTGCAGCCCCGGCGGAGATGCATAGCGCCCCGGTCCATGAAGTGGTATCGGGCGCTACCCCTGTGTTTAACGATCCGTTTGCGGCGCATGCGCCTGTTTATGCAATGGCTGCCGCGGCTGCCGCTGGCGCGCCCGAAGCGGTTGCGGCGTCCGCACCGCCAGTTGACAACGAAGTGGCCGTAGAATCGCAGAGCGCGGCCGTCGAGGTTCAGTCTGCGGCCGCAACCGCACCGGAAGCCGTTGCGGAACCGTTGCCGATTGGCCAGGCAACAACCGAGGTAGAAGCCGCGGCAACGACTAACGCGGCGCCGGCATTCTCGCCCGCAGATCAGGAGATTCACGCCAAAGCGCAGCGGTTTGCGCGCCTGCTGGTCGATGAAATCAAGCTCTATAATCAGGCTAAGGTTTCCGAAGGGCGCAAAAACAAAGATCTTTATGACCGGCTGAAGGATACGATCGATAAGAGCCGGATCACGTACCAAAAGCGTTACGGGAACACGGTTGCAGCTTCTGGGAATTACTTTCAACATGAACTGATACGAAGTCTCGCAGAAGACAACGTCTCCTTGATGGGTTCGAATTTTTCTCTGTAGGTAGGTTTGAGTGCGCCGTCTGGCGGTCTGGGTTTTTTCGGCAACGATCCTTAGTTTCGAGCTTGGGTTTTCGCTGCCTAGCGCTGCTCAAACGGCACCGTCCGCAGCTACTGCTCAAGCTTCAGCGCCTGCGTCCAGTTCGCAAAGCGCACCGTCCGCATCCACGTCATCTTCATCCCCACCGGCGCCTGAATCGTCTGCTACACCAGCCAAGCCCGCCGTTAGCGGACCCCCGGCCAAGTCTTCGGCGAAGACTCCGACAGCGAAGTCGTCAACAAAATCCGCAGGAAAGAGCCACGCCAAAACAACCACGAAGAGCGGCAGTCCGCGAAAGCGCCGCAAAACAGTTTCGCCGCGCGTGCGGCGTGCGCGCCAGGCTTTTGTGGCTTCGGCGAGCCTTCGTCCCATGGCGCAGCAGTTGCTTCAGGATCGCACTCCGGCCGCCTACGCCGGGGTGGAAGCCTACGCTCGGCGTCACGCCAAGGAAGACGCGGGCGCGCTGGCATGGCTGGTGGTCGGCTATGCCCGCACGCTCGATCACGACTACCCGAAAGCGATCGACCCACTCAATCGCGCCAAGGCGGGAGCGAGCGAACTTGGTGACTACGTTACGTACTATCTCGGCGATGCGTATTTGAATACTGGACATACCGCTGAGGCACTGGCCACGCTTGCCGACTTCAGCAAGAGCTTTCCGGATTCGTTGCTGATTCGCGATGCACACCTGGCGTATGCCAATGCGCTGCTCGCAGAAGGACGCCCGCGGGATGCCGCGGCGCTGCTTGAGAAGGACCGCGCGCCGGTGCGCAGCGACCTCGAACTGGCGATCGGGCGCGCCTACGCGGCTGCAGGCGACAAAGAGAAAGCAGCGGACGCGTTTCGCAACGTCTACTTCAATCTGCCCACGAGTTTCGAAGCTGAAGCGGCGGGCACGGAATTACGCAAGCTCGGAGTCAGCGGTACTGCTGCGGAGCGACGCACGCGGGCCGATCTGTTGTTTAAAGGCAAACGCTACAGCGAGGCTGCGCAGGACTACCGCGAGCTGGTTGGCGAGGCGAATCCTGCCGAGCGGACCGAGGTGCAGTTGCTGTTGGCGAACGCTCTCGAGAAAAGCGGCCGCAGCCACGATGCCCGCCAGCTTCTTACCTCCATGGGGAAGCAGGAGGGCGATGCGGAAGCGGAGAGGCTCTATCTGTTAAGCGAGACCGCGCGCTCGACCAGCGACGAGAATGCCGTTCTCGAAACGTTGAACCAGTTGCGGCAGTTCGGTCCAAGCAGCCCATGGCTGGAGCAGGCGTTGCTTTCAACGGGCAATATGTACCTGCTGAAGCGCGACTACGATCATGCCATCGACTACTTCCGCGAGCTGCAGCAGCGTTTTCCGAATGGGACGCGTGCGTCCTACGCGCACTGGAAAGCGGCATGGCTGAGCTTTCGTCAGGGGCGAACCGAAGAGGCGCGCAAGGGGTTCGAAAATCAGATTGCGCTCTATCCCGATTCGGCGGAAGTGCCGGCTGCGCTCTACTGGCGCGGAAGGCTGGCTGAGGAAGAAAGCAATCCTGGCATGGCTCGCGCCTTCTACCAGAAGCTCGGCGACCGCTTTCGCAATTATTACTATGCAGAACTTGGGCGACAGCGTCTCAAGAACATGAAGGCCAGCGACACGGGCGCTGATGTGGTGCAGTACGCGCTTCTTGACCACGTCGCACCGTTGTCATCAAACGTGAAGGTGGCCAGTTCGGAGCCTCCCGAGGACAATCTTCGCGTGGCGCGGGCGCGGCTGCTTTCGAACGGCGCGCTGGTCGATATGGCCGTGCGCGAGCTGCAGGCGGCTGCCAGTGAACCGGGCGCGAGTTGGGCTCCTCCGGAAATGGCGCGTGCCTACCAGGACATTGGCCGCTACGACCGTGGAATTGAAGTGATGAAGCGCTCGACGCCCAACTATTTTGCCGTCGATATTCCGGATCTGCCGCGGCCGTATTGGGAAGCGCTGTTTCCGAAGGCCTATTGGAGCGATCTGCGAAAATATTCGCTGGTTAACGGGCTGGATCCTTTTCTGGTGGCCTCGTTGATCCGGCAGGAATCGGAATTCAACGCAGGCGCGGTTTCGCGCGCGAACGCGGTGGGGCTGATGCAGCTTCTGCCTAAAACCGGGAAGACGGTTGCCAAGCAGGTAAAGCTGAAGGGATATCGATCTCCACAGCTCTATAACCCTGCAGTCAACCTCGAGCTGGGCACGCGATATTTTAAGGACATGGTCGACAAGTACAACGGGCAGTTCGAGTATGCGCTCGCAGCTTACAATGCCGGTTCCGACCGCGTGGAAGATTGGCTGGGCCAGGGCCACTATCGCGACGCGCCGGAGTTTGTCGAATCCATCCCGTTCACCGAAACGCGCGAATACGTGCAGGCCATTCTGCGCAACGCGAACGTGTACCGGCAACTCTACCAAACGCCGTAGCAGGCCCCAGATGCCAACATTCAGCCTGATCATTGCCTGTTATAAACAAGAGCAGTTCATCCGCGAAACGGTCGAGTCGGCTTTGGCCTTGCCCTATCCGGGCAAGGAAATCATCGTGGTCGACGACGCGTCTCCTGACCGGACGGCAGAGATTCTCGAAGAGTACGGCGACAAGATCCGGCTGATCAAACACGAGAAAAACCTTGGCGCCAACGTTGGACGCAATGAGGGCGCCGCTGCCGCCAAAGGCAAATATCTGGTTTTTCTGGATGGGGACGACCTCTACCTGCCCTGGGCGCTCGACGTTTATGCCCGGATTATCGAATTGAAAGACCCAAAGATTATTCTTTGCCGCCTCCTGTTTTTCAAGGGCCCGCCTCCCAAGCCCCGGTGCTCGGATTTTGGCCGCTCGGTGGAGATTGCCGAGTACGACGCATTGATCCGCAAGGATCACGGTTACCGAGGCAGCGCCAGCGCCATTGTCGTGGACCGGGACGTGTTCCTGAGCGTGGGAGGCTTCACGAAGGAGATCTTTCCCTCCGATATCGACGACCTGACCATCAAGCTCGGCTATTCGGGCAAGACAGTGCAGATTCTGTCGCATCCGACGACCGCCTATCGGATCCACGAGCACAACACGGTCCATCAGATTGGACGGTTTCTGGAGACCATGACGATGGTGGTGCACAAGGAGAAGAACGGTGAGTATCCTGGCGGGCCTTCGCGGCGGCTGGAGCGGTATGCCTACATCGGTGGGCCGGTTTATTCCTGGTTTACGCGCGGCCTGCGCGAAGGTCTCTATTGGCGTAGCCTCAAGTTTCTTGCGTATGGATGGCGTCTGATGGCCGTCGCTATCTGGTCGCGTCTCATTCTTAAGGTGAAAGGTTCCCATCCAACCGAATGGATTGAGGTGGACCCGACTTGGTCTGCCACAGGCTCCTCAAAAGAGATGGACCTCGGCACGGTCTCTGCGCCGCTAAAGCGCGAGAATCTTTCGCGGCGCTGAGGATGACCCAGTTGCGGGGGGCAGCCGGGGAATACTTCTGAATTCCGCGGCGCCTTCTACGCTGCACCGAATCCTAAGCCGATTGCCGAGGAGGCGACTTCGTCAACAGAATTTCCAATACCAGCAACCCCGCTCCCACCACGATCGCGCTATCGGCGACGTTGAAGGCCGGCCACTGATAGTGGCCAACATAGAAGAGCAGGAAATCCACGACTCTGTGGCTGACGATCCGATCCCATAGATTTCCGATTGCGCCTCCGAGAATCAGCGCGAGGCCGATTCCGGTTGAGGTCATGGTGGGCCTCGTTTTCCAAAGCAGGGCGGAAACGATCAGGAGGGCAACGACTGAGAACAGGATCAGCAAACCGGTTTTCAATGGCGAGGGAGAGTCGGCAAAAATGCCGAACGCGGCGCCCGGATTTTCCGTGTGGATGATGCGGAAAAAACCCGGGATGACGGTAACGCTGTCATGCATGGTGAGGCGGTGAGCGATCAGCCACTTGGTGCAGCGGTCGAGGGCGAGGACGGCGGCAGCAATCAGAAGATGATATTTGCGCATTTGGTGGAAACTAGCTCAAGATTATCGCGTTTTGGCGCTTTTGCGTTGAGCTCCTGCTCGACGATTCAGTCAAGGGGCGCAATTGTCCATTTGCGGCAGTGTCAACAGCAGCTTGGGCGCCATTATTTGCGGTGGCGAAGGGCGAAAGCATAGGCGAGGTTCAACGGCAATGTCCAAAATAATTGTGCCGGCGAGCGTGCCAGGCGCCTGTATATGCTGCCGAAGGAGTAGAACCTTGCCAGAGCATATTTATACCCTTCAAGAAGCGTCTCCGGGCCCATGTGTCGGGGTTGAAACACCACGTCGGCGCGGCCGTTGTACTTGCTCCAGTCGTGCGTGAGGATCCGGCCCTCCCCATCCAACCGCTGGAACAGACGAGTTCCGGGAAAGGGCGTCAGGATATTGAAGGTTGCGTTCTGGACGCCGCATGTCTCCAGAAAGTCCAGCGTCTCCGCGAAGACCCCCTCCGTGTCATGGTCGAAGCCAAAGACAATTCCCGCCTGGACGGACATGCCATACTTATGAATGCGCTCGATTGCCCGCGCATATTCCTCCACACGGTTGAAAGCTTTCGAGACTGCGTTCAGGCTGGCCTGCGAGACCGATTCGAGCCCGACGAAGAGTTGCTTGCAGCCGCTGCGCGCGGCTAACTCCAGGAACTCGTCGTCGTTGGCCGCATGAATGCTTGCCTGGCTGCTCCACCATTTCCCGTGGGGAGCGAGAGCGCGAAAGAGCGCCTTGGCGTACTCGAGATCGGCCGCGATGTTGTCGTCCCACAAGATGACGATTTTGCCGTGGAAGGAAGCAAACTCTTCGACGACAGCCTTCACCAGCCGCTTCCGCAGTTGGCCCTTGTACATCACGGCCACGGTGCAGAAGTCACAGCGGAACGCACAGCCGCGGGTGGCAAACAACACGCCGGCGGTGTGGTCGCGCCGATGAAAGAGGTCTTGCCGCGATGCCGGGGCTTGGTCCAGGGCGGGAGGCTCAAGACAGTCGTAGCGCATGGCGTAACTCCCGGCCTCAAACTCTGACAGGAATCGCGGCCATTGCAATTCGGCTTCTCCGACGAAGATCACATCGGCGTGCGCCTGCGCTTCCTCCGGCACCAGGGTTACGTGCGGCCCACCCATCGCCACCGTGATTCCGCGCTGGCGAAAGCGAGCCGCAAGATCGTAGGCGTGGGGCGCGCTGGGCGTGTGAAAGGTGATTGCGACCAGGTCCGCGCGTGCTTCAAGATCGACAGGCTCCGCCCCTTCATCCACGTGGAGCACGGTCCAATAGGAAGGCACAAAAGCAGCCAGGTAGGGCATGGTGATCTGCTGGAAGTTCAAGACGCGGGATCGTCGCACGTGTTGAATCGCCGGGGAAGAAGCGGTGATCAGAAGAAGCGTTCTGGCATCCGGGGGCATGCGGATACATTTTCGCCCGGGTGGACATCGATTGCACAGAACAAATGCGGGCGCGGGCGGAGGGCGTCCGCACCACACGAACAAAACCACACGATCAGATTTCTTTCAGCACGGCGCTGCAGCGCTCGCAGACCGTGGGGTAGGTCGCGTCCTCGCCGACGTGGATTGAGTAATTCCAGCAGCGCTCGCACTTCTGGCCGTCGGCTTTCTTGACCTCGACTTTGACGCTGCCTGTGCCGTTGTCTGTACCTTCGGTCAGAGTAACGGCCGAAATAATGAACAGGTACCGCAGTTGAGCTTCATAGCGCCTCAGAAGCGCGTAGAGCGTATCAGGGGCGGTGAGATGAACTTGGGCTTCGAGGCCGGTGCCAATCAGTTTGCTGTTGCGGGCCTCTTCCAAGGCTTTCAGAACTTCATCGCGGACCGAGCGCAGAGTGGTCCAGTCTTTCCCTTGCGTCTCGTCTTGTTCAACAACGTTCGATCCGAGAATGTCCGGCGCAGCTGGAAACATCGCCACGTGAACACTCTCCTCACGGCTGTCGACCCTCGGCAAATACTGCCAGACCTCCTCCGCCGTGAAAGTCATGATTGGAGCTAGAAGCCGCACAAGTGCCTCACCGATGCGCCAGACTGCGGTTTGCGCCGAGCGGCGAGCATGCGACTTGGCTGCGGAAATGTAAAGCCGGTCTTTGAGCACATCGAAATAAAACGCGCTCAAATCGACAATGCAGAAGTGATTCACGCAGTGGTAGATCTTGTGGAAGGCGAATGCGTCGTATGAGTTCTTTACATCAGCCGCGAACCCGCAGGTCTGGCGCAGCATGTAGCGGTCGAGTTGCTCCATCTTGTCGAACGGCACTGCATCTCGGGCCGGATCGAAATCGCCGAGGTTGCTTAAGATATAGCGGAAGGTGTTGCGAATCTTTTTGTAGTTTTCGCCGACACGTTGCATGAGCGATTCGGAGCCGACTACGTCTTCGCGGAAATCGACGGACGCGGTCCACAAGCGGACGATCTCGCCACCAAGGCGGCTGGCGATATCGACGGGATCGACGTCGTTGCCGCGCGACTTCGACATGGCTTGGCCTTTGTCGTCGAGGGTCCAACCGGGCGTAACTACGTTTTTGTAGGGAGGCGTCGCATGGGTGCCCATGGCGCAGAGCAGAGAGGACTGGAACCACCCGCGATACTGGTCTCCGCCTTCAAGGTAGAGATCCGAGGGCCACGGGTACTCGGGTTCGGCGCCGATCAGCGCCAGGTAGCTGGCGCCGGATTCGAGCCATACGTCGAAGATGTCGGTTTCCTTTTCGAATTTCGAAGCGCCGCAATGGGGACACTTGGTGCAGCTCGGGACAAGCGTGTCCGGCTCGGACGTGAACCAGGCGTCGGCACCGGAACGGGCAAAAAGTTCGACGACCTTGCGATTGATGGCGGGGTCGTTGAGCGGGTTGCCGCAGCTTGTGCAGAGGAAGACGGCGATTGGCACTCCCCAGACGCGCTGGCGCGAAATGCACCAGTCAGGGCGGGTCTGAATCATGTTCGATAAACGCTCTTCGCCCCATGCGGGATCCCATTTCACTTTCTTGATTTCGCTGAGCGTGCGGGTGCGCAGCGTGTCGTCTTTACCCTCGCCTCCGGGCATAGGAGTCTCCATCGAGATGAACCACTGCTCGGTGGCGCGGAAAATCACGGGATTGTGGCAGCGCCAGCAGTGCGGATAGGAGTGCTCCGTTTTTTCTGTGTGCAACAGCGCGCCGCGGCTTCGGACCAGATCAATGATCGGCTGGTTGGCGTCCCACACGCGCTTGCCTTCGTATTCAGGCAGGCCATTGCGGAGGATGCCTTTTTCGTCGACGTTGCTGGTGGCGTCGAGTCCGTATTTGACGCCGGTCATGAAGTCTTCGGCGCCGTGCGAGGGCGCGGTATGGACGACACCGGTACCGGTATCCATGGTGACGTAGTCAGCGAGCACGCCGAGCACCTTGCGGTCGAGGAAGGGATGCTGGAAGTTGAGGCGTTCAAGTTTGCGGCCGGGGAAGTGCGCCAAGGGCCGGGGATCGGCGAGCCCGCATTTTGCTGCCGCATCGTTTGCGAGCTTCGAAGCAACGATGTAGGACTCGCCAGCGGATTCGAGCGCTACATATTCTTCATCAGGATGGAACGCGACGGCCATCGAGGCGGGCAGCGTCCAGGGAGTCGTCGTCCAGATGATGGTCGAGAGCTTTTTCCGGGCGAGTGACGGGTCGATCTTCGCGGGATCGTCGAGCAGCCGATACTTGACCCAAACGGTCGAGCTGGAGTGGTTCTCGTATTCGACTTCGGCCTCGGCCAGCGCCGTTTCGTCGTGCATACACCAGTAAACGGCGCGCAGGCCCTTGTAGACGAAGTGGTTTTCGTAGAACGAGAAAAAAGTCTGGAGGACCACCGACTCGTACTGCGGGGTCATGGTTGCGTATGGTTTATCAAATCTTCCGAACACACCGATACGCTTGAACTGCTGGCGCTGAAGATCAAGGAATTTTTCCGCATACTTCCGGCACGCGGCGCGCACCGACAAAGGGGGCATCTGGAGCTTCTTGCCGCCGAGTTCCTTGTCGACTTTGATTTCAATCGGCAGACCGTGACAGTCCCAGCCAGGGACGTAGGGCGCGTCGAACCCGGACATGGTCTTCGACTTGACGATGAAGTCTTTAAGACATTTGTTCATCGCGGTGCCCAGGTGAATGGGGCCGCTGGTATAGGGTGGACCGTCGTGGAGGACGTAGACGGGCGACCCTTTGCGTGCCGTACGGATGCGATCGTAGAGTCCCTCCTGCTCCCAACGGGCCAGCATTTTGGGCTCATTCTGGGGCAGATTTGCCTTCATGGGGAAGGCGGTCTTGGGCAAGTTGATGGTGGATTTCAGGTCCGTCGGCACCAGCGGGGTTCTCCAAATGATTGAATCTTTTCATTATAGGGAGCGCCGAAGGACACTGTCTATTAGGGGGGTACACTTGGGCACGAATTTGAAAAGTGACTGCTTCGGGCTAGGGAAAAGAGTGTACAATTTTCTGCAGATCGAAAGACGTTCAGCATCTAAACTATTGCGAGAGTTGGTCCGGGAGACCTCGCTGTGGATTTTTTGGGGGAACCTCCTAAGCTGGACCGTGCATCCAAGTTGGTGGCTGGACGATTTAGTTTGTTCGATTTCCCCGGGTTGGTAGTCGGGGCCACTCCAGGAAGATATGGGCGATAGCGAAACACAGCGGAATGTGCCGGGGGCCGAGCCAGAGCTCGACCTGCTGCTGCATACCCAGATGCTCGACGAGCCACTCTGGAAATCGCTGTTCCGCAATATTGACGATTTTTTCTTTCCCAAGAAACTGCCCCCGCTTGTGCTGACGTCGAAGCCGGTTCCGGTGCGCGACATCTGGGGCTTCTATAACTACAAGGGGAAAGGCGCGATCGGTTCGACGGTGGTACACCTGGTGGGGCTGACTCTGATTATCGTCGGAACTTACATGGGGCAGAAGATGGTGAAGGAGATCACCAAACCGAAAGAGACAGTGGAGTTGATCGCTCCCAGCGACATGCCGACGCTGCAGCCCTCGAAGACGGTTTCTGGTGGCGGCGGTGGCGGCGGGGACCACGACAAGTTACAGGCCTCGCAAGGACGGCTGCCGAGGCAATCGATGCAGCAATTCACGCCGCCCATGGTGGTGGTTCGGAATCCCGACCCGAAGCTGCCTATGGAGCCGACAGTAGTGATTCCTCCAGATGTTCATATTGCGCAGCCCAACCTGCCGAACCTTGGCGACCCGCTCTCGCACATGCCGGCGGCGTTTCCTTCGAATGGAACTGGCTCTGGCGGGGGGATTGGCTCGGGCAGCGGCGGCGGAGTGGGCAGCGGTGAAGGTCCCGGCTTTGGGCCTGGTCATGGGGGCGGCACCGGTGGAGGAGCGTTCCGCGTAGGCGGCGGAGTTTCGGCGCCCAAGGCAATTTACGCACCCGATCCGGAGTATTCAGAAGAGGCGCGCAAAGCGAAATATCAAGGGACCTGCGTGCTGTGGCTGATCGTCGGTCCGGATGGGAGGCCGCGCGATATCAAAGTGGCGCGGACCCTGGGATTGGGCCTGGATGAAAAGGCCATTGAAGCCGTGAAGAACTGGCGCTTCGAGCCTGGGATGAAAGACGGCAAGCCGGTCGCCACGCAGGTCAACGTCGAAGTGTACTTCCATCTTTACTAGGTTTCGTGGAGTCAGGAGCCCGAAGAACGGTCGCGAAAGCGGCCGTTTTTGTTTTGGGAGCTGCGAGTCGAGCCAGCGAAGACTGATTTGATCGAGGCTCTTGGCTCGACTACTCCTTCAAATCCACGTGGACAACGTCTTCCACGGGAAGCCCTAAGAACCGGCTGCCCATCCTCCTGAATTTTTCGGCCGAGTCCGTCGCAAAGAATTTGAGACGGGCCGTCGTCCGGCGTTCGGTCTCCGATGACGCGGGGAGCGGATGAACCTGGAGCTGCCGCACAACCTCGTGCGCCGTGGACTCGGCCGAGTCGACGATGGTGATATGTTCCGGAGCGACGCGCCGAAGCAGCGGTCTGAGTAGCGGATAGTGCGTGCAACCGAGGACCAGCACATCAGCGTCGCGCGCGTCGCCGGAAAAAGCTTCGTCGAGATAGATGCGGGCGACCTGCTCGGTCACGGGATGGTCAATCCAGCCTTCTTCGACCAGAGGAACAAACAGGGGACATGCTTTCTCCTTAACGGCAATCCTCCGGGCTTCGAGGGCTCGTCGATAAGCATGGCTGGAGATGGTGGCTTCGGTGCCGATAACAACCACGTTGTGGTTGTGACTGGCGGCTGACGCGGCATTGGCTCCGGGTTCCACCACGCCGACGACATCGACCTCCGAGGCGGCGCGGATTTCGTCGAAGGCAAGCGCAGTCGCGGTGTTGCAGGCGATGACGAGCAGTTCGGCTCCGCGATCCTGCAGATGGCGGATGGCTCCGACCGCGTAGTGGGCGACAGTTGCCGCTGACTTCGAGCCATAGGGCAGACGCGCGGTATCGCCGAAGTAAAGGTAGTCAGCGTCCGGGACGTGGTGAGCTAGAGCGCGTAAGACAGTGAGTCCGCCGACGCCGGAATCGAAAACGCCAATGGTCGGCCGACGAAGGCCTGTGCTGCGAACTTCTGGCCCGCTAGTGTTGGTCACGCTGGTTTGGCTCAACCTTCCGCCGTTGTCGGTCCAATCACGAAAGGGACCGCCGAGATACGATTGGGGATGTCGCGTTCGATCACGTATTTGGGCATTGCGGACTCCTGTTTCTGAAGTTTCCGGCGAGGCCCGACGGTGCAGACGATTCTAGCATCCGGGGCCGGTTGCGGTATTGAAGCGCGGGCCTTTATCCTTTGTCGCATATGCCAAGCACTCTTGTGGAATGTGTTCCTAATTTTTCCGAGGGCCGCGATAAGGCCAAGGTTGACGCCGTTATCGAGGCGATGAAAGTACCCGGCGTTTTTCTTCTCGATCGCGAAATGGATTCCGACCATAACCGCTGCGTGATTACGCTGGTCGGCGAGCGCGAGCCGATTCAGGAGGCGGCGATTCGCGGGGCAGGGAAGGCCGCCGAGTTGATCGACCTGACCAAACATCAGGGCGCGCATCCGCGCATGGGCGCAACCGACGTAGTGCCGTTTATCCCGATTGATGGTGTGACCATCGAAGATTGCGTCGCCATGGCGAAGCACGTAGGCGCGGAAATATGGAAGCGCTACCAGATCCCGGTTTATTTGTACGAGGCGGCGGCGACTTCGCCGGAGCGGCAGGGATTGGAGAACATTCGGCGCGGGCAGTTTGAAGGAATTCGGGCGGAGATTGCAACAAACCCGGCGCGCAAGCCCGATTTCGGCGAACCGCGCGTGCATCCCACGGCGGGAGCGACCGTGGTGGGCGCGCGCAAGTTTCTGATTGCCTACAACGTGTTTCTCAACACGGCCGATGTTGACATCGCCAAGAAAGTCGCAAAAGCGGTGCGCTTTTCAAGCGGCGGGCTGCGCTTTGTGAAGGGTGCGGGATTCCTTGTGCGCGGCATGGCGCAGGTTTCCATGAACCTGACCGATTTCGAGCAAACTCCGATCCATCGCGTTTTTGAGTACGTAAAGCGCGAGGCGGCGCGCTACGGCGTAATTCCGGTTTCGAGCGAGATCGTTGGGCTGATTCCCAAGAAGGCTTTGGAACAGGCGGCAGAGTGGTTCCTGCAGGTGGAGAATTTCGATTCCTCGCTGATTCTCGAGAACCGGCTGGCCGCAGTGATGGGTGGGAAGATGGCCGTCGGCGGATTACGCGCGGGAGTCGAGCCATTCATTGAGCAACTGGCGGCGCCCACGGCGACTCCGGGTGGCGGTAGCGCGGCTGCGGCCAGCGGCGCCATGGCGGCTGCACTCGCGAACATGGTGGCTTCGATGTCGCGGGGAAAGAAGGCTTATGTCCAGTATGAAGCTCAGCTGAGCGAGGCGATTGCGCGGCTCGGCCAACTTCGCGAGGAACTGAAGGCGGCCATCGACGCCGATGCCGAGTCCTACAACCTCGTCATGAAGGCCTACAAGGCGGCGAAGGAATCTTCGGATGGCGACGGCGCGGGCGCCATTAATGCCGCACTGAAACAGGCGACCAGCGTTCCGCTGGGCGTGGCGGAACGAGTCGTAGAAATCTCTCAGATCGCCAGCAAACTTATCCCGATCACCAATCCAAATATGAAATCGGATCTGGCAACGGCCATCGCGCTTGCAAAAGCCGCTTTGGCCGGGGCGCTGGCGAATGTGGAGATCAATCTGGAATCTCTGAAGGACGAAGCATTCGTGGCCGCTACGAGAAGCAAGGCGGCAGCGCTGCAGGAGTAATTGTGCTCCGAAAATCAGTTCTTATATTCATCGTTCTCGTCGCGGTGGCGGCAATCTGCATCTTGTTTGTCGGCCGGGTCAGGCTTGATCGGCAGGTGGTGAAATCATGTTTCGCCGATGTTCGAGGTCCGAAATCGGGCGCAGTAGTAAGGCTTGCGGGAGTTGATGTGGGTAGGGTTCGATCCGTACATGCAGAACCGCAAAACAAGAACTGTCCAGCGGAAGTGGAGATGGACATAGCCACTTCGTATGAACTTTCTATCCCAAAAGATGCTCTGACAGACGTTGAAACTGCTGGGGTACTAGGCGAAAGGTTTGTCAGTATTGACGTCAGCCAATCTTCAGGGGCTACGATAGAAAACTACGGCTACCTGAAAAGCAAACCGGCCAAGCGCCAGCTCTCCTTTGAAGAAGATCTCAGAGCGGCCCGAGCCCTCGTGGAACTCGAGGCGGCAGAGCGAGCTTCCGAGAAGGCTTCAACCGCCAAGACTCCGGCGATGAGCCAGAACTCAAAACCCTAGGGGTTCCCGGGGTCAAGGGCGCAAGCCCAGCGTCCTCTCACGTTCTACGCTAAAGCAGGGGGAATGCACTTTGGTACCGGTGTGCCTAGCGGAATCGAGACTAGAATAGAAACTAAACATCAATCGGCGGGTTTAGATGCATCTAAACGTGCAGATCCCCCTTTGTTGAGGAGTGCTATGAAGAAATTGTGTTTGGTGGTGTTGCTGTTGTGGACCGCGGCGGGCATGGCGATGCCGATTGCATCGTCGGCGCGCGCGCTGGTGCCCTCTGAGATTCAGCAATTGATTGGCGTGGACTATCGTTCGTTGAAGGACTCGCCAACCGCTCAAAAATTGAAGGATCAGGTGCTGCCGCAGGACCTGAAGGATTTCGAGGCTTCGCTCAAGGGCGTGGGAATCGATTCCGAAAACGACCTCGACCAGCTGAACTTCATCTCGTTCCGCACGCCGAAAGTAGGCATTCAGACCGTTTGCGTGGCGCAAGGGTCATTCTCCGCCAAGGCTGTGCTGAAGAAGTTCAAGGCGAAAAAGATTGCGCCCACAAAGTATGGCACGACCAGCGTCTACTCAATGGGTAACGGATATGTGATGACGTTCCTCGACGACAACACAATGGCTTTCGGCCAGGAGGCTCCGCTGCACAGCGCTCTGGATACGCGCGACGGCAAGCGCGCCTCGCTCGATTCGAATCCCACCATCTCCGATCAGATGGCGGCCGTCGACGCCGCGCCGGTGTGGAGCGTTCTGGACCAGCAGGGAACGCAGGCGATGATGCGTTCAGCGCTGGGCGACGCCGCCAAAGTCGCAGATTATGACACGGTGAAGAAGCGCTTGCTGGCCTCGCACTATTCGATGAGCTTCCAGACCGGCGTGAATTTTGACCTGAGCGTTCTGACGGCGGATTCGATGACGGCAGGGACGCTGTCCTCGCTGCTCAAAGCGGGCATCCTCTACAAGAAAATGAATGCGACGGCGGCCGAGAAAACAGCTTTCGACGCAACCACCGTAGATTCCGACGGCTCGAATCTGCTGTTGCACTTCAAAACGGACGACCAGAAGTTTCAAGCGCTGATGACGTCGCCGCTGTTTGCGGCGGTGTCGCACTAGGAACGTCGTTCGCTGTTCGCCAGACCGACCGTTGGTCAGAGCAATGCAGTTTCAATGAGCCCCAGTTTTGTTCGGGGCTTTTCTTTTGTGGCTCCCGGTTAGCTTTGGGGCGACTTTCGTGTGCCGCGTTTGGCGGCGGCCCAACCTTCTTTGACGGTCTGGCGTGCGCGGCCCAGGGCAAGCGCATCTGCGGGGACGTCGTCGGTGATGCAACTGGCGGCAGCCACATAAGCGCCGCGTCCAACCTTTACTGGCGCAACCAGCGTGGAGTCGCTGCCGATGAAAACACCGTCTTCGATAATTGTTTTGTGTTTGTTCACGCCGTCGTAATTGCAGGTGATGGTGCCCGCTCCAACGTTGACGCCGTCTCCAATTTCAGCGTCTCCGAGGTAGGTCAGGTGATTAGCCTTCGAGCCCTTGCCGAGACTGATTTTCTTGGTCTCAACAAAGTTGCCGACGTGCGCACCTTCTCCAATGTCGCTGCCGGGGCGGAGGCGCGAGTACGGGCCAATGATTGCGCCGCGGCCAATGCGGGCCTCGTCCATGATGGTGAGCGGGTTGACGATCACGTTATCTGCGACTTCGGAATCCTTGAGGATGCTGTAGGAGCGAATGCGGCAATCGGCGCCGATTGTCGTGTTGCCGAGCAGTTGAACGAACGGCTCGATCACGGTGTCGGGTCCAACGACGACGTCGCTGTCAATCAGGCAGGTCTGGGGCTGAAAGATGGTGACGCCTTCGGCCATCAGCTGCTGGCATTTGGCGAGGCGCAGGCGTGCGTCCAGATCGACGATCTCGGCGCGCGTGTTGCTGCCGAGAACTTCTGCGGCGTCGGCAGTTTTGATTGCGACCACCTTCTTGCGCGCGCGGTAAAGGATTCCAGCCATGTCGGTGAGGTAATACTCTCGATGAGGATTCTCAGTCGAGAGTTCGCCGATGTGCTGGTAGAGCGCAGATACTGAGAAGGTGTAGAAGCCAGAATTGATTTCGTGGATCTTCTTCTGCGCCGCATTCGCAGCCTTTTCTTCCACGATAGCCTTGACTTCCGGGCTTTTCGCAGTCTTGCGGAGCACGCGGCCGTAGCCAAAGGGATTGGCGAGATCGGCGGTCAGCAGCGTCATGGCCGCTTTCTGGGCCCTGTGGAAGGCGCTCAGCTTCTGAACGGTATCGGCGGTGAATAGGGGTGCGTCGCCGGAAAGCACGATAACCTGATCGTAAGGCGCGAGGGCTTCGCGGGCGACCATGAGTGCGTGCCCCGTGCCGCGCTGCTCGGCCTGCAAAACAAAGTTCACGCCCGTGGCGCCAACGGCTTCACGCACGCGGTCGGCCTCGTGGCCAATGATGACGAAAATGTCGGCCGGGGCTACGATCTTGGCAGCGGTGGCAATCACGTGCGCGAGGATCGGCTTGCCGCCGATCTCATGCAGCACTTTCGGGTGTCGGGATTTAAGGCGGGTCCCCTTTCCGGCCGCCATGATAGCGATGGCGACGCGGTGGGGAGGAGATAAGTTTGAATTCTTGCCCGGACGTTTTGGCATGCTTAGTCAATATAACGCGGTCCGCGCATTCTTTACGTTGACTGGGTTGAGGCAGTTCACCGTGACGTGGCGTGCCGGTCAGGAGCCTGGGCCATCAACGCCATCAAATCATGGGCCACGCGTTCGGTGGCATGGCGGACGACGACACCTTCATCAAGATAATCGCCGAGGACCGGGCATACTCCAAGCGCCTCAATGGCGTCCAGGTCAACCACGATTTGCGACGCTCCTTCGAGCGCGTACTTGGCTTTCATCTCGGCCGACGCCGGTTTTTGGTTAATGAGGGCATAGTCAAACAGTTGGGCGTGGGCGTGCCTGTTAAGGGCGCGGATGTGATCGGCAGCACTTAAACCCAAACTTTCATTAGCCTGGGTCATCAAGTTGCAAATATAGATCTTGACCGCCGGTGATTCGGCGATTGCTTCGACGATTCCAGGAACCAGCAGATTTGGGATCAAGCTGGTAAAGAGCGATCCGGGGCCTATCGTGATCAGGTCCGCGGAGGAGATCGCTTCCAGTGTTTGAGGAAGAGGCTTTACACCGGGAGGAACCAGAAACAGCTGACGAATTTTTCCTTTGCTGGCGGTGATGCGCGTCTCGCCGCGGACGCGCGACCCGTCCTCGAACTGAGCCTCGAGTTCGACGTTGGAGGTGGTAGCGGGATAGATATGTCCGCGGGTAAGCAGAATTTCAGAAGATAGACGAACCGCTTCGGCAAAATCTCCGGTGATGGAAGTAAGCGCAGCGAGGAAGAGGTTGCCAAAGCTATGGCCCTCCAGCCCGGAGCCTTTTTGAAAGCGGTGCTGAAACAGGCGCGACAGCAGCGCTTCATCTTCGGAGAGGGCGACAATGCAGTTGCGCACGTCGCCGGGCGGGAGCATGTTGAGTTCCTTGCGCAGGCGCCCGCTCGAACCACCGTCGTCGCTGACCGTAACTACGCCAGAAAGTTCGCGGATGACAGTCTGGCCAGAAGCCACCAGTGCCGGATTCAGAACATAGCGCTTTAGCCCCTTTAGAAGAGTGGAAAGGCCAGTCCCGCCTCCGATTGCGACCACACGCAGATCGGGGCTCACATCGTCGTGTTCAGGCGAGTTCGCGCGCTGGTGGGGGCCCATACCGCCTCAATCGCCGCTAGTAAGCGCTGGTCTCTTCTCTCGATGATGCAGCTTCTTCTATACCTGGATCGGGATAGAGCAGCTCCGTGAATCGCGGATCTTCCGCCAGATTCTGGAAATCGGTATCGTTGCGGGCCTGGAAGCGCAGCGCCGGGTTTGCCTGAACGGCTTCGTTGAGTGTCCGGAGCGAATCTTCGAGATGGCCGGTCAGGCAGTGCAAGGCGGCGAGCCCATAGAGAACATAATCGCACTTGGCGTCCTGCTTTAAAAGCTTGTCAAAATGCTCGCGCGCCGCGTCATATTCGCCGGTGTTCAGCAGCGAGATCGTATAGTCAAAGTGCTCTTCGCTCGATTTGAACTGCAACGCGGTCGTTTCTAGATGCTGATCGCAAGTCGCGATGTGTACCTGAGCGCGGTCGACAAGCGACTTGTCCGGTGCGCCAAGCACTTTTTGCAAGCTGGCTTTGGCTTTTTCGAATTTATGTTCCTGCAGTGCGCGGAGCCCGGTCTCGTAGTCCTTGACCGCCTGGGTGTGGCGCGGATCTTCAGCAGCCTGTTTCTTCGGTAAAGCTTTGGGTGCCATCAAAAGCCCTCATTTCGATTGAATTGAAAATGCTGCCACAGAAATCGACGAAAAAAATGAGCTGGACGTGTTTACTCAATTCTAACGGCCTTCTCCAGATCGATCAGCTTCCAATCTCCGTTGATAATTCCTGCCCGGATCTGGCGCGCCGACTTGCCCTGCTTGTACATGGTGTAGGTGTAATAAAGCTCCTTCAGGCAGGTTCCGCACTCGGCGCCGTGCGTGCCGGAAAAGCAGCTGTGCAGGCTATTGTGGCCCATGCTGCGGTCGCAATAGCAATAACAGGGCTGCTGATAAAGCACCTTGGGAATCTTGGCAGCCAGTTCGTAGGCATGAATTTGATAAGCGAACTGCGCATTCGGGCCTACCAACTGATCCTTAGCCAGTATAGGCGGCAGCTTGTCGCTTCTCGCCGGCGGAGCTGCATTGAAATGCGGCGTCTCCTGGCTCGATTCCGACTGCAGCCAAGGGGCCGACACCAGGCCGACTATCACAAAAACCGCCGCCGAAGCGGCCAGACGCGTGCGCATACCGGGGAATACCTCGAATGGTTATTCTAACCGAAACGAAGCGATTGGCGGCTGCCGAGGCGATGGGAGGACCGGGTAATGCACCCTCTCTACTCTTGGATCTTGATGTCTCTTGGATGGAGCACGATCAAGTCGGGGATGAAGCGATGATAGCACTGTAGCGGAACGCAAGGGATAACGGCGCCCGTCCGTACGCGGCACGGGCGCCTTCGCCGCTGGTTTAGAAGGGCACTTATCCGCCCAGCTTCTCAAAGAACAGGCAGATGGTTTCAATTCCACGGTGGAAGTTCGGAATATGAAACTTCTCATTCGGGGCGTGCAAATTGTCGTCGGGCAACCCGAAGCCCATCATGACCGATGGGATCTTCAGCACATCCTGAAAGTCCGTGACGATGGGAATCGACCCACCGGAGCGGATAAAGACGGTCTCTTTCTTAAATGTGTCATGCAGCGCTTCGGTGGCTGCCTTGATGTAGTGATTGTCGGTCCCAACCACGCAGGCTGGGCCTTTGCTGTGGATTTTGATTCTCGTCTCGATGCCCTTCGGGGTGAATTTCTTGACAGACGCCGAAAAGCGCTTGAGGATATCGTCCGGATCCTGGTTCGGCACCAACCGCATCGAAACCTTCGCAGCCGCCTTGGCCGGAATTACGGTCTTGGCGCCAGCAGCGGTGAAGCCTCCCGGCATGCCGTGGACTTCCAGCGTAGGCCGCGCCCACGTGCGATACAGCACCGAGTAGCCCGGTTCGCCGGTCAACACTTTCGAGCCGACTTCCGTCTTCCGATAGTGTTCCTCTTTAAAGGGCAGCCGCTTCCAGGCTTTCAATTCGTCCTTGGTGGGCGCTTTCACCTTGTTGTAGAAGCCGGGGATCAGTACCTTGCCCTTGGCATCCTTCAGTTTGCTGACGATCTCAATCAGAGCAAAGAAGGGATTGGGCGCGGCGCCGCCGTAGACGCCTGAGTGCAGGTCGGTCTTCGCCCCAAACGCTTCGATCTCGGTGTAGACCAGCCCGCGCAAACCCACGCACAGCGTTGGAAGATCGGGCGCAAACAGTTCCGTGTCGCACACCAGCGCGAAATCGGCTTTGAGCTTGGCCTTCTGCTTGCGGACGTACTCGGCAATCGACTCGCCGCCCACTTCTTCTTCGCCTTCAAAAATGATTTTGACGTTGATCGGCAACTTGCCTGAGTGCGCCTGAAAGAGCGATTCCAGCGCTTTCACTTCCATCCAGAGCTGGCCCTTGTCGTCGACCGCGCCGCGTGCGTAGATGTTGTTGTTACGCTCCGAGGGCAAGGTCCAATTCTTTTTGCTGGCTTCTTCTTCGGGTTTTACTTCATAGGCATCCGCATCCAGGAACGGCGGCGACTTCCACTCATCCAGCGGCTCCGCTGGTTGCACATCGTAGTGCGCATACATCAGCACGGTAGGCTTGCCGGGAGCGTGCAGCCAGTCGGCATAAAGCAGAGGATGACCCTGCGTGGGGATGACCTCCACATTGTTCATGCCGATGCGGCGAAGTTCATTGGCCACAAATTCCGCGGCCTTCTGTACATCGCCTTTGTGCTCGTCAAGTGTGCTGATGCTCGGAATGCGAAGGAGGGTTTTTAGCTCATCAATAAACCGGGGTTGATTCGACCGCGCAAAATCGACAGCTGGAGAAGCCATAGGTTCGCCTTTCTGACGCTGCAAGAAGTGAATGATGGATTGGAGAGCGCCGAAAACGTTTCAGTATATACCTGAACGACGGCGGACGGCCTATCGGGCGCATCACCTGGTAGTGGCTGAATTTGAGTCAGCCACTACCCATCACCTCACGCGGGCGCTGCCCATTTCGCGGTAGTGAAAATAGAACTATGGGTCAAGGCCCAATCTCTTTCCGATGAAAACGCCGGGGCCCGTCAACCGACCCCAGCACCTGAAGACCGCCCCTACTGTTTTGACGGAAAACCGCGAGAGAAGTCGGGCGGAGGGTGATTGGTGCGAAATTAAATATGTCAGTAAGTAAGTGATAATACAAGAAATAGTGGTGGAGGCGGCGGGAGTCGAACCCGCGTCCGAAAATGTTACTGGCGAGGAGACTACATGCTTATTCCGGTTCCTGCCCCGGGGCATTAGGCGTTACCGCCCAAACCCAGGACGTTCGCGCCGCCGGCTCAGAACGGACAAGAAACCGTAGACGCTAGCCTGAGATCTTAGCCTTCCGCCCCAGACGTAGACGGAAAGAGCAGCCCTCTGTGCGACGCTCTTTCGCAGCCCAAGGGCAAAGCTGCGGAGAGCGGCTGCCTAACGAATTAGGCTGCGTATGCCATTTGTTGATTGGCAATTATCATTTTGCACGCGATTGACGGGTGTGTGCACCACGGCATGCCTCCTGGCCGCAAGCATCTCCGTCGAATCCGGGACGCCCCCCACTGAGGGAAAAGCCAGCAAAGAACTGCATCTATGATAACACCCCGGCGTCTGGCTCTTATACCATGCTTCCGCGAGCCACGCAAAAGTCGTCGACGAGATAACGGGCTACAAATTGGCAGCGCTATGGGACCGCCGGGGACAGGGCACTGAAGCCCCGTCCCCGCCGGACTCACTTGTGAGTTCTCGCGTGCGCTTGGGGCGCCGTAGGCCCCTGTAGATACAGCAGGCCCGTTTGCGTGTCCAGGTCGGTCTCGATGCCGAAGGCGCGGAGGCTGTCGATGACGTAAAAGTCAAAGGTGTCGGGCACGATGGGCGGCGTCAAAATGCTGTCTGCGTCGAGGCCGGTAATGGGACCGTTCGGATTGCTGGCAGTGCCGCTCAAAGCAAGATCGGCGCAGGTTGGGGCAGCCGTTCCACATTCTGTGGCCGGCAATGTTTCGCTGAAGTAGTTGAAGTCCGTGAAGCTGCCGGACCCGATGGTGCCGTTGCTCCCGATATTGATGGGCCCGACAGCACTCCAGGTATTAAAGGTGGTGGCTGAGACTCCAACACCGCTCAGCGCGTAGCTGCCCGAGAGGGACGCTCCCCCGGTTTGCTTAAAGGCAGGACCGGCGGTGAAGTCATACAGATCCATGGAAGCCATGAGCGCGTTGCCGTTGCCGTCGAGGTACAGCTGGAGCGTCGCCGGGTGAGGCAGGTCGGAAGTGGGATCGGAGTTCAAGTCGCTCCCGGTGAAGTTAGTAATGGTCACGCGGCCGGTCCCAGCGCTGATTCCGGTCGAGTCCACCGCGTAGGTTCCGGTAACGCTGCCTGACGACTCGGTGGTCTGGTCATTGAAGTCCGCAGTGCCCGTTAGCGAACCGCCGGAACCGAAACTCAGAGCGCCAGCGAAATTGAGAAAGAAGAAGTCGTCTGCTCCCTGCGCGCCGACAACGTAGGTGGAACCGGACAGATCGGTGGTGCCGAATTGACCGGTCTTGGAACCCTGCGCCAAAGCGATTCCGCCGGTGGCGCCACCGAAGTCGTCACTGACTTCGACGAGCGCGATGGTGTTGGCGTCGATGATGTAGCCTGCGAACACGAGTTTTGGAATTGCGGGAGTAGCATTTGAATCGAGCGTAAAGGCCACTTTTCCGTATTGGTCAGGTGTCGGCCCGCTGGGCCCGGCGACGGTGCTGGTGGCGGCGAGCGGTTGATCCGGTTCAGGCGCCGCCGCGGAACCGTCGCTGAAGTCGAGGACGCTGCCAGTGCCGGAGATGGTGCCGCTGGTGCCGTCGACGTTGATGATGCCTCCCATCACGACCGGTGCCGGACTGGCATTGTTGTCGCTACCGGACACGACGAAAGCATAGCCATTTTGCGGCAGAGTTTGGGCTGCGGTCGCCTCTTGAAGGGCGATGGTGCCGTTGCCGGCGGCGAAGCCATCGAACCAGGTGACGAGACCTGTGGTCGAAGTTACCAGCGTCACGTTAAGGGTCTCTAGACCGTTACCAGTGCCGTCAACGATGGGGCCGATGTTCGAGTCGCTGGTGTCGAGGACGATTTGCAGGTTGCCATCGGTCGTGTTGACGATTGTGCTGTCGGCGGCAATTGGATCGTTTCCCACAAAACTCAAATCTACAAAGTCCTGTTCGCCGCCGGTGATCGCGCCGCTTTGGATGGTAAATACTCCAGCGACATTAAAGGGCGACTGTCCGTGGTTATCCTCGCCGCTTAACTGGAAGACGTAGTTGCACTCGGATCCAGCTGGACCCGGACAAGGCAGGGTGGTGGGCGGCTGCGTGATGGTGATGTTGGCGGATTTGGTCATGGTGGGTATGGAGACCGAAGTTGCCGTGATGGTGACGGGATTGGTGGCGGGGACGGATGCGGGAGAGGTATAGGTTACCGCGACGTTGTAGCCGGTTGGCGTGGTGGGATCGAAGGTTCCACACTGTGAGACCGGTGTGCAGGACCAGTTGACGCCTGCCGGATCATCGATGGTGATGGTGAACGTGGCGGTCTTGGTGTAGTCGGTGACCGATGTGGCCACGATGGTCACAGTCGTTGCCATGGCGGCGGCAATCTCAACGAATGTGTTGGTGTTCATGGACGCGGGCGGCAGATTGGCAGGTGTGAACGAGAGGATGAAATCGTTGCCGGCGACGGCAGCGGGAGCTGTGTAATTAGTTGGTGTTCCGTTGCCGGTGGAGGTGGCGGAGAAGCTTCCGCACAGCGCACCGGTGCAGGTGACGCTCCAAGTGACGCCAGCGTTGTTGGGATCGCTGGCGCCGGTGGTGGCGGCAATCTGCGCGACGGTGTTGGCGCTCTGAGGATTGGTCGGCGCATATTGGTTTCCAGCGCTCGGGAAGGTGACGGTGACGTTCGATGTGATGGTGATGTTGGCGTGAGCGGAGGCGGTGGGATCGGTGACTGACGTTGCCGTGACCGTGACTTGTTGTCCACTGGGAACGATTGAGGGAGCGGTATAGATAGCGCTCGTCGACGAAGTGGTGTTGAAGCTCCCGCATTGAGAAGACGGGGTGCACGACCATCTAACGCCGGCATTCTCTGGATCGCCCGTAACCGTAACCGCGACATTCGCAGTGCCCTGAATTAGCAGGGTAGAGGGCACTGAGCTGAAAGTGACGGACACAACCGCTGGGTTGATAGTGATTATCGACGTGAGGGGCGCGGCTGTGCCGGTTCCGGCGTAGGTTGCAGTGACGGTGACCGAGAGGCCTCCGGATGGGACGCTGGTGGGTGCGGTATAAGTCGTGACCACGGTGCTTTGGGTCGATGCGGAGCTAAAAGTCCCGCAACTGGCTTGGCCGCATGTAACGGTCCAGTTTACGGTCGCGTTGGCCGATCCGTTGGTGATGGTGACGGCGAATCCGGCGGTTGCGCCCGCGGTCATTGAACTTGGCGGTGTGTACTGCAAAGAGGTGTAAGCCAAAGTGACTTGTTGAGGGTTGATAGTGATCTTCGAACTAAGAGGCGTAGCCGTACCGACTCCGGAGTACGTCGTAGTGACGGTGACCGTGAGACCGCCGGAAGGGACGCTGACGGGGGCCGTGTAGCCCGTGACACCCATATTTTGGGTAATCCCGGGGTTGAGGGTCCCGCAATCGGATTGGCTGCAGGTCAGGCTCCAGGTCAGGGTGGCGTTGGCCGAGCCGTTGGTGGCCGTGGCCGCAAATCCCTGGCTTGTGCCTGCGGTCATTGAACTTGGCGGCGTGTATTGCGAAGCGGAGTAGGACAGGGTGACCTGTTGAGGTGAGCTGCTATTGCTGCCGCAGGCAGCGAGCATGGCTGCCAGGATGGCGACGATGAACAGACCAGCAGCGCAGCGGAATGTCATCGCACGCCTCCGTTCACAGCAGGCTTGCTGTCGCCAGTGATGCGTCGAGCCGGGTGCTCGCGGACGAGGGCCCCGCGCTCATTGCGGACGGTCACCAGGCGTCCGCTGAAGATCAGTTGCCGGGCAAGCAGGACATCGTTTCCATGGATGCTGGTGCTGATGCCGACGATTTGAACTGTCTGACCGGCAACGAGCGCTTCCTGATTCTGCTTGGACAAAAACGGGCCGAGGTGCGCGTCGACGGTTTTCCCGGAAGTCGTAACGAACAGGTGAAACCCCGGCGGGCCGCCGGAAACCAGATGCTTATCAAGTCGTTCGATGGTGCCGATAACGGTGATCTCTTTCGGATGGTCGTACGCGAGTTCAGAGCCGCCGGCGGGCGAGGATTGGGATGGAGTTGCGCCCTCTGCCGTCAGTGCAAGCAACATGGCGGCAAGGAGCCAGACAGATATGCGCACAGTCCTAATACTCCGGCTTCGAATCATTGCGGCACTCCTTGAAAATTGTCAGATCGCAGGCAGCAGGACCGCGCAGCACTCCGAGCCGCGATACTATAATTACGAACGAAATACAGCCTGTACTCTGCGATTTGAGGCGAGTCTAGCACGGAAAAACTGTCGCCGCGGTGAGACTTAGCACGACCGTGTGCTTGAATTGTCAATATGGGAATTGGGGCGAACGTGAGACTTAGCACAACTTATTTCCTTTTTCCCGGCAGGCGAGAGAAAATCGCTACATGAAAATCGAAAAGATGCTGAAGCGCTATCGCGTAGAAGACGGGAAGCATTTTCGCCTCAAGGATTATGATCCAGCCGATACGCACGGGCTGAATTCGGAGTTCAAGAAGGAAGCCCAGGATCTGCTGGCAGATGGCGTTCAGGAATTGAGCCGCCTCCAGGACATCCTGGCGGCGCAGGACCTGTGGGGCCTGTTGATTATTTTTCAGGCCATGGACGCGGCGGGGAAGGATGGGACGATCAAGCATGTGATGTCAGGAGTGAACCCCCAGGGCGTGCATGTGGCTTCCTTTAAGGTGCCAACGGCGGAAGAGTTGAGCCACGGTTATTTGTGGCGCACCAGCCAAGAGGCGCCGGCGCGCGGGCGGATCGGAATCTTCAACCGGTCGTACTACGAGGAAGTGCTGGTGGTACGCGTACACCCCGAAGTACTGGCCAAGGAAAAATTGCCGAAGCGGCTGATGTCCAAGAAAATCTGGGAAGAGCGCTACGAAGATATCGGGAATTTCGAACGCTACCTGACGCGAAATGGAATTGCGGTGGTGAAGTTCTTCCTGAACGTTTCGAAGAAGGAACAGAAGCGGCGGTTTCTGGAGCGGCTGGATACGCCGGAGAAGAACTGGAAGTTCTCGGCGTCGGACGCGAAGGAACGGGAGTTCTGGGACGCGTATCAGGAAGCGTATGAGGATGCAATCCGGGCGACCGCGAGCGAGTTCGCGCCCTGGTATGTGGTTCCGGCGGACCATAAATGGTTTACGCGGCTGCTGGTGGCGCAGGTGCTGGTAGATGAGTTGAAGGGGTTGGATTTGGAATATCCGAAGGTGAGCGGAGCGCAGAAAAAAGCGCTGGCAGAGGCGCGGCGGCAGTTGGAGAAGGAGTGAAGTTCAGTCGTCTTCGTGGCGCCACGTTGTACTTGTCTTCCTGAGCCTGCGGCTGCAAGCGAAGCGCAGCAGATGCGTAGTCGAAGGATTCCTATCCCACCCGGAACTGCTCCCACCGCTCAACAGAGGAAATCGAGCAGTAGTTGGTCAGCAGTTACTTCAGAACGATCGCCAGAGGCTGGTCGTAGGGCTGAATGGTTACGACCAGCGATTTACGCTGGTCGAAGGCTTTTTTGGTAACAGGGAAGCTGACAACGATCGTTCCTCTCTTTCCGGTTCCGGGTAGAAGCTTGGTCTCAGGCGACAGGGGAGGTTCGGAACTCTCCTTCAAGGCTGGGAAAAGCTGATAATAGCGGTCAAGGTCGACGGCGGAAGCGGCTGCGTCTTCGTAGACGTGTCCGTCGGCGAGGGTGAGTTGTGCCTTGAGGGAGCGGACCCAGAGCGATTTATCGGCCGAACTACGAAGGGTGAAAGTGATGGCGGCGAGCAGGATATTTTGGCCTGGGACTTCAACGCCGGTCACAAAGTTGATAGAGCCTGCCCCCTGGGGTTTAGGGCGCTCGCGGAAAGCAATGACGGCGACGCTGATCGCGACGATACCGATGGCAATGAGGACGATGCGCAGAGGGGGGAGATTGCGTTTGGCGTTCCCAAATTCGTCGCCGATGTGGAAGTCCGTGACGGGCGGAGATGGCCCCGGTGGGGCAGCGGAAGCGGCGGCTGAACTTGGTGAAGACGGCGGTGACCCAGCGGCAGCGCCATGGGTTGGATTCGGAGCGAGAGGATCGGGCATTGCGTCGGGCATGGGGTGATTCTAGAAGTTCATGGCCGGTTGGAGAAGGGCAATCACAACTGATAGCAGAGAAAGGAGGTGGGCAAGCCCGTGGGCCGTTAGGCGAACCAACTGTCAGGCCAATGACTTTGGTTACCTTGCCGCGCATGACGGGGACTGGCACGATGCAGAAGAGTTCTCTTGGAGGTAATCTGCGGTGAGACGCACAAACATTTTTGCGGCGCTGGCATGCGCCTTTCTGGTGTTCAGCCTGCTGGGTTGCGGAACTACGGCCCACCTGCAGTCGATCCAGCTTTCGAGCTCGAATACGACCGAAGTCACGCCGGGTACGCTCGACCTCGATGGCGAGGGAGCACAACTCCAATTGTATACGTGGGGGAACTATAGCAACGGGAAATCCCAAATTCTAAACGGTACAGATGTTGTGTACCAAATCGCGATTACCCCGGGCAGCGTTGATCAATTCGACGATCCACTACCCACTCCGCCGCAGACTGTCCAACTGACCACGAGCGGCCAGCTCACAGCCGTGCAGCCCTTCATCTGTACGTGGGTCAATAGCGCGCAGCCCCCGGCGACTAGCCCGGCCTGGGGATTATCCGGTTCGTATATGGTTACGTCGACGACCCAGGGCAAGACCTCTCCACCCGTCTATGTCGCGGTGGCTTCGCAGGCCGGCATAACCAATACCACTAACCCGACCGGAGAATGCGGTCCGCCGCCGACAGCTCCGTAATCGGAATTTGCAACCTGTTTTTGCGGGGATAGCCGCCTGGCGGCCATCCCCGTTTGATTTTTGCGCTGTTCGAAATCCCCGTTTTTTGTTCTGCGGTTGGAGTGCCAGCCTCAAACCCCGTATAATCCTCTGGCTTTGCTGCAACCCTCTCAAGATCACTATGCTGATGGTAGTCGCCACGGAAGCGGAGACTCGATGAAGATTCGCGCCGGAATTGAAGTGTCGGGGCAATCCGATATTGGCTGCCTCCGAAAGAACAACGAAGATTCATTTGGGTATTGGGAGCCGGACGAGGACGAAAGCTTCGCCCGCAAAGGGCGGTTGGCGATTGTGGCGGACGGCATGGGCGGGTATGAGGGCGGGCAGGAGGCGAGCCGCCTGGCAGTGGATACACTGGTCGAATCCTACCGCGACTATGACGGCAACGATCCGCAACAGGCCCTGATAGAGGGGATGCAAGCGGCGCATGAAGAAATTCGGCGCTACGGAGAGGAGCACCCGGCGCTGCAAGGTATGGGCACGACCTGCACGGCGGCGGCGATCGTAGGCGATGCCCTGCATTACGTGCACGTGGGGGACACTCGCCTGTACCTGATCCGCGATGGTCAGATTACGCAGGTGACGCGTGACCATTCGTATGTGGGCCGGCTAGTGGAGGCGGGAATGATCACTAGAGAGGAAGCCGAGCGACACCCGCAACGAAATATCTTGACGGCCGCCGTCGGAACGACTGCGGAACTCGTCATGGATGCGCCAGGACGGCCGGAGCCATTGCGCCCAGGCGACGTGATCGTGATCTGCACGGATGGTTTGTGGGGACAGGTGCAGGACCAGGAAATTTTTGAAGCAGTGAACAAACAAGACGCGGAAGGCGCGGGCCACGATCTGATCGAACTGGCGCGGCAGCGTGGCGGGCCGGACAATATCACGGTTCACATCCTGCGGTTGCGCTGAAACCGGTTTGCGGGGACAGGGCGGCTGGCAGAGTGGCGTCCGACCTTTCCTAAAAGCGCAAGATTCTGCAGTGAAAGCGGAGTTCCTCGCTCGTATCTCCATCCGTAAATCAATGAAATCACTAGCTGGGCAGGGGTTGTGGCGGTTTACGCTTTGGCAGAAGTCGTGCTGTGTCTATAATGTCCATGGAATCCATAGACATAATGGGAAGTGAGCGATCATGAGGGTTTCACAAAAAGGGCTTTATGCATTACAGGCGATGACGATGCTGGCGCGGCGCTACCAGGACGGCGCCATCCGAATCCGAGACATCGCCTATGAGCAAAACCTGCCGGAAAAGTTCCTCGAACTGATTCTTCTGGAACTGAAGAACGCGCGCATGGTGGAAAGTGCGCGGGGCGCCAAGGGAGGATACCAACTGCGGCGGGCGCCCTCGGAGATCCGGTTGAGCGAAATCATCCGGTTGATCGACGGTCCACTCGCCCCGTTTGGAGACGCGGAACAGTTGCGCGCGCTGATCGACCGCAATGACGACCACCGGGCCCTCTATAAGGTGTTTCTGGACGTGCGCGATGCGGCCGCCAAGATTCTGGAGAATACCTCGCTGGCCGATCTGATGCCGGGCGCTTCTCGTAACGCGGCGAAGGCAAGAGGTGCCAAGAAAAGGAAACCGGATGCGACCGTGTTGCCGATGGCGGCGTTAGCCGCAGGACAGCAGGGCCATGACTAAAGCGAACCGCGTTGTTGGTTTTGCACTGATTGTTGTCGCGCTGCTTTGGAGTCCCAGCGAGCTTGCCTTTAGTCAGACCGTAATCCACGTCGGCGCATTTCCGAATATCACGCATCCGCAGGCGATGGTGGGGAAGGGCAACGGCTGGTTCGACAAAGCCATGGGGCCGCAGGTGAAGATCGAGTGGAAGAGTTTTAATGCCGGTCCTTCGGCGATTGAGGCGTTGTTTGCCGGGGCGATTGACATGACCTACATCGGGCCGAACCCGGCGATTTCCGGCTACGTTCGCTCGAACGGCGAGGCGCTGCGCATTGTGGCAGGGGCTACGAGCGGCGGAGCCGCGCTGGTGGTGCGCAAGGATTCGGGAATTCAGAAGCCGGAGGATTTCCACGGCAGGAAGGTGGCGTCGCCGCAGATGGGGAACACGCAGGATGTGGCTCTGCGGGCATGGTTGATTGCGCACGGCATGAAGTCGACGGACAAGGGCGGAGACGTGCAGGTGATTCCGCTGGCCAATCCGGATCAGCTGACGCTGTTTTTGAAAAGGGAACTGGATGGGGCATGGGCTCCGGAGCCGTGGGCCACGAGGCTGATTCAGGAGGGAAACGGCAGGCTTTTTCTGGATGAACGCACCCTTTGGCCGAATGGCGACTTTATTACGGCGCACCTGATCGTGCGAACGCAGTTTTTAAAGGAGCATCCCGATCTGGTGAAGAACTGGATTCGGGCGCACGTGGAATTGACGGAGTGGATCAACGGGCATTTGCCGGAAGCGAAGAAACTGCTGAACCAGCAGATCGCGAAGGAAACAGGGAAAGCGCTACCGGATGCGGTGCTGGAGGAATCTTTCGGACGGATGAGGGCGACCTATGATCCACTGCGGCCGTCGCTGATGAAGGCGGCGAAATCGGCGTTCGACGCGGGTTTCCTGGGGCGGCAGATGCCCGATCTTTCGAGTTTGTACGATTTGTCGTTGCTGAACCAGGTTCTCGCAGAAAAAGGAAAGAAGGCTATCCAATGAGTGCAAGTCCACAGAATTTGATTCCGGCGGTACCACGAGTTCCACGCCCGGACACGCGAGCCAATGTCTTTCGCGGAAAACCGGTAATGCCGGTGACGGAATTTCCAGCGCGCGCGGTGGCCGAGGCCGTTGTGCCGAAGGTTGCGCTGGACGGAATCTCGCTGAGCTATCGGACAACTTCGGGGGAGCGTTTGCTCGCGCTCGATAAGATCAATCTGGAAGTGCGGCCGGGTGAGTTTCTGTGCGTGGTCGGGCCTTCAGGGTGCGGGAAATCGACGCTGCTGCATCTGATCGCAGGATTGCAGCCGCAGACGGCAGGTACGGTGCTGGTGGATGGGAAAGCGGTTGTGGGGCCGGGAACCGACCGCATTCTGATCTTCCAGGAACTGGGTTTATTCCCGTGGCTGACGGTAGGTGGGAATGTCGAGTTCGGCATGAAGATGAAAAACGTGCCGAAAGCCGAGCGCGAGCAAAAAGTGCAGTACTACCTGCGGCTGGTGCACCTTTCGAAGTTTCGGAACAGCTACATTCATCAACTTTCAGGCGGAATGCGGCAGCGCGTAGCGCTGGCGCGCGCTCTGGCTACTGGTCCGGATGTGCTGCTGATGGACGAGCCCTTTGCCGCACTCGACGCGCAGACGCGCGATCTGCTGCACGATGAGCTGGAGCGAATTTGGGCGGAAACCGGGTGCACGATTATTTTCGTGACGCACAATGTGCGCGAAGCGGCGCGCCTGGGCGATCGGGTGGTGCTGCTGACGTTTCGCCCGGGGCGGGTGAAAGAGGAGTTTCAGGTGAATCTGCCGCGGCCGCGGCACATGGAACATCCGGATGTGACGCGCATGGCGCGCATTGTTCTGGATTGCTTGCGCGAAGAGATCAACAAGAGCCTGGAAGTGGAGTACGCCGATGAAAAAGCTCGGTAAACAAGTGGTCTTTTATGGTGTGCTGATTGGAATATGGACGCTGCTGGCGAAGCTGCATATCTGGCCGCCCTACCTGTTTCCGCCGCCATGGGGCGTGGGGCACGCATTGTGGGACGGCTTTGCCGATCACAGTTTCTGGATCGGAATCGCGGTCACGATGAAGCGGATGCTCATCGGGTACAGCTTGTCGGTGGTGCTGGGCATGGTGTTGGGGTTGGGGGTTTCGAGCAGCAAGTTCTTGGAAGAGACGCTGGGCGGCCTCTTGGTGAGTTTGCAATCTCTGCCGAGCATCTGCTGGATTCCGCTGGCAGTGCTGTGGTTCGGTCTGACCGAAAAGGCGATTCTGTTTGTAGTGCTGATGGGATCGCTGCTCTCGGTAACGATCGCCATGGAAGACGGGCGCAAGCAGATGCCGAAGATTTACGGCATGGCGGGGCGGAATCTTGGGGCAAGCGGGTTTCGGCTATTCTGGTCGGTGCTGCTGCCGGCCAGCTTGCCGTTCATTGTGAACGGTATGAAGCAAGGCTGGGCATTCGCCTGGCGCTCGCTGATTCAGGCGGAGATGATTTTCTTGAGCCTGGGACTGGGCCAGTTGCTGATGATGGGCCGCGACCTGAGCGACATGAACCAGGTGTTGGCGGTGATGATCCTGATTATTGTTCTTGGCTATCTTGTCGATGGCTTGATCTTCCGCACCATGGAACGCCGGCTGCACGAAAAGTATGGGCTGGCCGCGGCGTGAGACAGCTGCGAGCTATGAGCCTCGAGCTGCGAGCAAACAGTTAGTGTGATGCGGCGGCTTTCCAATAGCCGCTTAACAAGCCCCAGTCATAGCGATTCTGCTTCCAGTTCGTATCTTCATAGCTCCAGGAATTTGGCACGGGTTTTTGGGGCGCTGGGTAGTCGTGCTGAAGCCAGTTAGGTTTCAGCAGGCGTCCGCGGCTGTTCAACGAGTTGATGCCCGGGCGCCGATGGCACATGAAGCACTGTTGCAGCACTGGTTGATATTTATCAAGCGAGATGAACTGAGCCGGAGAGCCTACGTCAGGGCCGAATGAGTTGAACATCGCGAACTCTCGTTCGTCGCGTTCTGTAGCCCGGAGGCCCCCGGCACGATTGGCGAAAAGTTGCGGGCGGCTTAGCCGGATCTGGTAGAAGTCCTGCCCGCTGCTTTTGATCGCTTCGGCAAGGCTGGAGGCGGTCTCTGCGTTTGATCGATCCACCGCATTGACCGAGCGATACACGCGAATCTGGATGCTTTCGGTAATCGGCGGAGATTCGAGATTTCCCTGCGTGTCAAAAAGCAACATTTGGCGAACGAGTGCCACCTCGGTTCCGGCGGGGAATTGCGGTAGCGCGGGATTCTCACTGGTCTGCTCGTGCCGCTCGTCGTCGGGACGCGGAATCCACGGCTGCGGAAAGTCCCAAAGAGTCTTCAAATAATCGTAGGTCGCCTTGCGGCCCGCGGGGAGCCGAATGAAGATCGAAAAATTGGAGCGCGAAAAAGCATACGCGTGCGAAGCGGCAACCGGGTCCGAAGTAGGCCCGTTTCCAGAGATACCCACCCACGAGCTGTACGAATCGACCAAGTCCGGAGGCAGGAAAGGACGATCCGGGTGCGCGGGATCGAATTCCTTGGCGAATTGCCCGGAGGCGACAGCTTGCTCGTAGTTGGAGGGGAGCGCGCGAATCTCCTCGGGCGTCAAGGCCACGCGGCGCATCACTTCTGCAAGCCGCGACTGCAACTCCTGCTCCTCCTTTCCATAGGCGGGCTCGCCCACGTGTTCCGGCTCTCGCGCCACCGACCAGTCGAATACCGACCATAAATCGCGTTGCAACATTGCTCGCTTGACCGGATCGTGTATCAGGCGCTCGCCGTGCGTTCGCAGGAATTCGTCGAGAACACGGATCACGCGGTCATGCGAAGGCTGGGCCAGCAGGTACTGGGTGTTCAACCAGAGCGGGGGATCGAGCGCGTCCGGAACCTTTCCGGTGCTCGGGACATCGGAACGGACGAAGATGACGGAGTGCAGACGATTCCAGGGGTGGGCCGGATTTGGATCGTAGATCGTTACACCATTTTCTGATCCGTGCAGCCACGACGATGTGCACGAAGGTTCTGTGAGCCCTAAGGAGAAGACCACCACCGATAGCGTGCCGATCAGCCACCGCATGTCGCACCCCGGTCGATATAGCTGCATATTGAACAACAATAACGCAGGCTTTGGGAAGTACCAGGTCTTTCGAAAGTCGACGAGAGCGCGCTAAACGGTAACATGACGGCAGAGACGCTGACGCTGTATCGTAAGATTCCCTGTGCTCTTCTTTTGGATTCTCTTTAATCTGTACATCATTGCCATGCTGGCGCTGGATCTTGGCGTGCTCAATCGGCGGGCGCATGTGGTCGGGCTCCGGGAAGCGCTGGCGTGGTCGGGGTTGTGGATTGCGCTGGCGGGTGCATTTGCGGTTCTCGTGTTTTTCTGGCACGGCCGCGCGGAAGCGCTGCAGTTTGTAACCGGCTACGTAATCGAGATCGCGCTCAGCATCGACAATCTTTTCATCTTCCTGGTCATTTTCCGATACTTCAAAGTGCCGGGTGAACATCAGCACAAGGTGCTGTTCTGGGGGATTCTTGGAGCCCTGGTGATGCGCGGGTTGTTCATCGCGGCCGGGGTTGGATTGATCCGCCGCTTTGACTGGATCACGTATGCGTTCGGCGCGCTGTTGATTTACTCCGGGTTGAAACTGCTCAGGCAAGGGGAGCAGCAGATTCGCCCCGAGAAGAATCCGGTGCTGCGGATCTTCCGGCGACTTTTCCCCGTTACAGATGCGTACGAAGGCGGTCGGTTTTTCACGCGGAGAGGCGCGCTCTACGCGACTCCGCTGTTTGTCGTACTGCTGGTGGTGGAAACTTCCGACATCCTGATCGCGGTGGATTCAGTCCCGGCGGTGCTGGCGATTACGTTGAATGCGTTCATCGTCTATACGTCGAATGTGTTTGCCATCCTCGGACTGCGCTCAATGTATTTCGCGCTGTCCGGGATGATGGATCGTTTCCATTATCTGCACTACGGGCTATCTCTGGTGCTGATTCTGGTTGGGCTGAAGATGATTGGGTCCCATTTCTTCAGCGTGCCGACGGAATGGGCCCTGGGGATTGTGTTGGCGGTGCTGGCATCGTCGATTGCCGCCTCGTTAATGATTCCGAAGAAAGGCGCGACCGTATGAATTGTTGCCTGCCGGCAAGACTCGCCCGTCGAGATGAGACTCAGTCACCATACGCTATGATGAAACCTTCATGATTCGCATTCCAGTAACAACGCCGTCACGCTCCTATGAAGTGCTAATCGGGAGTGGGCTGCTTGCGCGCGCGGGCGACACCCTTGGAAATCTCTTCGGAAGCAAGCGCGCTTTTGTGGTGACGGTGCCGCCGGTGCGGAAGCGGTGGGCCAAGATACTGGTTCGATCTTTGACAGCGGCCGGAATTGAAACGGGGTTGCTTGAAATGCCGGACGGAGAACGCGCGAAACGGCTGACAACGGTTGAGAAGCTGGCGAAGAAACTTGTGCAGCAGGGCGCGGACCGCGGTGCAACGTTGGTTGCGCTGGGCGGCGGTGTGGCTGGAGATGTCACCGGTTTCCTGGCATCAATTTACATGCGGGGCGTGGATGTGATTCAGGTTCCGACCACGGTGGTGGCGCAGGTGGATGCGGCGATTGGCGGCAAGACCGGAGTGAACCTGGTGGCGGGCAAGAATCTGCTGGGAACCTTTCATCAGCCGCGTTCCGTATTGGTTGACCCGGCGGTGCTGAAGACGCTGCCCGAGCGCGAATATCGGGCCGGTCTTTATGAGGCCCTGAAGTGCGGCATCATTGGCGACGTGGGCCTGTTTCGGCTGTTTGAGGAACGGCACAAGGAAATTCTGGGGGGCGACGAGGCGATCGTTGAAAAGGTGATTGCTGACTCCGTGCGGTTGAAAGCATCAGTCGTCAGCGCAGATGAGCGCGAGGGCGGGATGCGGCAAGTGCTTAATCTGGGCCACACGATCGGGCACGCGCTGGAGGCGGAAACGGGTTACAAGCTTTTGCTTCACGGGGAAGCCGTGGGATGGGGGCTTTTGGCGGCGACTCACATTGCGCTTTCCACGGGCAAGCTCGACAGCGTGACGGCGGGGCGAATTATGAATGCGGTGCTGGGCTTGGGCGAACTGCCGCGCATGAGCGTGAAGACCGCGGGAATTTTGAAGCGTCTGAAATTCGACAAGAAGACGCGGCAGGGCGTGGTGCACTTCATTCTGCCGCGGGAAATAGGGAAAGTGGAGATCACGAGCGACGTGGGGGAGCCGGTCGTCCGGGCGGCCATAGAGGAGATTCGCAAACTGGCGAGGAATTGAGGCAATCTGCGCGGTTTTCGGCTTCTGAGGGGAACGAGTCAGGGCTTCGAACTCATGAATTCGGTGGACGAGGGAAAAATTGTCGGCGCTGCGCCCGCAGGCGCTTCGGACCGCGAGTCGGCGGCGAAGGCCGTGCAGGAGATGTTCACCTCGATTGCGCCACGCTATGACCTGCTGAATCATGTTCTTTCCTTCAATATTGATCGGCTATGGTGGTGGCGGACGGCGCGGGTATTTGATGCGATTCTGAAGCGGCCGGGGGCGCGAGTGCTCGATTTGTGCTGCGGCACCGGAGATATGGCGTTAGCGTTGCGGCGACGGGCCGGGGCGGCGAACGTAACGATCCTTGGAGCAGATTTTTCCCACGCGATGCTGCAACGGGCAGCGGAGAAGGGAAACGGAATAGCTACCGGAATGCAGCCGGCGCAAGCCCCATCCCCGCGTTGGGTTGAAGCCGACGCGCTCCGCTTGCCGTTTCCCAGTGGACGTTTCGACCTGGTGACATCGGCGTTCGGGTTTCGCAACCTTGCCGACTACGATGCGGGGCTGTGTGAGATTACGCGCGTGCTTGCTCCGGGCGGGGAATGCGGCATTCTGGATTTTGGGGAACCACGCGGGCTGATCGGCGAGGTGTATCGCGTTTATTTCAAAAAAGTGCTACCGGCGATTGGGACGCTGCTTTCCGGAGTGCGCGGCCCGTATGCTTACTTGCCGGCCTCGGTAGAGCGTTTTCCATCGCCTGACGAAATGATGACGCGCATGAAACAGGCTGGGTTCGCGGATGCCTCGTGGACTCCTTACACGATGGGCGTCGCAGGGTTGTATCGGGGAGTGAAAGCGCGTTAGGTGTGTGCGCGATGACTGGCTCGATGCGCCGGCCTCTTGCCGCTTCCAGCCTACGCTGCCGCTAATCGCTCTGGAACGAATCCATGAAGGCTTCGAAACAGGTTTTTGTGATCACGCGCTCGTAATCCTTGCCCAGGAAGTTTTTCAGGCGATCGGTATTCATGATGTATTGACCGCTCATGTAGGGTACGGCGGCGGGCGGGATCGCCGAGATCTGGCGGTTCCAGAGGATCTCGAGGATGCGGCGCATAAACCATCTGCCGGGAACGCGCACCAGCTTGGCATGGGCTTGCTGAATGCACTGGGCGAAGGTCATGGGCTCGCCGCGCCCAGCGACGTTGAGGATGGTCAACCGCTGCGTTTCCGGCTCGCGCTCTAACAACCACGCGATGAGGCGAGCCATGTCGTCGACGTGAACGAACTGGATTTTGTTATCCAGATATTTCTGTCCGTACGGCAACATGCAGGGAAGGCGTTTGCCCTCTTGGCGCATGCGAGTGGCGCGCTTCCCCTTTCCGTTCGGGGTGCCGCGAAAAGCTCCCATCAGATAGTTTTCGACCGTAGCTCCCGCAAAGATGTGCGGACGAAGAATGAACACGCCGCAACCGCGCAGCGAAGGGGCACGCTGCTGGACGACGAGGTCGCTTTCCTTCTTGTGGATCGCGTAGGGCAGAGTGTGGGCCTGGAGGGGTGCCTCTTCGGTAACGGCCTCAGGCATATCGGAGCCGTAGGCGGAGACGCTGCTCGGAAAAATGAATTGGCGAACGATGGCTCCCGCGGTGCGGTTGGTTTCGGTGATAGCTTCCATCACTCGCGCAGTGCCGGCGACATTGATTTGCCACATGCGGTCGACATCGATGACCCCGGTGCGCTGAGGATCGATGACAAACGCGAGATGCACGACCGAAACAGGCTGCACTTCACGCAGCAGCAGATGCAGCTGGCGAGTCGATTCTTCGCGGCCGAGGTCGAGGGATACAAAACGCTCCAGCGACGCAGTGGGGGGCGTGAGATCAATGCCCACCACTGCGTAGCCGGAAAGGTGTTCGAGAAGCCGGCGACCGAGATTTCCGGAAACGCCGGTGACCAGGATAGTTGGCTTCGCCATATCCCCCTTAGTCGCGGTCCTTATCCTTATCTTTCGGACCAGCGGGGTTGCCTCGTGGAGGCATCGGCATGCCCGGACCGCGCGCGGGTCCAAAGTAAGCGTCGTTAAACTCCGCTCCGCCCTGGTAGCGCTGCATGGACTCGCGATAGCGCTGAGCGGAAAGCTGGTTGTGAATTTCAGTTTTCACCGCATCGACCGGTAAAGTTTCTTTGCTCACTAACTTGTAAATATAGTTTCCACTGGCATCGGAGATGACCTCGGAGACCTCATCGGCCTTGAGGTCCATGACGGACTGCTGCGATGCAGGGAGGCTGGTGCGGCGGACTTTCTCCATCTTTGTAGGGGGAGGATTACCAGGAAGTCCGGCCGCAGTGAAGGCCACTTTTTCCAGTTTGTCAGGGTCCTCGCCCTTAACAAGGCGTTCCCGGAGGAGGGTTGCTTCCTTTTTCATTGCCTCTACGCCAGCTTTTTCCTGCTCTTCGGAGCTGAGCTGTTTCGCTGCAGGCTTGGACGCGGCGGTGGACGAACCTCCTTTGGCCGCGGTCTTGGCCGGCGTCGCTGGAGGTACGACCCGCTTGGTGTGAGGGACAAAAATCTTCACGAACGTGGCTTGTTCGTAATTGGCGGCATTCTTCTGATAGTAATCCTGGATGTCCTGGTCGCTGACATTGTTGGAATCGGCTTGAAGGGACTTAGTCAGTTCCTGAGCGAGAATCTGCATGCGAGCCAAGCGCAACGACTCCTGAAAATGAGGAGACTTATCAAGGCCGCGTTTCTCGCCTTCCGAAGACATGGTCACCACCTGCGAGTAACGCGTGGCGAACTGCCGGCGCATCGGCGCTGCCATTCCGGGCTGGATAGTATCCGCCAGTTTTTCGAATTGAGCTTTCGTAATCACGGTTTTGCAGGCATCGCCCTGAAGAGTGGAATCGGCGCAGAAACCCTTAATTGTGATTACGGGATCATCGTCGTTAACCTTTGGCGGTTCGGGCGCTGGCGCCTCAGGCGCGCTAGCTTGCGGAGCGGCGCTGGGCGCTGCGCCGGCCGGAGACGCGGGAGTTGGGGGTTGTGGGGTTTGTGCACCAACCATTGCGACAAGCCCAAGACACACAAGTAACTGAAGACGCATGAACTGGATCCTCCGAGAGAATTGCGACGAGCAGAGAATCATAGCATGCCGAGTCGGGAGCGGTGGAGTGGGTCAAGGGGTTGGCGAGGGTCGAATCCGAGGCGATAATGGCGAGTATGCGGGAAACGGACGCCATGTTCAGTTCTGAGTCCATGCGCCAGGAAAAGCGCGCCGTCGCAGGGAACTCGGTTCTGGCTGCGCTCGTGATCACGGTGTTGAAGATCGTGGTTGGGCTGGCAACGCGCTCTCTGGGAATTTTGTCGGAGGCAGCGCACTCGGCGCTCGACCTGGTGGCGGCGCTGGTTACATTCTTCTCGGTGCGGGTATCGGATCGGCCGGCCGATGCCGACCATCAATACGGGCACGGGAAAGTGGAGAGCTTTTCGGCGTTCATCGAAACCGGGCTGCTTCTGTTGACCTGTGCGTGGATCGTCTATGAAGCATTCGAGCGGCTGTTTTTTCACAGCGTGGAAATCGAACCGAGTCTGTATGCCTTCGGAGTGATGCTGCTGTCGATGGGCGTGGATGTCTGGCGATCACGTTCGCTTGGGAGGATGGCGAAGAAATACGACAGTCAGGCGCTTGAGGCCGACGCGCTGCACTTTTCCACGGATATCTGGTCGAGCGCGGTCGTCATCCTCGGGTTGGCGTTGGTGTGGGCGGGGCGCAGCCTTCATGTGGAATGGCTGCGCCAGGCTGATCCGGTTGCGGCGTTGTTCGTCGCATGTGTGGTCGTGACCGTAAGCTGGCGTCTTGCGCGCCGGACGATGGATGCGCTTCTGGATGCCGCGCCCGCCGGTGCTCGCAACCGCCTCCTCGACCGAATCGGGACCGTAGCTGGCGTGCTGGAAGTGGAGCGAGTGCGGATTCGCAAGTCGGGAAGCCGCTATTTTGCGGATGTTTCCCTGGGGCTGGCGCGGAATTTGACGTTTCAACGGTCGGAGCAGATTTCCGATGCGGTGACGGCGCGCGTGCGGGAGATTCTGCCGGACGCCGACGTGATGGTTCATTCCGTGCCGCGGGCGCGGCACACGGAAAACATTTTCGACCGGATTCGGGCGGTAGCGGCCCATCAGAACTTCAACGTGCATGACATCAGCGTGCAGGATTTGGCCGGGGAACTGCACGTGGAGCAGCATTTGGAGCTGGATGAGCAGCTCAGCATGAAACAGGCGCATGACGAAGTCTCACGCCTGGAAGCCGAGATGCGAGCGGAAATTCCGGAAATTGCGACCATTCTCACCCACATTGAGAGCGAGCCGGCAACCATCGAAACGGGCGAACAGATTGTTCGAGAGCCCGGGCTGGAAAAACGGCTGCGCGATGTGGTGAAGGAATTTCCAGAAGTGAGCGACGTGCACGAGTTTCAGTTCAAGAGGATTCGCGACCGTCTGTATGTTTCCTGCCACTGCACTTTGCCCGACGATATGCCGCTGTCGCGAGTGCACGACGTGCAAACGGCGCTCGAGATCCGTTTCAAGCAGGACGCGCCGGAATTATTCCGCGTGCTGATTCATCCCGAGCCCGTGACGGACAACCGGCGATGATGATGCAGGAAGCAAAGCGAGGCCCAATGATCGACGCAGCTGTGAAATGGACGGATAACGAGCGGTACGTAGGATCGGCAAGTTCGCGACACGCGGTGGTGATGGATACCGCTGCCGAAAAAACGGCGAGCACGCCGATGGAGTTGGTGCTGATCGCGTTATGCGGCACGGCTTCGGATGTGGTAGGGATACTGCGAAAGAAGCGCGAGCCATTCACGGCGCTGGAGGTTCGGGCCAAGGCGGAGCGAGCGGACGGCCATCCTGCGGTGTATACGTCGATTCACTTAACTTATGTTGTTCGCGGCGATGTGAGCAAGAAGGGCATGGAAGACGCGGTGCGGCTTTCGAAGGACAAGTACTGTTCGGTTTCCGCGATGCTCGAAAAGACAGCCAAAATCACGTACGCGATCGAGCATGCGGCGTGAAGGCCGAGCCACATCCACTGCGCGGCTACCTCTATATTGGGAGCGCAGCGCTGTTCTGGGGAATCTCGGCGACATTGGGGCGAGCGGCGTTCACTGGGCGCCTGCTGCGTGGAAGCGCTTCGTTCGATGTGTCACTGGGAGAATCACTCGCGAAGATTGATCCCCTGATTCTGTCGCAGAGTCGCGTAACGATCTCGCTGGCGGTGTTGTTGCCACTGCTGGTTGCGAGGCGCGGAGCGGCTGCGTTGAGCGTTCCGGGGCGCGACTTGGCGCGGCTTCTGCTGTTGGGTGTATTTGGCGTTGCGGCGTCGAATTACTTCTACTACCTCGCAATTCAGCGGACCAACGTAGCGACCGCGATTATTCTGCAATACACCGCGCCAGTTTGGGTTCTGCTATACACGGTGGCGCGAGGAGCGCAGCGTCCAACATGGCGGCGAAGTGCGGCCGTTGGATTGGCCGTGGTGGGCTGCGCTCTGGCGGTTGGATTGGTGGGATCGGGCGGATTTCGCATGGATCCGCTCGGTGTGACCGCGGCGCTGTTGGCCGCGTTTTCATTTGCGCTTTATAACGTTGGCGGACACAACCTGCTTGCTCGCTACGACCGATGGAAAGTGCTGCTGTGGGTTTTGGTTGGGGCAGCTGTCTTTTGGATCATTGTTAATCCTCCATGGAAGATTCTGGCGGCGCACTATGGGCGCGCGCAGTGGGGATTTATGGCGGTGTTTTCGTTGCTTTCTGTGCTGCTGCCGTTTTCCTGTTATTTCGCTGGATTGCAACACCTCGAACCTACGCGCGCGATTGTGGTCAGTTGTCTGGAGCCTGTGTTCAGCATTCTGATTGCGGCTTTGGCACTGGGTGAACTGCTGCGTCCGATGCAGACTGCTGGAATCGTGCTGGTGCTGGTAGCGATTGTGCTGATTCAGTTGCCGGAACGAGCAGCGCGAGGAGAGGAACTGGTGGTTGAGCCGATGGAATAGGTCGTTCGTCGTTAGTCCTTCGGCGCTCGCAATCCCCGTTTGCATTCGGCTGGGACCCCTCTGGATGCGGTCTTTGGAAATCAAAGACTTAGGAGCGAACTCCTGCCAGATCTTTGAGAAATAATGACTTATCTGTAAAGTATTTATTAATCAATAAGTTAGCGGAATTTTTGACTTTGTTTTGGGATCAATTCCGCCAGGTCTTTGAGGAATAAGGACTTGCTGACAATCGCCTCAATTCAGACTTTGGCCTTTTGTCTCCGGAAGCTGCGTCGCCATCAAGCTTGCCAGCAGGAATGCCGCTGCGCATAGGTAGAAGGCCGAGTCCAACCCTTTGCGGTCACCGATCCTTCCGATTATGAACGGCGCTACGCAGCTCATGGCGCGTGCGCCGGTGTAGGTAAAGCCCAGGCCGCGCGCCCGCAAACTCGTAGGGTAGATTTCACTGCCGATGGTGCCGCAACCGGAGAACCAGCCGGTGGCGAAGAAAGCTACGATGGCTCCCAGGACGAGCAGGGCCGATTGCGAACGCGCCATGGCGTAGAGCGGGATCAGAAGGGCGGCGGCGAAGAGGTAGAGCATGAAGGATCGCCGGCGGCCGAGATAGTCCGCGACCCAGCCGAAGGTGACGTAGCCGGGGAACATGCCGAACAGGTTGAGGACTAGGAGCAGGGTGGTTGTGCTTATGATTCCGAAGCCGTGTCCACCGCGCTCGACGGGGAGAGAAAGGTAGGCCGGGATCCACTGGAACAATCCCCACCAGCCGAACAATCCGAAGAAATTCAGGAAGAGCAGGGCGAGGGTGCTCTTGAGATAGGGTGGACGGAAGATGCGGAAGAATGAGTTCTCGTCGGCGGAATCGAAAGCCCTTAACCGCGGAGAGCGCTGAGGTGGGCGCTGAGTTCGCTGAGGCGGCTGCTGATGTTCCATCTCCGAATTTCTCTGCGAACTCTGCAAACTCTGCGGTTCAAGGTTTTGACTTTCGTCGCTTAGCCCGAGCCGCCGGTGTTCTTTCCACATTTCGGATTCGGGGACGCGATTGCGAATCCAGAGCGTGACGGCGGCGGGCAGGATGCCGACGAAAAATACCATCCGCCAGTTGGCATAGCGCAGGACGACGCCGGCCACGAGCGCGGCGAGCGCGTATCCGATGGCCCATGAACTCTGCACGATGGCGATTGCCTTGGCGCGTAGTTCGTCAGGCCAGGTTTCTGCGACCAGCGTGGCGCCGGTGTTCCACTCGCCGCCCATGCCGAGGCCGAGGATGAAGCGAAACACGGCCAACATAAGAATGGAAGTGGAAAGCCCTGAGGCGAACGAGCAGGCGGAGTAGGTCACGATACTGAGCATGAGCGCGCGCTTGCGTCCGACGCGGTCGGCGAGGAAGCCGAAGAGGACGCCGCCGATGCCTGAGGCCAGCAGCATCAGGGTAGAGAGCAGGCCGGCCGTGGCCTTGGTCATTCCAAGATCGCGCATGACGTGCGCCAGCACAAGCGCGTAGAGCATGGCATCAAAGGAGTCGAGCATCCAGCCGAGAGCAGCCGCAAGGAGTGTGCGGCGCTGGCCGGGAGTGGCTTGCTGGAGGAGGTGGATGGGGCCGATGGCCATGCGGGAGAGGATTGTAGCAGCATCGAGTCTGGACTATTCTTATGTAGCTGCCAAGAGGTGCAACTTGACTGCTGGGCATTGGCTGGAACTGCGACAGAAGGCGACTAACATTGGACGCCCTCTCACATGCCCGCTGTGCCGATTTCGTTTCGCCTATCGCCGCCTCCGAAGGGCGGGGCAAACCTGTCCACACTGCAAGGTACCAGTTGGTTTTCCCGCTTACTATCGATGGATTCTCTATACGGTTTATCTTTTTGTGGCCGGCCTAACCATGTACAAGGGTTACGAGAACGTAGGAACGGGTTGGCTGTTGTTGGGTTGGCCTTTGCGATGGTATTTGGAATCCTTGCGCAGGGAGTTATCCTCCGAACTTTTCCCCCGAGGCTCGAAGCTCATGCTGAGGGCAGCACATGGCTGAAACTGACGTGACAAAAGAACTAGAACGCCCCTTGACCGAGCAGCGGCCGCTGATACTTCTGTGCCTTCCGCACATCGCGTCCGATTTGCTTTTTCAGGGCTGGGACAGAGCGGCCGACTCCCGGAATAGTTGCTCGATGGTCTCGATCAGCATGAAGAGCCGGTTGGGATGATCGGGAAGGGCGACGAATCCGTAACTCAGGTAGAAGTTTCGTGCTTTCTCGTCTTTGGCATCTACGATAACGGCTAGCGAGGCGATGTTCCTGCTGTGGAGGAGAGCTTTTTCGAGCGCTCCCATTAACAGGATCTCTCCGAGCCCGGCTCCTTTAAACTGTTGGCTTCGCGCCAGTCTTCCCAGGAGAGTCGCCGGCAACTTATCGTATTTTGGAAGGCGCAGGCGTTTTACAGCTTCCTCCGGCAATTCGCCGGGTTCGATTGTGTAGTGGGAAAGCGTGTAGTAACCGGCGATGGTTTTGCCGTCAGGCGTTAGAACGTAGACTGCGGCCACTCGCTTCTGTACTTCCTGACTTGCTTTTTCCTTTAAGTAGATATTGAGCGCTTCGTGCTCGCACGAAAAAGCCGCTCGGTTATGTACTCGCTTATCGAGCGGCTCGAATCTGAATTTTGGTTTTTCCTGGCCTGCCAACTAGGCGATCTCCCGCTTATATCGCTTTGCGGCCGCGATCGCCTTCTGGTTCGGTACCGGCGGATTCAGGAGCGCTTCCACAAAAACCCGCCTGGAGTTCTCTGTAAGAGTCAGGGTTTCATGTTCGCGGATCGTGTTAAGAGCAGCTTCCCTTACGGCCATCCTTAGAAAATCGGAAGCCGAGGTGCCACGCAGACTGGCGGCTTCTTCGATGATTTTTTTTTCTTCGCGAGTGACTCGCGCATCGAGCCGTTCCTTGCGGGTTGCCGATCCGGCCGCCATGGATCACCTCTAGAACTAGTGTACGGCAAAATGCCACACAACGACAACACAAAAGTATGTTGTCCCAATCATTCTCAGTTTCGCCATGAATTCGCCTATGCGAAAAGCTGCAGGCGGAGAATCGGACCGACCGAGAATCCGCGCCCGAAGGGCCATTTCGGCTAACCGTGGCGACAATCAGGGCTTCACTTCCGCGAGCCGCCATGCGATACTACCGGTCAGCGTGGAATCCCTCACCGGTGCATGCCGTTAGCCCGAAGAATGCCCTTGGAAGCATTTGCCGCTCAAACCACGAACCTTTGGAGATCTTATGCAGAGACCCGCTGCTCGCACGTACAAGCTTAGCCCCATGCGTCGGAGGCCAAGCGCCGACAGGAACGTCGCCGTTGCAAACCAGGCTCTCAGCCGAAACAGCACTTTCCTGCTGGGGTGCTTCTGTGTGGCCCTCCTGTTCGCGGCTTTCGTTGCGCAGCCGCTGCAGGCAACGGTGATTCCGCGTTACGCCTACGTGGTGGATCCCGGAGCAGGCCAGATCCTCGAATACTCGATGAATCCTTCGACCGGAGCCCTTGCGCCAATCGCCGCATGTCCGGGTGCTGCCGATCCCAATGGCCCAAGTGCCGCCATCGTCGACAAGACGGGCAGCTTTCTTTACGTCGCCAATGCGGCGGCAAACGATATCTGGGTCTATGCGATCAATCCCGCGACTGGGTGTTTGGTCACATCGCCGGCACCTGCTTCGTATCCGACCAAAGGCACCGGCCCTGTCGCCATGGACATTGCCGCGCATGACGGGATTCTCTTTGTTTCCGATAGCGGCAGTGGACAGATTGATGCCTTCACGATGACCAACGGGGTCTTGGCACCCATTGTTGGTTCGCCGTTTACCGGCTGTACCAATGCCGCCGGAATTGCCGTGGATTTAATCGAATCGTATGTTTACCTCGCCAGTAATGTTTCCAGCAATGGAAGTGACAGCGGAACCGGGATTGTATGTGCGTTCGAATACTCTTTAGGCGGGAAGGAATGGATGTCCGGCCCAACCTCCTATGCCACCACTGGAGCCTATCCGACACGAGTGGCCTATGATTCGGTTGGCCAATTCCTGTTTGTAACCAACTCTGGCGCGAACACGGTGGAGTCGTTTAACGTAAGTACGACTGGCGTACTGACGGCCAACAACACCATTGCAACGGGCGCGAGCCCGGCTGGGGTGGCCGTGAATCCCTTCGGCCAGCAAGTTTTTGTCGCCAATGGTGGGGCGAGTACCATCTCCTCCTTCCAGATTGAATTGCCTCCCGCATACGGGTCGCTGACCGCAAACGGCGCAGTGGTCAAGACCGGAAGTGAGCCGGCCGGCTTGACTGTCGATCCGAGCGGCCAGTTCCTGTTTGTTGCAGACAAAGCCGGCTTCATCAACGGGTATACGATCAATGCTTCGACTGGGAAGCTGCTGGCAATCAAGGGCTCACCTTGGGCGACGACGGGCACGGGCACGTCCCCGGTTGCCATCGCCATTCAACCGTAGCCAACGACTAGGAACCAGCCTTCATGCGGGCCAAACGGCGCAGGTAGCTCTGCGCCGTTTGCACGTCGCGGCCGATCTGAGCTTTCAGGGTCTCGATGGACGGGAACTTGATCTCGTCGCGCAGACGATTGAGGAAATGGAGTTCGATTTCCGTGTCCGCCGAAAGTTGGAGCGGATGGAAATTCAGCAGGTGGGATTCGATGGCGAAGGAATCGGCGCCGAAGGTGGGCCGGTTGCCGACGTTGGTCACCGAGTCGAAGCATTCTTCATTTTGACCGCTGCCAATGCGGGTGCGGGTGATGTAGACACCGTCTTTCGGAATGAGCTCTTCGTAGCGCGCGAGGTTGATGGTGGGCACGGTGTATTTTGCGCCATAGCCGCGTCCGCGGCCGGGCGTGGAGAGAATGCTGAAAGGGCGTCCCAGCAAATGCCGCGCGCGGCTGGCTCGGCCTTCGGAAAGCAGCTTGCGGATGTGGCTGCTAGAGACGCGCTCGCCGCGGAGGCGCATCTCTGGGTAGTCGTGGACCTCAAAACCCATCTCGCGGCCTAGTTCACGTAATACTTGAATAGTTCCCGCTGCCTTATTTCCAAAATGGAAGTTGTAGCCTTCGTGAACTTCGCGCGCGTGAAGATGTCGCTTGAGAATGTCGTGGGCGAACTGCTGTGGCGTCATTAGTGAAAGGTCGCGCGTGAAGGGGAGCAGGAAAACCGCGTCGACCGCGGTGGTCTCGAGCAGGCGCAGCTTCTCTGGAGTGGGGCTCAGCAATTTAAATGTGTGATCGGGGCGGAGGATGCGCGCCGGGTGCGGCTCGAAAGTGACCACTACGGAACGCGCGTGCGCGGCCCGGGCACGGCGGACGATTTCTTCGAGCACGGCGCGGTGCGCGCGGTGGACGCCGTCGAAGTTGCCGACGGTGACGATGGTGGGGCCGAAGTCGGCGGGAATGTCGGCGAGTTTGTGAAAGATGATCATCGATCGTTATTGTTCACCGCCGAGACGCTGAGGCCGCCGGGAGAACCATTTTCTATAAATCTTGGCGCTCTCGGCGTCTCGGCGGTGAGATTAAATTTCAAACTCCAGTTTCATTCCGTCGTACGCCAGTCTCACCTCCGGCGGCAGGGTTGCGTTCGTCGCCTCGTGCGGGAGGTCGTGACAGATGTGCGTGAAAAACGTCCGTTTCGGTTTGACCTCGTTCACGATCGCAAGCGATTGCTCGACGGTGGAGTGCGTGGGATGCGGCTTGTAGCGCAGCGCATCCAGGAAAAGCACGTCGAGATCGCGCAGTTTGTCGAGCGTCTCCGCGGGCACCGAGCTGTGGTCGGTAAGGTACGCGCCTGATCCGAAGCGGAAACCTAGAATGGGCGTCTCGCCGTGGATCACCGTTACCGGCTCGAATCGCGCGCCGTAAAGCTCGACCGGCGCTTCGATTGGCCGCAGTTCAACCAGCGGCAGGCCTCCGAATTTGTAATCGGCTTCGAAGATGTAGCGAAACATATTGCGCAGAAATTCACAATTGCGCGGCGTTGCGTAAAGCGGCAGCTTGCCGGGCTTGTGGCGATAGGTCAGCGGTCGCAGGTCGTCGATGCCGAGAATGTGGTCGGCATGGGTGTGGGTGTAGAAGACGGCGTCAAGCTGGGTGATGTTCTCGCGCAACGCCTGTTCGCGGAAATCGGGCGTGGTGTCGATGACAACGTGGCGGGCATTGCCGTGAGGATCAGGGTAGCTGAGCATGATGGAAGGACGGGTGCGGCGATCGCGGGGATCGGCGGAACGGCAGACGGCGCAGTCGCAGCCGATGGTAGGAACTCCCATCGAGGTACCGCTGCCCAGAACTGTCAGAGTCGCACGCATCTTCTGAATGAACTTCGGGTGAATGAACTTCAGCTGAACGAACTTCGGCTGAATGATGTCAGCCGTTGGTACCTGTGCTGGGGCCGGGGGCCTGGGGAGCGCGCGCGATGGCGTTGGTGACTTCGACATAGGCCATGCGCAGCTCGTAGAGGCAGTTTTGCAAGAACCCTTGCTCTTTGGGCGTAAGGTTGCCCTTGGTTTTTTCCGCGAGCATGCCGAGCGTATCGATGGTCTGGCGCGCGCCGATCAGGTCGACGCCAGGCTGGCCGCCCTGCTCGTGCATCAGGCCCAGTTGAACCATGGCGGTCATGTAGAGCGAGGCCATGAAGCGCTCGAAGCTCACCTCGAGTTCTTTGGAAGAATGGCCGCTTAGCTCGACGCGCCGGTCCAGATCGCGCGCCGACTCGCGATAGGCATCGTGCTGTGCCTGCTGCTCGGAGGCGGTCGGTGGTTCGGGCGTGCCGGGATCGAGAGCGGGCGGAGCGGTGTCAGGGCTTGGTGCGACCGCTGCAGTCTTCGCTGTGGCGGCCGGCGGGGCAGCAGTCGGCGCCGCGGGCGCAGACGGTGGTTGCTCGGGCTGCTTGGGTTCCGCGGCCTCGTCTTCCACCGACGAACGCAGCTCTCCTTCAGCAGTAAACAGGCGCCGGTCGCTCACTTTGAAATCAGAGTCTTTTTTCTTGTCTGCCATAAATTCTTGTGTCTTTCAGCTAGGAGATAGGGGGCGTCACTGGTTTCAGCGCCGCCGTCCCTGCGCGTAAATTCTTGGCGGCTGCCTCGCGTCGAAGATAGCCGAGCGCGACCGCGCGGTCACCCGCGGGCAAAGGCAAATCGGCGCTGCTCGTGATCTCGCCCACGTCTTTTTCGTCCGCTTGAATTCTTGTGCCGGGCGCGGGCAGCGGGCCTTCGACGAGGAAGGCTGTGAACTGGCGGTGCACAGCGCCGCGTGAACGAATGCGCTCGACGATCTCCTGTCCAAGATAACAGCCCTTGGTGAAATTCAAAGCGCGCATCTGGGCTGTTTCCTGCGGCAGGTCGCGCTCACGGATATCTACGCCATAGCGCGGGATGCCCAAGCTGATGCGGCGGCGCTCAAGTGCTTCCGTACCAACGGCAGTGGCGCCGTCGGCAAGCAAGGCGCCCCATGTAGACTTCGCCACGTCGGGCGCGAGCCAGATTTCGTAGGCCGATCCTGCGGGATCATCACCGCGAACGTCGCTGCGGACGACAGTGCATTGCAGGCAGCCGCATGCGCAGTCGCAGGTGGGCGTGCACAGCTCCAGGGGAGCGAGATCGGAAATATGGATTCCGGATGTTTCCAATATGTTTTTTGCTTGCGGCCCGGCTACACCGATCGCGGCGAGCGTGGCGCTTGCGTCCGTTACTTCCACGTCGTCCATGATGATGAACTTGTCGAAATGCGCCAGAACGACTTCGCGCAGCCGCGCGTCGACATCCACCAGCAGCGAGTCGCCCATGTTGTAGGCATAGAGGTCGGCCTGGATGTGTCCCTGCGCGTTCAGCAGAAATGCGTAGACGCCGTGGTTGACGGCGAGATCGCGGATGTTATTCGTCACCATGCCGTTCAGCCAGCGCACGCGGTCGCCGCCGGTCATGCGAATTTTCGCGCGGTTGCCAAGGTCATACACTCCGCAACCGGAGAGCAGGGCGCGGAATTCGGCGCGCACATCGCTTGCAACGGACGGCCTGGCAGCGCTTTGAGTTGAGCTGGCTTGTAAGGTGGTTGTCATCCCTGCTGGCTTGATTATAGCGAAGGAGAAGCGAGTATCGTGCACAGCGCTGCGAAAGCGCTCCGGATCGGGAAACCGTTCTTGTTGCGTTCTTCAGTTTGTCTTTTGCAATCTCGAAATCAGCTTCTGCGCCAGGTTCTCTTCGGATTCCGACCAAAGCAGCCGGCCGGTTGCTCCGGAATTGCTTTCCATTTTTGCGGTAAATTCGACCAGGCGTTGCACGTTGATTCGGACACGGTTTGCGGTCTCGGAGGTGAAGGCGACCTCTTCATGGAGAAACGCGGTATCGAGACCAAAGTCAATTTGGATGTGGCCGGCAGCGGCGGCCGCGTTCTCTTCAAATTCAAGGCCGTGAGCAATCACGCGCACGAGTGACGGCTGCAGGACCCAATTCTCGGCGGTCTCCTGCGGCGTCCAGAGGTCCCAATAGGCCTCGAAAACATAGGCATAGTCTTCATGGAGAAGGTCGGCAGCCAGTGCCACGGCTTCCTCGGGCGCAAGACCCGGGACAAAGCGGCGCTCAAGAATGGTGGGCTCGCCCCAGGAAACGGGATGGATCGCCAGGTACGTGATACCGGGCTTTGCCAACGAAAACGGAATTTGCCGCAAAACGCTGAGCGTGCGCGTAAGGATGTCGGGCAAATCGAAGTCCGGAAACCACAGGCTCAAGTACAGCGAGTCGGCCATCCCTTCATTCTAATGCTTGGCCGCGGCAAAGTTGACCGGCACAAAATTGGCCCGCACTGGTCAGTTTCCATAGGCGTGTGTTATTCTCAATGACGTTACGAAAACGATAAGAGACAGGAGTGCAACAGGTTAGTGCTAGCCAGACAGCAAAAGCAATCCGTCGTTGACGCGTATCGCACGCACGCTACCGATACTGGAAGCCCCGAAGTTCAAATCGCGCTATTGAGCGAGCGCATCGGTCAACTCACGGAACATTTCAAAGCGCACCTGAAGGATCACGGCTCGCGCCGTGGGCTTCTGATGATGGTGAGCCGGCGGCGCCGCCTGCTCGACTACCTGAAGAAGTACGACTCGGAACGCTACAAGGCCGTGATTACGAAGCTCGGCATCCGCAAGTAAATGTTCCGGCCTGTGTGGGCCGGCTTGAACTCCGAGAGCTTAAGCAAAGTGCGTTTTCCCAACCGCGACAGCCACTGGCATTCGCCTATTTGCGAACTCCGCATCGGCGCGCCGTGCGCTCCTGCCCATATGAGGATGATCTATGAAACCTGAACCGATTACAGTTTCCGTCGAAATCGCCGGCGGGAAAACCATTTCCTTTGAAACCGGAAAACTGGCGAAGCAAGCGCACGGCTCGGCCGTTGTGCGCCTGGGAGAGAACACGGTTCTCGCCACCGCCGTTGCCAATCCTGAGCCGCGCACCGGCATCGATTTTTTCCCGCTCACCGTCGACTACCGCGAATACACCTATGCCGGCGGCCGCATTCCCGGCGGCTTTATCAAGCGCGAAGGGCGCATGAGCGAGCGCGAGGTGCTGACCAGCCGCCAGATTGACCGGCCCATCCGTCCGATGTTCGCTGAGGGCTTCAAGTGCGAGACGCAGGTCATTGCCTTCGTGCTCTCCGCCGATACCGAAAACGATCCTGATGTCGTCGGCATCAACGCCGCTTCGGCTGCGCTGACAGTTTCCGACATTCCATTCCTGGGCCCGATCGGCGCGGTGCGCGTCGGGCTGGTGGATGGGCGCTTTATCGCCAATCCAACCTATACCGAAATGCGCGAAGGCCTGTTGAACATCATGGTCGTGGGCACAGCCGACGCGATCATGATGGTTGAGTCGGGCGCAAAGGAAGTGAAAGAAGAAACGGTGGTGGACGCGATCGAATTCGCGCACGCCGAAATCAAGAAGATTTGCGCGGGTATTGAAGAGTTGCGGCGCAAGGCTGGCAAGCCGAAGCGGAAGGTCACGCCGCCGGAGTTCGATCAGGCCTACTACAGCGCGCTGGAATCGAAGATTGGAGCGCGGCTTACCGATGCGTTGGACACGCAAAAGCACCCCAAAGCGGAGAGCTATGAACTGGTGCGGGCGCTGGGAAAAGAGTTGACCGATGCGCTGCCTGAAGAGGATGAAGAAGGCAGGGCGAAGGTCAAGGAATATTACGAAGTCTTGCGCGAACGCATCTTCCGCGACCAGGTGATCCATAAGAAACATCGTCCCGACGGGCGCGCTTTCGACCAGATTCGTGAAATCTGGATCGAAGCCGGAGTTCTGCCGCGAGCGCACGGAAGCGCCATTTTCACGCGCGGCGAGACGCAGGCACTGGTGACGACAACGCTCGGCACCAGCGACGACATGCAGCGTCTGGAGGGCTTCGAAGGCGAGGCCAAGAAGCGCTTCATGTTGCATTACAACTTCCCGCCGTTTTCCGTGGGCGAGGTTGCCTTCCTGCGTGGCGCCGGACGGCGCGAGATCGGCCACGGCGCGCTGGCGGAGCGGGCGGTCTCGGCGGTGCTTCCAACCGAAGACAACTGGCCTTATGCGATGCGTGTGGTTTCCGACATTCTGGAATCGAACGGGTCGTCGTCGATGGCGACAATTTGCGGCGCGTCCCTTTCGCTGATGGATGCCGGTGTTCCGCTGAAAGCGCCGGTGGCCGGCGTGGCCATGGGTCTGGTTAAAGAAGGCGAGCAGTACGCCATCCTGACCGACATCGCGGGCGCCGAAGACCACTACGGCGACATGGATTTTAAAGTTGCCGGAACCAAAGACGGGATCACCGCCCTGCAGATGGACATCAAGGTGGGCGGGATCACAGCGCAAATTATGCGCGAAGCGCTGGCTCAGGCGCAGCGCGGACGGTTGTTCATCCTGGAAAAGATGGACGAGGTTCTCACCACGGGCCGAGTCAAGGTGTCCGCTTACGCGCCGCGTATCTACACGCTGCAGATTCCGGTCGACAAGATTCGCGACGTGATTGGGCCCGGCGGCAAGATGATCCGCTCCATCATCGAGCAGACCGGAGTAAAGATCGACGTCGAGGATTCGGGCAAGGTCAACGTGGCGTCGAACGATGAAGTTTCGGCCAACAAGGCGTTGCAGATTATCAAGGACCTGACGGCATCGGCCGAAGTAGGAAAGACCTATCTTGGCAAAGTGAGCCGGCTGGCGGATTTTGGCGCGTTCGTTGAAATTCTGCCCGGTCTGGATGGATTGCTTCACATCAGCGAAGTGGCCGAGCACCGGATTAAGGATGTTCGCGATGAACTGAAGGAGGGCGACCAGGTGCTGGTGAAAGTTCTGGCCGTCGAGGGCAACCGCATCAAGCTGTCGCGCAAAGCAATTTTGAAAGAACAACGCGCGAAGATGGGTGGCGGGGCTCCGCCTCCGCCTACGGAAACGGACGAGGTGGCGGGATTTGAGCCGTCGGCAGCGCCCCTAACGCCGTCAGCGCCACAAGCCGCGCCAACCACTGTGATCGAAGGTGGCGCGCAGTTCGATGCGGATGACGAGCCGAACTTCAACCGTGTCGATGCACCAGTCGGTGCCGAGCCGGCAGTTGCAGGACGCTCGGAAGGTGGGCGAGACGGACGCGGGGGCGATCGTGATCGGAATCGCCGGCGGCGAGGCCGCGGCGGTCCGGGAGGCGGTCGCGGCGGTCCAGGCGGCGGTCATGGTGGCCACGGCGGTGGCGGCGGACGCGGACGAAGGTAGAACCGTTCTTAGTTGTCAGTTCTCAGTTCTCAGTAAGAGCGAAGGGCCGCAGGGATGCGGCCCTTTTCCTTGTCTGAAAACGAGGACACTAGAACGACAGGCGCTTGAATAGACCTTCAGGAACATGTTCGACGGCGGTCATGACGTAGCGCCAGATTTTCGGAGTGTAAACGATTGAAACGGCGACAATGGACGGGAGCTTGAGCGGGCATTGGACTCCCGGGTCGATTTAGGCTTCTGACTTCTGCGAAATTTGCTGTTCGCCTGCCGACGCTGTGGCAGGGCTACCATTTCCTGGGGATCATGCTCGCGGCGATTACTACCGCCGAGGCCAGCGCCACCGCATAACTAACGCGGTCCCGGATGGCAAGTGTAACCGGATCCTCCCGCAGTTCTCCGCGATGGGCTAACAGCCAGGTTCGGCTGAGCCAATAGAGAACGATCGGGCAAAGCAGGAACAAGTATTCGGGCGACAAATAAAGCACGCGCACTTCCGGGCTGTGTACATAAAGGCTGAGAATGACGACCGCCGAGAAACTGCTGCCAACCCCAAGCGAAAGCAATAACTCGCGGTCGTCGACTCGATACCCGCGGCCGGAATTTCCGGAGGTGACGAGATCGTTCGCATGCAGCAGCTCCGAATACCGTTTTGCCATCGCCAGGCTCAAAAAGAGAAACAGCGAGAAAGCGAGAAACCACTGCGATAACGGCGTCGAAGAAATCAGCGCGCCGGCGAGAATGCGGAAACTGTAAAAGCTCGAGAGCACGAAGACATCGAGAACAGCGATCTTTTTCAGATAGAGCGAGTACAGTATCGTCAATGCCCCATATCCAACCAGTGCCAGGCCAAATTGCACATCGAGCAGCAAACCGACAGCTAAGGCAGAGCACAGAAGCGCAAATGAGGCGGCCAGGCCTTCTGGGATGGAGATTTCGCCGGCCGCGAATGGGCGCTCTTTCTTCCAGGGATGCTCGCGATCCGAATGCAAGTCGAGAAGGTCATTGAGAATGTAGAGCCCCGAGGCACAGAAACCATAAAGCACAAAGCCGAGGGCGGTGCGCAAGATGGCCACGACGGTCAAGTTGTGCGACAGAGCCAGAGGCAGAAACAACAGCAGGTTCTTTGCCCAGTGGTGGCCGCGCAGGGCGTTAACCCAAGTGCGCCATGAAGCCGCGTCGGTGACGATGTTCGCTTTGACCGAGGTTATAGCGGCGGCCTGCTTTGCACGACCCGGTGTGCCGACGACGTATGCCGCCCGGGCGTGTCGCCAGACGGTAACGTCGGAGGCCGAGTCGCCCATGTAGTCGAAGCCGCAAGCGGCAAAACGCTCAGACAGAAACGCGGCCTTTGCTGCTCCTTTGAGGTTAAGCCGGTCGTCACTGCCGTGGACTTCGTCGAAGAGCCCAAGATGGCGGGAAACCGAGTCGGCAAGTTCGCGGTTGGCGGCGGTTACCAAGGCAATGCGGCGGTTGCGCGCTTTTTCTTCGCGCAGTAGATCAAGAACCGGGCCGCGATAGCACAGACGAGCGGGATCGAGACGCGCGCGGCACGCAAGCTGGTGCTTCAAATAAGCGCGCCCTCGAAAGAGCCACACCGGTAGCAAGAAAAGCGTGATGGGGCGGGCTTTTAGAAGAGCAAGAATGCATTCCCACAGCAGATTGCCCCGGATCACCGTGCCATCCAGGTCCACGCACAATACGGGCGGCCCTTCCCGAGCGAGCTGGGTTCCTGCGGATCCCATGAAAACAATGGTCGCAAAGGAAGGTACAAAACAGGGGAAGAACTGGGGCACGTAGGTAACCTGGGTAACATGCGTATCGCCGGAACGAAGGGTAGTATTTGACCCATCCGGAGGCGCTTCTCAGGCTCCGGAGAAGGTTACTTAGGTTAGCGAGCCAACTCTCAATCGGGCTGCGACGCATGACAAGTGCAAAGCAATGGGAAGCGAAGATGCGCTTGAACCGCGCTAGAAGCAAAAGAGAGACCGAATCAGCGCAGGGCAGCCTGCGCGACTTCAGGGCAGGGCAATGGAGCAAGAACATACAGATCCGCAAGTGAGCACATGGGACCTGCTGGCAAAATATTATTGCCATCCGGCATTGTTACTAACCACGATAGCCGCTGCCACGGGCGTACTCTACAGCGGCACTCTCCTTTTTCAGTTTGTATGGGACGACAAGGCACAGATTGTCGATAACCCCATCATCCGTTCGGTGGGCAGTCTGCCCAAGGTGTTCATCAGTGACCTCTGGTATCACACGGGCCGGTTTCAGCTCTATTACCGGCCGTTGTTTGTAGTTTGGTCGATGCTGAACTACGCAGTGGTCGGGCTGCGCCCATGGGGATGGCACCTGGGGGCAGTGCTGATGCACATGGCGGCCACGACTGCAGTGTTCTGGCTCGTACGCAAACTCGGGTTGGAATACTGGACTGCGGCGCTGGCCACTGTGATCTTCGCCCTGCATCCGATTCACATCGAGTGCGTTGCCTGGATCTCCTCGGCTGCTGACAGCATGGCGACTCTGTTTGCGGCGCTCGCGTTCGCGGCATTTCTCAGCGCCCGCGATGCGACATCCAAGCACGCAACCACCTGGCGGTGCGCCTCCCTTGCTTTGTGCGCCTGCGCCCTGCTCACTAAGGAGATCGCACTTGGTTTTTGTGGGCTGGTGGGCGCATATGAATTCCTTCACCCCGCAGGGAAAACGTCGGGCTCCCTGGAAAGACTGCGAAATGCAGCTTTACGTGCGCTCCCTTATGTTGGTCTTACGGTTGCCTACCTGCTTCTTCGTAAACTGGCGCTGTCTGCTGTAACTGGCAAGTTTGACCCGACTCACACTTTTGGCGACATGCTGTTGATGCTGCCCTATGTGTTGATGTTCTACCTGCGGCAACTCCTACTGCCGATCGGACTGACTGGCCTCTATTACACGCCGTACGCGACGGCGCACTCCGCCGGCCACTTTGTCGGTCCGGTTCTGGTGCTGGCCGCTGTAACCGGTCTGATTATTTTCTGGTGGCGGCGCAAGGATGACATCCTGGTTGCTTTCGCCGGGCTTTGGATAATCATTGGCCTCGCTCCAGCGCTCAATTTGCGGAGCTTTGGCGATGGAGATTTTGTCCGGGACCGCTACCTCTACTTCGGCTCCATCGGGTTTGCAATTCTCCTGGCAAAAGGGATTCGCCTTCTCCCCGCGAGCCGACGTTGGAGCGCAGCGGCCGTGCAGGGAACTGCGGCACTTGCTCTTCTGTTGACTTATGTGGGCATGTCCGTGGCACAGCAGGGGCAGTGGGATTCAGATCTTCTGATCTATGCGCGCGGATACAGCCTTTATCCACAAAACCCGTATACCGCGGTAGGTTTGGCGCGGGAGTACAGCCGGCTTGGCGCAAAGGAGAAAGCGATCGACCTGGCCGAGTCGGCGGTGCGCGTGCACCCAGATTATGGCTATGGATTACTTGCACTGGCGGAAATCTACATTGAAGCTGGACGATTTGACGCTGGGCGGGTGATGTTGCAGAAAGCGCTGCTGATGAGTCCGGATTATGCCCGGTCCGAGAGGGGTATGGCTTCGGACGCCGGGTTGTACGCGCGCATGGGAGATTTCGGGCAGGCGATCGCATTGTGCGATCAGGTTCTGGCCAAGGAGCCCAATCTCTATTCGGCCCTCTATAACTGCGGAAACGTTCATTTCATGGGTGGGGAGTACGCGGAGGCGGAGCGCTTGCTCGCGCACGCGATCGAAGTAGCTCCGGAGCAGGCGGCGCCAAAGCACTACCTGGGAAGGGCCTTGCTGCAGGACGGTAGGAGCCGCGAGGCGCAGACTTATTTGGCGGCAGCGGTAGCCATGGATCCGGGCGTCTATGACTATCACTACTGGCTGGGGATATCACTGGAAAAGAGTGGGGATACGAGCGCTGCCCGGGAAGAATACAGGCGGGCATTACAGCTTAACGAAGAGAGTGTGGAGGCCAAACTCCATCTCGCCGCTTTGGAGAAGAAATGACAAGGGTTGAGTTGGACCAAGGATTGCCGCAGGTCGAGGTGCGTATTCGCGAGGGGAACGCAAATGAGCCGGCCATCGATCCGATTGTGTCCGAGAACGGCGGGACGGCGACAGTCGCAAAATGGTGGATTGCCAGCGGCATATTTCTCTTCGTTCTTGCCTGTTATGTGCTAACCAGTCCCGGGCGAATCGACATCATCGACGGGCAAATCCGATTTGACGTCGCGTATAACTGGTTGAAGCTCGGACATCCGGTGGTCCGCGATCCGTGGGTCGGGATGATTTTGGGGGTAACGGGGAAAAACGGAGCTGTTTATTCGTTCTACGGCGCGCCCGCTTCGGTTCTATCGATGCCGCTGCTTTGGTTTGGCATGCAGTTCAGTCCTCAGAATGTCGCGCTAAGCCATTTTCTGTTTTCTCTCACCTCGCCCTTTCTCGGCGCCATGCTGGCAGCGGTCTTATTTCTTTTCTATCGTGAGATGGGCATTTCGCAGCGGCGCGCGTTGCGGTGGACGCTGGTGAGCAGCTTCGCAACCATGGTTTGGCCGTTGTCCTGCACCACTTTCGATAACGCGCAGCATGCATTGTTTGCGCTCAGCGCACTCTACCTGGGATTCGCGAGTTTCCGCCGCGACTCGAAGAAACTGGCGCTGGCAGCCGGCCTGATGGCGGGCATTCTTGTGCTCTACCAGGAATATTTTCTTCTGACTATTCCGGCCCTGGCGGTATCGACAGTCGATTGGTCCGGGCTGGTGGGAAGATTTCGGAATGGATTGCGAAGCGCGGCCGGAACCGGTTCCACGAGTTGGGTTTGGTCAGTTATTGCTGGGCTCCGGATCCCGCTTGAACTGATTCGGACAGCTTTTCGCGAGCGCGGGGTAGCGCGTTCGTCATTGATAAGATACCTCTGGTTCTCGGGCGGTGTCTTAGCCGCAGTGCTTGTTTCTTTTGTCTACAATGACTTGCGCTTCGGATCGTTCCTGGACAACGGCAAAATGCACGCGCTCTCGCAGCGGCATCCGGTATGGGGAAACCCAATTTCCGGATTGCCCACACTGCTGGTCAGTCCAGGAAAGAGCATTTTTCTCTACAGTCCACCTTTGATCCTCTGCATCTTGGGGATAAGGTTTTTGTGGCGCCGCCTGCCGCAAGTGGCCATCGCGGTTGTGGGCACAAGCGCCACGTTAATCCTGTTCATGTCGTTTTATGCGGGACTGGGCGGAGACTTCTGCTGGGGGCCTCGCTACCTTACCATTCTTGTGCCATTGTGGGCCGTGGTCTTTCCGTTTGTCTCCATTGGAAGGACTCGTCGCGATTTTGTTTTCGCGGTCATAGCCCTTGGTTTTCTGGTGCAAACCATGGCGGTGCTGGTAGAGCCGCAGCGATTCTTCTTCGAGCACGGACTGAGCGACCTGTTTTGGGCGGAGGATCAATGGACATATTTCAAACGCAGCGCACTCCTGGCCCGAGTGAGCGAGCTATCGTCCCTATCCGAAGGTCCACCGCCAACGGCGCACTTTCTCACCTCGGCCCCGCGGTCAGATTGGTTCACCTATGCGATATTGGGAACGCCGCCGGATGTGCCACGCGCCATGTCGCCGGTTTGGATGCGCCAGTTCAAAGTCTTCTATCTGCCCCGCCCGTGGCCTTTAGCCATGACTTGGATTCGCCCGGCACAGCGGCCAATCAATTTAGGGCTATGGCTGTGGAGTCTATTGAGCGTAGCTTTGATGGGAGCTGGGCTCATTTATCGGGGGTTCGCAGCAAGACAGAAGTCAGCAATCGAGGCGGACCGAAGATCTTCTTAAATTGCGTTTTGGGAGGCAAGGTCGATGTGCCTACGCCCACTCTGTCACTTTGTGGATGGGGCCGTGCTTGAGATTCCAACCGCGCCTGGCCGGGCGAAGACGTAAACCGGCTCTTGAAACGGATACATTCTAAAGATTCGTATCAATCTGTACTCGCGAGCCAACGTTTCCACTGCGGCGACCAAATCCCGTTGGCCGCTGGGCTTGTCGTTGCGCCAGTAGTGCTCGTCTGCTCGCAGTAGTTGGTCCAACTTCGGACCATAAATCAGCACGGCGGGCCGCACGCGCAGGAGTCTCTGAGCTTCCTCGCGCGCGAACGAATCCGGAGCGACATCAATATTGTGCGATACTGAAAACGTAGCCGGCATTCTCTCCGTAGCGCCGTAGAAAAAACTGAGATCCGGATATATGAAAATCGTGTCTTGTGAGGTGGAGTGCTCCCTGATAATGCGAATGGTCGAATCCACAAAATCGACTGTGTCGGGAGGGAGAGAGAATCCGCGTAACTCTGGCAGCGAAGACTTCATAGTGGCAGTCCTCACCGAGGGCTCATACCAACCATCAAAACCGAACGGCGTACCTTCTTTGAACAATGCTGTGCAGAATATCTGGGCGCCGCAAACAGCGTAGACAACCCATCGCCGCCACCCTGCGAGGCCATTCAACAGTACCGCCACAATCAGTCCAAGCCCAGGTACGATCATGGCTTCGAACGCAGGCCAGGAGAGCGAAGTCATGAAGGCAACGATGAAAGCAATCGTGGCAAACAGCGCAAGCTGTGATTGCTGCCTCGATAACCTTCCGCCCAGGAATTGCCACACGTAGTAAACGACCGACAGGCCACTTCCTATCAGCGAAATGTAGATCGCCGGTTTCGCAGGAAGATCCTGCAGTAAGACGTAGCCCGCTGGTAGGTCAAAATGCAACACGAGTCCGACCATCCGCCACGTCGCCAGGGTAGAGGCTCCGATTGCGCCCAGCCCTAACAAAAATACCGGCAGGATTCCCTGCAGGGAATCCGCAGCTGAATCGATTTGGGCTGCATTTTCGGATTTGGGCAAAACTCTCCAAAAGATTATCAACACAACCAGCGCTATCAACACCGCCCACCAGAGGCCGACCATGACGGTGAACGAACGCGCCGCAAAATCGCCAGGGCGAGATGCTTTGGCGGCCGGGCCGGTAACAAATGCCTGAATGATAAAGGCGTGAAGGATGCCTGCGTGAGACATCCAGCCAACCAATGCGCCCGCGCCAGTCCACCAGCCTGCGGCGAACCCGGACAAGAATCTGACTGCTTTATGAACCCCCTCCAGCCTTATCAGGCACAGACCCACTGCCGCCGGAATTGCCAGCGTTACACCCAGGCCAATGGTCTGCTTTGTTGCGAGGCACAGCAGCGCGAGCAGTCCCGTCAAACTTCCGATTGCCAGCAGAAACTGCTTCGTTCGTCCTGCATCAAGGGCATAGCTCGCCGCGAAGCCGCTGGCAACCGCGAGCAAAATCGTGAAGTGGTTATAGGAACTGACAGGATCTGCAAAGTCACCGGTCGAAAGGACAATAGTAGTGAGTGCGGCTAATGCCGCATCTTTGGCCCGGAACAGACGAGCGAGCCAGCCGTATAACAGAAGGGAAAGGAGCACACGCTCGAAGACGGCGAAGCCCCGCAGCATAATCGGCATCTTTCCGAAGATAGCCAGCACCGCCGCACAGCGCATTGTAAATAAGGGCGGTACCGCACCGTAGAAATCCCGATATGGCATCATTCCCTTTAGCAGGAATACCCCACCGGAAAAACCCCCGTCCCCTGACCTCAGGCCCAGAAACCGATTCCAGAAGAGCAGGAGGAAACAAAGTGTTACTAGAGCGGTAACCAGCGCGCCGGCTGCCACCACTCTCCACCTCGGCGCGGGCGAAAACTCCGTGTCTTTTCCTGGACACACAACTTCGGCTTCTGGTTCGGCCAATTCGATAACGCCGCTCATGATGATTCCTTCTTAGACCTGGCAACAACTGCAGCGTAACTTGCGCCTTCGATCATTACGCCGAACGGGATCGCCGGCATTTGAGTTGTTCAGCGAAGTTCTTAGTCCCATCTGGACATTGGGGCAGCAGTTCATTTATTACACATGCGAGCCAGGAAGGCAGGATTACTGAAGTCATCCGCTCGGCCGACGAGCAGAACTCAAGACGACGGGTTTGCTGTTTGAAGGAATCTCCGGCCGGACAGGAATGCAACTTAGCCCACCAGGGGCGCGGCTACCCGCTTTGGGAAGATGTCTCCAACGCGCCGGATCTCTGCGCCGACAGCTTTCAGCTTCTCTTCAATGTTTTCGTAGCCGCGGTCAATGTGATACACGCGGTCGATGATCGTTTCGCCGTCGGCCACCAGGGCGGCCAGCACCAGCGACGCCGACGCCCGCAGATCGGATGCGAGCACCGCCGCCGCGCTCAGCGGCGTTTTCCCCCGGACGATGGCGCGGCGTCCTTCGATCTTTACGCTGGCGCCCATGCGCACCAGTTCCTGCGCGTGCATGAAGCGATTTTCAAAGATATTCTCGACCACAATCGAAGTGCCCTCTGCCTGCGTCGCCAGCGCCATGTACTGCGCCTGCATATCGGTTGGAAAGCCCGGGTACTCCTCGGTGTTCATATCCGCCGCCTTCAGCGGATGATCCCCCATCACGCGCACCGAATCCGGTTTCGCGGCCGTCTTCACGCCGGTTTCGGCGAGCTTTTGCAAGACGGCAGTCAGGTGATGAGGATCGCAGCCGGTGACATTGAGGTCCCCTCCCGTCAATGCGCTAGCGATAATGAAAGTGCCGGCTTCGATACGATCCGGGATGATGCGATGACGTGCGCCATGCAGCTTACTTACACCCTTGACTAAAATGGTCGGCGTTCCGGCGCCCTCGATCTTTGCTCCCATCGCATTCAGCAACGCGGCCAGATCGGCAACTTCCGGCTCGCGAGCGCAGTTCTGCATTACAGTTTCGCCGTCGGCGAGCGCTGCGGCCATTAATAGATCTTCGGTGCCGGTAACGGTTATTTTGTCGAAGACGATTTCAGCGCCCTTCAGGCGGTCCGTTGTCGCTTCGATGTAGCCGTGCTCCTGTGTGATTTTCGCGCCCAGTCGCTCCAGACCTTTGATATGCAGATCGATGGGGCGCGCCCCGATGGCGCAGCCGCCGGGCAGGGAGACGCGGGCGCGTCCGCAGCGCGCTACCAGCGGCCCGAGCACGAGGGTAGAGGCGCGCATGGTCTTGACTAATTCGTAGGACGCCTCGGGCGTTGCCAGATTCCTGGCGCAGATCGTGGTGCGATGCTGCGCGCGTCCATAGCCCAGCTCGACGTCCGCTCCCATGGCGGCCAGCAGCTTGCGCGTGGTTTCAATGTCGCGCACGTGCGGGATATTCTCCAAAATGACCGGGTCTTCGGTAAGCAGGGCGGCTGCCATGCAGGGCAGAGCGGCGTTTTTGGCGCCGCTGACGCGCACAGTACCAAGCAGGGGGTTGCCGCCGCGGATTACGAGTTTATCCATTCGTTAATTCCTGAGATGTTGCATTTATTCTATCGGGGATCGAGAATACGGAGCGCCCTAGGAATAAATTCCGTTTGTAACCCTCATTGCAATGGATGCCGGCCGTTGTACAAGCGACGACGCACGCATGACGACTTTAACCGTGCGACGGCCCTGCGTCGCGGCCGGTTTGGGCGATCGTGATGGCTTTCCTGACGTTCCCTTGAGCTTGTTTCAGGGCGTCCGCCGCGCGCGCTCGCGTGACTGCAGCCTTCGCCATCACCAGAGCAACCGGCACGCTGTTGTGCGCCGAGCGCAGAAGCTTGCGGGCCTCCACGCGTGCGACCCCCGCAGCCTCCTCCAGAATGCCAATGCCGCGCTCCGCCAGTTTCTCGTTCTTTAAATGCAGATTAACCATCAAGTTGCCGTAGACATATCCCAGCCGCGTCATGGCGCCCGTGGTCAGAATATTCAGAATCATTTTCTGCGCCGTGCCGGCTTTCATCCGCGTCGAACCGGCAACCACCTCGGGTCCGACCTCAGCCACAATGGCGACATGGGCCACCTTTTGGAGCGGCGAGTTGTGATTACACACAACAGCAACGGTCTTCGCGCCCTGCGAGCGCGCATATTCAATCGCTGCGATCGTGAACGGAGTCCGCCCGCTGGCAGCCACGCCCACCACCACATCGTTCTTGCGCGGTTTTTTCTTGGCCATTGCCTGGCGGCCCAGCTTGCCCGAATCTTCGCTCGCTTCACTCGCCTCGGCCAACGCCTTCGGGCCGCCCGCAATAATGAACTGCACCATCTTTGGATCGGTGTCGAACGTCGGCGGACATTCCGCCGCATCGAGCGCAGCGATGCGTCCGCTGGTGCCGGTGCCGACATAAATCAGGCGCCCGCCTTTGGCGAGCGCGGCCGCAATCCACTCGATCACCGGCGCGATCTGCGGCAAGGCACGCCGGACCACCCCTGCAACCTTGGCATCCTCGGTGTTGATGATGCGTGCGATCTCCAGCGATGAGCGGCAGTCGAGATCAGCCGAGGCCAAGTTCGGCTGCTCGGTCCCCAGGATGCGGAGGTTGATGTTTTTTCCTTTGGACTTCAGTACTCTGCGCGTCACTGGTGTTTCTCCGCTTGCAGCGCCTCGACCACTGCGTCGTGAACTGCCGGCCGAACTTGTTTGATGGCCTGATTCCGGCAATCGGGCCAGGTGCGGTTGCTAAGCAAGGTGATCGAAAGCTGGCGTTCCGGATCGATCCACAGCGAAGTTCCCGTATAGCCAAGGTGCCCGAACGAGCGCGTGGAAAAATACCTACCCGATTGCGACGGCGCCGAGCGGGTATCCCACCCCAGCGCGCGAGAAGTGGCTTCCGGCGCCGATTCACGGCGCGTAAAAAGCTGGACCGTCTCGGGGCGAAGAATCGGGTATCCGCCGTTGAGCATGCCGTGTGCAAAACGAGCCATGTCGCCTGCACTCGAGAACAACCCCGCATGTCCTGCCACCCCGCCAAGCACGCTGGCGTTCTCGTCCTGCACTTCGCCCTGCACGATGCGTTTCCGGAATGTGCGGTCATCGGCAGTCGGCGGAATGCTTTGGCGCAACGCCTTTGCTGGATTGAACGTCGTGTGCGACATGGCGAGAGGGCCAAACACCTCGCGCTGGCAGAAGGCGTCGAGCCCTTCATCAGCCAGCCGTTCGAGCGCAACACCGAGAATAATGAAGCCGATGTCGCTGTAGTCGGCGCGCGTGCCGGGGTCGGCTGTTAAGGCCGTCGCAAAAGCTGCCCGCAGCAACTCCTCGCGGGTCAGGGCGTCGAGGAAGAGCTTCTCATACGCCGGCAAGCCAGAGCTATGCGCCAGGAGCATGCGCAGCGTTACCTCGCCTCGCCGCGGCTCGCCGGAGGCAAACTCGGGCACAACCGCGGACACTGGAGCCTCCAGATCGAGCACACCGCGCTCATAAAGGATCATGGCCATCGCCGTCGTGGCGACGACCTTCGTGACCGAGGCGAGGTCAAACAGACTATCCGCCTCGATCGCGGGGGAAGACGGTTCATAAGTAAATCGGCCCAGAGCTTTGTGGGCGACAAGTTCTCCGCGATGCGTGACGGCGAGCGAACAGCCAGGGAAGGTGCGTGCTTCGATGGCCTGAGCAAGAATGGCGAAAGCGCTGCGGAAGCGGTTATCCTGCGCCGCGAAATTGCGCGCCAGAAAAGAGAATCCAGCCGCCGAGTTTGAAGCCGAGGTCAAGAGCAAGCCCAGTGTAGCGCGGACGCTCCTGTTCGCGCAGGCCGCCGCTTCGCCATAGTGTTGCGTTCCCAGATGCCACCCGAGACGTAACCAGAGTTATCAGGAAGGCCCATGCTGCTTGAGTGCGGTCTCTCCGGTCGTGTAGAGTCACAGCAACCGTGAAATTCAGGCGTGCAACTCTATTCTTCGTTCTCTGCAACGTAATCGCTTTCGCTCAGCAATCTCTCGATTCCCGCCTCTCCGTCCTCGATCCCATCGTCAACGACGCTATCGCGCAACAACAGATTCCCGGTGCAGTGCTCATCGTCGGTCACGACGGGCAGGTCGTTTACCGGAAAGCCTACGGCAGCCGCGCAATCGTTCCGCGCCGCGAACCCATGACGCTCGACACGATCTTCGACTGTGCTTCGCTCACAAAACCAATCGCAACCACGACGGCCCTCATGCAGCTTTGGGAGCAGGGCAAATTCCGCATGGCAGATCCGGTCGCCAGGTACCTCCCCGAATTTGCGCAGAACGGCAAGCAGGACATCACCATCCGCCAGTTGCTCGTGCATTATTCAGGGCTGCCTGAGGATCTCGATCTGACAAACAAATGGGAGGGCAAGGAGACCGCGTATCGCATGGCATTCGAGATGGCGCCCGACCGGCCTCCGGGCTCGGCCTTCGTCTATAGCGACGTCAACTTCATCGTGCTCGGAGCGCTGGTCGAAAAATTATCCGGCGCATCGCTCGACGAATACGCTGCCCAGCACATATTTGCTCCTCTCGACATGAAGGAAACGCGCTTCCTGCCGCCCGTTTCGTGGCTGCCGCGCATCGCGCCGACGGAAGACGAAAACCATCGCCCGCTACACGGTGTCGTGCACGATCCCACAGCGCGCCGCATGGGCGGAGTTGCGGGGCATGCCGGCGTGTTTTCGACCGCCGACGACTTGGCCATCTTCGCGCAGGCCCTCCTTGATGGCGGCCGCGGCGTGCTGACTTCACCCACGATTGCCAAGATGACCGCGCCGCAGCAGCCGCCGACCAGCACATCTCTGAGGGGTTTCGGCTGGGACATTGACTCACCATGGTCGACCAATCGGGGAGAACTCCTGCCGGTGGGCAGTTTCGGCCACACAGGATTCACCGGCACTTCGCTCTGGATCGATCCGGCGACCAAGACTTACATCGTGCTTATGACCAATGCAGTCCACATGAATGCGATTCCCGGCCACGAGAAGGGAAGCGCCGTCTCACTGCGGACCAAAGTCGCAACCGCGGTCGCAGCAGCTCTGGCGCTCGATCCTGCGGAAGCGGAGAAAATGCGCGTCGCCTCCGTCACCGGATACAACGAAATGCAGAGCGCGGCGCGCAAGTTGTCCGTTCGCAATGGCACGGTGAAAACGGGTATCGATGTGCTCGAAGACTCCCACTTCGCCGGGTTGCATCCGGCCAAAGGCGGCAGCCCGCGCAGCATCGGATTGTTGACGAACCAGACTGGGATCGATTCCGGGGGCCGGCGCACCATCGACGTGCTCGCGAAGGTCCCGGGGATCTCGCTCGACGCCATTTTCAGCCCGGAACATGGCGTGACCGGAGCCCTCGATACCACGAATATCGCCAACACGAAAGATGCTGCTACGGGGGTTGCCGTTTATAGCGTATACGGAGGAAGCGACGCCGCGCGTCGCCCACCACTGGATATTCTGAAGCGGCTCGATGCGGTCGTGATCGATCTGGCCGATGCCGGCGCGCGCTTCTACACCTACGAAACCACGGTCGGATATTTTCTGGAGGCGGCTGCCAAAGCCGGCATTGACATCATCGTACTGGACCGCCCCGATCCCGTGACGGGCTCGTTCGTGCAAGGCCCGGTCTCCGACGAGGGCCACGAAAGTTTCACCAACTACTTTGCCGAACCGCCCCGGCACGGGATGACGATGGGCGAACTTGCCCGAATGTTCAATGCCGAGCGCCACATCGGTGCGCGCCTCGAGGTGATTGCGATGGAGGGTTGGCAGCGCGGAGATTGGTTTGACTCGACCGGCCTGCTGTGGGTGAATCCTTCCCCCAACCTGCGAAGCCTGAATGAGGACACGCTGTACCCAGGAGTGGCGCTGATCGAGGGCACGAATGTCTCCGTTGGCCGTGGAACCGACACGCCCTTTGAAGTGGTCGGCGCGCCCTGGATCAAGGGCAGGGAACTGGCCGCTTACCTCAATGCGCGGGCCATTCCGAGCGTCCGCTTCGTTCCTGTTGTCTTTACTCCGTCCTCTGGCACCGCGTCGGGTGAACGATGCGAGGGCGTAAATCTCATAGTGTTGGACCGCAACACGCTGGACGCGCCGGAATTCGGGATCGAGTTGGCGTCGGCGTTACACAAGCTGTATCCGCGCGATTTCAAGCTCGAGCGCATGGCCGATCTGCTGGTGAACCAGTCAACGCTTGAAGCGATCAGCGCAGGAGAAGATCCACGGCGCATTGCTGAGGAGTGGGAATCGGGTCTGGAGCGGTTCCTTGAGCTCCGGAAGAAGTACCTTCTCTACTAGTGTCATGGACGCGTGATTTGCATCACGGCGAGCGCGTCCCGACGAACGACGCGTGACCCAAGCGGCGCGCTCAGCTACAATTTTTTGTCATGCCTGAGCCGCTTTCCGATCTCAGCCCGTTTTACCGTTGCGCCGGTCCCAATTGTGGCGTGATGAAAGGCGCGAGCGACCGCTGGTGGGTCATGTGGAGTTCGTTCGACGATTACAAGGTTCCCGTGATGCATCTTGCGCCCTGGGACGAAAATCTGGCTGCTTTGGAAGGCGTTCTTCATGTCTGTGGAGAAGGATGCGCCGAAAAGTTGCAGTCGCAGTTCATGGGTAATGTGCTGGCGAACGAGAAACAGCGAAAGTAGCCGTTATCTCGCCGGACCAGATTGGCCGGCCCCAGCTAACTGTTTCGGCAGTCTCAGCATCTGAGATCGCAAACGCTATTTGTGGTTATTCCGGAAGGTAGGCCTTCGATGAAGATCCGTCTTGCTTCTGCTTTGGTGATCCTGCTCGCGGGTGTTGCGTTCGCACAGTCCGCCCTCGCGCCGGACCCGGCAGCGCCTTCGGTGGAGTCGGAGAAACCCAAGCTCACGATTCCCGCGGGAACGAAAGTTCCGCTTTCGCTGAAGCAGGCAATCTCAACCAAAGCGGCCAAAGAGGGCGACGCGGTGTATGCCGAAACCTCGTTTCCCTTCGTTCTCAATGACCGCATCATTATTCCCGCGGGCACGTATATTCAAGGCAAGATTACGCGCGTGGAGCGGGGCGGCCGCGTAAAAGGACGCGCGCAACTCCTCATCCACTTCACCTCGATGATTTATCCAAACGGCTACACGGTGCTGCTGGGGGGCTCGGTTGATAATGCTCCTGGGGCCGACAAGACATCCATGAAGGATTCTGAAGGGACGATTCAGCAGGATAGCGACGCCGGCCGCAAAGCGCGGGATGTTGCTGGCGCAGCTAGCACCGGAGCGGTCATCGGCGCCATCGCCGGGGGCGGCAAGGGAGCCGGAATCGGCGCTGGAGTTGGCGGTGTCGCTGGAATCGCGATCGCATTGCTCTCGCGCGGTTCCGATGTCCGGCTCGATGCCGGAACTTCGATCGAGATGGAAATCCAGCGCGAAGTGGCGGTGGACGCAAGCCGCATTCCGGTGCAGACCAGCCAAAACAAGGCCGAACGTTAAGCCATGCCGAGCATAGCAGCGCGCCTCAGCGTCCGGTGACGTTTCCGAATCGCATTTCTACTTCAGCGTGAACATCGCGTTCACGTGCGCCGTCACCGTCACATTCTGCGGGCTGAACTCCTCCGTCGGAGCCGGGGCCTGTACCATCGCCATCGACTTGGCGGCGAAGGCCAGAGGCGTCCTTACGCGGATGTTCTCAAACGTATCCACCGAGGCGTAGGAGAGTTCGCCAAGCGTCCGTCCGCTGGCATTGGCCAGCGATTGCGCTGACGCTCTTGCCCGCCGGTAGGCGTCCGCCACCGCTTTGCTTTTGGCTTCTTCGGTCGAGTCAAGGGTGTAGCTCAGCGACTGGCTCTCGCCCACGCTGGCATCGGCCAGTTGCTGCGTGACCGGACCGATCTTGGAGAAATCCTTCAGCTTCACGCTGACGCTGGTTGTCACCTGGTAGCCAGTGATCCGGTGTTTTACATCTTTCCAGTTGTATTGCGGGTTCAACGAGAAGAAACCGATCTCGGCCGATTTGGGATCGATGCCGTTGGCGCGCATGACCTGCCGCGTGGCTTCAGCCTGCTTCGATGCGAGATCATAGGCATCTTTGGCAGTTTCGCCTTGCGCCGAGATGTTGAACTGAACAAGCGCGGTATCGGGTGCAGTCTCGAATTTTCCATCTGCCCCAACGTAGATTGTGTTGGGCAGGGCTGTCACTGTCGGGGCTTGGGCGTACAGAGCAGCACACAGAACGAGAATGCTGCACACCGTCAGAATGAAGGATTTCATAAGAACGCTCCTCAAATCATGAGCTGAGAATTTCTATCCCTTATACACCTGCTCAAAGGAACGCAGGGGATTGCGAATGTTGCGCATGGTCACAATCTGAATCTTACCGGCAGGATTCAAACGAATGGCTGAGTGAGGAAAGGGGAAATGGACGCGGAACCTTGGTCCTAACAGATCCTCCTCACTCCAGAGCACCACTGGCGGCTGTCTTGGGCACAGGTGGAACCGGCTTCGACGACACATCGTTTGCCGCGTTCACGCTCTCCCTCAGGTCCATCCAAAAGCTGGCGGGCATTTCGAGGAAAACTTCGACAACCGCGGGGTCGAACTGGGTTCCGGAGCAGCGGCGAATTTCCTTCTGGGCCGCCTCAAAGGTTTGCGCGGGCCGGTACACACGGTCCGAAGTCATGGCATCGAGCGTGTCTGCGATCGAAAAGATGCGCGCCCCGAGCGGAATCTGATCGCCTTTGAGTTGCCGCGGATAGCCCGTTCCGTCGTAGCACTCCTGATGAGCGTAAACGATCTCAGCCGCGTTGGTCAGAAACGGGATCTTGCTCAGAATCTTATAACCAGAATAGGCATGCTCGCGCATGATATCTGTTTCCTTGGCGGTCAGCTTGCCCGGCTTCTTCAGGATTTCATCGGGGATGGCCAGCTTGCCGATGTCGTGCAGAAACGCGCCGCGGGCGATCGTATCAGTTTCATCTTTGGACAATCCCATTTTGTGCGCGATGGCAATCGCAAAGGCGGTGACCCGGCGCGTGTGTCCCAGGGTCTCGGCATCTTTCAGTTCCAGCGTATCGCCGAAGGCTTCGAGCGTGATGTCGTAAGACCGTTTGAGCTCGTCAAGGGCCCCATTCAGTTGTCGCGTGCGGGCCGCAACCAGAGCTTCGAGATTAGTACGGTAGGCATCGTTTTCGCGCTTGAGGCGCCGGTGTTCGAGGGCTCGACGAACGGTTGCCAGCAGTTGCTCGCGTTCGAAGGGCTTCAGCAGGTAGTCATACGCGCCATTGCGCAACGCCTGTAGAGCCACGGAGAGATCATGCACCGCGGTGACCATCACCACAGGCACGTCGGGAAAGCGTTCCTTGGACTTCTCCAGAAGGGCAATGCCGTCCATCTCGGCCATCATCAAGTCGGACAACACCAGGTCGAATTCTTCGCCCGATTCCAGAATCGCCAGCGCTTCCGCGCCGCTGGCAGCCTGGCGCGATTGGAAGTTCGCGCCGCTCAACATCGAGGAGACAATCTCCCGGATCGTTTCCTCATCGTCCACTACGAGAATTCTGTCGTTCGCCATAGCCCTGTCTTGAATGTATCGCTTATCTTAGGCTTCCATTGCATGTTCCGAAAGTAACCAATTGGACACGGAAATCGGCGGCAGCTGAGGCCGATCATGATATCTAGAAAACTGGGTATTCGTGCGTCTTGTCATGAGTCCTGCCGGGCTATTGCAGAATTCGGTGGGCACGCTTGCCGTCCCCTGGCTGACGGAGCGGGAAACCGCCGCCCTCATCCTCGTAGCCGTCAGTTTGCTCTTCTTTCGCGCTTTTCGCGAACGCTATTTGCTGGTGTGGGCTGCGGGTTGGACGGCCTATGGAGCATTTCTCGTATTGCTTCGAACCGGTGACCTGCACTCTGCATCGAAGCCCATGGCCGCGATGGCGCACGCGGAGTTTGTGCTGGCGATTGCGCTTCTCGCTGCTGCCGCGTTGATCTCTGCCCAATCTTGGCGGGCCCTGGCGGCCTTGAGTGCCGTTTCGTGGGTTGCCTTGGTCTGCGCCGGAATGCAGCCCTTCTACTTTTCCGGGTCGGGCTCGGCCAACTTGGCGGTGGAGATCGTCTGTCGGCTAATTGCTGTCGCCGCGGCTTTTGAGCTGGTTCGTTCCCGCTTAGGCCGTATCGGCATGGCGCCCTTCTTGTTCGCGGCCGGACTGCTGACGCTCAACTTAAATTGGCCTCCGTTTACGGACCGCATGCCGGTTGGCGCAAATCTATTTGCCGAAATCCTGTTCGGATCGAGCATGCTGCTGGTGGCGCTCGACGACTCGCGGACCCGCACCCGGCGGATGGCCGTGCTGAACGAACTGGCGGTTACGATCGCCCGCGGACAAAGCCACGGTCCGATCATTCAGGTCGCGCTCGAGAAGCTCAACAGAGCGATTGCGGGCAAAGCAGCCTGGTTCCGGCTGATGGAGGAGGGCAACCTGGTGCCCAGGCAGCACGTGGGCGTTTCGCCGGAGTTCTTGCGCGCGATCGGCCAGGTCGGTATGGACAACAACCTTGCCCACAGTATCGAAGAAAAACGGGCATTGGTTGTCAGCGTCGGTCAAACGCCGGAGCCGGTAAGCGAGCAATTCCGCAAGTACGGCCTCCAGCAAGTCATCCTGGTCCCGGTGTTCGGCAAGAAATCTGTGATCGGCATGCTGTCGTTCGGCTGTTCAGGATCGCGGCGCCGCAGCCGCGAGGAGCTTGAGTTCCTCGAAACCGCTGCCCAAAAAATGGGGATTGCGGTCGAGAACCTGCGCTTGCTGGAACAGGTGATTCGTTCCCAGCGCCAGTGGATGAGCACCTTCGATTCTATTCATGACCCGATTCTGGTGCACGATCCGGAATTCCGAGTCCTGCGGATGAACCAGGCGATGCTGCTGCGCTTGGAAAAAGCACCGGCCGATGTGATTGGCAACTCCTGTGAATCGGTCCTCCCGCGCAACCGCCCTTGGAGGGATTGCCCATATTGCGAGCGCGGTTCCGGGCTCACCGAAGGCGCGGACCCCTGTCTCGGGGGCGAGTCCGTCGTGTCCACATCGTCCTACAACGAACAGGGCGGCCCGCAGAAGGGCACCATCCACGTCGTGCACGATACAACCGACCGCCACGCCGCCGAAGAAAAGTACCGCATGCTCTTCGAACAGGCGCAGGAGGGCGTATTCGTGGCCACGCTGGATGGCGATCTGCTCGACTGCAATGACGCGTTTGTGACCATGCTGGGGTATAGCAACCGCGACGAGTTGATGACGCTCGATCTGGGCAGCGTCCTGGGTGCAACCGAGGAGGAGCGCGACGCCTTCCGCCAGGAGCTCGAGACCCACAACTACGTTCGTAATTTCGAAATGTCGGTGCGCCGCAAAGACGGTACGACGCTGACCGTTGCGCAGAGTAGCTTCGCTACCCGCGACGCGAACGGGCTCATTGAGCGCTACCAGGGTTTCGTTCTCGACATCACCGAGAAAAAACGCTCGGAAGACGAGATGCGCCGGCGCAATCGCGAGCTCAACGCTCTCAATGCCATGGCCGTGATTGCGACGCAGTCGTTCGATCTCGACGAGATCCTGAATCTGACCTTGCGCCAGGTGATCTCACTTTTTGGCGCTGAAACCGGCTCGGTCTATCTGGAAACAGAATCGGCAGGAACTTATCGGCGGCGCGCCGGTTGGGGTCCGCGCAGCGAAGCCCGCATGCGCATGGCGGAAGTTACATTCGCAGATGGCATGGGCGATCTGGTGATGCGCTCGCGGGCCGAAGTAATTACGCATGATTTCCTTCCCCATCTCCCGTCTGCGCTGGTCGAGTTCGTCTGTGCCGACCGCTTGCCATATTGGATCTGGGTTTTGCTCTGGAGCAAGGACAAGCCCATCGGCCTGATGGGCATTGCCAGCAAGGAAGACCGGCGCTATTCGGCCAACGACGAAAACCTGCTCGTCGCCATCAGCCGCCAGTTGGCCACCTCGATTGAAAAGGTTCAGCTTTACGAGGAAACCTGCCGCGCCTATGAAGACCTGCGCCGCACCCAGGAACAGCTGCTGCAGAGTGAAAAAATGTCGGCTGTCGGTCAGCTGATTTCCGGTGTGGCCCATGAACTGAACAACCCGCTCACCGCCATCCTCGGCTATGCGCAGCTCCTCGAGGGTGCGAACCTCGACTGCAACTCGGCCGATTACGTCCGCAAACTCTTCAAGCAGGCCCAGCGCACTCATCGTGTCGTGCAGAACCTGCTTTCGTTTGCCCGTCAGCGCAAACCGGAAAAACTGAACGTCGATTTGCTCAAGGTGCTGGACGAGATCATCGCTTTGCGCGAATACGATCTACGGGTCAACAACATCGTCCTCGAGCGCGCCATTCCCAAGGATGTTCCAGCGGTGATCGCCGATCCTCATCAGTTGGAGCAGGTTTTCCTGAACATTATCAACAACGCGCTCGATGCCATGGGAGAGGGAAGCGGCCACGGCGTTCTGAAAATCAGTGTCTCCACAAAGGACGGTTTCGTCTGCGTCGAATTCGCTGACAACGGTCCCGGCATCAAGGATGTGAATCGAATTTTCGATCCCTTCTATACCACCAAGTCGGTGGGCAAAGGGACAGGCCTGGGCTTAAGCATCTGCTACGGCATCGTGAAAGAACATAACGGTGAAATCGTGGCCCGCAACCGCGATGAGGGCGGCGCTTCGATCGAAGTGCGTTTGCCGGCAAGCGAAAAGGCGATTGTGTCTGAGGCCGTGTCTGCTCCGCACCGCGAGTTCATTCTTGCGGGCCGGGTGCTCCTGGTTGAGGATGAAGAAGCCGTTCTTGAATTTGAACGCGACGTCCTGATCGGCGCCGGAGCCGATGTCACCACCTCAATGAGCATCGAAGATACCAAAGATCATCTCCGCAAAGGCGGCTTCGATGTCATCGTAATGAACGGCCGCATGCCCGGTGGTTTTACCGTCCCGGAGATTCACCAGTGGATCGCCGCCAACTGCGCCGGCATGGAGAAGGCTTTGCTCTTCACCTTTTCCAGCATGGTAGACGCAGAAACCCGCTCCTTCTTGCACGAACATAATGTATCGTCGCTAGCCAAGCCGTTCGAGGTCGCAGATCTCATCTCTCACGTCCGAACTCTCGCCCACAAGCACGACAAAACCGTCCCGCACCCGGTCGAACAAAAAGCAAATTCTGCCAGCGCCGGCTCCTGACCAAGCCGATGTTCTTCCTAGAGCCGCCCTTTCAGTTCGCGCACCATTTCCGCAATTAACTTCTCATTCCGGCGGTACCAGCGCCAATGTCCCTCGCGCTTCGGCTCGACCAGATTGGCCTTCACAAGAATCCGCATATGGTGAGAGATCGTCGGTTGTGCCAGTTTCACGCGCTGCTCAATATCGAAGGCGCACAGACCGCTCTCTTTCCCGATCGAAGAGCCGCCCTTTTCCTTCAGCGCGCGCAGAATGCGGCGGCGCGTAGGATCGGCAATGGCTTGCAGAAAGCGTTCGAGTTTGGATTCAACCTCAGCCATGAGAGGAGACCTTTGGCGATTTGTAATCTAGTAAGTTTTGAAATCCCAATGCATGCGATTTTCAAATTACAAATTACAGATTACAAAGTTACAAAATGCGCTCTACTTTTTCAAAATCGGATTGTACCCGTCGGCGATCAGCCGCGCCCGCATCGCCTCGGCATCTTTAAACGCCGCGTAAGGCCCGACCTGCACGTGGTAGTACTTGTCCGAGGTGGAGTTGTTGGCCGCAAAAGCCGGATACTGCTTCTTCTTTAGTGCCTCGACCAGGGCATTGGCGTCTTCCTCGCGGCTCACCGCCGCCACCTGCACGAAGTAACCGCCGGTCGCGGACGCGCCGCTGTTTGCAGGAACTGACGGAGCAGGTGCCGCCGCCGCCGCGGGCGCGCTCTGCTGCTGCGCCTGCGCGTCCGGAGCAGCCAGTTCCGTGCTCGCGCCGCTGGTTCCAACGGACTTGTAGAAGCTGAAATCGGCTGGTTGCGAACCCGGCTTCGCCGCCGCATCTTTCCCGGCCGCCGGCCGTACCACTGACGCTGCAGTCCCTGCGGTGGCGTTGGCCGCGGTGCCTACTGCGACCATCGAAGTCTTTCTCCCCAGCGAAAAGCCGATCGCAAAGAATACCGCGCAGACCAGCACAATGGTGAAGAAGAGCGCCAGCATCCGGCCGGCGCCGAGCGTGATTTCGGTATCCTTTGACGAAGTGGGCATGACCTACGTAGCGCCAGCGGTTCGCCGGCTTTAACTCCCCGAACCTGCCGCTGGTGGATTTGCCGTCGGCTGCGAGCCCAGCAGCTTCTGGATTCCGGAGAAGAAGTCCACTGGTACCGGGAAGACCACCGTCGTGTTCTTTTCGACCCCAATCTCCGTGAGCGTCTGCAAATAGCGCAGCTGCACGCTGACCGGTTCGGTGGCCAGCAGGCGCGCCGCATCCACCAGGCGCTGCGCCGCCGAGAACTCGCCTTCGGCATGGATGATTTTCGACCGCTTCTCGCGTTCCGCCTCCGCCTGCTTGGCCATGGCGCGCAGCATCGACTCCGGCATATCCACTTGTTTCACTTCCACGTTGACCACTTTCACGCCCCACGGCGCGGTATGCGTGTCGAGAATGCTTTGCAGGCGCAGGTTGATCTTCTCGCGGTGCGCCAGCAATTCGTCAAGTTCCTGTTCGCCCAGCACCGAGCGCAGCGTGGTCTGCGCAAACTGCGAGGTCTGGTAGACGTAGTTGGAAACCTCGACCACAGCCTTGTTCGGATCGATCACGCGTAAGAATATGACGGCGTTGACCTTCAGCGTGACGTTGTCGCGCGTGATGATGTCCTGCGGCGGCACTTCCAGAGCCTCCTGGCGCAGCGACACGCGCACGATGCGGTCGATTGGCGCGAAGACGAGGATGATGCCCGGTCCCTTGGCTGTCCCCAGCAGGCGTCCCAGGCGGAAGATTACGCCGCGCTCATACTCGGCCAGAATTTTGATCGAACTGAGCAGGTAGATGATGAAAATGACCACCGCAATGGCAACCACAGGAAACCCGAGATCCGGCATAAGTGCCTCCAGGCGACTGATTATTCGTGCTTTAGAACATTCAGTGTCTATGCGGATTGTAGCGCAAGCGAGCGGCGATGGGTGGCGAGGAACGGATGAGTTGGGGGTGCTTACGATGGTGCGGCGCTGGCGGCCTGGCTTTTTTGGGGATAGGTGCCTCATCGGCGGGGAAATGTTCCACGTGGAACATCATGCAGTTGAATATGTACGTACAGTGCGTATGATCTATATGTACAGATACGTATGTAATGCGCGGACAAAAATATTTTTTGGCGATTACTAACGAAATAATAATCAGAAAGTAAAACAGAAGGCAACTTCGAGGCGGATCGGCGTAAGTTATTGATTTCATGGGTCGCGGACGGAGGCTGGTGGAGGGCGGGATTTCGGGAGGAGTCAGGTCGATACGAGACATGAAACCAATGGGATAGGAGGTATCGGCCGATGACCGCGGAGTTCGAGAAAGTTGCCATATATCATGCCTGTCAAGAGGTAATTTGAAGGGGCGATTTTTGCCGGTTTGCTAGTTGAAGGCTGGTTGAATCAATGAGATGGGAGCGAAACGCGGGGCGAAAAAGCTGTTAACTACATAATAAATGGGGATGCAGGTCATGCGATGTTGGCACCATCGGACGCCATGCCCGGGGTTTCCTGGCTCTACCAGTTTGGTGTCCCCGACAAGACGCCCGCCAAGAAACGCGCGCAGGCTGCGCATCAACGAGAGAACGCTGGAAAAATGGGAGCAGGGGCGGGCCAAGCCGAATCCGCAAGCGGCCGCCCTTGTGCTCCTGGTGCGCCGGTATCCGGATACGCTGGCTCGACTGGACGAACTGGCGGTGCGGTAGCGGGGCATCAGCAAAATCCCGAGGTGGATGCGACCGTGGAATCCCAGGTCTCGAAAAGCGCGAGACCTGGGGCACCCGGCTAATGACCCTTCGACAAGCTCTGGGCAGGTTCTGGGCACCGGGCGAGAAAGTCAAAAACCCCACCCTAACGTCGCAAGACAAGAGTCGGGATGGGATTGAACTATTTCCGCGACGTTAGGATGGGGCACCCGCGAGTGTTGGCTTTGCGCGGACAGGAGTGTGCCACCCCAACACGCCAAAACCGGGCGTGCTGGGGACCCCGGTGTCCGCGCCACACTTAACCGGAGCCTCTCTAGCACGTCCCCGAAACAGGAAAGATCGAGAGCGGGCCTTAAGCCATCACTGTTCTTGCCGCTGTTACTGGATCGACTCGGAGGGTTAGGCCATCTACCTGGGTTACTACTACGCGGTCGCCGGCGGCTATGTTGGCGGTGGAGACTGCGTCCCAGATTTCGCCGTGGACGAAAACTTTTCCGCTGGGGGATAGCGGGGTTTCGGCGATGCCGATTTCGCCTACCAAACCTTGCTGGCCGGTGACGATCTTGTTGCGGCGGGCTCGGACTGCGATGCTCATCAGGAAGGCGGTGATGATTCCCAGCGGAATGCTTACGGCCAGCGCGGTCACCAGGCGCACTCGCATTTCGGGAATGGGGCCGTCTACCAGCAACAGGCCGCCGATTACCAGCAGCGAGATTCCTCCTATGGTTAGCACGCCGTGCGTGGCAAATTTGGCTTCGAGCGCGAAGAGGGCGAATGAGCCGAAGATCAGAACCAGCGCGGCGAAGCGGACGGGCAGAAGATTGAGGGCGAAGAGGGCGAGGAGGATGAAGACGACTCCTACGGTGCCGGGAATGACGGCTCCGGGGTGGTTGAACTCGGCGTAGAGGGCGAGCGCGCCGATGGCCAGCAGGATGAAGGCTACATTCGGGTCCATGATGTAGCTGAGGATGCGCTGCTTGAGGGTCATGCGATAGTCGCGCACGGGCTGATCGGCTAGGTCGAGCGTGACGGTTGAGCCGTTGAAGCGTTTGAAACTTTTTCCGCTTAGCTGGCGGAACAAATCCTGCTCGGTCGGTGCGATGTATTCGATCAGCTTTTTGTCTAGCGCTTCCTGATCCGTAAACGACTTGGATTCGCGGACGGCGCTTTCGGCTAGTTCGACGTTGCGGCCATGTTTGGTGACGATCGAGCGCATGAGTGCGGCCGTGTCGTTCTCGATCTTTCTTTTCATCTCGTCGTCCAACTTAATACCAAAGGGCCCCACGAGAGCGACTGGATGCGCCGCACCGGCGTTTGTTCCGGGCGCCATCGCGGCTATGTCCGCAGCTTCCAGAATGAAGATTCCGGCAGAGCCCGCTCGGCTGCCCGCGGGAGCCACATAGACAATTACTGGCACGGTCGAAGCGGACATTTTGTCGATGATTTCGCGAGTTGATTCCAGCAATCCGCCGGGCGTGTTGATTTCGATCAGGACCGCTTGATCGTGATTTGCCTGCGCTGCGTCGAGCGCACGGCCAATGTATTCGGCGGTGATGGGCTGGATGGCATCGTCGACTACGATCTTGAGCACTTCGGCGGAACAGGGAGCGGCGAGAACAGCGATGGTGAGCAGCGCTAAGAGGAAGTGAACGAGCGGACGCGCGGCTCTCGCCGACAGTAGTGCTGCCCCACTCAAGCCGACCGACGGCTTGAGTGGGTCACCCTGACGGTTCTGGTTAGGACACAAGGCTTGACCGGCGGCCTGCTTCATAGCGACGCTCACAGCTTCATTATAGCTACGGGGAAGCGCACGGGGGTTCACGCCCGCTTGCGGGTCGGCGCCTGCGGTCGCTGTGCTTCGTCAGGTGCTGCCACAGAACTTGCGGGCGCGTTCCAGCCCGGCAGTTCGTTGCTGCCGGTGATGAGGCGCGCGCCGCGCTCGTAGGTGAGATAGGCCCAAGCCCAATTGATCATGACGACGATGCGATTGCGGAACCCGATCAGGAAAAGGATGTGAATGAAGAGCCATGCCAGCCAAGCGAAATATCCAGACAACTCGAACTTGCCAAACTGCGCTACGGCCGCAGCGCGGCCTATCGTGGCCAGGCTTCCCTTGTCGTGATAGTGGAACTTGCGGCGCGGCTGGTGCTCGCGATCGCGCGCGATCATTTCGGCTGCCCAGATCCCCTGCTGGATCGCGACCTGGGCTACTCCCGGCAGCATCTTGCCCTGGTCGTCTCGAAACGCCGCCAGATCGCCAATGATGAATACTTCGGGATGGGCAGGGATACTGAGGTCGGATTGCACAAGCACGCGCCCGGCGCGATCGACCGGCACACCTAACTTCTGGCCGAGCGGCGAAGCCGCGACGCCCGCCGCCCACAACACCACCGCAGCCGCGATCTTCTGATCGCCGATCCACACCGCGCCGGGCTCGATCTTCGTTACCATCTGCGACGTGCGGACTTCGACACCCAAGCGCTCTAACTGCGCCTGGGCTTTGCGCGACAACTCCTCCGAGTACGCGGCGAGGACGCGAGGGCCGCCCTCGATCAGGAGGATGCGGCTTTGCTCAGGTTTTACGTTGCGGAACTCGTGCTTCATGGCGTGACGGGCGATCTCGGCCAAGGTTCCCGCCAACTCCACGCCCGTCGGCCCGGCTCCTACAACAACAAACTGCAGCGGCATGGAGCCTTGTCCCTGCACTGCCTGGCGCTCGGCCAATTCGAAAGCCAGCAAGACGCGGCGGCGAATTTCGATGGCGTCTTCGATTGTCTTCAAGCCGGGCGCCAAAGGCGCCCAGTCTTCGTGGCCAAAGTAGGCGTGGGCCGCCCCGGAAGCGACGATCAGATAGTCGTAGGCCAGCGCCTGATCCCTGGTGATCACCTTCCGCTCATCCAAGATGAAATCGACTACTTCTTCAAGCAACACTTCAACATTGGGGTGAGCCCGAAGGATCCAGCGAATGGGAGCAGCGATCTCGCCGGGAGAGAGGCCGGCGGTTGCGACCTGATAGAGCAAAGGTTGAAAAGTGTGATGGTTTTTGCGGTCGATGACGACGATCTGGACTGGGAGATGAGCGAGGCTTTGCGCTGCCGTCAGGCCGCCAAAACCGGCGCCGACGATTATTACTCGCGGCTTCGGTTTGTTATCCATCCGCTAATATAGATTCGGGCGATGAACGTTCAGACGAAAAGTTTTTGGGGCGCTAGCGTCGTTGGGCGGGTCCGCATACACTGCTTTTTCACACGTTAATGACTGACAACGCTGCGAAGTTCGGGCAAGCCGCCTTGCGCTGCCTGGTGCCCTCCGCTCGGGACATCGTCTTTATTTGTCTGTTCTGGTCGGTGCTCGCCGGAACCTTATCCAAGCTCCCGCTGGCCGATGCCGACATCGGATGGCACATTCGCACCGGCGAGCAGATTCTTATTACTCACGCGTTGCCTCGCACGGATCCATATTCCTCGACTATGCATGGCCAGCCCTGGTTTGCCTGGGAATGGCTCTATGACCTGTGGCTCGGGATGCTCCACCACGCCGCTGGGTTGAACGGTGTGGTTTGGCTGTGCGCTGTGATCGTGGCATCGACCTTCCTCATTCTGCTTTCGCAGCTGCTCAAACGGGGAACCGGGCTGCTGTTGGCCCTCGGCCTGATGCTGATGTCCGAGTGCGCGGCGACTATCCATCTGTTTGCACGGCCGCATATTGTGAGCTGGCTCTTTGTGCTCCTGTGGTTTATCGCCCTGGAACGATGGGAGCAGGGAAGCGGGCCGCGGTGGCTGCCGTGGTTCTTCCCCGTCTCCATGCTGTTTTGGGTAAATCTGCATGGCGCATGGATATACGGCCTGGTTCTGCTCGCCTTCTATCTGGTGGCGTCGGCGGTGGAGAGTTGGCGAGCGCACGATGCGTTTACCGCGCTCAAAGCGGCGCGGCGCGCGGGCATGATGGCATGGTCATGGGCGGCCGCCGCGGTCGCCACTTTTGTAAATCCTTTTGGCTGGCGGCTGCATGCCCACGTTTACAGCTATCTCGCGGATCGCTATCTGATGGGCCGCATCTCCGAGTTCCGTTCTCCGAACTTCCACTTCTGGGCGCCGCGCTGCTTCGGGATGATTCTGGCGCTAACGGTGTTCGCGTTAGCAGGCCGGCGCCGGAGCCTGCGCCTTAGCCACCTTCTGGTTTTAATACTGGCGGTGTATACCGGCCTGCTGTCTGCGCGCAACCTTCCGGTGTCTTCGATGCTGTTAGTACTGGTGATTGGCCCGACGCTCTGGGAAGATTTCGCTACGCTCGCAACCAGGCCCGGAGCGTGGCGATGGATGCGAAGCCGCATTGCCGGCATGGCCGAGTTTTCTGACCGAATGGGCGCGCAGGAGTTGCGACTGCAGGGGCACTTGTGGCCGGCCGTCTGCGTGATGGGCGCGCTGGCGCTATGTCTGAACGGTGGGCGGCTGGGCTCGTCGCAGTTGATTCACGCGCAGTTCGATCCCAAATCCGTGCCGGTTGCAGCCACCGATTTCCTGCAAAAAGAGCGGAGCGACGAGCCCGTTTTTTCGACCGACACCTGGGGAGGCTATCTCATCTACCGCTTCTATCCGCAGCGGCGGGTAGTCTTCGACGACCGTCACGATCTGTACGGCGCCGACCGCGTTCGCCAATTTCTCATCCTGTTGCAGGGAGAGCCGGGTTGGCGACAGGCGCTCGACAACCTACAGGTGGGCACTGTTCTGGTGCCAGCCGACTCGACACTGGCCAACCTGTTGCGTCAGCTTCCGCAAGAGTGGTCCCTGAAGTATGAGGACCAGCTTGCGGCCGTGTTCGAGAGGCGTGTACGTTAGTATTCGCCACCGTGCCGCATTCCTTGTCACTCTCTGCAACCTCTACAGTTGAGCGACATCTGATGTAGTTAGATTTGTGTGTTGGGGCGATTGTGCAACCAGCGACTTTGGATGAGTGCCGGACGGAAGAGCACGCAGGACGCCGGCAAGGTACTTCGGTAGAGAAAACATATGCGGACAAAGTGGCGTCCATGTCTGGAGAACTGCCGATGAAGTCGGAGTGTTTGCCCTTCTGCCAGATACCCCATACCACGCGGCTTTTCCTCGACTACCTTAGCAATTCCCCCTCCGCTCAGCATTTCTATCCGCGCCCGCCGAATTTCTCCGAATGGCTGAAGGACGAGGCTGCGCTCATCCGCTACGACCAGGACCGCCGCGAGAAGGTCGGAGCGATACTTGATCGGCAGAACCGGTCCTGGGGCGCCTCCGCCAAAACCCTGGCTAATCTGGACCGTTTCCGCCGCGGCGCACTCACCGTCGTTACCGGACAGCAGGTCGGCCTGTTTGGCGGCCCGCTTTTTTCCATTTTCAAAGCTCTCACTGCGATCAAGCTAGCCGAACAGGCTACGGCGGCGGGCGTCGATTGTGTTCCCGTCTTCTGGCTGGCGACCGAGGATCACGATCTTGCCGAAGTGAACCACGTTTCCTTGTATTCACCGCAGGGCGCACCTGAGCGCATCACGGCCGAAAGCCGCGGCATTGCCGATGCGCCGGTAGGCGCGATCAAGTTTGGAGCTGAGATTGAAGCGGTTGTCGAGCGCGCGGCGTCGCTGCTCGGCGATTCAGAGGTCACAACCTGGCTGCGCGAGTCGTATCGGCCGGAAGGGACCCTCGCGACCGGTTTCGCTCGCCTGTTTACGCGGCTGTTTGCCGATTGGGGAGTGATCTTGCTCGATCCCGCCGACCGGGAATTTCACCGGGTGACCCAGCCGCTGTTGCGCGCGGCAATCGAAATCGCGCCCGCGCTCGACGAAGCGCTCCTAGCTCGCGGCAAGGCGCTGGAGGCGGCAGGTTATCACCAGCAGGTCAAGGTGACGGCGGCGAGCACGCTGCTTTTCGAAGTGAAGAATGGGGCGCGCACGGTGGTGCGCCGAAAGGCGAATGGGGCAACGAGCGCCGAGTTTCAAGCCGGCGACGAAAGGCTCTCCGAGCGGCAGTTGCTTGACCGCATCGAAGCGGCACCGGAGAATTTCAATCCCAATGTACTTTTTCGCCCGGTCGTTCAGGACTATCTGCTGCCGACGCTCGCTTACACGGGAGGCGCAGCGGAAGTTGCCTACTTCGCGCAGGTGGCTGTGGTTTACGAGAAGCTACTGGGCCGTGTAACTCCAGTGCTGCCGCGCTTTTCCGCGACGCTGGTGGAGCCCAAGGCGGAACGCATTCTGACTCGTTACCGGCTGCAGCTTCAGGATCTGTTCCACGGCCCGGATAAGGTGCGGGAAGCGATCGCTGCGCGGTCGCTGCCGCCTGACTTGCAAGCCCGCTTTGCAGATGCCTACGCGAGCGCAGAGCAATCGATGACCGCTCTCCGCGATGCAGTCGGCAAGCTCGATTCCACGCTCATCCGATCCGCGGATCGTGCCCGCGGGCGCATGTGGCATCAAATCAACCGGCTTCATCGCCAGGCGGCGCGCGCCGAACAGGCGCGCAACGAGGTGATCAGCCGTCACGCCGATGGCGTTTGCCATGCGTTATTCCCGCATAAGACGCTGCAGGAGCGCGAAATTGCGGGCATAAGCTTTGTGGCGCGCTATGCCAGCCTGTTGGCGGACTTGTACGATGCGATCGATGTTGGCTGCCACGATCACCAGGTGATTGCGCTGCAATAATGAGGTGGGCGGGAAGGCAAAGTTTCTTATTACCGGCTCTCACCCACCGCAAGCATGGTCTGCAACCCTTGCAGCGACTCGACTCGCGCGACCCCCTTGTCGGCATACGCGCCGGAAACGTCCATTAGTACAGCCTGCATCCCGGCGCCCGTCGCGCCCAGAAAATCTACCGAGTACACATCTCCGACATAGAGACTCTCTTCCGGCTTGGCCTTTAGACTCTCGAGCGCCTGCCGAAAGATCACCGGGTGCGGCTTCTCGTAACCGACCAGACCCGAATCCGTGATGCTCGAGAAGCAATCGGCGATGGCGCAACGCCGCAGCACATCCTCAATTCGTCCGTCGGCATTCGAAATGACCCCAATCGGATACCGGCCCGCAATCTGCTCCAGTTGCTCGCGCGTGCCGGGTAGAATCTGGTCCCAATTCCCGGAATCGCGGATGTTGGTTACGAGTTGATCGCGCAGCGCGTCATCCTGCAGCCCAATTTCCTGGAACAAGTGTGTGTAGTACATCCACCAGAAGCTGTGGTCATGGTTGCCGTTAGTCGTGAGGGAATCGAACTCATTTTTGATCCGGCGCTCCAAGTCGCGGAGATGCCCGGCGTCGGCCGTAATGCCACGCTTGGTGAGCGGGGCGTGAATCCGTTCACGGTTCGGAAACAGCAGAGTGTTGCCGACATCGAAGAAAACGGCTTTGAGTGCAGATGACATAACGTTTGAACACGTCCTTTGGGAGGGCGAAGTCAGGTTCGACAAACGATCATTGTACTGCCGCTAATCAGAAAGGCACGTCCGGGCTGACTCGGACCTCCAAACAAGGTACACTCACATTTTCGCATGCGAATTCCCAGCCCATTCGCTACCGCTCCGCGCACGTGCTCGTCTGTGTTGTTGGCTGTCGGCCAGGTACATGAGTGGGTCGCTGGCAGCGGCCGTGTCTTGCACCAGTTAGCCGTCGGACTGCTTCCGCTAGCGCTGTTTCTGCTATCCACGACGACCCGCGAAGAGATCTACAACATCCTTTGGGCGCTGGTGTTCGGATTCGCCACTCTCAACATCCTCAGCCTGGGGGCGCGCCGCTTCGAACAAAAAAGTGGATTGAACTTCGGAGAGCTGCTGGCGATTCTCGTTGTGGTCGTCTCCATCGTACTTCTGGGATGGGAGCTGCTCTATACGTTTCATGTTTTGCCGATTCGCCTCACGCCACGCTGATCTGGTCCATCGTTAAGAGGATTGCGGTATGATTCGGTTGTGGCCAAACGCGAATCCAGTTTCGATGTGACCTGCCCCTGCTGTGGAGCCGTGCTCAAAGTTGACGCCGCGACCCAGGCCGTGATCTCCCACGTCGCTCCCGTAAAGCCCAAGATGTTTCAGGATATGGAAGAAGCCGCTCGCGCCATGAAAGAGCAAGATGGACGCCGGGATTCGATCTTCCGCCAGTCTGTAGAAGCGCAAAAGCACGCGTCTGAGGTGCTGGAAAAGAAATTCCAGGAAGCGGTGAAAAAGGCCAAGGAAACACCCGATACTGGGAAGCCGATTCGCGACTTTGAGCTGGATTAGTTCTCAGTTTCCGGTTCCCAGTAAAAGCTTTCTGGCCGAGCCGAGAACGGAGAACGGGGAACTGAGAACTGTCATGAGGCCACTTCTCCTCGGCCACCGCGGCGCCCGCGCCTCCAAGCAAGTCGCGGAAAACACGCTCGCGTCGTTTGATCTCTGTCTGGCACACGGTTGCGACGGCTTCGAGTTTGACGTCCGCCGCTCCTCCGACGGCGTAGGCGTCATCTGCCATGATGCAATTATCAGCGGGCTGCGGATCGAAAGCACGCCCGCCAAACAGCTGGCCTTGCCCACGCTTGACCAGGTCCTGCAACAGTTTTCGGCCCGCGCATTCCTCGATATTGAACTGAAAGTCTGCGGCCTTGAAAAACTGCTAATCGCAGCCCTGCGCCAGCATCCACCGGCCCGAGACTATGTCGTCTCGTCGTTCCTGCCCGAAGTGTTACTCGAGCTACACACCTTCGAACCAGACATTCCGCTCGGTTTTCTCTACGATCGGCAACAGCAGTTCCCGCCGCCCGCCGTGCCACTTGCGTGGATGATCCCACATTTCAAATTGGTGGACCAAAAGCTGATTGAAGAAGTCCACGGGTCCGGGCAGAAGATCATGACCTGGACGGTCAATCGCGCCGCACACGTGAGCCATCTGGCTGACTGGGGCGTCGACGCGATCATCTCCGACGAAACCGAATTACTGGTTCAATCAGTCCGCTAAAAACGCCGCGGATTGGCCGCGCCGCCATTGCTCTCAAAATCCACCTCATTTACCCTGATCAGTCATGCCCACTACCGGCGAGCGTTTCGAGCGGGCGGTTCAAATCATGGAGCGATTGCGCGCTCCCGGGGGATGCCCGTGGGATCGCGAACAGACCTTCGACTCCATCAAGCCCTACACGCTCGAAGAAACCTATGAGGTCCTCGAAGCCATCGACGATCGCGACTGGCCGGAGTTGACGGGCGAACTCGGCGACCTGCTGTTGCAGGTGCTGTTCTATTCCACGATGGCGCGCGAAGCGGGCCATTTTTCGATTGACGACGTTCTTGACCGGCTTTCCAACAAGCTCGTGGGCCGCCATCCGCACGTCTTCGGCGATGTAAAAGCCGACACTCCGGACGAAGTTCTGCGCAATTGGGAAGCCCTGAAGGCGGAAGAGAAAAAAGCGGAGAAGCAGAAGCAACTCGAAGCCGACGAAAAAGGGAAGTCCTCTGCTGACGGCATGCAACGCACCGAATCCCCGTCCGCGCTCGCCGGCGTCTCCTCGCGCATTCCCGCGCTCCTCGAAGCGCACAAGCTCAGCGCGCGCGCCGCCCACGTGGGGTTTGACTGGACTGAAATTGAAGGCTTGTTTGACAAGCTGGCCGAAGAAACAGCCGAACTGCGCGAGGAACTGAAAGGCGTACCCATCCCGGGCCCGGCGGGCACTGGCGTTGCCGGCTCGGGCAAGCCGCACATTCCACCCGACCAGCGGGAGCGGCTCGAAGACGAAGTTGGCGATCTGTTCTTCGTTCTGGTCAACCTCGCGCGTTTTCTCTCGCTCGATTCCGAATCGGCGCTGCGCAAGACCAACCGCAAGTTCAAGCGGCGCTTTCAATGGATGGAGGAGCGGCTGCGCTCCGCTGGCCGCGGTCCGCACCAGGCCAGCATGGCCGAACTCGAAGAACTATGGCAACAGTCGAAGCTAGAGGAAGGACGGACTTCAAGGACATGACGGCTCCCGCGGCGCCCAGCGCGCTCGCCATCCGCAGATGCGAATCGCTTGAAGAGATGCAGGCCGCTTACGCTTTGCAGAAGGAAGTCTGGAAATTCAACGACGGCGAATTGGTTCCCGTCCGCATTTTTGTGCTGGCCAACAAGATCGGGGGCCACGTCATGGGCGCCTTCGATGGAGACGAGATGGTCAGTTTTGCGCTGGCGCTTCCCGCAAGTCGCAATGGGCATACCTATCTGCACTCGCAGATGCTGGCGGTGCGCTTGCAATATCGCAATGCCGGTCTTGGGCGGCGCATGAAGCTTTACCAGCGTGAAGACGCTCTGGCCCGGGGCTTCGCGTTAATGGAGTGGACTTTCGATCCGCTCGAAATCAAGAATGCTTATCTGAATATCGAGAAACTCGGCGCCATCGCACGCCGCTACAACGTCAATCAGTACGGCATCACGTCATCGCCGCTGCAAGGCAGTCTGCCCAGCGATCGGCTTGTCGCCGAATGGTGGATGAAGTCCCGCCGCGTGGAGAAGGTTCTGGCCGATGGCCGTCGCCCCCCTTGCCGGGCGGAAGTGCACATTGACGTCCCGGCCGAGATCTACGAATGGAAATCTTCTGAAGCAAGCCGTGCGCAGGCGCTGGCCGTTCAGCAGAGGAATCGCGAGCAGTTCCTGCAGGCTTTCGAGCGAGGGTTGGCGGTGCTCGGCTATGAGCGCGATAAACGCGACGACGGCCGCTTTCTGCTCAGCACTTGGGACGAGACCTGGCATTACTAAAGGACAGTCATGAAAATCGACTCCATCACTCTTCGCGAACTTCACATGCCGCTCGTGCATTTTTTTGAAACGAGCTTTGGGCGCGTTTACAGTCGAACTATCCTGCTCGTTAGCGTCGACGCCGATGGCGTGCGCGGGTGGGGCGAGTGTGTTGCCGGGGAGGATCCTTTTTATAGTCCAGAATGGTCCGAGACAGCATGGCCCACGATCAAGCAATACCTTGCGCCGTTGCTTCTGAAGAGTGATGTTCATTCGGGGCGCGACTGCCCGGCTCTGCTGGCACGGGTTCGGGGACATCGCATGGCGAAGGCGGGCCTGGAGAACGCGGTGTGGGACGCCGAAGCCCGGCTCAAGCAGCAGCCACTTTGGAAACTTCTGGGCGGTTCGCGCCGCGAAATTGCCTGCGGCGTTTCGATCGGCATTCAGGATTCACATGACCAGCTCCTGGAAAAAATCGCCACCGAACTGGCTGCCGGTTACCGGCGCATCAAGATCAAAGTTAAGCCCGGCTGGGACCTGAACGTCCTCGAAAAGATCCGCTCGCGCTGGGCCGACATTCTGCTCAGTGTCGACGCCAATTCCGCCTACACGCTCGATGAAACCGAGCACCTGCGCAAATTTGACGCGTACAACCTGCTGATGATCGAGCAGCCGCTCTGGGATGACGAAATCTATCTGCATGCGCGGCTGCAGAAAGCGATACAGACCGCGATCTGTCTCGACGAATCTATCCACCACGCGCGAGATGCCAATTTCGCCTTAGAAACCGGGGCCTGCCGCATCATCAACGTCAAAGTCGGCCGCGTTGGCGGCTTTACCGAGGCCAAGAAGGTTCACGACGTCGCGCAAAGCCACAATATCCCCGTTTGGTGCGGAGGCATGCTCGAATCGGGCGTCGGGCGCGCTCACAACATCGCGCTCTCGACACTGGAAGGCTTCCGGCTTCCGGGAGATGTTTCGGCGTCGAAGCGCTATTGGAAGCAGGACATCATCGAGCCGGAAGTTGAAGTGCGCCCCGATGGCATGATCGCCATTAGCGACGCTCCGGGTACGGGATATCGCGTGCTGGAAGATCTGGTCGAGAAATTTACGGTGCGGAAGGAAACGTTTGGCGGGGGCAGCATGTAGGAAGCCTCTAAACAAGTACCATCTCGCGGCCGGCGCACTTGCAGATGCTGGCTTTTTGCGCGGACAAGAGTGTCCGCGCCACACTCCTTCAGAGGTTCCTTAGGTCGACCGCAGCCCGGGAGTCAGGATCGAGGAAGGCTCGGAATAATTATCCAGACGACGTAGCCGACGGACTCATTTGAGCGCGCCATTTGTCGCTGGCGAATTCTCCGCTATGTCCGCTTCTTCCTTCTTCAACATTTCCAGCGCCTGCGCGTAGGTCAGATCGGACGATACTCGTTTGAAACCGCTGAATACTTCGGTCGATTCGATGGAGAGGCTCTTTATCAGCAGGATCTTTCCCGTGAACTTGAGGCTCATGCTGGAGATTTCCCAGAGATTATCTTCGACCGCCGCCTGGTGAACGACGAAACGGCCGCCGCGGTCGAGATGGCCGAGAATGCCCCAACCGAAACCGACTTCCTTGAACAGCGTGCCATTCATGCTGGCGATGCGATAGTGAACCGCATCCAGCAGCAAATCGCCTTGCATGCCGGTCAACACTTCTTCCACGCGGGAGGGCGGCCGGTAGTGGGGATTGGGATGAAAGCGCAGCTTTACCAGCGGATCGCCGGTGTGCCCAATCTCGGCCGTACCGGTTGCTTCGCCCGCGTAATCGTAAAGGAATGCATCCGGCAGGGAGCGCACAATGCGCATCGTGCGCTCGGCATCCTCGTGCTCCTGGGCACGCTTCCTGCGCATTTCCTCCGGATTCTTGAGCACTCGCTCGACGCGCGCGGCTTCTTCCCGGCGCTGCGCCGGAGTCAAGGGCTTGCCGTCATAAGCCACGGCCATTCCAACCGTTGCTTCGCTGGTTTCCACGTAGATCTTCGTCGTGGATCCTTTCGGCGTTGTCTTGATTCCGCGGAACATGAAGCGCGCAGATCCGCTGTTAGCGTTGATCTCGTTCTGCACCGCTTTGCGCACGAGTTCGACTGGGTCGGCATGAACCGAGGACGTTTGGGCCAGGCTGGCCGCGCTCAAGGCGAGAATCAGGATGCCGGTTCGGCGGACGGCGCTGGCGAGTGAGGCGATGGATTCGGCCCAATTCATTCTTATATGACGATAGTAACAAACCCCGGTGTTGCTTCAGCAGGCCTCTGCATACGGAAGTGCAGCCTTTCCATCCCAGCGCGCGAACCGCGAACGAACCTTCGTGTGAAACGTGGTTGGAGCGGGATGATTTACAATCAATCGACTCGCCGTGCTGTTTTGGCGCGACAAGTGGAGGCAAGACATGGATGTACCGAACGTTCCGCAGTCCGGGAATTCCGAGAGCAGGGAACGGGCCACGATTGGGAAATCGGTCGTGATTAAGGGAGAAGTGTCGGGGTCGGAAGATCTGTATATCGATGGGCAGGTGGAAGGCAGCATCGATCTCCGCAATCACAGTGTCACTGTCGGGCCGAGCGGCAACGTGAAGGCTGGAATCAACGCGAAATTTATTATGATTCAAGGCAAGGTGGACGGCAGCCTAACCGCTTCCGACCGCCTCGATCTGCGCAAATCGGCGGTGGTTACCGGCGATGTCACCACACAGCGCATCGCCATTGAAGAAGGCGCGTTCCTGAAAGGCAAAGTCGATATCCAGAAGGAGATGGGAAAGGGCGCGGCTTCGTAGCAGCTATCTGGTCTCAAACTAGTCACTCTTAATGAAATTCTTCCGCTCCTCGTCGAACCAGGCTGCACCTCAGGCAACCGGGCACAAGCTCACCCGGCGCTCCAGCGGCATCGGGGAGATTGCGCGCATTCTGAATTCTCAGGAAGGGTTGTGCGTGCTTGATGTAGGCGCCACTTCCGCCAACAACATTCAGTTCCTCACCAGTCAGGGCCACAAGAATTACAGCGAAGATCTGCTGCGCGCCTCGCTTGATCCTGCTCTGCGCACGCAGGATGCTGCCGGCAATACGGTCATCGAGAGCAAGAAATTTCTGGATGAAAACCTGGTTTATCCCAACGGCCGCTTCGACATCGTGCTCTGCTGGAACCTTCCCGATTACATGGAAGAAAGCCTGGTCAAGCCGACCATCGACCGTCTCTGGTCGCAGATGAAGCCCGGGGGGTTGTTGCTCGCCTTTTTTCACACCCGCGATGCCGGCCCGGATTCGACGTGTTATCGCTATCACATCACCGGGACTGACATGCTGGAGATGCAGGAAGTCAAGTTCGCGCCGCCGGGGCGTCCCGCTTCCGAGAAGCAATCGCCGCGCCTGCAAAGGGTGTTCAACAACCGCCACATCGAAAATCTTTTCCGCGACTTCGCTTCTATAAAATTCTTTCTCGCCCGCGACAACATCCGCGAAGTGCTGGTGGTGCGCTGAGGCTTTTGTAACGTAAGCAAGGCAACCTCAGGCTTGACTGCACCGAGGTTCGCTCACTGGCTGGATAGGCAAATCGGGCACGTTTTCGAGTGAGACAGGCGGGTCTTGTGGGCGCGCTCGTAGGCTTCCATCGTTTCTTTCTCTTGTCTTCTGCGCGCTCGATCGGAGAGCTTCGGCTTGTTTTCGTTGCGGTACAGAAAGGATGTCCAGGCCGCATGTGCGCTGGTCTCGCGATCTTTCAGGTCCTTGTATACGGCGCAGTTCGATTCGGCCATGGTGTGACCTGATGATAGTCGAAAGGCCTTCGGGCAAATAGACTGGGAGGGGCCGGAGTGGGATCGCCAGGGAGAAAGGCTCTCAAATCCGAATCCGGATGTTCACAGCGCCTCCAGCAATCGATCGTGGTAAGTCCTGCCGTGCCGGGCGCCTAATGCAACGGCCAGTCCAGTCAATCTGCGATATTTGTCGATGACATTGACGCCGCACTGCACTCGCAGCGTGGTCACGCCCGGAATCAGCACTCCGGGCCAAAGGTGCGCTCGAAACGCCACCCACAACCAGATCTTCAAACCGGCCACAAACGAATAAACCCTAAGCTCGAGGGCAAGTTGAGCGGCCTCGGCAACGAGTGAATTCCTTTCCGTGCCGTCCTCGCATTTCCTCGCTTCGAGCTCCTGTTTTTCCCGCATCGTCCAAAGTTGGATCAGGGCAGTGTTATGAGCCATCCGGCGCAAGTACTCTCGGGCCAGAAGAATGCGGTCTTCCTGCGCCGCGCGGAAGGCCGCATTGGTGAGGGATTGGCGCAAGCGCCATTCTTCTCCCGCGTCCAGCAGTGTTTCCAGATCCGAGGGGTCGAGCTTGCGTGCCAGCAGGATGACGTGGTCGACGTCATGAACGCGCGGTGCATAGACTGTGGTGAGCAGTATGACGAAGACGAAGGCGATCCCGAATACAGCCGGGATCAACACGGCAATGGGCATGATCGACAAAGTCGAGGTCTTGCCTATCTCCTATTCAGAAGTGCGCGAACAATCGCCAGGTCCCCTCGCAGGCGGGTTATAAGCTGTTCTAGATCTGCCTGCGTAGGGCTCTGGCCATCGGAGGCGGCCTTCGGGGGAAGTCGGTACGCCGCTGCCGATAGCCAGACTCCCAACGCCAACAGGTATGACACGGCGGGGAGCATATCGCTTACAAAGGGAAACCTTGTTACAAAAACCGAACGAACGCCTGCCGCGAGAGCAGTTACACCTGAAGATAGGCCGAAGCCCGCGACGATCCGGTATTCGTGGATTCTCCACGGCACGTGCAAGAGCTTGGCCAGCGCGAAGAAAGCGAGGGAGATAGTCAGGATCACGTATTGGGCCATCAGCATTCCGGAGATGATGGCGGCGTAAATCCCATGGGCGTGGGCGGGAGGGGAGAAGTAGCCTGTCAGCAGTGAATACAGCATGGCCAGCACAATGGCTCCGGGGAAGCAGCAACGAAACCAGCGCACCAGATAAAAGACGCGGAAGACCCGGCGGAAGCTCTCATGAACGGCGAGAATGGCGAGGATTACCCGCGGAGGGGTCGTAATCCAGTAAACGTAAAAATACACGTGATAATTGGGGAGAGTTGCCAGATAGGAAATCGTCACCGGCAGCATGTAGATGGCATAGCCGGAAAAGAGCGGGAAGGTTCTGAAGAGGCGTCGGCGCCATACGAGCGTAACAATGCCGATGAGAAGCACGACGCCCGCTATCTGTACAGCCAAGCTAAGCCAGTACATAAGAAAGGGTGGCCCAGCTTAACTGAGCCACCCATCAACGAGCAAGGATCGGAAACTGCGGCCCCTCGGCGCTAGACTAAGCCGACCGCGCCTGTCGGTGGCTTGGACGTGGTGTCGGTTTTGGGCCAAGGAATCGGAGACGGACTGTCGGCTAGAAGCGTAGGCTCGGCCCCAGCGACGGCCGGTGGCTTGGACGTGGTGTCGGTTTTGGGCCAAGGAATTGGAGACGGACTGTCGGCTAGAAGCGTAGGCTCGGCCCCAGCCACGGCCGGTGGCTTGGACGTGGTGTCGGTTTTGGGCCAAGGAATCGGAGACGGACTGTCGGCTAGAAGCGTAGGCTCGGCCCCAGCAACGGCCGGTGGTTTGGACGTGGTGTCGGTTTTG
>Ga0326728_10000887_pt1 | contig 112024 bp, 93 predicted proteins | sample MB3enrmetagenome_FD_207602 | JGI IMG/M metagenome (GOLD analysis project Ga0326728, IMG submission 207602) | Lab enriched peat soil microbial communities from McLean, Ithaca, NY, United States - MB31MN | ecosystem: Environmental > Terrestrial > Soil > Wetlands > Peat | place: USA: New York... | reverse complement strand
CGGTACGTACAAGTTACAATCGTGTTACGAATTGTTACGAAAAGTCACAATGAACCCGCGTCGGAGTCCCGTCGCAACCGGACGCTGCTCGCGCACTCGCAGCATCAAACCAGCCGAACACAACTGGCAATTAAGCTATATTAAGTTAAATCGGCGTCGCTGAGTTCAAGGTTCAGTCCGGAACCGGAAAAGGCAGAAAAATGGGGGCAAAAAATCTCCGGTCTTTGTGTTTTTGCCTTTCTCTGCGTCTTTGCGTTGAGACCGCACCAACCACCGGCTCCCTCCCCCTCTCTGCAAAACTTCAAAGAACAGGCGCGTGGACGCCACACATATTGTACATTACCACGTTTTTATGGGAATGCAAATATATTTTTCAAAAGCTTAACAAAAGACGAGTTTGTGTCGAGCAGGGTGAAAGGGGACTATCGCTCTGAAATAGGGGTCGGCATTGCCGCAAAAATCGCCCGGGTGATGTGGTCCTTGGCCAATCGCACGGCGGCCTGGAGGGTTCGGCCGCGCGCCAGCCAGGCGGTGATGGCGGCGGAATAGACGCAGCCGGTTCCGTGCAGGGCCGACCCGCGGGCGCGCGGAGCGGAGAACATCCATTCTCCCTGGTCACTGCAAAGGAAATCCACGGCCTCAGTTGTCCCGGCCAGATGGCCGCCTTTGACGAGCGCGGCGCAGCCGAATTTCCGGTGGATGGCTGCGGCGGCCGCGCGCAGGTCTTGGGCAGAGACGATTTTTTGGCCGGTCAAAACTTCCGCTTCCATGACATTGGGCGTGACGAGCGCGGCCAGAGGGAGCAGGTCGCGTTGGAGCGCCGCCAGGCCGGCCGGTTGCAAAAGGCGCCGGCCACTGGTCGAAACGATGACCGGGTCCACCACCAGCGGCAGGGCGCGGCTTCGGTTGAGGAAGGCGGCGACTTCGCGGACGATCGCGGCGGAGAAGAGCATCCCGGTCTTGGCGGCGGAGGGCGGACACCCGGCGGCGACCGCTTCCAATTGCGCGCGCACCATCCGGGGCGAGCACGGTTCCAGGCGGGTGACGGATTGGCGGTTTTGCGCCGTGACGCACGTGATGGCGCAGGCCCCATGGACCTTGAGCGAGGCGAAGGTTTTGAGGTCGGCCTGAAGGCCCGCCTCGCCGCCGCTGTCAGAGCCGGCGATAGTCAGGGCCACGGGTGTGTCGGGCGCGCGCATGGGTCTCGATATTCCGTAATGCGACAGTCACGGCCGGTAGGGCGAGACTCCGTCGAGCCGAAACTCGATTTCCCGGGAAAAAGTCACGGCTCGACAGAGTCTCGCCCCACCTTTCCCCGCCGTTACTGACCCATTACGATATTCCAACTTTTATCTGGTTGGCCTTGGGTTATGCTAGCGCAATGACGAAGGATCGGATAGCGGAAATTTTGACGGATATCGCCACGTTGCTCGAATTGAAGGGGGAGAATCCCTTCAAGTCCCGCGCCTACGTCAACGCGGCCCGGTCGCTGGAGGCCTCGACCGAACCGCTGGAGCGCATGTTCGCGCCGGATTCGACGACGCGCCTCAAGGGCATCGGCGACAAGATCCACGACAAGATCGTGGAGTTGCTCCAAACGGGCAAGCTGGCCTATTACGAGGAGCTTAAAGGCTCGATCCCGGCGGGATTGGTGGCGATGCTGGACATCCCCGGCCTGGGTCCAAAAAAAATCAAGGCGCTGCACGACAAGCTGGGCGTGGAGACGATTGAACTGCTGGAGCGGGCCTGCCGGGAGGGGAAGGTGGCGGAGTTGGACGGCTTCGGCGAGAAGACGCAGAGCAAAATTCTGGAGGGCATCCAGTTCCGCCGCCAATACGCCTCGCGCCATTTGCTGGCCGACGCGCTGGCGGCCGCCGAGCCGATCCTGGAGAATTTGCGCGCGCACCCGGAGGCGGTGCGTTGCAGCACGGCGGGCAGTTTGCGGCGGTTCAAGGAAGTCATCGGCGACATTGATTTTCTGGTCTCGTCCAAGAACCCGGCGGCGCTGATTGATTTTTTCACAGGGCAAGAGGGCGTCCTGAGCATCACGGCCAAGGGCGAGACCAAGGCGAGCGTCGTCTTGAGCGGGGGCATTCAGGCGGATTTGCGCGTGGTCAGCGACGCGGAATTTCCATTTGCCCTGGCGTATTTCACGGGCAGCAAGGAGCACAACATCGTCATGCGCCAGCGGGCCATCCAACGCGGGCTGCGGCTTAACGAGTACGGGCTGTTCAAATCGGGCGCCGAGACGCGCGATCCGAAATTGCTGGTGCCCTGCCGCACGGAGGAGGAGATATTCCAGCAACTGGGCCTGGCGTGCATCCCGCCGGAACTGCGCGAGGACGCCGGGGAATTTGCCGCCGCGGAAAAGAATGAAATTCCGCGCCTGCTGGAGTGGACGCAATTGAAAGGCTCGCTGCACAACCACTCCAACTGGAGCGACGGGCGCGGCTCGCTGGAGGAGATCGCGGCGTACATGCGGGAGCTGGGCTGCGCCTACTGGGCCATCACCGATCATTCCAAGTCCTCCTTCCAGGCCAGCGGGCTGACGGCCGAACGGCTGCGGCAGCAAGTCGTGGAAATTCGCGCTCTGAACCGGAAGCTGGCGGAGGAGGGGGATGGGTTCCAATTATTGACAGGGGCGGAGGTGGATATTCTCTCCGGCGGCCGGCTGGACTATGAGGACGATCTTCTGGCGCAGTTGGACGTTGTGGTGGCCAGCGTGCATCAGGGCTTTTCGCAAAACGAGGCGGAGATGACCCGGCGCGTCATCGCCGCGGTGGAGAACCGCTATGTCAGCACGCTGGGCCATTTGACGGGCCGGCTGCTGCTGGAGCGGGAGCCTTACAAGATCAACCAAACGGCGGTCATTGACGCCTGCGCCGCCACCGGCACGTGGATCGAGTTGAACGCCAATCCGCTGCGATTCGATTTGGATTGGCGGCTGTGGCATTACGCCAAGGACAAGGGGGTCAAATGCGTCATCAACTGCGACGCGCATCGCAACGAACACGCGCAATTTCTGCGCCTGGGCGCGGGCATCGCGCGCAAAGGGTGGCTGGAGGCCAAAGACGTGATCAACACCCTGCCGCTGAACAAGCTGCGAAAGGAACTGGAGCGCAAACGGGCGCGGTGAGGCGAACACAGCCTCGACAACACAATTAACCCCAGTTAATGTATTTGACGGGATTATGCCGACAGTTGGTTCAGAACTGCAAAAACGACCGAGAACGCACGAGTGGATTGACCAGCGCAGCCTTGCGCTGGATCGAGCCATTGCCCAGAAGCTGCGCGCCCAACCCGGCTTGTTTCATCGCGCCAAGACCACATTGGAACGGTGGATTCAGCAGCGGCAGCCCTCTGTTCCGTCGGTCTTGCTGGAATGGCGAGAAATCCTGGATTGCTGGCCGCTGGAAAAAGTCTTGGAACTCTTGATCAGCACCGACGAGCGGCCGCGGCGTCTGCGTCAGTCCAGCCCCTTTTGTGGCATCCTCTCTCCCACAGAACGTCTGACCGTGTTCAAGGAATATGAATCGCGCCGAACTTGAACATATCATCCGCGCAGCCAGTGGCATCACCAACCAGGCCGATATTGTGGTGATTGGCAGCCAGTCCATCCTTGCCCAGTTTCCGAACGCGCCCCCAGATTTGCTCGTTTCGATGGAAGCCGATGTGTTTCCCCTCCATCGGCCCGATCTCTCCATCCAAGTGGATGGTGCAATCGGGGAACGATCCATCTTTCACGAGACCTTCGGCTACTATGCCCACGGGGTTGATGAAACTACGGCAATACTTCCAGATGGGTGGATTCAAAGACTGGTGCCCATTCGCAATCCAAATACAAGCGGCGCAACCGGCTGGTGCCTCGACGTTTACGATTTGGCCGCGTCCAAGCTGGTGGCCGGCCGGGAAAAAGACCTCGATTTCGTGAGGGTGCTTTTGAGCAAAGACATGATCCGACTTGGAACGATGGGCAAACGCATCGCCGCCCTGCCTTTGCCACCTGAACGCCTGACGGACACGCACGAGCGATTAAAGCGGCTTAAACCACCTGACTGTTTCAATCCCCCTGCCGATGTCTCATTATGAATGGCTGTCCGCCATGCGGTAGTATTCCGCGACGCTGAAACGATGTTTGGGTGGCGCCGGCATGAAAACAAATTATCAAATCACATCGGCATTGGCAACGCCCCCTTTGCCGCGGGTTGCGGTTAAATCTGCCGAGCAAAGCAGTGCGCGCTGCATTCGGCGGGCAGTGGACTGCCCGCCCTACCATCAGGTTGTCCGACACAGCGTCCAACCCGGCGACCACGCCTCCTGAAGCCGGGCTATTTCGTTTCGGGGGCGGCGGGAAGGTCGCTGTTGCGTTTGGCCATGATGGCGGCGACGATCTTTTGCGCCAGCGCGGGCTTTTCCACCAGGGCCTGGCGCGCGGCCTCCTTGCCCTGGCCAATCAACTCGCCCTCGAATTGCAGCCAGGCGCCTTTCTTCTCGACGACACCGTGGGCCACGCCGGTGTCCAGAATGCATCCCTCCTTGTTGATGCCCTGGTTGTAAAGGATTTCAAACTCGGCTTCGGCGAAGGGTGGCGCGACTTTATTCTTGACGATCTTGACTTTGACGGCGTTGCCTATGGCGTTGCCGGCGGCGTCCTTCAAGGTGTCGCGGCGGCGGATGTCAATGCGGATGCTGGCGTAAAACTTGAGGGCCTTGCCGCCGGGGGTGGTCTCCGGGTTGCCAAACATGACGCCGACTTTTTCGCGCAATTGGTTGGTGAAGATGCAAGTGGTCTTGGATTTGGCCAGGATGGCGGTGAGCTTGCGCAGGGCCTGGCTCATCAAGCGGGCCTGCATGCCCATGGTGGCCATGCCCATTTCCCCTTCCAATTCGGCCTTGGGCACCAGAGCGGCGACCGAATCCACCACGATGACGTCCAGCGCGTTGGAGCGGGCCAATGTTTCGCAGATGCTCAGGGCCTCCTCGCCGCTGTCGGGCTGGGAGACCAGCAGATCATCGAGGTTGACGCCGAGTTTTTTTGCGTAGGCCGGGTCCAGGGCGTGTTCGGCGTCAACGAAAGCGGCCAGGCCGCCGCCTTTTTGCGCGCTGGCGATGACGTGGAGCATGAGGGTGGTTTTGCCGGAGGATTCGGGGCCGAAAATTTCCACCACGCGGCCGCGCGGGACGCCGCCCACGCCCAGGGCGAGGTCAACCGACAGGGCGCCGGTGGGGATGACTTCGATGCCGACTTTGGCGCGGGCGTCGCCCAGGCGCATGATGCTGCCTTCGCCATAAGTCTTGGTGATGGCAGAGATGGCGGCGTCCAGGTCCCGCTGCCGGGCTGGGGGGATTTTGGTTTCGGCGGGTTTTTCAGCTTTTGCGGCCATAAAATGAGTCGTTCAGAGTTCAATCCGCCTTCGCTAAAGCTACGGCGGACAAGGGTTCAAAATTCAAAGTGCCTGATCTTGCACCGGGACGGCTCCTTTAGTCAATGCCGGCGTCGCCGCCTGCGTCCTGGCCATAAGCCAGACCGCGGTGGCGGCAGACGCCGCGCTTGCTGGAGGCGATGAATTCCAGCAAGAGCCGGGCGGGGGCGGAGAGGAACTCCTTTTGCGCACCGGCCACGGCTTGGGAGAGATTGACGCCGGAGAGAAAGAGCCTCTGGTAGAGGCGCTTCAATTCCAGGCGTTCGGCGGGGCTGAAGCCGGCACGGCGCAGGCCGATGGTGTTCAAGCCGCAGATGTTGTTGCCGCCCCGCGCCACCATGAAGGGCGGCAGGTCCTGGCTGATGGCCGAGCCGCCTTGCATGATGGCCAGCGCGCCGACGCGCACGAATTGATGCACCAGGCAATTGCCCGAAATAAACGCGCCGTCCCCCACCCAGACGTGTCCGGCCAGCAGCGCGCCGTTGGCGACGACGACGTGATCGCCCAGGCAGACGTTGTGGGCGAGATGGGAGTTGATCATGAGGAAATTGTGGGAGCCGATGACGGTGTCCTCCTCCAGCGTGGCGGAGCGATTGACCGTGGCGCCTTCGCGGAAGAGGTTGGCGGCGCCGATGCGGAGGCGGGTCGGGGCGTCCTTGTATTTGACATCCTGCGGGGGGCCGCCGATGACGCAGCCGGCGTGGAAACAGTTGTCCGGCCCGATGTCCGCGCGGCCGGTCAGATAAACATGCGGCCCGACGCGGCAGCCCGGCCCCAGGGACACGTCGGCGTCAATGATCGAGAAGGGGCCGACTTCGACGGAGGAATCCAGTTGAGCACGGGGGCTGATGATGGCCGAGGGGTGGATCATTTTCCGTTTTTGCGATGGGTGCCGATGGCCGGCCCGCCGCGCCGCCGCCGGGCGGTTTATTGCGCCGGAGCGGCCGCGGCGGGTTTGACCGCGTTGAGGCGCAGGCTCAGGCGCGACTTGTTGCGATCGGCGCGGGCGCGATGGATGACGCCCGATTTGGCGGCCTTGTCCAGAGCGGAACTCAGAAGGCGCAGGGCAGTGGCGGCGTCCTCCTTTTTGCCCGCGGCCAGAAGTTCGGCGTATTTGCGTTTCAAGGTGTGGAGGCGGGCCTTGACGCTTTGGTTTTGCAGATGTTTGCGCGCGCTGTTTCTCATCCGGCGCCCGGCTGATTTCGTGTTCGGCATAATTGGAAACTCAATTTCTTTTCAGGAGCCGACACGGTAACGGAAGCGGCCCGATTGTCAATGGCGGGAAATCAGCGCAGCCTCCGAATCCAGTAGCCCGGATTGCGGCTCAAATGCGCCACAGCGACAATCCAAAGGCGATCGGCCTGCTCCAGATAAACAATTCGGAATGGGAATCGTGTCGTTTTCCAACTCCGAGTTCCCAGCTCGCCAGGCTTGCCGAATTCAGGATGGCGCTTAATTTTCCCCAGCGTCGCGTCCAGAGTGGAGAGAAAGGATTCTCCGAGGGATGGTTTTCGACGCTCGTAGAATTGCGCCGAATTGATCAACTCACTTGCGGCGAGCCGATGATAGGCGGCGGGCTTCATTCAATTCGAGGCGGGCCTCTTTCATCACTTGCCCGGCGGGAATGCCTTTTTCTGCGCCGGATTGGATTTCCTCCACGCGCCGCCGGATTTCCGCGGTCCAAGCCGCTTCCAATTGGGCATCGGCATAGCCGTCAACGCTCTGGATGATTTTTTCCGCCAGTTGCACGCGGGAGCGAGGCGGCAGATCCAAAACTTCTTTTTCCAAAACGCGAAACGTCATGGCTAAACTAAAGCAGAAAACCGCATTTTGGGCAATCAGCAAAACGCCTCTTATATTTTCATTTTCCGGGGAACTGGCGGCAGCGAGGCATATTTCGTTCCGATTTTCGCGGTTGACATCCCAGCCCCAGCATGGCTCAGTCGGTTGGGTGAACAAGCACCAACGGCCTAAATGCCAGTGCGGATTTGATTTTGCCGAGGCGCGCGTGACCGGGCGCGGGCTGGAGTCCTACGCGGTCATCCGTGACAGGGAATACCAGACGGTTCTCAGGAAGGAATGCGTGATTCTATCCGAGAAGGACGCACAAAGGAAAATGGCGCTGATTGGGAAGGCCGCAGAAGGGATTGGCAGCCTGGTATTGTGTCCGGAGTGTGGTACCTGGCTTTTTACACAGCCTCGGCGCCGCAGGAGAACCAAGCCAGCAGCCGTTCTGATCCCTGCGTGATAGAAGTGAATTGGCGCGGGAGCGGGAGGCATGGTAAATTGACGGAGGTCAGAGAAGCAATTATCGAAGATTGTTATGAAAACGGCTGCCGTCAGTCACGAAGGCGAGTGTCAAACCGTCCGCCTGCCGAAAGGGTTTCATCTGTCCACGCCGACGGTGAGAGTGCGCCAGGATGGCGAGGCGATTGTGTTGGAGCCGCTGAAATCAGAGGCCTGGCCTGAAGGTTTTTTTGATTCGATTCACATTACCGACCCCGCCTTCGCCAGACCGGACCAAGGCCAATTGCCGGCGGTGAAATCGCTGTAGCGGGGCCATGATTTACCTGCTCGATACCGACACGTGCATCGGTGTGCTGCGCCAGCGTCCAGGGATGGTGCAACGTCTGCGTCAGGTGGCGCCGACGGATTGCGCCGTCTCAACAGTGACGGTCTATGAGTTGTTCTGCGGGCTGGCGAAAGCTCGAGAGCCGGCGAAGGAGCGGGAGAAGGTGGAGCGATTCATCTCCGCTGTCATCGAATTGCCGCTGGACCGCGCGAGCGCGGAAGCCGCCGCAACGGCTCGCGCGGAATTGGAACGCCAAGGCAACCTCATTGGGCCGTATGACCTGCTCATTGCCGGGCAGGCCTTGGCTGGCGGGCTTACGCTTGTGACCAACAACATTCGTGAATTCCAGCGGGTCCGTGGACTGAAATTGCAATCCTGGCCGTAAGCTGCGACGGCATTTCAATTGGCAGACGCCTCGTCGGGCTGTTTGCCAAAAATCACTCTGATAGTTTCTTCAAGCGCGCTCCTTTGGGGGTGTCTTCGATGGTCCAGCCTTGGCTCTTGAGTTGGTCGCGGAGGGCGTCGGCGCGCTTGAAGTCCCTGGCCTTGCGCGCGGCCTGCCGTTCTTCCAGCAAGGCTTGCAGCGCGGCGGGAATCTCCGCTTCGTCCATCCGGCCCAACGCCAGCACCGCATCAGTTTTGTCCCACGCCGCCAGGGCGGCGGCGGCGCGCGGCGGGGCGGCCTCGCGCGATCCGAGGAGCCGGTTGTTTTCGCGCACCCAGTCAAAGACGGCGGCCCAGGCGCCGGACACGTTGAAATCGTCGTCCAGCGCGGCGGCGAATTGCGCGGGCAGATCCTCCGCGGGCGGAGCCGTGGCGCCGGCGGCGGCGGCACGCAATTTGGCCAGGCACTCGTCCAGACGCGCCAGGGCCTGGCGGGCGCCGCGCAGGCCGTCCATCGTGAAATTGAAGGATTCCCGGTAGTGGGCGCCCAGGAGCGAGCAGCGGATTTCCCGTCCGGTGAAGCCCTGGGCGAGAAGATCGCGGACGGTGAAGAAATTGCCGAGGCTCTTGCTCATTTTTTTGCCCTCCGCCAGGAGGTGGGCGGCGTGCATCCAGTATTTGACAAACGGGCGGCCCGGCTCCTGCGCGCCCGCCCCCTCGCTTTGCGCGATCTCGTCCTCGTGGTGCGGGAAAATCAAATCCTCGCCCCCGAGGTGGAGGTCGAAGCTGGGGCCGAGGAATTTCATGCTCATGGCGCTGCACTCGATGTGCCAGCCGGGACGGCCCTCACCCCAGGGGCTGGGCCAAAAAACCTCCCCGTCGTCGGGGGCGCGCGCCTTCCAGAGGGCGAAGTCGGCCACTGCTTCCTTGGCGTAGTCGTCGCTGGCGACGCGCTGGCCGGGGCGCATTTGTTCAAAGTTCAGATTGAGCAATTGGCCGTAGCAGCGGCCGGCGTCCCGGTATTTCTGGATGCTGAAATAAACCGAACCGTCCGCCGCGCGATAAGCCAGGCCGCGGGCTTCCAGCCTTTGGATCAGGCCGATGATGTCGGCGATGTGGCCGGTGGCGTGCGGGGTCTCATGGGGGCGCAGGCAATTCAAGGTCTGGAAGTCCTCAAAAAACGCCGATTCAAATCTGCCCGTGTAATCCCGCAACGGGGTTTTTGTCTCCTTGACGCCCTGGATGATTTTGTCCTCGACATCGGTCACGTTCATGACATGGCGGACGGCGAAGCCTTTGAATTGGAGATGGCGGCGGACCAAGTCGGCGAAGACGAAGGTGCGGAAATTGCCGATGTGAGCGAAATCATACACGGTAGGCCCGCAGCAATAGAGGCCGACCCGCCCGCCGGCGGGGTCAAGTGGAACAAACTCCTGCACGGAGCGGGAGAGCGTATTGAACAAACGCAATGCCATTGGCGTGGATGACAATTAACGAACCGGCCCCAAATGCACAATTGTCAATTTGGAGGCCGATTCATCCATGAGCAGGGGGCGCGCAGGAGAGGCGGAAGGCAATGGTGTTGCGATAGACCTCCCCGGGTTTGAGCACAGTGGAGGGAAAAGCCGGCTGATTGGGGGAATCGGGGAAATGCTGCGCTTCCAGGCAAAAACCGCAGCGCCTGCCATAGACTTGCCCACCCTTGCCCCGGATAGTGCCGTCGAGAAAGTTGCCGGTGTATAACTGAAGACCCGGCTCGGTGGTCAGCAGTTCCAATACCCGGCCCGTGGCCGGTTCGCTCACCCGGGCAACGACGTCCAGGCGGCCCGATGGATGATTGAGGACAAAATTATGATCGTAGCCGTTGCCGCGTTTCAATTGCTCGTCGTCCTGCCCGATGCGCTCGCCGATGGCCTTCGGCCGGCGGAAATCCAAAGGCGTTCCCGCCACCGGCCGCAGTTCGCCGGTGGGAATAAGCGAGTTGTCCACCGGGGTGAACCGGTCCGCGTCAATATGGACTTGGTGACCGAGAATGTCCCCCGTGCCGGCGAGATTGAAATAGGCGTGCTGGGTCAGATTGACGACGGTGGTCTTGTCGGTGGTCGCGGTGAAATCCAGGCGCAAGGAATTGTCGGCCGTCAGGCAATAGAGTGCCCTGACGTTGAGGTTTCCGGGGTAGCCTTCTTCGCCGTCCTTGCTCAGGTAATTCAACTCCAGGGCTGGTTCGGGCGCGGCGGCACAGCGCACCACTTGCCAGAGGACCTTGTCAAAACCCTTGAGGCCGCCATGGAGCGAGTTAGGGCCGTTATTGGCCGCCAGGGAATAAGTGACGCCCTCGAGGGTAAACCTGGCCTTTGCAATGCGATTGGCATAGCGGCCCACCAGCGTGCCAAAGAAAGGATTGGCGGCCAGGTAGCCGCACAAATCATCGTAGCCGAGGGTGACATCGGCCATATTGCCCGCGCGATCCGGGGCCTTGAGCGAGACAATGATGCCGCCGTAATTGCATATACGCGCTTCGACGCCACCGACATTGCGCAATGTGAAAATATCAACCGGCGCGCCATCCGGAGTTTTGCCGAACGGAGCGCGGGAAATGAGAGCCTTCATGTTAGGGAGATTAAGATTAAGATTAGGATTAGGAGTGAGGCGAGCGGGAGGCGGCACTCTGAATCAGATTGCCCAACCCTTGCGATATTCGCGTTTGACAATGGCGGCGGCCTCGGGAGCGTTCTTGGCCTTCATGGCGGGGCCGTCCCACTCCAGTTTTTTGCCCAAGCGCAAGGCGACGCAGCCCAGCAGCATGATCTCGGTCAGATAGGCCGCGATGTCGAAATTGGAATAGGGCACGTCAAATTTGCCGTCCTTGCAGGCCCGGAGCCACTCCTGATGATGGCGGGAGTCGGGCGAGCCCCTGAAGGAGTTCAGCGGCAGCGATTCGGGAATGGCTTTGGCCGCCGGGTGATTGGACAGGCCGGCCATTTCCGTGTCGCCTTTGAGTTTGATGAAAGCCCGCAAATCCTGGTCGCCGTCATCGGGGGAAAAGATCGTTCCATTTTCTCCAATCATGATGCAGCCGCTTTTGGAGACAGCGCCCAACGTCGCTTCGATGTCGGCGGTGGCCTCGGCGGGCGGCTTGTTGCCGCCGTCGGCCCAATGCAGCGTCAGGGCCGGCATGCCTTCGCGGGCGGGGAACTCGAAGCGGATGTTCGAACTGGCGGGGTACATCTCGGACTTGATGCCCGAAGAACTGGCTTCGATTTCGGTCGGGTATCCCAGCTTGAGGGCGCGGAAGGGCCAGTTGACGGTGTGGCAGGCCATGTCGCCCAGGGCGCCGGTGCCGAAATCATACCAACCGCGCCAGGACCTGGGTTGATAAACATTGGGGGCGAAACTGGTCTGGACGGCTTCGGGCCAGAGATTCAGGAAGGGCCGCTCCGGGGCGGTTCCCAGCCAGAGGTTCCAATCCAGATCGGGCGGCACCGGATCGCTGCCGGGAGGACGATCCAGACCTTGGGGCCAAATGGGCCGGTTGGTCCAGACATAAGCTTGATGGACCGGGCCGATGATGCCGGCGTGCATGACTTCCACCGCCCGGCGCAAAGAGTCGGAGGCGCTGCCCTGGTTGCCCATTTGCGTGGCGACCTTGTATTGGCGGGCCATATCGCGCAGCGTGCGCGCCTCCCAGACGTCGTGCGCCAGCGGTTTCTGGCAATAGACGTGTTTGCCCAGTTTGATGGCGGCGGCTGCGATCACGCCATGCATGTGGTCGGGCGTGGCGATGTCCACGGCGTCAATGCTCTTTTCCTTATCGAACAGCTCGCGGTAATCCACGTAAGTTTTGGATTCGAGGCCGAATTTCTGGAGGAGGTATCGCTGCATCCCAGTGGTGTTGTTGGAACTGACGTCGCACAGGGCCATGACGTTGGCGCCCGCGGCGGCACAATACTGGCAGTCGGAGCCGCCTTTGCCGTTGCAGCCGATCTGGGCGACATTGACTTTGCTGTTGAGATTCTGTCCGCGCACCGGGTAAGGGCCGGCCAAAACCGCCGCGCCGGCGGCCATTGAACCGTATTTGATGAACGTGCGCCGGGAAGCGCGGGAAAGGGCAACCTGTTTATTCATGGGCAGCAAGTTGACCAAGACGCCCGCCCAAAAGCAAGCGGGATTCTCTTCCCAGCGCATCCCACCGGCCTTTGGCAGGCAGGGATGCCGCGCTATGGCGTCCTGGCGGGCGTAGCACGCCGCCCCTGCCAAAACCGGGGCGCTCTCACCGCACCGAGGGCAGCGGCAATGTTTCGCCCGAATTGGTGGGGACTTGATAGAGGCCCGCGCCCAAACCGGCCGTCGGGTCCCCCTTTTGGTAATGAGTCCAAAGCAAATAGCCGCCCAGAAGGAGCAGCAGGACCGCCGCGGAGCCCAGCGCCGGCCAGGCCATGCGATGGCTGAATTTGGACAACTGGAACATGGCGGCATCCAGGACGCCGCGGGCCGGGGGCGTCAGCAACGGGTCCACCTGGCCGGAGTCGGCCAATTCGCGCCCCAATTGTTCCAGGATTTGCGCGGTATTCAACTTCAACAACGTGGCGTAGCTTCGCACGAAACCGCGAATATAGACCGGGGCGGAAAAGACGCTGTAATTGCCCGCTTCCAGGGCGCGGATGTGGTCGCCGCGGATTTTGGTCATGTCCACAATTTCGTGAATGCCCAGTTTTTGGGCTTCACGGGCCTGGCGCAATTGCTCACCAACAGTCGGCACGCTGAAATGATAAGTGATCGGCTCTGCGCTGGCAACACTTTGTCGCGACACACTTTGTCGCGGCCGCCGATCCCCCGTCCCGGTCCATCCCGGACTTGCGCTTGGGGCGGGGGGCTTCTACTGTGAGGGCCAGATTTTGATATGCTGACATCGCACGAATTGTTCGGCTTCATGTCCCCGGCACTGGGTGTGCGCATCATTGAATTCGCGCACGACGACAACAAGGACCTTTACCGCGCGGCGCTCCATGCCGTGGCGGAGTCCAAAAAGTTGCGCCCCACTTTTTTCGAGCGCAGTCCCCGCGCGGCGCGCCACGCGGAAATGGCGGCGATGCTCTCGCGCCCGCGCCTGGAGCTGGTGGCGGCCAACCTGTTGCGGGAATGGCTCATGAAGAAGCAGACGGCGATGCTGGCCGATTTTCTGGACGCGCTGGCCATCGCCCACAAGGACGGAGCGGTGGACGACCTGCCCGCCGGGGTGGAGGACGCCAAGCTGACCGCCGCCGTGGAGAATCTTCTGGCCAAGTATCCGGCGGAGGAAGTGGCGATCTATCTGAACGCCTTCTACACGATGAACGAGGCGCATTGGCCGAACCTGGAAGAGATTTTGAAGAAGGAGCCGCGCCTGCAGTTTGGGGGATGATTTCCGCTTGCCTTCGCCGGCGGGTTGATTTAATCGTTGGGCGTTCTTTGAAAGTCAGGGGATGGTTCAGCCATCCAGCCGTAATCGGCGCTGGGAAGCTCGTGAGAATCGAGAACGGTTGCGCCACTGTGACGGGTTACAAACTCCCACAGCCACTGGTTCCAGAAGGAACCGGGAAGGCGGGAGCGAGGATCGAAGCCCGGAAGTCAGGACATCAGCGCGGTTACGCTCGTCAGGTCCCGCGCGCGCGGGGCCGCTTCTCCGACAAAGAGAAGGATGAGGCCAGACCGTTGAAACTGTTTTTCAGCGGATTCGTCGAATGCCTTCATTCCCGCTTGTGCCGGAGCTTGAAGGCTTTTTGTTTTCCGGCTCCGCCGCTGGTCTCTCAATCGCAATCGTTCCGTTGAAAGATCACTCCCCAGTAAGCATGAGCAAGCCGGAACATAAAGTCCGCCCGCGGCGCGGATTCACGCTGATCGAGCTGCTGATCGTCATGGCGATCATCGCCATTTTAGCCGCGCTGTTGCTGGTCGTTTTGGGCCGAAGCAAAGCGCCCGCCAAATCCGCCAAGTGCCTGGGCAATCTGCGCCAGTTCGGCCTGGCCGCGCAGATGTATTGGGAGGATAACAACGGCGGGGCCTTCGCCTACGGCGGCATCGTGACCAACAACGGGGAGATTTACTGGTTTGGATGGATTGGCGGCGGGCCGGAGGAGACGCGCCCTTATGACCCGACGCAAGGCGCGCTCCATCCCTACTTGGGCACCGGCGTGGATTTGTGCCCGTCCTTCGATTACGGCTCGCCGCAATTCAAGCTCAAGGCCTCCGTTCCAACCTGCGACTATGGTTACAATCTGGCGTTGTCCCCCTTCGGCCAGCCGGCGTTGAACATCAAGGCCATCCGCCGACCATCGGCGCTGGCGTTGCTGGCGGACGCGGCGCAAGTCAACACGTTCGAGGCGCCCGCTTCGGTGGAGCATCCCATGTTCGAGGAGTGGTATTACATCAATGACGACCCCAGCGAGCCTAACGGCCAGTTCCGGCACGACTTGCGCGCCAATGCGCTTTTCTGCGACGGCCACACGGGGCGGGAAGCGATGGTAGAGGGGACTCTGGACCAGCGCCTGCCGGCCCAAGAGATCGGCTGGCTGGCCCCGGCGATTCTCACGCCGCAAAACTGAGCGGCCTACTGGCTTTGCCCGGCCATCAGTTGAAGCGCGATTTGCTTGGACAGCTCGGCGGCGAGGGTAATGTCGCTCCCGACCGGACCGCGCGCCTGAACGGTGACGACGGTGATCCTGCCCGAGCCGTCGAGGTCTTCCACCTTGACCCACACATTGTGCTGATTGACTTTGGCCCGGAAGGTATTGTTGACAACATTATCCTCCAGCAACTGGCCGTTGTGTTGGAGCACGAGCCGCGTGGCATTGGCCAGCAGCGGGACGGGCTTCTCGTAGCGGCTGACGATTTTGTCCGCGGTCAGGTGAACGCCGGCGGTCGAGTGGCCGGTTTCGGTGCTCACGCAGCCCGAGAACAAAGCCAATACGGTTGAAAGAACCATCGAAAATAATAGTTTAATCTTCATTTCGGCCTACATCCAACCACTCTTTGGGCGGGCGTCAAGCACGAAAAGCCGGGACAATTGCCTTTTTTCCGGCCTTTCGCCCCGCCGGCCAATGGGGTAGTAGTGACCGGATGAGCGAAGGCCGGCCCATGCCGCAAAACCCGGAGGAATTGGTTCCGCTGGTTTATGAGCAACTGCGGAATCTGGCTGCGCAAAAAATGGCGCACGAGGCGCCCGGCCAGACGCTCCAAGCCACCGCCCTGGTGCATGAGGCCTGGTTGCGCCTGGGCGGGGACCAACAACCGGCCTGGGAGAACCGCGCCCACTTTTTCGCCGCCGCCGCCGAGGCCATGCGCCGCATCCTCATTGAGCGGGCGCGCCGCCGCAAGGCCCTCCGCCACGGCGCCGATGTGCGCCGGGTGAATCTGGAATCGGTGCAAGAGGCGATGGAAGCCGACGACGATTCGTTGCTGGCCGTCCACGAGGCGCTCGACCGGTTGGCACGGCATGATGCCGAAAAGGCGGAATTGGTCAAGCTGCGGTTCTTCGCCGGTTTGACCATTGAAGAGGCGGCGCGAGCGCTGGGCCTTTCGGAGGCGACGGCCAAACGGCATTGGACCTACGCGCGGGCCTGGCTCTACCGGGAAATCAACCGCGGCTGAACGGCTCCCCGCCCCGGCCGGCCCCGCCGCTGGCGGTAAAGCATGCAGGCGAAGGTCCCCAGCGCCACCACCAACCCCGCCACGCCCAGGCTGATGATGAACGGCTTGCGGGCAACCAATCCCAAGTCCACCACCAGGTAACTGCCCAGACCGCATCCGGCCAGTCCGCCCACCAGCAGCCGCCAGCGCGAGCGGAAGGGCGCCAGCACGACGAAGAGCAGGGCTGCGGCCAGATAAAGCCAGACATCGGTGCGCACCCAGGCATCGCCGCGATGGTCCAGCGCGTTGGTGAAAAGGGCCGTCAAAACGTGAACAAGCGCCAGCACTTCAAGCCCCTTGCTGGCGCGCCGCAAGTCAAGGCTCCCGGAGCGTTGAGTGACCAGCATCAACGCCAAAAAGAGCAGGCCGTTCATCACGATGGACAGCGCCCGCAAGCGGCTGTCGTCAAAGTACGCCCATCGTTGCGCGTTGACACCGAGCATCTGCAACGTCGGCCCTTTGAGTGCCAGCACGTCCAAACACACCACCAGCGCCACCAGGGCCGTCAGGTGAAAAGGCAGCGTCCATCGCACGCGCCCATGGCCCTCCAGTTCCAACGCGACGGCTTCCATCGCCACGAGCGGCAGGCACCAGAGCGCCTGGGTCTCGGGCTTCTGGTCCAGCCAGTTGAAAAGCAGCAGAAAGCTTCCGTAACTGGCCGCCGCCAGGACGGCCGTCGTCCAGGCGAACCCGGTCATCTTCAGGCGCCAAAGCGCGAAACCCGAAAGCGCGAAGGCGGTCAACGAGGCGGCCAGCACTTGTTGATTGGTAAAGGTGCCGGCGAAAAGTTGTTTGACATCTGCGGGCGCCGTAGCGAACAACCCCGCTTCGGCCAGAAGCGCCAGCGCGCTGGGAGCAACGGCCAGGGCCGCGCCGGCCAGAAACGTTGCCGCCGCCAGCGGTTCGCGGCTTCGCCGCGCCGAATGGCCCGCGGCCAAGAGAATGAGGGTAAAGCCGGTGGGCAGCAGCCAGCGCCAGGGCAGCCCCAGGTCCTGCCGGAGCATCCAAACGGTCAAAACCGTGGCAACCACACCCAGCCAGGTGGCGGCGGACAACACCGTTTGCAGCAGCGTGATCCGGCGCGCGTCAATGATCCAATGGTCCTCGTCGGCCAGGAGGCGGCGATGGACAATTTCCAGAGAATCGCGTTCCTCGCGCGAGATGATGCTCTGGCTTTCCCAGGCCCGGGCCTGGGTCGAGTACTGGCTGATGCTCCGGCGCAAAAGGTCGTCGTACAACTTGGGTTTCAGCCTTACCGGTTCGCCGACCAGGAAGCGGCCCAGTTCAACGGCAACTTCGGCGGCAGTGGGGCGGTCGGCGGGCACCCATGCCAGGCAAGCCAGGCAGACGGCTTGCAGGTCCTCCGGCACGCCCAAGGCCACCTCGCGCAGGAAGGGCGGCGAAGTGGTGGCGATGGCTTCGAGCACCTGGGCGGCCGTTTGGCCGGCAAAGGCCGGCCGGCCCGTCAGGACTTTGAACATCAAACTCCCGAATGAAAACACGTCCGAGGCCGTGGAGAGGGATTTGCCTTGAGCCTGTTCGGGCGAGGCATAAAGAGGGGTCCCCTCGAAACCGCCGTTTCCCCGCCCGGCCTCTTCCAGCGGCAAGGCCAGGCCGAAATCCAGTATGCGCGGGCGCATGTCCGGGCCGACGATGACGTTGTCGGGTTTGAGATCGCGATGGATGAGGCCGTGCTCGTGGGCGGCGGCCAGTCCGCGCGCCACTTCCCGCAGCAGGCGGGCCTTTTGCTCGAAATTCAATTCGGCTGCAAAGCGATCCAGCGGGAAACCCTCCACCCGTTCCATCACAATGGCCGGCGGGTCCGTTTCGTCGAGCACGGAGAAAATGGTGACGATGGCCGGGTCGGCCAGCGCGGCGGCGCGGCGGGCTTCCTCCAGGATGCGGCGGCGGACCTGGGCATCGGCCTGCGGGCGGAGCACTTTGATGGCCACCGGCCGGTTGAGTTTCTCATCGTGCGCGGCATAAACGACGCCCAAGGCGCCCTGGCCGATTTGGCCTTCCAGGCGGTATCCCGGCAGGCGGGGCAGCCGGGCGGTGGCATCGGACTCGGCGCGCAAGAAACCCCCGGCCTGTTCATGCGCCCGCAAAAGCGATTCCACCTCCCGGCGCAGTGCGGTATCGTTGCCGCATTGGCGGGTGAGGAATTCATCGCGCGCCGCGCCGGGGGGGAGTTCCAGCGCGCGGGCAAACACGGTTTCCGCCGTGACCACTGTTTTGTCCATCGGAACGAAACTCTGGCGCAGAATAACACCAGCGGGCCGAATTGGGAAAAGATTGTTGAGCCTTTTTGCGCGGGGATTTCGCATGAGAGTAATGAAGGGCGCATGGACGCCGAAAAACTGAGAACGAAAGGAACATTATGAAACGCTGGGCGCTGGTAGTCGCTCTATTGTACAGTTTGATGCTGGCCGTGTTGTCGCTGCCGGTGGTGACGCTGGCCTTTCTGAAGCCTTCAAGCGCGGCGGCACCGCAGACCAGCTTCATCCACGATGCGGTCGAATGGTATGGCTACTGGCAATTGTGGCTTTGGCTGGCCGTCATGGGCCTGGCGCAAGCGGCCCTGCTGGCCGTGCCTGTGCGCATGGCCAGCCGCCGCCCGATGAGCCGGCGTCCGCTGGCGCTGACCATCCTGGCCGGCGGCCTGATGATGGGCGGATTGGCGGCCGGGGCCATCTTGTCCATCTACGAATTCATCTTTCGCGACAAAGGCGGAGATTGGATGTTTTGGTCGGCCACTGGGCTGGGCGTGGTGGTCTGGTTCGTTTGGGCGGTGATCTTTTTCCGCTTGGGCCGTGCGACCGAGCCGCAGGACCTGGTCTCGCGCCAGTGCCGGTGGTTGCTCAAGGGCAGCATCCTGGAATTGTTGATCGCCGTGCCGACCCACATCGTGGCGCGCTGCCGCGATTACTGCTGCGCCGGTTTTATGACTTTCATTGGCTTGACGTTGGGGTTTTCGGTCATGTTGTTCTCCTTCGGCCCCGGAGTTTTTTTCCTCTTCGTGGCCCGTTGGCGGCGCCTGCATCCCGGCGCTGAATCCGAAGGCGGGAAGTAGTGTCCTTGAGGAAAAGGTCGTTCCAGTCCACGTTGGAAAACCATGCCAAGACGCCTGGATTCGGCCTTGGGCGATCCAATTCTGAAACTGCCACCGTGTCGAGAAGAAACATCAGGTCTCGATTTTGCGAGGCAAGTCCTTCCTACGAACCAGGCCGCGAGCGACGCCCTTGAAGCGTGAAAAAAACTCCAGCGGAGTTTCCCTTGGTATGCGGAGCTTATTGAACTCATTCGCCGCCACAACCACCGCCATCGGTTTCCCATGCCGGGTGATCGTTTGCGGTCCCTCAGTTCGAGCGAGCTCAATCACCAGGCTTAACTGGTCCTTTGCGTTCTTGACTGGCCATTGTTTCATGCTTCAAACCTAAAAAGCAAATTCTGGCCAGTCAAGCCGGAATATGCCGGAAATGGAACACAAGCCGGGTTTTTGGGCCGTCATTGGACGCAAAAACTTGCCGTTTGGGGAACGAGAAGATCGGCAGGCGGCCGCGAAAGAGGCGGTGCAAATATGGCGATTCATCCGCCGTTATCGCTGGGCGAACGCGCGGCCGGAGAAGCGGACATTTCTGCGCAAGAGCCAATTGTGGCCGCAAGATTTTACGGACAAGCTGTTTTGCAACGTCGAGTTCTGGCGTGAACGTCTGCTGAAATTGTTCGATGCGGAGCCGTTTTTTGTCGCCCCTTTCAATGTTCGCCTGCCGGCTTTGAAGGAGCAATTTGGCCCCGTCGCTCCCGGTCTCCTGCTTGACGTGACGACTCGGGGCGGCCATTGTCGAAACCAACAGCAATGACGTCTCTGGAACGAGCGAGCCAAACGGGCGCATTCACGATGCCGTTGGGCGCGGTTCGTCTCAAGGATTTGTCCCGCGTCGGCGGCAAGGCGGCTCATCTCGGGGAGTTGATGGCCGCCGGGCTGCCAGTCCCGTCCGGCTTTGTCGTCACGACGGATGCCTGCAAGCGGTTTATGCAATCCGATCCCCGGATTGCGGATTGGTTGGGAATCCTGGAGAGGTGCGATCCTCTAGATCCGGCAGCCCTGCGCGCCCCTACGGAAGAGGTAAGGCAGCAGTTAAGCGCCATCGTGGTGCCGGGCGACGTGGCGGACGCCATCGCGGCTGCCATGTCACCCGACCCTGGCGGCGCCCGGGCCGTGCGTTCGAGCGCGACGGTCGAAGACCTGCCGGAGGCGTCGTTCGCCGGCCAGCACGATTCGTTTCTCAACGTGCTCGGACGCGAGGCGGTCCTGGGGGCGGTGAAACGCTGCTGGCTTTCGTTATTCTCGGAGCGTGCCATCTCATACCGGATGCGGAAAGGGGTCGCGCCCGGTTGCGCGCAGATGGCCGTCATCGTTCAGCAACTGATTGACGCCGATGCCGCCGGCGTGATGTTCACAACCGATCCGGCGGGCGGAGATTCCGACTGCATCCTCATCGAAGCCGCGTTCGGGTTGGGCGAAGCGGTGGTTCAGGGCAAGGTAACGCCCGACCGCATCGTGGTATCGCGTTCGGGGCTGCGGGTGGTCCGGCGTGATACGGGCTTGAAGGGGCTGCAGATCGTTGCCGGGAAAGAGGGCGTCTGCGAGCAACAGCTTGCGGCGGAAAAGGCGGGTGCTCCGGTGCTGGATGACGAGACGGCGGCGCGGTTGGCGGGGCTGGGGCTGGAAGCAGAGCGGTTGTTGGGCGGTCCGTTGGACATCGAGTGGGGCGTGCGCGGCGGGGAGATCTGGCTCTTGCAGGCGCGAGCGGTCACCACATTGCCGCTGGGCCGGGAATCCAGTTTCGAGGAGCGGCAGGTATGGACGAATGCCGGTGCGGGCGAGGTGCTGCCGGACGTGGCGACCCCGATGACGTGGTCGCTGATGCGGCTGTTCGTGGCCGACCTGTCCGAGGGCTTGCTCCCCGTCTGTGGCATCCGGACCAAGGACGCGCAGTTCGCTGGACTGGTTGCGGGCCGCGTGTATTTCAACTTCAATACGGCTTGCGCGCTGGCGCGCCTGGCGCCGGGATTGAAAGAGCGGAACATGGAACACCTGTTCGGCGGCCATCAAGACACCTTGCTGGCGCTCAAGCGGATAAAGATAACGGAAGCCGATCTGCCCCAGGCTGAGATTCGGCGCTGGAAGGCGGCGGTGAGCCTTCCGGTTGTTGTGTTGCGATTTCTTTTCTACTCGCCCAAGTGCGGTCAAGCGGCGGTGGACAAGTTCTGGCGGCTCAACGAAGACTTGGCCCGCATCAATGCCGGTTCGCTTTCCGACGGGGCGTTGCTGGCCGCGATACACGAGTCGTTCCCCCCCGCGGCATTGAGCGAGTTGAAGGTGCTCGGCGAAGTGATCAGCGTGGTCAGCTTCTTCTTCGTCTATAGTTCGCTTCTATTCAACCTGTGCCAGCGATGGTTCGGCCATGAGGGGCGCAGCATGGCGAACCGGCTGCTGACAGGCATGGGCGACATGAATGATGCGGCGGCCGGTCACGAATTATGGCTGCTGGCAGAGCAGGCGGCCCGGGAACCAGAGATCAAAAGCGTTCTGTTCGGCGAGCGCACATTTTCCGCCTTTGCATCGCGGCTGGAGGGTTGCCGGGGCGGGCGGGCTTTCCGCGTCCAATGGGACTCGTTCATGCATCGGCATGGGCACCATGGGCGCGGCGAAGTCGAATTGTTCAACCCGCGATGGTCGGAATGCCCCGACTTCGTGCTGGACATGGTGCGCAGCTATGTTGAAGCCATCAACGCAGGACACGCCGGCCCGATCGTCCGCCGGGACGCATTGGCGGGCGAGCGCGTTGCCCTTGAAAACAAATGCCTCGCCAGACTGAGGAATCCTTTGAAACGGGCATTGTTCCGGTTTGTCCTGCATCGTGCGCAGAAAGGCGGCCAGTTCCGGGAGAATCTCAAGAGCGAACTGATCCGGTGGCTTACGTTTCTGCGCTGCTTTCTGCTGGAGTTGGGCCGGCGGCTGGCGGCGCGCGGGCGGCTGGCGGACGCGAACGACATCTTTTTTCTGGAAATCGAGGAACTGCAGAGCGGCTGTTTGTTGGACCCTGGGACAGATCTGCGCGCGCTCACCGCCGGGCGGCGGGCGCTGTACGAGCAAAATCTGAAAATCACCCCTCCCTCCATAGTCGTCGGCCGCTTTGATCCGCGTGCTTTCGCGCCCGACGCGGTGGATAGCGGGACGAAGGTGTTTCATGGCCTGGGCGTGAGCGCGGGCGCCGCGACCGGCCGCGCGCGTGTGATCCTGCGGTCAGACGCCAATGAACGCGTGCGGCCGGGAGAGATCCTGGTAGCTCCGTTCACCGATCCGGGCTGGACGCCTTATTTTGTTGCGGCTGCCGGGATCGTGATGGACATGGGCGGCCTGTTGAGCCACGGCAGCATCGTCGCGCGCGAATACGGGATACCGGCGGTGGTCAACGTCGGCCCGGCGACGCAAATCATCCGGACCGGACAATGGCTCGAAGTGGATGCGGATCGCGGCGTGGTGAAGGTGCTCGACACGGCGCCGGAGACCCCGGCAGAGATCGGAAGCGCAGTCCCGCCTTTTCGGGGTTGAACTCAATCCCGACCAGTCGGGGCTGGCTTTGGGCGGGAGCACAAGCCGGGGCGGTTTTGGGGCGTCATTGGACGCAAAAACTAGCCGTCTGGGAAACGAGAAGATAGGACGGGATGAAGTCGGAAGATTCGGGAAAAGGGCGTTGGTCATTGTGCGAGCCTGTGCGTCAAAGCAATTTGCCGTCTCTGCACCTGCCATTTTAATCGCACGGATGCGCGTTGGGGGCAAACTGATTTCAGTACTTCTTCCCCAGTGTTTGCCTGTTTCCAACCAGCGCGGTAGGTTTACGGGTATGAGCCTTGAGAGTTTGCGCCAACTGCCTCGCAGCGAAAAATTAAAACTCATGGAAACGCTGTGGGAGGAACTAAGCCGTCCGGACGATCAATTTGAGTCGCCAGCGTGGCACGCGAAGGAGTTGGCCGCGACCGAACGACGGCTGGCGGAAGGCAAGGAACAAATGCTGGATTGGGACAAGGCAAAGGAATCCCTCAGAAGCAAAATGAGATGAAGGCGCGGATACTTGCATCCGCGTTCGATGATCGGGCCGCTGGCCGCGCGTTCTATGAGGCTCAGGGCGAGGGCCTTGGCGATTACTTCTTCGATTCGGTGTTCTCGGACATTGATTCTTTGGCCCTCTACGGAGGAATTCACCCAAAGGTGATGGGATTCCACCGCTTTCTGACTCGCCGGTTTCCGTACGCGGTGTACTATAAAATGGACACCGACGGGTGCGTGATCGTTTTTCGTGTTTTGGATTGCCGCCAAAATCCCGCCAAAACAACCGGCGATTTGGGAGACGGTTAACCGCACCGCAGTTCATCAAGGCCGGGTGAATTTCTTCCGCGGGCCGGCGTCGCGCAAATCGAAGGGATGAAAACCAAAGGGCCGCGCCGGGGAAGCGCGCTGAAGGCGGAAATCTCCCTTTAGCGGCGCGACGAACAACGGATCGGTGAACAGCGACTGGATGTCCTGGCCGCGCGCGCGCCAATCGGCAAACTTCAACGCGCCGTCCAGCGGCGGGTGGGACGGACTGACACGGGTGTCGAAGTAAATATTGTGCCGCATCTCGAATCCCTCTCCCTCCCAGTTTCCTCCCAAGAGGTTCCCGGAGTTGAAATAGACGATGTTGTTCGTGAACGTGAAGGACAGATGCGCCTCGGCCCGCGTCCGCATCAACTGGCAGTCCCGATTCAAGGCGAAGATGTTGTTGTAAAGAAGATTGCTCGCCCCGTAATGCTGGTGAAAGCCGGCGCTCTGGCAGCGATAAACAATGTTGCTCTCTAACACGATGCCCGAACTGCCTTCGTCGGTGTAAAGTCCCCAGCCGCCATAGATGAAATCGCTCACGTCATGAATCCGGTTGCCGCGCAAGATCGTGCCGGGCTGGACGCCCAGCGTATATATGCCGCCCATGTCGCTCAACTGTCCCTGGCCGATGTCGTGCATAAGATTATACTCGATGATGTTGCCCCGGCAGGGAGTCTCGGCGTAGCCCCAGGACCACCCGACGGATATGGCCGTGTAGAAGGTGTGGTCAATTTCGTTGTGCGCCACGACGTTGTTCGCGCTCAATAGCACCAGCACGCCCGCCGCCGGCGCATTAACCAGGCCGATGTCGTGAATGTGATTGTCTGTCACGCGATGGCCGGCGTTGGGGCTTTTTTGGGCCGCCCCGGCCTCGGTGTCACCCAGGCGGACGCCGCCCCCGCCCAAATCGAACATCTGGCAACCGACGACCTTGTCGTCCTGGCAGCCATGACCGAAATCAACGGCGTAGCCGCCCAGGCGGGTAAAGCGGCATTGCGTGAAGGCGCACCGATTTGCGAACTGGGCCTGGAGGGCGGCCTGGACCTCCACGGCGGCCTGAATGTCCATGTCGTTCCCGCTGTTCAACGGCCAGTCCGTCCCTGCGAAAACCAGGCCGTGAAAAACGACGTCATGCACCGGCCGGCCCTCTTCTCCTTCCAGACGCGCCAAGGAATACAGCCGCGGAATGGTAATCTGCGCCGACGGCACGTCTTCGCCCGGTTCGGGCCAGTAGGTGACAAGGCCCGTCCGCTCTTCCAGGCGCCATTGGCCGGGGCGCAAGCCCTCCGGGGCGTTCTCGATGTAAAAACGGCCGTCGGACTCGTTGCGATTGGGAAACACGTCGCCCGCCAGCGAAACGATGTTGGACGTCGTGTCAACGGCGCAAATCCGATTGCGGGATTGCGCCCAGGCCTGGAGCACGACCAGGTCCACGCCGCCCTCCCGCGCCCATTGTTCCTTCACGTCCCCCGGATGAAAGCACAGTTGGGCCGGCCGTCCCTCGATCGGGCCGCCCACGAAATGATAGAAGCCGGCGGCCGGAAGCCGGGCGCGGCCCCGGCGGATGCCGTTGACGAAAAGCTCATTAAACAGCCAGCCGGCAGGCGCCTGCGTCTGCCACAAATTAGAATTGACGGACGAACGGCGCCAGCCGGTGAGCCGCGCCTCGCTGGTGATGACCGCCGTTTCGCGCCGGTAGGCGCTCACGTTCAGCCCGGAATCCTCCGCCCTGAACACCAGCGGCCGGTCCAGGGAGTATGTGCCGCCGCGCAACACAATGTGGACTTCAGGCGCCTCGCGCCGGGCGGCGCGGGATTTTTCCAACGCCCGCGGCAAACTCGCCAGCGGGCCGTCTGTCTTGTTCCGATTGACTGAGGGGCGGCCGCCGCTCCAGCCGTCATTGCCGCCAGGGGCGACGTAGATGGTCCGCGGCGCGGCGGCTGCGCCGCCGGCGCAAAAGCTGGCCGCCAGCAGCGAAAGCACAATGCGGCGCGGGTGGAGGTTGCTTTTCATTTCAATCTCGAAAATTCTGAAAGCTCAACGCCACGGGGAAGTCATGGCCGCGGACAGCCGCGATCACCGCCTGCAAATCATCCTTGCTTTTGCCGGAGACGCGGATGGCATCGCCCTGAATTTGCGTGGTGACCTTGAGCTTGCAGTCACGAATAAAGGCGGTGATTTGTTTGGCCGCCGCCTGCTCGATGCCTTGTTTGATTTTGACCACCTGCCGGGCGTGCCCCAGCGGCGACACCTCCGGCGGCAGCGACTCGACGCTTTTCAAGCTGACTTGCCGTTTGGCCAGCTTGTTGACGACGATTTCGTGGAGCGCCTTGATTTTGAACTGGTCGGCGGCGGAGAGTTTGATTTCGTTTTTTTCCAGGACAATCTCCGCGTTGCTGCCCTTGAAATCGAACCGGCTGGCCAGCTCTTTTTTGGCTTGGTTGACCGCGTTGTCAATTTCCATCGGGCTGACCTGCGAAACAATGTCAAATGACGGCATGAGGGGATTCTAATCAATCGAGCAGTGAACTCAAAGCGGATTTGTCGCGGTTTGAGACACACCTGTGGTGAGGATTACCCTTCACCCGTGCCGACGAATTTGAAATTGGACGTAGGGTTGGTCAAGACAGCCGTTAAGCTGGGCCGCTTCAAGACCAGAGAGCAGGCCGTAAACACCGCCGTGGCCAAATTCATCCGACGCCGACAGCGCCGCCTCATTTTGGCCCTGTCCGGGAAAATTCAATTCGATTCGGAATGGGACTACAAAAGAATGCGCCGCGGCCGCTCTATGCTCTGAATCTGAAAGATCGTTCAGCATCTGTGTCGTGATCGCCGGAATGCGATCCAAGAGCGGTGTCTCCCACGCCTTTCTGCGCCTGCTGAATGATCCGCGCGTAAAGTTCCACGTTTCCAACGCTCTTTTGTTTGAATACGAGGAGGTCCTGCGCCGGGAACAGGCCGTGCTCGGTTTGACAGATCAAGACATCGAAGACGTGCTGGACGGCTTTTGCACTTTGGGCGAGAAACATTATCGCCCCTTCACTTGGCGACCGATTTCCGGCGACCCAGACGATGATTTCGTGGTGGACCTCGTTCTCAGCGCCAGGGTGGATTACCTGGTCACGTATAACCTGCGCGATTTGCAATTCGTCGAGCAATATGGCATAAAGGTAATGACACCCCGGCAGGTGTTGGAAATAATGCGAAAGATCCCGACATGAGCGAATTGACCGTCAAAATTCCGGATTACTTGCGCCAGAGAGCGGAAGCCGCTGCGGGCAAGGAAAACATGAGATTGGATCAACTGGTCTCGCCCGCCCTGGCGTCGCACCTTTCTGGATGGATGGCGCAGGACGAGATGGCTGTGAGAGCTAAACGCGGCAGTTGGAAAAAATTTAAGGCCGTGTTGGACAAGGTCCCCGATGCCGAGCCCGCGGCATACGACAAGCCGTGAATCCATCATGTGGGCTTGACCGAAAAGCGCGCCGGGGCGATAGTATGGGCGCATAAAAAGGCCCATTCATTCGTCCTTGATCAAAGCATGCTGCAAGGCGTCACGACTAATACGGGCCATTTTCTTTTATGGTCTCGAAAGAGGCCCTGTTGACATATCCACGACCCTCCAGCACATTGGAACGATGACCATTGCCCTGGCCAAAGACGTTGAGGATTTTCTGCAGGAGCAGGTTCGCGCGGGCGCCTGCGATGATGCGAGCGATTTGGTTAATGAACTTGTGAGATCGGTACGGAACCAGCAACTCAGACCCTTTGCGGTCACGCCCGAACTTGAAGCTTGGTTGCTGGAAGCGGCCGACAAACCGGCCACCCCGCTCACGGAAGCCGACTTTCGCGCTATCCGCGAACGGGCGCGCGCCCACATTCGACCCTCCGCCGCATGAACGTCCGCAAGACGGACGACTTCATCGCGGACGTCGAGCAGCAGTACGACTGGTACTTCGTCAAGGCTGGGACGGAGGTCGCTGATCATTATCTCGACACGGTGGAAGCTACCTGCCAGCTTCTTGGACGGCATCCTTTTCTTGGCCCACAGGGCGGCTTTGGCCACCCGCGACTGCAGGACTGGCGGTTCTTTCTGGTTTTTCGACCGTTCAAGAACCATATCCTTTTTTATGAAATCCTCGCCGGACAAGTCGTGATGCGCCGGGCCATGCATGGACACCGCGATTTACAGCGCAGGCTGCTGGAGCCAGGCGGGACGGCATAAAAAACCTGCCTCACAGTAGGAAATTCTATCCCGCCGTTGCCGGTTCCGCTTTCGCTTCCGGAAACAAAATGCGGCGCAGAAACTGTCCCGTGTAGCTCTCGCTCCGCGCGATTTTCTCCGGCGGGCCCTCGGCCACAATCCGCCCGCCGGCAGCGCCGCCTTCCGGCCCCAAATCAATGACCCAATCGGCCGTCTTGATCACGTCCAGATTGTGCTCGATGATCAGGACCGTGTTGCCGGCGTTGCGCAGCTTGAACAAAACGTCCAGCAGCTTGGCCACGTCGTGGAAATGCAGGCCGGTGGTCGGCTCGTCCAAGATGTAGAGCGTCTGGCCGGTGGCCTTGCGGCTCAACTCGGCGGACAGCTTGACGCGCTGGGCCTCGCCGCCGCTGAGCGTGGCGCCCGATTGCCCCAAGCGCACGTAGCCCAGGCCCACCTCCGCCAGCGTCAGGCACGGCGCGTAAATCTTGGGCACGGCGCGAAAAAATGTCACCGCTTCGTCCACCGTCATCTCCAGCACGTCGGCGATGTTCATGCCCTTGTAATGAATCTCCAGCGTCTCGCGGTTGTACCGGCGCCCGTTGCAAGCTTCGCACGTCACGTAGATGGGGGGCAGGAAGTGCATCTCGATTTTGATCAGGCCGTCGCCCTGGCATTTCTCGCACCGACCGCCCTTGACGTTGAAACTGAAGCGACCGGCCGCGTAGCCGCGGATTTTCGCCGCCGGCAACCGGGCGAAGAGGTCACGGATTTGATTGAACATGCCCGTGTAGGTGGCCGGATTGCTGCGCGGGGTGCGGCCGATGGGCGTCTGGTCAATAACAATGACTTTGTCCAGCGTTTCAAATCCGCGAATGAGCCGGTGTTTTCCGGGCTGCTCCTTGGAGCCGTAGAATTTGCGAAACAGCGCGCGGCGCAAGATGTCATCCACCAGCGTACTTTTGCCCGATCCGCTCACGCCCGTCACCGCCGTCAACGCCCCCAGCGGAATGCGCGCGTCTATGTTTTTCAAGTTGTTTTCCGCCGCCCCCAGCACTTCCAACCAGCCCCGCAGCGGGGAGGGCCTGACGCGCGTCCGGGGTAGGGGAATTTTCAGTTCACCCTTGAGATACTGCCCGGTCAGCGAGCGGGGCGCGGCCTCGATATCCGCCACCGTGCCGGCGGCAACCACCTCGCCCCCTCGCACTCCCGCGCCGGGGCCGAGGTCCAGCACGTAATCGGCATGCCGGATGGTTTCCTCGTCGTGCTCGACCACGAGCACCGAATTGCCCAGATCGCGCAAGTTCTCCAGGGAAGCGAGCAGGCGTTTGTTGTCCCGCTGGTGCAGGCCGATGCTCGGTTCGTCAAGAATATAAAGCACGCCGACCAGTCCGGCCCCTATCTGCGTGGCCAGGCGGATGCGCTGGGCCTCGCCGCCGCTCAGGGTGCCGCTTTCCCGGTCCAGCGTCAGATAGCCCAGGCCGACGTTCTTCAGGAAATCCAGGCGCGCCCGCACTTCCCGGATCAACTCTGCGGCGATCTTTTGCTGGAAGTCGGTCAAACTCAAGCCGGCGAAGAATTGGCCCGCTTCCTCGACGGACAACGCACAAACGTCCATGATCGAATGGCCGGGGATGGCGCGGCCCGGGACCGGTCCGCCCAAGGTCACAGCGAGAATTTCCGGCTTGAGGCGGCGGCCGGCGCAGGCATCGCACGGCTGGGGGTTCATAAAGCCGGTCAGGCGGTTTTTGGTGAACTCGCTTTCGCTCTGGACGTAGAGGCGCTCCAGATTGGGGATGATCCCCTCAAAGGTTTTTTTTGTGTGGCTGATTTTTCCGGCGCGCCAGAAGGTGAACGCTATCTCCTCCGCGCCGGCGCCCCGGAGCAGCTTTTGGCGGAAATCCTCCGGCAAGTCCTTCCACGGCGTCTCGATGCTTTGGCCGAAATGGGCCGCCATGCCGCGCAAAAGCGCCTTGTAATACACCAGCAGGCGCCTTGCCCCGCGCCGCCACGGCAGAACCGCGCCCTTTTCCAGTGATTTTTCCGCGTCGGGCACGATCAAATGCTCGTCGAAAACCAGTTTTTGCCCCAGCCCGTGGCAGACCGGGCACGCCCCCAGCGGCGAGTTGAAGGAAAAATGGCGGGGCGTCGGCGGATCAAAACTCTGGCCGGTGGCCGGGCTGAAATTGCGGTTGGAAAAGAGCGACTCGCTCCAGAGGTTGGTTCCGGCGGGCGTCTCGCCCGGCTGCCGCAAAAGCACCATGCGGCCGTCCCCCCACTTGAGCGCCGTTTCGACGGAGTCGCTCAATCGCACCCGCACCTTGTCGTCAATGACCAGGCGGTCCACCACCGCCTCGATGGTGTGGCGCTGTTTGGGGTCCAGCTTAATGCGCACGTTGTTGCTCAACTCCACCGCTTCGCCATCCACGCGCGCGCGGACAAAGCCTTCGCGGGAGAGGCGCTCGATGACGTCGCGGAATTCCCCCTTCTGTTTGACCACCACGGGGGCCAGCAGGACGACGCGCGTTTTGGGCGGCAGCGCCAGGATTTTATCCACGATGTCGCTGGTGGTCTGGCGGGTGATGGGCTGGCCGCTGACGGGGCAATGGGGTTGGCCGACGTTGGCGAAAAGCAGGCGCAGGTAATCGTAAATCTCGGTCGTGGTGGCAATGATCGAGCGCGGGTTGGCGCCGGCGCTGCGCTGCTCGATGGCGATGGCCGGGGAAAGCCCCTCGATGTAATCCACGTCCGGCTTTTCCATCTGGTCCAGGAACTGGCGGGCGTAGGCGGAGAGGGACTCGACATATTTGCGCTGGCCCTCCGCGTAGATGGTGTCGAAGGCCAGGGACGATTTGCCCGAGCCGCTCAACCCGGTGATGACGACCAATTTGTCGCGCGGGATGGAGAGGCTGAGGTTCTTCAGATTATGCTGGCGCGCGCCGCCAATCCTGACGAATTCCTTGGCCATGAATCGAAAACTAATTAGACAGTGTCGAGAGGGCGGTGTCCAGAACGTCGAGCAGGAATTCCGCGTCGGGCTGTGTCAAACACATTGGAGGCGCCAGGCGGACGGTTTGGCCCCACAACCCTCCCTTGCCCAGCAGCAGGCCCAGGTCGCGGCACGTTTCCAGGACGCGCGCGGTTTCGGCCGTGGCGGGTTCCTTGCTGGCGCGGTCCTTGACCAACTCCATTCCGAGCAGCAGGCCCTTGCCGCGAACGTCGCCGATGATGTTGTGTCTGGTCTTTAATTTCTCCAGGCCGTCCAGAATGAAGCCGCCCAGCCGGAGCGAGTTGGCTTGGAGGTTTTCCCGCTCGATCACTTCCAACACGGCCTTGCCTTGCGCGCAGACGACCGGGTTTCCTCCAAAGGTGTTGAAATGAAGGCGTTGCGTCAGCACCTCTGCAATGTGCGGCGTCGTCACCACGGCCGCCAGAGGGCAGCCGTTGCCGATGCCCTTGGCCAGCGTGACGATGTCGGGGATGACGCCCTGCGTTTGAAATCCCCAGAAATGCGAGCCGGTCCGTCCGAGGCCCGCCTGCACTTCGTCCGCGATGCAGAGGCCGCCTGCCGAGCGGACGTGTTCGTAGGCGTGCTTGAGGTAGCCGTCCGGAAACACCACGCAGCCGCCGACGCCCTGTATGGATTCGGCGATGAACGCCGCCACGCGCCCCGGCGTCGCATAGTCAATCACACTTTTGACATCGGCCGCGAAATTCTTCCCCGCTTCCGGGTCGGTGCGGCTCCATTGGCCGCGGTAGGGGTCAGGAGCGATGGCGTGATGGACGCCAAAGGAGTGAGGGACGTTGAATTTCCAGGCGCTGTTCGCCGTCAGCCCCATGGCCGACATGTTGCCGCCGTGGTAACAATTGCGCAGGGCGATGACATCAAAGCAGCCGGTCACGGCGCGGGCCATCAGCAACGCCAGGTCGGTCGCTTCCGAGCCTGAGTTGACGAAATAGATGCACTTCAAATTGTCCGGCATCCTAGAGGCGAGTTTTTCCGCGTACTCGGCGATGTTGGGATGCAGATACATGGTGGTGGTATGCTGCAGCGTTTCGTTCTGCCGCCGCGCCGCCTCGACCACGTGCGGATGGCAGTGGCCGACGCTGACGGTGACGATTCCCCCCAAACCGTCGAGGTAACGGCGGCCCTTTTCGTCAAAGACGTACTGTCCTTTTCCCTCCACGAGCATCATCGGGCTTTTGTAGAAAAGGAACAGCCCGGGATTGAGGAATTGGCGGCGCAGCTTCAACACGTCGTCGGCCGACGGGCCGGCGTAGGGCCTGGGCAGATGATCGAACGGCGGCAGGATCGGCGTTTTCATAATCAAAAGTCTGTTTTTCTTATACATACCGCACGGCCTGGGACACCTCAGAGGCCGCTGCGAAACCCACTGACCGGGCGCAACTATAAAGCCGGAGGATGGCCGGCGCGAACTTTTCCTTTTGCGCCGCGCTGAATCCGTTTGAACTGGAGCATCATTGCCTCCATTATGGGACTGTCTTATGCCTGATCCACTGCCCTGATTCCGCCGGCTATGCGAGCGGAGGCGTTAAAGGAAGAAATTGATGAAGAAGACTATTTATTTTGATTACAACTCCACCACGCCATTGGATGAAAACGTTCGCGAATCCATGATGCCGTTCCTGGGCGAGATTTTCGGCAATCCTTCCAGTGCCCACCACATCGGCCGCCGCGCCAGGGCCTTGGTGGACGATGCCCGTGAACGGGTGGCTAGAGTTTGGCTCTGTAAACCCAGCGAAGTCGTTTTTACCAGCGGCGGAACCGAAAGCAACAACTTGGCCATCTTCGGCGTAGCGCGCCATCTCCGGGATAAGGGACGCCATTTGATCACCTCGGCCATCGAACATCACTCGGTGATAAATTGTTTCGAATACTTGGAAAAACATGAGGACTTTAACGTTACCTATTTGCGGCCAGACTCTGAAGGACTGGTTTGTCCGGCTGATTTGCTAGCGGCAATTCGACCCGACACCGTCCTGGTTTCCATTATGTCGGCCAATAACGAGATGGGTGCCGTCCAAGCGGTGTCGGAGTTCGGAACGATTTGCCAATCTCGTGGTATTCTCTTTCATACTGACGCCTTGCAATCCTTCGGAAAGGAGCCTTTCTCCAGTATCCATCAGTTTAACGCTGATCTGGTCTCGTTTTGCGCCCATAAGCTGCACGGGCCAAAGGGGGCGGGCGCTCTCTTCATCAAATCACCACTGCGCCCTGAACCTATAATTCTAGGCGGCTCGCATGAAAATGAGCGCCGGGGTGGCACGGAAAATGTCCCCTCTATAATCGCCACAGCTTTGGTGGTGGAGTCCTTTCTTAACCCTCCTGTTTTCCCTGCCCCAAACCTTGCTGATTTAACCCATCACCTAATCACCTTTGCTACGTCTTTGGACGGCGTGCAGTTTCGTGGCTCACGAAGTCACCGTCTATCCAACACGGTGGCGTTGACAATCAATGGCTCTGACAGCCCAACTTTGCTCGCCGGTTTGGACCTTGAGGGAATCTGTGCTTCCAGCGGTTCAGCCTGCTCATCTGGTTCGCTTAAACCCTCGCATGTCATGCTGGCAATGGGACTGGAAAAAGGCCTGGCCAGTTCTCTGATTCGTTTTTCTCTCGGCCGCGACTCTAAAATTGAGGAAGTGTTGAGGGTTGAAGGGGTTCTCCCTGCTGTCATCAAACAGGCGCGGCACCGCTGAATTCTCTGTGAATTGTTTGTTTTCAACGAAAATAAAGCGAATTTTTCACGCTTCCGCGCCATTCTCCCCCTTTCTTTTCACCTTTAAATTCCGCTGTAACCCCTTTAAAATCAATTAATTCCGCGAAATGCTTGCTTTATTCCCATTCCTTAATAATATTCTTTCAATAAGAGAAGAAAGACTATATTAAAGGCTCCGCATGAATCTGAGCATTGCAAAAGATCAATTAATTCATGGTTTGCAGTCCGTGCAAAATATTGTGAGCACGCGAACGACGCTGCCCATTCTTTCAAATGTCCTGTTGCAGGCAGGCGACAACAAGCTGGAGTTCACAGCGACAGACTTGGACGTGAGCGTGTCATGCGCCGTTGAAGCGTCGGTCAAGAAAAAGGGGGCGGGGACGGTGCCCGTGAAGCGTTTTTTTGGCATTGTCCGTGAATTGACCAATCCGGAAATCGAGCTTGAATTGGATGAGAAAAACGCCTGCAGTGTTCGCGCTGGGGCCTCGTTTTACAAGATTAATGGATTGAGCGCCGATGAGTTTCCTCCAGTGCAGACACTCAAAGATGAAAAGAAGGTAACGGTTCCACAGGAAAAGTTCAAAAGCATGCTGCGCAAGACCTCCTTTGCAATCTCGACGGATGAGTCGCGCTACGTGCTCAACGGCATATTCATCAATTTGAAAGAGCACAAGATGACAATGGTGGCAACGGACGGGCGGCGACTGGCGCTGGTTGATGAGGAAGTGGACATCCCCGAGTCAAGCCAGGGAGAATTCATCATTCCGACCAAAACCGTCAACGAACTGGCCCGTCTCCTGGGAGATAAAGGAGAAGTTGAAATGCGCTTCACGGAAAACCAGGCATCTTTCACTTTGAAGGACGACAAAGGGTTCTCGGTTTTGATCATCTCCAAGCTTGTCGAGGGCAATTATCCCAATTATCGCCAAGTCATCCCAGGCGAAACCAAGGAGCGGATCGCATTGCCTCGGGAGGAATTCCTGGCGGCAACACGGCGCGCCCAGATCATGACCAGCGACAAGGCCAACTCGGTTAAAATAGCCGTCAGCCGCAACAATCTGGCCATTACGGCGAATTCGCCTGATGTCGGCGAAGCGCGCGAGAGTCTGGCCATCAATTACAAGGGCAAAGACATGGCCATAGCCTTCAATCCTGGTTACCTGATCGAGCCGCTGTCGGCGCTGACGGAGGACGAAGTGTTCCTGGAGTTGATTGACGAATTAAGCCCCGGCGTCTTGAAGATCAACGGACCGTTCCTTTACGTCGTCATGCCAATGCGCCTGAGCTGAGGGCGGCGGCGTTGTGAATTAGCGGTGAGCAACAATTAACAAGATTGTCGTGCTCCCGGCGAGGCGGCCGCTAAAATCACGGGCTAATGAGTGATTTTCAAAATGTTCTCGGCAGCCTCGAACAACATCTGGTCGGACTCAAGGCATCAGGCGTCCGGTATCTCACGGTTCAGCCAGGGACGCTGACGCAATTGTCCCAAGCGCCGCCGGCGGTTGAAAGGCGGGCCAAAAGGGACGAAGAGCAGCAATCGGCGGATCAGCAAGAAGGAAAACAACCAGCGATGGCAGAACTGCGCCGGCGCGCTGAAGCCTGCTTGAAATGTCCGCATCTGGTCAAAAGCAGGAAGAACGTCGTCTTCGGAGTGGGAGACATTCACGCGCGACTGATGTTCGTGGGCGAAGCTCCGGGAGCGGATGAAGACGCTCAAGGGGAGCCGTTTGTCGGGGCGGCCGGGCAGTTGTTGACGCGGATCATCAAGGCGATGGGATTGGGACGCGAAAACGTTTATATCGCCAACATTCTCAAGTGCCGTCCCGACACGCCGGGCCAGTCTTCGGGCAATCGCAAGCCGACGGGCGAGGAAATGAAGACCTGCCTGCCCTATTTGGTGGAGCAGATTGACCTCATTGGCCCCAAGGTGATCGTGGCGCTGGGCGCCACGGCCATAGACGGATTGTTGGGGGCGGGAGGAGAAATAGGCAAGATGCGCGGCCACTTCCGGACGTTCCGCGACATCCCGCTGATGCCGACCTTTCATCCGGCCTATCTCCTGCGCAATCAGGCGCTGGCCCAGAAGCGAAAAGTTTGGGAGGACATGCTGCAAGTCATGGAAAAACTCCAACTGCCCATCAGCGAAAAGCAGCGGGCGTATTTTCTCAAGGCGTGACGCTAGGGAAGAGATTCCGGGGGCGCGCCAGTAGAGGCGGTCTCCAGGAATCGCCCGGCAGCGGGGCAAAGAAAGGACAAGAATGCTGACAATAACAGAAGCCAAAAGCAGGTTGCTTTCCGTTCTTCGCGAGAAGTCAGTCTTCCGCGGAGATTTCGTCCTGTCGTCCGGAGCGAGGAGCAATTATTATATTGACTGCAGACTGACGACTCTGCACCCGGAGGGCGCTTGGCTGGCTGGCCAGGTCATGCGTGCGCTAATCCAAGCCGAGGCGGCGCGGACAGGCGTCAAGGTCAGCGCCGTCGGAGGGTTGACAATGGGAGCGGATCCAATTGCTCTTTCGATTGCGCTGTGCTCATTTTTGTCCGGCGACACGCCTCCGCTGGAGGCTTTTGTAGTGCGAAAGGCGGCCAAGGGCCACGGGCAGACAAAGTTGATCGAGGGGAATTTCAGGAAAGGCGATTCAGTGGTCGTCATTGAGGATGTCGTGACGAGCGGCGATTCCGCCATCAACGCCATCAAAGCGGTGGTCAACGAAGGCGGGTCAGTCGCCTTTGTGGCGGTTTTGGTGGACCGCCAGGAGGGAGGGCGGAAAAAAATAGAAGAGATGGGCTGTCGTGTGGTGTCCGTGTTTGATCGCGATGAACTTCTTAAGGTTTAGGCCACTGCGGCCGGTCTTTAGCTTTTAAACAAGTCCGCGGGGTTGGCCGAGGCGGGCAGGAAACGGCCGCCGGCCAGACATTCTTCAACCCGGCTTCCGTTCCAATGGCGCAGGCGGAACAGTTGCGCGTAAAGGAAAGACGGCGCCGCGCCCCCCTGGCCGCCGACCAACTCCGCCCCTCGGCGAACGTTGTCCATCATCCACGCTGGAATGAGCAGATGATATGGATTGCGCTGGACTTCCCCGACGTGGAAAGATGTGGCGGCAACCAGGTCTGCCACGTCGTCGGCCGAGTATTCGACCATCAAATTGGGCGTTTGCATCTGGCCCCAGAATTCGGTTTCGACCAGGTAACACGGGTGGCCCAGAGCGGCTTGGAGGGCGTCCATCACCAGGAAATGCACGCCGATGTGGGTGGCGTTCCAATCCAATTCGTGGGGAAAGAAAATCGCCCGTGGCCGGTGTTTTTTCACCAGCGCGGCAATGACGCCGACCATCCGCGACCAGGCCGCGGGATCGCTGGAGCGAGTGGCGGTGCGGACGTTGTCCAAGCCGTCGGGCGCGGTTTTTTCCAGGCCGAAGCCGAGGAATTGGCAGGCGGAGCGCAACTCCTGCCAGCGGCCGGCCTTGCGGTGCTTGAGGCTGCCCAGCGTGACAGCGATGTCAACAAGCCGCCACTGGGCCTGGCGCAACAAACGCAGCGCAAGACCGCCCATGATCGTTTCATCATCGGGATGAGGCGCGAAAAACAGGGCCGTCGGGGCGTCAGGTGAGGGAACAGGGCGAGGGGCGTCGGGAATTCCGCCAAGGGGCAGCGACTTGCCCTCGCCCACAAGTTGTCCGAAGCCGGAAACCAATTTCAAGTAAGGGTTCATTTTATTCCTGCGGGTAAACCAGGATGCGGTCGTGGACCAGAACGATGAGGTCGGCCTTGCCGTCGCCGGTGACATCGGCCACCACCGCCTCGCGCGGCTCGCTGGCGTCGTTGCGGCGGGAGCGGAAAGTCCGTTCCTCAAAGACCTGCCAGCGGGTGGCCGGGACCAGCTTGTGCGGCTTCTCAAAGGTCACCAGGTCCAGGTAATTCTTGGCCGTCTCCAAAAAGACCAGGTCCTTTCGGCCGTCGTTATTCAAATCCCCGGCGATCACGTCGGCCAGGCGGCCGTCCTTGATGGGAGTTTCGTAGCTGTCCCACTCGGAGAATTGCCAGACCGGGCCGCTGGTGGCCAGGGTGCCGACGGCGTTGACGCCGATGAGAGCGATGCTATTATTGACGGTCGAACCGAGCCCCACGGCGCGCAACGCGGTGAAATCGCTCATCGGCAGCGGTATGTTGCGCGTCACCTGCCACACGCCCGCCTTGTCCCGCTCGCTCAAGGTCAGTTGCCTACGCTCGGCGTCCAGAAGAAAGAGCGAGTCCACGGCGTTGGTTCCGTTGCGCAAGGGAGCGGCGCCGACGATGCGCGAGCTGCTGGTGGCGCCGTTGATTTGGTCTTTGACGAAAAAGGTCCAGACCGGTTTGGCGTGGGCGCCGCGGCCGCCTTTGGTTCGCCTCTCAGCGGCGCGGCCGGTCTTTCCTTTTGGTTTGTCGTCGGAGACGCGGCCGGCCTCGGACCGGAGCACGACGGCCCGCACGAAGTTTTTCTGCGCCAGCAGCAACTCGGGTTTGCCGTCCCCGTCAACGTCCATAGCGCTCAACCAGGGTTCCTCGGTGCTGCCGCCCGGCGGCAACACGTCCACTTCATCGAAGGTGATTCTGTCGGGCTTCTGGATGAGCACTTTGATCTTTTCGTACGGGATCAAAACGATCAAGTCGGCCAGGCCGTCCTGGTTGGCGTCGAACATGGTCATGGAGGAGGGCATGGCCTTGAATTCCGCGCTCAACTTCTGCGTGTGCGATTTTCCATCCGCCGTGCGAGTCAACAGAAAGCGGTTGGTGTCCTGCTCGGTGATCACGGCCAGGGTCGGCTTGGCGCCGGGCTGCAAGGGGCCGACGGCCATGGCCAGGGGCTTGCCGTCAATTGGAATGACGGCCGGGAAGGCGATGCGCCCGTGCGGGTCCAACTGGGTCACTCCCACTTGGTGCTCATCGGTGCTCAACAGGAAAATCTTCGGTGTGCCGCTGTTGTCCCAGTCGCTGACCGCCAATTGGCTCACGCCGGTAAAGGTGGGGAATGTTCTGGCCGCGGAGAGCGAGCCGTCGGGTTTTTGGAGATAAAGGCTCAGTTGGCCGCTGTCCGGTTCGGCCACCAGCAAGTCCGGCAGGCCGTCGCCGTTGACGTCCGCCCACAAGATGCCCCGGTGCCCGCGGGAGGTCCGGTTCAGCGGCAAGACCTGGAACTGGCCCAGCTTGAAGGCGCCTGAGAGCGGCTCGGCCGGCTTTTGCTCGAAGTGCGACACGGCAGCGCGTCCGGAATTCTGGGCGATGGTGACGACCTCCGTTTTGTGGTCGCCGTCCAGATCGTCGGCCATGTAGGAGCGGATGGCCGGCAGCGTGAAATAAATTTCCGGCCCCAATTCCCCTTCCGAGTTCTGCAAACGGAAGCGGAAGGGATTGGGGCTTTCCCAATTGACCAGCAGCAGATCGTCGCGTCCGTCGCCGTTGATGTCCAGCACCTGCACGGCTTTGACGTCACCGGAGAAGGGGATTTTCTGGGGTTCGGCCAGTGTGTGATCGGGGTTTTGCCGCAGGTAATAAAGGTTGTTCTCCCCGAGCAACACCAAATCGGTCAAATGGTCCCCGTTGAGGTCGCCTGCGGCCAGGGCATTGACGGTCAGTTGTCCGTCGTCAATCGGGAACCGTTTGGGGGCGCTCCAGCCGTTGGTGCCCTGGTTATAGAGGACGACCAGTTCCTTGGGTTCGCCGTAATATGCCAGGTCGGGCTTTCCGTCACCATTCAAGTCCCCCACCACCAGAGAGAAAATTCTCTTTTCCGATGCGATGGACTCGATGCGGAAGCGGGCGTCGGGCGGCAGATCATTGATCTCTCTCTTCTCGCCGGGCAGCGGGAGGAGGGAGTTGGTTTTGCCTGTCCGATTATAGAGCAAATTGATCTTGGAACGGGCGTTGTTGACCACGATCAGGTCGGTCAAACCGTCCCCGTCGAGGTCCGCCGCGTGCAGCAGGCTGATTTGGGGGTCAATGGGAAACTCCTCCGGCCCCGTGAACCCAAAAGAGGCCTGATGGTCCGTGGCCCGGGCGATGGGTGCGGCCAAAATCGTCCCCGCCAGCGCGCCCAGCCACAGGCAGCGTGAGATGAAATTGAGATTCAACATAGCAATGCGCACCCTGCCATCACGCCGCTTTGCGCGCCAGCTTTATCAGCGAAGAAGAAGCCGACAGGAGGCCCAAGAGCGACGCGGCCAAAAAGGGCCTTCTTCCGGGGGGCAGTTGACAAACTTCGCAAAATTGTGAATAATGGAATAAATGGGAAAGGACAGAGATGCCGAAGACTAAAGTGGTCTTTTATAAGGAAGACGACGGCTCTGTGCCGATGCTTGAATGGCTTGATTCGTTGCAGCCAAAGGTGCTCGACAAATGCACGGTGAGGATCGAACGACTGGAAGAAATGGGGCACGAGTTGAGGCAACCCGAAGCCGACTTTTTACGGGACGGCGTTTACGAACTTCGAGTGGGTCTGCGACACGTGAATTATCGAATGTTGTATTTCTTCCATGGACGGACTGCCGCCGTGGTTTCACATGGCGTGGTCAAAGAGGGAGAAGTGCCGCCCAAGGAGATCGAGAAAGCCATCGAGAGAAAGCGAAAGTTTGAACAGGACCCCAAAGCCCATACGCACGTGGAGGAATGAAGATGCCAAAAAAGAGAACCGCAACATCGGATGCAGTGCCAATTTTGCATCGGCGCTATTACGCCGGCAAACCAGACCGCGCGGCACAACTCGACCAAGCAAGAGCAGAAGATGCGCTTGCACGGAAGATTTACGAACTGAGGGAGCAAGCGGGCTTCACGCAAGAGCGGCTTGCCAAGCTGGTCGGAACAACGGCCTCTGTTATTAGCAGGCTTGAGGATTCTGATTACGAAGGGCACTCTCTTACGATGCTTAAACGAATCGCAGCGGCAGTGAACAAGCGTGTGGAAATTCGCTTCGTATCGCAGAAAGAGAAATTGCAGACAACCTGAACGTGGCGGAAAGGGATCCGTTTAAGCGCTTGTTGCAATTTCCCCCGGCCGGTCTTCGCGCCGCTCAGCCGGCGGGCTGCCGGCCACGGGCCATTTTGCGCAATTCGTTCTTGAGGATTTTCCCGGTGGCGTTATGCGGCAGCGCGGGCAGAAAAACCACCCGCCGCGGCACCTTGTACTCGGCCAAACGCTCCCGCACGTACTCCAGCAAGGCCTTCTCCCCCAACGTCACGCCCTCCTGCCCGGCCACGAACGCCAGCGGTTGCTCTCCCTTGCGCGCGTCGGGAATGCCGATGACCGCCGCCTCCCTCACGCCGGGGAAATTGTAAAGAACCTCCTCGATCTGGCGGGGATAAACGTTGATCCCGTTGACCAGCAGCATGTCCGTCTTGCGATCGGTGATGTAAAAATAGCCGTCCGCGTCGCAATGGCCGATGTCGCCCGTCAATAGCCACCCCTTGCGCATGACTTGCGCCGTCGCCGCCGGCTGGTTCCAGTAACCCAGCATGACGTTGGGCCCGCGCACGCATAATTCCCCCGTCTGGCCCGCCGGCAGCATCTCACCCGCGTCATTTTGAATCGTCACCTCGACGTCGCGAATGGGCACGCCGATGGACCCCGCCTTCCACGGCCCGGCAATGGGCGTGAAGGTCACCACCGGACTGGCTTCGCTCAACCCGTATCCTTCCAGCAATGGAATTGGAAATCGCGCCGTGAACTCCCGCAAGATTTCCCCCGGCAGGGGAGCGCCGCCGCTAATGCATACCCGCAAGGGCAGTTCCACCGGCGTAGGACTATGCGCCAGCGCCCGGAAAAACGGCGGTACCGCCGGCAGCAGCGTCGCCCGGTGATGGATGATTTCCATGACGATGTTTTTGGCCGGATGCAGCGTTTTGATCAGCACGATGGAGCCGCCGACGAGCATGGGCAGCAGCAACCCGACGGTGAGCATGAAACTGTGAAACATGGGCAACAGCACAACAAACCGGTCGTCCCCCACCGCCTTGAGCACGTGCCGGCAACTCTCCACGTTGGCCAGCAGGTTGCCGTGCGAGAGCATCGCCCCTTTCGGATGCCCGGTCGTGCCCGACGTATAAATAATCACCGCCAATCCCTCTTCGCCGCCACCGGGCGCTGCCCCGTCCGCCGTCCCTTCATCAGCCCCGAAGGACTCGACGGCAAACGACTTCAACCCCGTCCTTTCGGCCGCGAGCGCGGCAAAGCCCTCTTGCAACGTGTCATCCAAAATGATGACCTCGATGCCCGCGTCGGCCAGGATGAATTGGACTTCGCCCGGCTTGAGAAAATTGTTGATCGGCACCGCCACCGCCCCGGCCCGCCAGACAGCGAAGAGCGCCGGGATGAACTGCGGGCAATTCTTGAGCCAGAGGCCCACGCGGTCCCCGCGCTTGACGCCGAAGTGCGTCCGCAAGCGGTTGGCGACCCAAAGCATTTGCGCGTGGAATTGGCCGTAGGAAAACCGGGCCTCGCCCCAGAAGAGCGCCGTTTTGGACGGGTGGCGCCGGGCCGATTGCGCAAAGGCGAGAGCCAGTTTCATAGAAGCGCCAGATTTTCCCCAACCGATTCCAAGCGCAAGGTTTAAATGGACCAGATACATCTGTCGGGCAGGGCCAGTGACAAAGTGTAGCGCAGGCGTCCTCGCCGGCGGGTTTTGGTGGCGTCCCGCCACCATGAGCCGAAACATCACCGGGCGGGACGCCCGATGAACTCGCAGGCGAGGACGCCCGCGCTACTTTGTCAACAGCCCTGATCTGTCGGGCGCAGAGCCAGCGCGTGGATTGGCCCGCCCCATGAACCTGACCTTCATCGAATGCCAGCCGCAGAGAGTCCTGGCAGCCTTCCGCCAAGGAGACTTCGATAACTTGGAAGTCATCGGCCAGGCCGATGAAAGGGATTTTTTTCAGCGCTGCTTCCAAGAGCGTCTTTTGACCGCTTTGGCCGACTCCATGCCCACGGCCCGGAAAAAGGAGGAAGTGCCCCGCTGGTTCATTCTGGCGGCCTGCCTGAGCCTCAAACTTCATCAGGAAAACTCCTTCCTGGCCTTCGAGCGGGTGGTTCTGCGCGGCAAAAAGCCGCCGGATAATTCGCAGCCCGGCATGAAAACTGCTTTGACCAGGAAAAGATTTTACAATTATTATTTGCAGTCCCATCAAAACGTGGTAATGTGGATTGTGTGCGGCGCTCACGCGCCTGTTCTTTGACATTTTGCAAGGGAAAGGGGCGCCGGGAAAAGTGGCCAGGGGTTGGATTCTCACGATCGAAATGTCGTCGAATTATCTCTCGCATTTTGCATCTGTGTTTACCTGTGTCCATCTGTGGCTGGTGTTTAGGGGTCAGGGGCAAGGGGCAGGGAAGGCCGGGGAAGAAAGGCAAAAGGATGAAGGATGAAGGCTGAAGGAAGAGGGCAAGGGCCGGACCCTCTTTGCGGTCTGTCAGAATCATCCATCTTCAGAACAGAATTGACAGGATGAACAAGATGAACAGGATTTTGAAAACAATCCTGTGAATCCTGGCCAAAACGGCTTTTCCTGGTTGGGGCTTGCCGCGTTAAGGTTTCGCGCCTTCCTGTCCGCCATCGTTTCAACGAAGCCGGGAGGCGTTGAAATCCTCATGCCTTGCGGGGCGGGGCCTCCAGGCGTTGGAGACGCGGTAAAATACCGCTGAATACCGCTAAATACCGGTGGGGGGACACCCCAGCCGGCATCCGTATCCGGGGAAAGGCCAGATGCGGGACGCCGCTGCCACTTTCTCCCGGGAAGCCCGCCGCCAAGACCTGCGAATGGCGTTTTTTAGGTGCGTGAAATCGCGCCTGGTAAAGGCTGGTCAAGGCCAGTCAAGGCTAGTCGCACTTTGGCGCCTTTTTTACGGAAAAGGCGTCCAATCGGCCATCCAAGGGGTCCTTTAAGGGCCGTATCAGGGACCGAGTTGCAGCCTGTTACAGCCAGTTGCAGGGGGGACACTACCCCAAAAGGCAGCCAAGGCGGAAGGAAAGTTAAAGCCGCGGATGAACGCAGACGCCACCAAAGGCCAAATCCGGCTCAATCGGGCCTTCCGACGGAAAGGGCGGGGGGCGAGCAAAGCCAATGAACACGAGATCAAAGCTAATACGCACACGATGGGCAGAATCAAGTTGACGTCCGGCCGCTGATGGTGGGAATGTGCGGGCATGAAATATTCTCGGAGCCTAAATGCATCCGCAACCCGAACCCCCCTGCCATGAACGCATCAACAGTTATCACAATGAACCCGATCTCAACCTCCGCATCGGCCGCAATGGAGCCGATTGTTTCCACATCCAACATGCCGCCGCCCGCCCCGGACGGCCAGCCCATCAGCCGCCGGCAATTCGTGCGCGGCGCAGCAGGCGCGACTTTGGCTGCCGCAGCCTTTCCGGCCATTATTCCCGCCTCCGCGTTGGGGCGCGACGGCAAAGTGGCCCCCAGCAACCGCATCGTCCTGGGCGTGATTGGGTGCGGCCCGCAGGGCATGGGTGATACAGGCAACTTCCTCAACCAACCCGATTGCCAGGTGGCGGCCGTGTGCGACGTGAATGCCGTCCGTTTGGAGCAGGCGCTGAACACCGTCAACGGCCATTACAAAAACCAGGACTGCCGCGCTTTCCACGACTTCCGCGAACTGGTGGCGCGGCCGGATATTGACGCCTGTCTGGTCACCACCCCGGATCATTGGCATGTTCTGGCCGCGCTGGCCGCCGTAAACAACGGCAAGGATGTCTATGTGGAAAAACCCCTTGGCTTGAGCCTGGCGGAAGACCAGGCCCTGCGCGCGGCCATTTACCACAAGAAGCGGGTCTTTCAGTTTGGCACCCAACAACGGTCAGAGCGCGCCTTTCGCTTCGCCTGCGAACTGGCGTGTAACGGCGCCTTGGGCACCCTCAAACACATCAACGTTTGGGCGCCGGGCGGCGCCCCGGGCGGTTCGCTCAAACAGAAGCCGCCTCCGGCCGGACTGGACTACGATTTCTGGCTGGGACCGGCCCCTGTCACCCCCTATACGGAAAATCGTTGTCTGATCGAGACGTCCAACATGACTTGGTATTTCATTTCCGATTACGCCGTCGGGTTCATCGCCGGGTGGGGCATTCATCCCATGGACATCGCGCTTTGGGGGGGAGGCGAGTTGGCTCGGGGGGTCGTCACGGCCGAAGGCCGCGGCAACTTCCCTTTCGCCGAAGGCGTATGCGATACAGCCACCATCTGGGAGGTCAATTTCGCTTTTGGCAGCGGCCTCACCATGACGTTTGTCGGCCTGCCCAACGGCCACAATCAAGGCGAACCGACCGGCGAACCGGCCCTGCATGCCGACGAGTGGAAGCAACGCTATCGCCGCATCGAACTGCATGGGACGGCTTTCGAAGGCTCCAACGGCTGGGCCAAAGTGGACCGCAGCAACCTGGAATTGCAGCCTGACAATCTCATTGATATTGACGAAGCCACCTTCAAGACCCAACTCACGCACAGTCCCAATCACGTGCGCAACTTCCTGGACTGCATCAAGAGCCGTGCCCAGACCGTCTGCCCGATCGAAGCAGCGATAGCGGCGGACACGATATGCCACATCACCAACATCGCCGTCCGTCTGCGGCGCAAGATTACCTTTGACTTCCGCCGGGAGCAGTTTGTCAACGATCCCGAAGCCAATCGCATGTTGAATGTGCGCGCCATGCGCAAACCCTGGCATTTGTGAGAGCCTTTCAGTTTCTGCTCCTGGCGATGCTCATCTGCGCCGGAGCGGCCGCGCAAAGTGAAGGGGCTGATGACACCACCGCCTTCGGCGTGCTGGTTTTCTCCAAGACCGTCGGTTACCGGCACGCCTCGATCACAAACGGCATTGCCGCCATTCGCGAACTGGGCCGCCAGAACGGATTCTCTGTCGCTGCGACTGAAGACCCGGCCGTTTTTACCGCGACCAATCTGGCGGGTTATGCGTCCGTGGTCTTTCTGAGCGTAACAGGAGACGTTCTCAATCGGGAACAGGAATCGGCGTTCAAGTCCTATCTGGAGGGAGGAGGGGGACTTGTGGCGATTCATGGGGCTGCCTTTGGCCCGCTGGCTTGCGAAGGCGCGTGGGCATGGTATGGCGAGACGTTTTGCTGCATGTTTTCAAATCATTCACAGGTGGTGCCGGCCCTGGTCAATCTCGAGGATGTTGCCCATGCCGGCAATGCCGGTTTGCCGGCTCAGTGGCGGCGCACGGATGAATGGTACAACTTCGCCGGAACTCCGCGCGGTTGCGCGCGAGTGCTGGCGACAGTGGACGAAACAACATATCCGGGCGGTGCAATGGGTCAGGATCATCCCATCGCCTGGTGCCGCCGGGTGGGCCAGGGCCGAATGTGGTACACGGCCATGGGCCATACCGAGTCCAGTTTCGCCGAACCCCTCTTTCAAAAGCATCTCCTTGGGGGAATCCTGATCGCAGCCGGCAGAATACCGGCCGATTTTTCGCCCAACGCGCTGCCCGCCCCCGGCTTTGCCTGGAAGCGGGAAGCCGGGTCCATCGCCCTGCTGCAAACCGGAAAGGTTGTCTGGCAGTTCAACTACGGCGCCAACGCCGCCAAACCTAGTTTTCATCCCTTGGCGCCGCCGGGCTGCCCCGTTCTGACCGCCTACCGGCCGGCGGATCACCCCTGGCATCGCGGACTGTGGTTTTCGTGGAAATACATCAATGGGACCAATTACTGGGAGGAAGACGCCAAGACCGGTTTGAGCCAAGGCCGGACCGAATGGCGGGAGCCTCGCATCGAAACGCGCGCCGACTTTTCCGCCCGCCTGGTCATGGACCTGAGCTATCGGCCAGCCGATGGGACGCCGGTGCTGACCGAGCACAGGATTATCGAGGTGGCGGCGCCGGACGCCGGCGGCACCTTGCGCCAAGACTGGGATATGAGCTTTCGCGCCGGTGACAAAGACGTGGTGCTCGATCGCACGCACCTGCCGGGGGATCCCGGCGGCGGCCAGGCTTGGGGCGGCTATGCCGGGTTGGGGATTCGCTTCGCTCGCCCTTTGGATGAGGTCAGGGCGATCACCGCTGCTGGAACGCAGGCCGAGTTTGTTGATGGCCGTTATCGGGGCAAGTCTCTGGCGATGGACTATTCCGGCGTGCTTGATGGGCACGAGGTTGGGATCGCCATTTTGGATGACCCGGCCAACCTCAACAGCCCGACACCGTGGTACGCCGTCAAAGACGACGTCATGTCGTATCTCAGCCCTGCCCTGCTGACCTACGGGCCGGTCACGCTGAAACCAGGACAAACCCTGCGCTTGCGCTACAGGCTCTTCGCCCACCCCGGCCGGTGGGGCGCGGAACAGTTGCGCCAAGCGGACGAACGCTTCCAGTCTCAGTGACCCGCTCAGGTGGAGGGCAGGCTGGCGGCGGCGACGGCCTGACCGTGACGCTTGTCTTTTTCATCCGGGACGTGAAAGGCGATGCGGGCAGCCAGGTCGGGGAATTCCACCCGCAGGACCTCTTTGGCGTGACGGATGATCACGTCCCCGCCGGGGCCGGAGGTGACCCGGCCCAGCACCAGGACGTGTTTGAAATCGTAGAACTCGGCGTAGTGGGCGACGCCGTAGCCGAAACAGACGCCGATGGTTTGGTAAATCTTCTCCGCCCGTTGGTCGCCCTTTTCCATGAGCTTCTGGACGTGTTTCAGTTTGTCGGGCAACGGCAGGCCGGCGGGCGTTTCGATGCCCGCCGCCGGCAACAGGCGGGCGAGGCATTGCTGCGAAAAATACTGCGCGCCGCACCCGCGGTCACCGGACCATTCGTCCAGGGGCGCGTCGGGCCTGTAATCAATGGGGGCGAAGGCCAATTCGTTGAGCCAGGAGGTGATGTTGCCCTCCGGGGTGACAAACCCGGCGGCCAGGCTGGAGCCCATGGCGATGCCCAAGACGGCGTTTTGTCCCAGGGACATCGAGCCGGCCAGGGCGGTCACCTCGCCGTCGTTGACCACCTCAAAGGGGATGCCGCCCCAGGCGCGCTTCATGTCAATAAAAAGAGTTTTGACGCGCCGGTTGAACAGGTCCTCCGGCACGCCGCGAAAAAGAGAAGCGACGCGAACGCGGTTGTTGACGTACACGCCCGCCGCGCTGCCGCCGATGGCATCCACGCGCGGCAGGTGTTCCGCCGCCCGCTTCAAGGAGTCCATGATTTGCTCGAAGTGCCATTGCGGGTCGGTCACCGGCACCGGATTCCAGACCGTCTCCTCGGAAAAAACCGCCTTGCCTTCCAGCACGGCGGCCGCCTTGCGGTCGCTGGCGCCGAGGTCGAAGCCGATGCGGCAGCCCTTCCAATGGCGGCCCAGGGGCGTGGTGCTGGCGCGCGGGGGCGGTAGGGCGGCGGTGGTGACGACGGCGAAGGGTCGCTCGTAAATCCGGTCGCCCATGATGTTGGCGTCGAACCGGCCCGAGGGCGACTCCTTGAAATGCCGCTCCAGCCGCGCGCCCAGATCCGGCGGGCCATCAAAACAGACGCGGAACCCCCCGCGGGACCAGAGCAGGAACTTGACCAAGCGTTCCAGGTATGAAAAATTGCACGAGGCCGCCGGGTGATGAGGTGCAAGAAGGCGTTTGTCGAAATGAAAAACCGAGCCGTCCGCCTGTTCCAGGGCGATGCGAACGGGCAGCGAGGCCTCGGCAGCAAAGGCGCGGTTGGCCAGCGCGGCCGACCGGAAGCCGGGGTCCAGGGGCGGCGCAATCATCGGCGCCCGGAGCATGAATCCATCGTCACTCATGCTTCACAGTTATATGAGAATGGCCCCGGCTGGCCAAGGCTGAAAAAAGGACGCAGAGCAACGGTAAAATGAGATCAGGCGCTCCGGAAGCCCGGATTATGGAGCCAACGGCTCAGTCCTGACGCCGCGGTCAAAAAGATCTCTAGGGCCGCTACTTGGACCGTTACTCATTGCTCTGCGTTAGGATACTGCCATAGAAGGGCACGTCGTTCAACCAGAAGTTATTCACAACTTTGCCACTGCCCCAATTATGATATGAACCCAAATCCGGCGGTTGGATTTCATAGAAAAACAGGCCGGATTAAAGAATGTTTTGATAAGGTCCAAGCTGGCGGGTCTGACCTTGGAGGGCCGATGGCAAAAAACAATAAGCCCCCGCCCAGCCTTGCGGCCGAGCGGAGGCAAATTGGGGGCTGGGAGTTCGCCAATCTCTCTTTCCCACGCTGACATTAGGCGCACCCTCGCGGGGCTGCCAGCTTCCCGACGCCATTCTCCACGGCAAGCGGAGTTACCGGCCTCATAGCAGGGCCGTCCAGCGCCTTGCGGTCACTGAATTATCGAGTGAGGCCTCTTGGCTCGCTTTGGCCGGCGTTTGCAGCGCCGACTTGCGAACCGGGTCAAGACACGTTTGCGATTCCTTGCCCGTATCTTGGCCCATTTGCTCCGGGACGGCCACCGCTTTTGGCGGTGCGTTGGCCCGATGCCACGGGTCTGACCTCTTACCTCTCAGGTTGCCTTCTATCACAAGCCAGCGGTGCTGTTTTTAACATCGCCGACGTTCCGGAAGGGTTTTACATGCCTTGCCTGGGCCGTGTTTCCTTCCCGGCGCGGATGCTCACTTTGTCCCGCCTTTCGGCGTCTTTCTTTGCGCCAGCCTCGTTTCCGAGGCCGCCAGAGCCATCCGCCCCGTGCTGATCCACAGTAGCAACCTTTTACCCTCTGGGTAACTGCGATTCGCTCAAGCCCGAAACCCTCTTGAACTACTTGACTCGGCTCGGCGCGGTTTCTGCCACGCACCTGACCGCTCAGTTCCTGCTTCGCGTCACCGACAGCGCGCGAGCGCCATCAGAGGAACTGGTGAATCCTGCCTCCGGTCTCCGCCCCTTGCGGGGCAGACTTAGAGGGGTCGAGCCTACCAGCCTGACTCAGCCTTTCCCCAGTCACCTGGGATTATCCTTGGGACACGCACGGTTTTCTCTCGTCCGCCGCTGCATCCCAGCTCTTTCAATGAACTGGCGTTATCATAGCAGATTCTAACCGCCTGCCTACGAAATGTTGTCCACAAGGTTGTTCACATTCCGGCCTCTTCATTCAGCACGCCAAATCGGGTGAAAGACCCACAACGACAATGCTTTTCGCGTTTTCACGCCGCTTCTGCAGGCCGGACGGCCCGTTCCGGAAACGCCACCGGTGGATAACTTTTCAACCCATTTGCAGCGAAAAACTGCGCGAAGGAGGCCCGAAACCGCCGTTGCGCGATTGTCAAACCTATTTCAATTATGAACGGGTTTTTAATGTTCCGTTCATGCCGCGTTAATGTGAGGATGGTCGAATGAGTGAGTCATTATGCGCATCCTGGTGATCGAAGATGAAAGGAAAGTGGCGGAGTTTGTCGCTCGCGGCTTGAGGGACCACCGATTTGCAGTGGACATTTCCAACGAGGGCCAAAGCGGCTTGGCCATGGCCAAGGCGTGCAATTACGACCTGATTATTCTGGACCTGATGCTGCCCGGACTGAGCGGCACTGAGGTGCTCAAACGGATTCGCCAGCATGGCTCCAAAATGCCCATCCTCATTCTGACGGCGCACGCTGGCACTGCCGAGAAGGTCGCAAATTTCGAGGCGGGAGCAGATGACTATCTGACTAAGCCCTTCGCTTTCGAGGAGTTATTGGTGCGCGTCAAAGCCCTGATTCGCCGCAGCGGGGCCGACCCGGCGAACGTGCTGCGGGTTGGGGACCTGGAAATTGACCGGGTCAGCCAGCAGGTCCGGCGCGCTGGAAAGAGGATTGAACTGACTTCCAAGGAATACAGCCTGCTGGAATACCTGGCCAGCAATGCCGGCCGCGTGTTATCGCGGACCATGATCATGGAGCACGTTTGGGACGAAAGTTTCCAAGGGCTGACCAACATCGTGGATGTTTATGTGCGACATTTGCGCAGCAAGGTGGATGATCCGAATCCCAGGAAACTCATCCAGACCGTGCGCGGCGTCGGTTACTCCATCAGCGACGAGGCCCCGGCATGAACCCCCGATCCCTTCGCTTCCGCCTGATCATCTGGTACGCCGGTTTGCTCACCGGTGCCTTCCTCTTGTTCGGCGTTGCTCTCTACCAGGTCCTGCGGGGTTATCTGGAGAACAGCCTGGGACAGACGTTGATTCGCCGCTCAGATCAAATCGCCCTATCGCTTCTGGCAGGCGTGGCCAAAACCGGGGAGCGTTATGTGGCGGATCAGATCGCGGCCCGCTATGCGCCGGAGAGCTACGACCGGTTCATTCGCATCACCCGTCCGGATGGCAGCGTGCTTTACGCCTCGGGCCGCACCGCCAGTTTCGATCCCTCCGGATTGCCGCCCCTGGCGCTCAACGCTGTTCATGCCGACTCGGTGCGAAAAGCGCTGCTGGGCGACGGAAGCCATTTGCTGGTGACGGTCAAAGTTTTTCAATCCGGTGAGGGTCGTCGGTTCCTCATCGAAAGCGGGGGGCCGATGGCGCCGATAGAGACAATATTGTCGCATTTGCTTCTCTCGCTTCTCATCGGCGTGCCCCTGCTGGGCCTGGTGGCGGTGGGTGGCGGCCTTTTCCTGGTGGATCGGGCGCTGGCGCCAGTGGTGGAAATTGCGCGAAGCGCCGAACAAATCACCCTGCATAATCTGAACGAGCGGCTGCCGTTGACGAACACAGGAGACGAGCTGGAGCACTTGTCCCTTGCGCTCAATCGCATGATCGCTCGTTTGAGCGAGGCCTTCGAGCAAAACCGGCGCTTTCTGGCGGACGCCTCCCATGAATTGCGCACGCCCCTGGCGGCCTGGCGCGGTGAAATGGAAAGTGTCGTCGAGCAAACCCGCGGCTTGCCGGAGTTGCGCGACCGGGCGGGGAGCGCGTTGGAGGAGGTGGATCGCCTGGCCAAAATCGTTGACGCCCTTTTTGCGATCTCCCGCCTCGACGCCGGCGAGGCTCAGCAGGAGTGGACACGATTTGATCTGGCCCCGCTGGCCGCCAGCACGACCGAGCAGATGTCTCTGCTGGCGGAGGACAAGGGAATTTCAGTTGCGTGCAAGGTGCAGGGGAACGTCAGCGTGGACGGTGACTGCGCCCGAATCAAACAGGTGGTGGTCAATCTGCTGGATAACGCCATCAAATACACGCCCTCGGGCGGGTCGATTAATCTCAATGTGTACGCCCATGAGGGCAAAGCGGTCATTGAAGTGGCTGACACGGGGATTGGAATCCCGCCCAGCGCCCTGCCGCATATTTTCGAGCGCTTTTTTCGCGTGGACAAAGCGCGTTCACGCGAGGCTGGCGGGGCCGGGCTGGGACTGGCCATCGTCAAATCAATTTGCACGGCCCACGGCGGCCAAGTGCATGTGGAAAGCAGCGAAGGCCAGGGCAGCCGATTTAAAGTGGAGTTGCCTCTGGCGCAATCAACCCCCGCGAAATCAAGATTATGAACAATGAAGGACCCAAGGCAGAGCCTCTGGTTCCGGCCGCGCCGCCCGATGGCCGGAGCGGCCAAGCGCCTGAGCCTCAGTTGATCATTCCGCCAACGCCGTCCAAAGGACGAAGCCGAAGGGCATGGATCGCAGCGATAACGGTTATAGGCGCGGCGATGCTTTGCGTCTGGCTGCTGCGGAGGACTTCCGGGATGGCCGGGGCCACCGGCACGGCGATACGGATGGCGGCCGTGGCCAGCGTGGAGCGGGAGGATTTGTGCCGCGAAGTGGAGATTCCGGCGGAGTTCCGGCCGTATGTGGAGGTCGAACTGCATGCAAAGGTTTCCGGCTATCTGCAAAGGATCAATGTTGATTTTGGCGACCGGGTCAAGGCCGGCCAATTGCTGGCGGTGCTGGAGGTGCCAGAATTGAAGGATGAATTGGACGCCGCCATGGCGGCAGAAAAGCGAGCGGAGGCCGATTACCGGGACGCGCATCTGATTTACCAACGGGTGAGGGGCGTCAATCAGGAGCACCCCAACCTGGTGGCGCAACAAGACATTGATAACGCCGAGGCGAAAGACAGCGTCACCGCCGCCGCCGTGAGCGCCGCCAAAGCGGATGTCGAGAAGTACCAGACGTTGTTTGGATACACGCAAATCACGGCGCCTTTTGAGGGAGTCATCACGCGGCGTTACGCCGATCCGGGGGCGTTGATTCAGGCGGGCACGGCCTCGGGCCAGGCCAAGCCGGTGGTCCGCGTGTCGGACAATTACCACCTGCGGCTGGATTTTCCGGTTTCGGTTGAATACGTCAAATATATTAAAGATGGCGACCGGGTGGAGGCGCGGGTGGATTCGCTGGGGGGCAAGATGTACAGCGGCGTCATCACGCGTTTTACACACGAAGTCAACGAGGACACCCGGACGATGACAACGGAGATTGAAGTGGCCAATCCGAATCTGGAGCTGACGCCGGGGATGTATGCGGCCGTGGTGCTGAAAATCCAAAGGCGTCCGGACGCCCTGGCCGTGCCCATCGAGGCCGTTTCCAGCGGCAGCAAGCCGAGCGTTTATCTCATCAACGGAAACAACGAGATCGAGGAGCGGGCGGTGAGGCTGGGAATGGAGACCGCGACCCGCTATGAAATCCTCTCCGGGTTAAAGGAAGGAGACAAGGTGGTCATCGGCAGCCGAAGCGAGTTCCATGCCGGCGAGAAAGTGGAACCGAAACCCGTGGAAGAGCTCTCGCTGACCAAGTCATGAAGCAAGAGAAAAAGCGACCCAAAGCGGTTGCAGAAAGTCCGGCCGGCTAATCCGCCATGTCTCGCTTTGCCATCAAGTATCCGTATTTCATCATTGTGGTCTGCCTGATCACTTGCGTGGTGGGCGTCACCAGCCTGCTGCGGATGCCGGTGGACCTGTTCCCGTCCATCAACATTCCCGTCGTGGTCGTCGCCACGTTTTATGCGGGCATGCCGCCCGAGCAAATCGAAAACGACATCACCGGCCAATTTGAGCGCATGTTCACATTGGCCTCCGGCATTGATCACATGGAGTCGCGTTCGCTCACCGGCATCAGTCTGATCAAGGTCTATTTCCAGCCCGGCTCCAATCCCGATTCGGATGTGACCAGCGTGGCCAATCTGGCGATGGCCGGCTTGCGCTATTTGCCGCAAGGCACACTGCCGCCCATAGTCATGTCCTTTGACGCTTCCAGCCTGCCGGTCTGCCTGGTGACATTGAAAGGGGAAGGATTGACGGAAGCGCAACTGCGGGACTTGGGACAATTCACCATTCGCAATCAAATGGCGGGGGTGCCGGGCGCCTCGGTGCCGCCGGCTTTCGGCGGCCGTTACCGGCAGATCATGGTGTATGTGGATCCGCTCAAGCTGGAAGCCAATGGATTGAGCGTGATGGACGTGGTGCGAACAGTCAACGACGCCAATCTCATTTTGCCGGCGGGCGACGTGAAAATCGGGCCTTATGATTACAACGTCTATGCCAACAGCCAGATCAACGCCATGCGGGACATTGATTTGGTGCCGCTCAAAACAGTGGGGTCGAAGTCCGTGCTCGTGGCGGACGTGGGGCACGCGCAGGACGCCTCCCAAATCCAGTACTGCAAAGTGCGCGTCAACAGCCAGCCCTCGGTTTATTTGCCGGTCATGAAGCAGGGCGGCGACGCCAACACGATCGCGGTGGTCAACGGGGTCAAACGAGTCGTCTCCAAACTGCTGGATGTGCCCAAGGAATTGGTCCCGGAGGTCGTTTTTGACCAATCGGTTTTTGTGCGCGGCGCCATTGAGAACCTGATTCACGAGGGGGCCATCGGGCTGGTCCTGACCGGCGTGATGATCCTGGTCTTTCTGGGCAGCGTGCGGGCCACCGCCGCAGTGTTCCTCTCCATCCCGCTCTCGGCGCTGGCCGCGTTCATTGCCCTTGCTGTCAGCGGCAATACTGTCAACACGATGATTCTGGGCGGCCTGGCCCTGGCCTTTTCCCGGCTGATTGACAACTCGGTGGTGGTCCTGGAAAACATCTTCCGCCACCTGGAAATGGGCGAACCGCCGGAGGTCGCGGCCGAACGGGGCGGCCAGGAGGTGTCGTTGCCCGTGTTGGCCGCGACGCTGACCACGGCCATTGTCTTTTTCCCCGTGACCTTTCTTTACGGCGTGAGCCGGTATCTGTTTTCCGCCCTGGCGCTCTCGGTCGTGTTGTCCTTGTTCGCCTCCTACCTTGTGGCGATGACGGTGGTGCCGCTCTTTTGCGCGAACCTGGTCAAAAAGGCGGGCGCGGATCACGAACTGGGGCAAAACCATGCGACGCCGCTGAGGGCCGAAAAATGGGACGCGCGTTTCAATCTCTGGTTCAGTCACAAGTTTCAGAACATGCTGGGCCGTTACGACGGGCTGCTGAGAATCACTCTGCTGCGGCCGCTGATGACGGTCCTGGGCATCACGGGCATTTTTTTGCTCAGCACGGCGCTCTATCCCTGGGTGGGCAAGTCCTACTTTCCGCGGACCGACCCCAGCCAGTTTGTCATCAATCTCAAGGCGCCCTCCGGCACGCGGATCGAGTTGACGGAGCAATTGATCGCCCGCGTGGAGGACATCGTGCGCCAGGTGGTTCCGAAACGGGACCTCAAGATCATTGTGGCCAATATCGGGATCACGCCGGGTTTTTCGTCCATTTTGTCGCCCAATTCCGGTCCCAGCACGGCCTTTGTCCAGGTCGGTCTGGAAGACGGCCATTCGTTAAGCAGCTTCGCCTGCATGGACCTGGTGCGCTCGCGGATGGAGAAGGAGTTGCCGCAGGTCAGCGCCTATTTCCAAACAGGCGGCTTGGTGGATGCCGTTCTCAACCTCGGTATGCCCGCCCCGCTGGACATCCAGGTCAGCGGCATGGACATGAAGGGCGCCTCCGCGCTGGCCAATCAAATCGCCCAACAGGTTCGCGCCTTGCCCGGCATCAGTGACGTGCTGATCCCGCAGGACGTGGATTATCCGGCGTTGGAAATCAATATTGACCGCGAGCGGGCCAGCGAGCTGGGCCTGACGGCCAAGGAAATTGTGGACAGCCTGATTACCGCTCTGACTTCCGACGGCATGATAGCGCCCAGCTATTGGATTGATCCCGAGACGGGAAATAACTATCTGCTGACCGTGCAATACCCGGAAAACCGTGTCCGGAATCTGGCCGACCTCGGTTCGATGCCGCTGCGCTCGCCCCACCTCAAAGAGGCGACACGGCTGGACTCGGTCGTTCGCATTTCCCATGTGGCCGCCCCGACGGAAGTGGACCATTATCAGATTCGCCGGACGATTGACGTGTATGTGGCGCCCAAGAGCGAGGACCTGAGCCGGCTTTATGCGAGCGTGCAGAAGATCATCGGGAAAACGGTCCTGCCGCCGAACATGACGGTGACGGTGCGGGGATCGGTGCAGGCGATGCGCGAGTCCTTCAAGAGCTTTGCCATCGGGCTGATCCTCTCGGTCATCCTGGTCTATCTGATCCTGGTCGCGCAGTTCCGGTCCTTCGTGGACCCGTTTCTGATTTTGTTGGCGGTGCCGACGGGATTGACGGGTGTGTTGTTGATACTTTGGGCGACCGGAACGACCCTCAACGTCATGTCGCTCATGGGGCTGATCATGATGGCGGGCATTGTTGTTTCCAACAGCATTTTGATCGTCGAATTCACCAACCGCCAGCGCGAGCAAGGCAAGCCGCTGCGGGAGGCGGTCGCCCTGGCGTGCAAGGTCCGGTTGCGTCCGGTTCTGATGACATCGCTGGCCACGCTGATCGGCTTGATTCCGTTGGCGCTGAAGTTGGGCACGGGCGGGGAATCTTACGCGCCGCTGGCCCAGGCGATCATCGGCGGCCTGACGGTTTCGGTTGTGTTGACAATCTTTATCGTGCCGGCGGCTTACCTGTTGATCCACGGAAAGCATAAGAAATCATGAATGCTGTGCCGGTCATCCTGGCCATGATGGTCGCGCAAGCGGCACGCGCCGCCGATGCGCCGCCCCGCCCGATGACCTTGAGCGAGGCGCGGGAGATTGCGCTCAAACAACATCCCCGGATTTCCGTGGCCAATTTGACGGCGCTGGCGGCCCGCCAGGCCACCAAGGAAGTCCAGTCGTCGTTGCTGCCGGGCATTTTCGCTAACGCGACCGCCGTCGGCAACGCGGACCCCAACAACACGCGCATCGCCGCCGGGGGATTGAACAACCCGCTCATCTACGCGCGCGAGGCCCAAGGCGTGACCATCAGCCAGCTTATCACCGATTTTGGACGCTCGTGGGATTTGACCAAGAGCGCCCGGCTGCGCGAGCGCTCCGAGCAGATGAACGCCGAGGCCGCGCGCGCCCAAATCCTGCTGGAAGTGGACAACGCCTTTTTCTCGACCCTGGAGTCGCAGTCGGTGCTGGAAGTGGCGCAGGAAACCGTGCGCGCGCGGCAGTTGGTGTTGGAACAGACCAAGGCGCTGGCGACCAACAAGATGCGCTCCGAACTGGATGTCAGTTTCGCCAGCGTGGATTACGACCGGGCCAAAATCCTCCTGGCCAAGGCGCAAAACGATCTGCAAGCCGGCTTTGCGGTGTTTTCGACCGTGCTGGGAGAACCCCGCGCGAAACCCTACCGCCTCTCCGACGAACCGGTGGCTGCTTATGTCACCAATAATTCTTCCGCCCTCATCCTGGAAGCGCTGGGGCAGCGGCCCGATTTGGCGCAACTGCGCTATCAGCGCGACGCGGCCCGGGAATTCGCGCGGGCGCAGGGCAAGCTGAATTATCCGACGCTCAACGCGGTGGGCACGGCAGGGGAGATCCCCACCGGCAATTCCCATCTTGGCCCCGATTACGCGGCGGCGGGCGTCAATCTGACGCTGCCGCTCTACGAGGGCGGACTCAACGCCGCGCTCCGGCGGGAAGCCCAGTTGCGCGCCAAAGCGGCCGACGAGGCGGTGCGCGACCAGGAAGACAACGTCGCGCGCGACGTGGAGGTCACGAGCCTTAATCTTGATTATACCTGGCAACGCCTGGCATTAACCGAGGAACTGCTGACCAACGCCACCCAGGCGTTGGAACTCTCCCAGGCGCGCTTCAAGATCGGGTCCGCCTCCATCATCGAACTGAGCCAGGCGGAATTGAACCAGACCTCGGCGCAAATCGCCGCCGCCGCCGCCCGCTACCAGTACCAGATTGAACACTCGGCCTTGGACTTCCAACTCGGGCGGCTGCGCTAGCAAGGCAGATGATTGTAATATGCCTTGCCCTGGTCCTTCGTTTGAAAAACCCGGACGATTAAAGCCCGTCCGGCAAATGGATTGAGCGGCTTCATGGCCGGTCGGATGAATTGAAATCCGGCCCGGGATTGTCAGAAATCGTGGGCCAGGATCGCTTCGAGTCTCCGGCAGATTTCCCGGCCGTAATCGGTCCAGATCCCGGAGCCCCAATAGCGGTAACAACTGGTCTGCGAGCAAAGCAGGTGAAAGAGGGCGTTGCGGTAGCGGCCTTCGTGGGTCGGAATGCCCGGTTGGATCACCTTCTCATAGAAATGCGAACTGGCCTTCTCCATCGGGCCAAGCAACTGATCATACCCACGCACCCAGGAGATGTTGTTGGTCCAACTGCCCCCTTCCATGTGGAAGCGGTGGTCTTCCTTTTTTAACTGCTCGATGACGCCGGCCAGTTTAGCCGGTCCATCACCGGGCCGGAAACGGTCCCAAATCCGTTTCTGGAACAGCGGCTGAAGCGGGGGAAAGTCCTTCTCCCGGACGCCGGCGCCGGCCAGATGCTCCAGGTATTCGGTGACATTCATGATCGGCGTGTCCGAACCGGAACATTCGCGCATCACGTCAAAATACTTCGAGGGAAATTCGTTCATCATCACGCCGCCGTTCTCGCCGTCGGCGACTTGCGAGACGAGCGGGGGAACGAACGTGCCGGCCAGCTCCCAGCGCGAAAGACTTCTGGCTTCGTAGCAGGGCTGCATCTGGGCGACGAGTTTGGTGTCGCTGCCCTGCGTTTTGACGATGGCGATGATGCTGGTCTCTTCGCCGCGCGAGTTCCGGCACACCAGCCGGTGGGGGATATGTTTGCGTTCCGGCCCGTGGCCGTTGTCCGGGCGTTCGACGGAGTGTTCCTGAACGAACACCCAATTGAATCCGCAATCCTTGAGGGTCTTGACGAATTCATAGGCGGTGTCCGGGTGATTGGGCAGCGCCATTTCCGAGGGGGAAAAGCCGCGGACGCGTTGCAGCGCCTCCCAGCCGAAGATGGCGGCGAAGTGATGTTGCCAGGCTTTGACGTGCAGACGGAAGTCCTGTGCCGGCGTGGAAGGGGCGACGGCGTGACCCCAAGGACAGGCCAGCCACTCGACGGCGTGCCAATAGCGCCCATCGCAGGTGATCCGTTTCAAATTGTCGAAGACATCGTGCAGCCCCATCTGACGGAGGCCATGAAGCAGCGTGCCGGAGTATTCGAGCATCACGCGCGGCTCTTTGCCTTCTTCGACCAATTGCGGGATGAACTCGCCCATGCGCTTGTAGCACCAATGGAACACCGAAGCGTTGTGGTTGTCGCCGATGCCCGGATTGTCCATCATGTGTTTGAGGTTGCTGATGATTTGAGCGGTGGCCAGATCGCCGCCACCGGCGGGGATCAGGGGTTGGTGCATGTGCAAGGCAATGGCGAAGGCGCTGCGAATTCTTCCGAAATCAATCCGACTTTCGGGCAGGAAAACGGGACTTCCGCGATTGGACTGAAGAAGGGAGTCGAGTTGTTGCTCCGAACCGCAAAGGTTCGGCAGACCATCCATGTATTCAGGCAGTTCGTTCATAATTGGTAATTCCGGCCTTGCAGGAAGGCATTCACGTCGCTTTCCTCCAGCCACGGCTGGCTGGGTGCGGGCTGGCGCCGGAGGCTCTCCGTGCCGGTGTGCCGGGACACGGGTTCCGGCAACAAGGGCACAGTTGGGAAAGTGAGCAGATTCACGACTGGTAGCACTGCTCGGTTTTCTGGGCAATCGCATCCCAAGTGAAAGCCGTTTCGGCCGCGCGGCGGCCGTTGCCGCCCATCCATCTGGCCCACTCGAAATTCGTAAACAAGGTTCCCAGCCCCCAGCCGACGGACTCGGGCGTGGCGTACACCTTGAGGCCGGTGACATTGTGCCAGATGAATTCCCTCGGTCCCCCATTTTGCGAGGCGACCACGGGTTTGCCGGCCGCCCAACCTTCCAGAGCGCTGATGCCGAAGGGTTCGTTGCGGCTGGGCAGGCAGACGGCGTCACACGCTTTGTAGAGGTTAATCAGGTCCCAGCCGTTTTGGTAGCCGATGAAACGCGTGGCGTGGGCGACTCCAAGTTGATGGGCGCGCCGTTCGAGGTTGCCGCGCAAGTGGCCGTCGCCGGCAAAGACGAACTTGGCGTTGGGGTAATGGCGCAGCAATCCCGGCACGGCTTCCAGCAGCAGGTCCGGCCCCTTTTGCACAGCCAACCGGCCGCTGAACAGCACCATCGGGTCCACCGGCCCGATGCCGTAGCGGCGTTTGACCACTGCGGGATCAATGAACCCGTTGAACTTGTCGACCGGCACGCCGTTGTGAATCGCCCAGCACTTCCAGTCGGGCAGATTATACATCCACTTCAACTCTTCTTTGAGCACTCCGCTGACGGCGATCACGCGGTCGGCGCAATAAGTGCCGTGCCGTTCGTGGTCGCGAATTCGTGCGGAGACGCCGCTCCAGAAATGGTTCCCGCTGCGGCCGTACTCGGTGGAGTGCATCGTGAGCACCGCGCGATGGTACGGGCGGCTCTGCTTGATCCACACCATGGCGTTGGAGGCCAGCCAGTCGTGCGCGTGAACCACGTCGAAATGGCCGATATAATCCTCGGTCTGGAAAAAGTGCCAGACGAACGAACGGCACATCTCCTGGATTTCGTCCACGAAGCTGCGGCTCAGGTTATGTGGACAATAGTGATACCACACGCCGTCAATCCGGCTGACGCCCCCGCCCCCATAACCCGGCCGGGTGAAGACATGCACTTCATGGCCCCGGCGGTCGAGCGCCGCCGCCAGCTCCGTGACGTGCGCCGCAATGCCTCCCACCGCGTGGGAGTGAAGCGTTTCCCAGGAAAACATCGCAATCTTCATCACGAATGCGTGTCCCGAGGCATGTCGCCCACGGGGCTGATGCCCGTTTTCCGTGACTGATTTGTGTTGATGTCTGTCTTCATCGCTATGACCACAGAGCCAATTTTGTAAATGGAATTCCAAGGAAGTCAAGCCCAATCCTTCACCGGAATCTGAGGCTGCTCGGCCAGGATGTGTGGCGGCTCGGAATTCAGTCAAACCAATCCATTTCCACGGCTGTGCGCCGGAGGCAAAATCGAGCAATTTCGAGTGATTTCAAGGTTTGTCAGACGTGCTGTGTTCAACTTGCCCCTCGTTGGCGAGTTTGACCTGAAGAAATCCGCCGCGCAGATTGGCCACATCCTCATACCCGCGTCCAGTCAGAGCGCAGGCGGCCAGATAACCGCGCTGCCCCTTCTGGCAATACGTCACAATGCGGCGGTCATGCGGCAATTCCGCCAGACGGTCGCGCAATTGCGCCAGAGGAATGTTCACCGAGTTCTTGAGTTGGCCCGATTCCTCCCGTTCATCCGGGTCGCGCACGTCCAGCAGGTAATCATCCGCCGGTTCCCAGGATTCCGGCGCGACGGTGGCAAGGTCGCCCCGCGCAATGTGGCTGGCGACAAATCCCGCCGTGTTCACAGGATCATTCGCGGAACCGAAAGGAGGAGAATAGGCCAGGTCGAGATTCTCCAGATCGAATACGCTCATTTTCCCGCTGATGGCTGTCGCCAAGACGTCCACGCGTTTGTCCACGCCGCGTTCACCCAGAACCTGCGCGCCCAGCAAGCGGCCCGTGCCTTCTTCGGCGACAATTTTGATCAGCACCGGTCTGGCGCCAGGATAATAATTGGCGTGACTGTAGTCGCGCGTGAGGCTGGTAAAAAAGGTGAAGCCAGCCTTCATCGCCTGCGCGCTGTTCAGGCCCGTAAACCCGGCGGTAAAGTTCAGAATCCGGACGATGGAGGTCCCCATCGCTCCGGGATAAATGAGGCGTGCGCCGGCCGCGTTGGCCCCGGCGATGCGACCCTGCCGGTTGGCCGGCCCGGCCAGGGCAATGCGCGCCCGCGCGCCCGTCAACGCGTGCATCGTCTCGGCCGCATCGCCCACAGCATAGATATTGGGGTCCGATGACTCCAATCGGCCGTTGGTCTTCACCCCGCCCGTGGCGCCAATCTCCAGGCCCGCTGCCCTGGCCAATTCCACTTCCGCTTTCACACCCACGCTCATCAAGATCAAATCCGCCGGCAACCGGCTGCCATCGGCCAACTCCACGCCCTCAAGGGTGAATTGGATCGCTTCGGTGTTGGTTTTGAAGCCGAAGTCCCCGCGCCGTATTTGATTCTGCAGATAAATGGCCATGTCGCGGTCCAACAAGGTCAAGGATGTGGGGGTTGCGCTCAACAACCGTGACGTGCAGGCCGCGATGGTGAAAGGCCTCCGCCATTTCCAGCCCGATAAATCCGCCTCCGATAACGACAGCGTGGCGCGGTTGCCGTTCGTGCAAAAAGGCCGCGATACGGTCCATATCCGGGATGTCGCGCAGTGTAAAAACATGAGGCAGGTTCGCGCCGGCAACGGGCGGCACAATGGGCTTGGCGCCCTGGCTCAGGACCAGTTTGTCGTACGGCACTTCGCGCTGCCGGCCGTCCGGCTGTTTGACGCTGATGCTTCTTGCGGCGCGATGGATTGCCAGAACTTCGTGGTTGACGTGCGCCCGAACACGCGAGCGTTCCCAGAGCTTTTCCGGTGTCATCACGATTAATTTGGCGCGGTCGTCAATTTCACCGGCGATGAAATAGGGGAGGCCGCAATTGGCGAAGGAAACGTAGGGGCCGCGCTCAAAGACCTGGATTTCGGCATTTTCGTCCACCCGGCGGGCCTTGGCCGCGGCCGAAGCGCCCCCGGCCACGCCACCGACGATTACAATGCGGCGAGGATTTTTCATAACTCAGACTCCGCCCTTTGTTTCACAGCAGGAACCGCAGCTTTGAGAGTGATTCCATGGCATTTTCGCCAGCAGCAGCGCCAGTCCGCACCTGCCTGTGATCCCGGCAAAGAGAAGACCGCAGCCGGTGACCAGCGGGATAATGGCAAAGAGCGGGTGGACGGCCAGGGCGAGAACGGCGCCCGCCGCTGAAATAAACCCGACGGTTATCTGCACCTGACGCATCAGGGGCAGAGTGCCGCTCCCGCCACGATTGACCGGCAACCCCGCGTCCATCCAGCCCTGCGTGCCGCCTTCCACCAGCACACAGCCGCGCACCCCGGCCCCTTCGAGCTTCTCAATGGCCTTGCGGGCGCGTCCGCCCGACTGGCAGAGCACATAAACGGGACTTTCCGCCGCCCCGCGCTCCCGCTGAATGGCCGCCGGGTCCAGATCGCCAAGCGGGATGAGCTTCGCGCCCGGCACGTGCGCGCCGGCGAACTCGGCGGGCGTGCGCACGTCGAGCAATTGGATGGGGCCGCCCTCCGCCAGCAGGCGGTGGAGATCGCGCGGCGCAATCGAAGTTTTGACTTGCAACGCATTCATATTCGTTATATAAACATATAACTATAAATGAATATGTCAACCGGAAAAACGGATTCTTTCTTGTCGGACATTCAGTTGGATCAGGTCGCCCTGCGCTTCCGGCTGCTGGGCGAGCCGATGCGCCTGCGAATCTTGCAGGCCGTGTGCCGCAAGCCGCGCACGGTCAATGAGATTGTAAAGGCGGTCGGCGCGACCCAGGCCAATGTTTCCAGGCACCTATCCCTGCTCGCTGGAGCAGGCATCCTTGCCCGCAAGAAGGAGGGCCAGCATGTTTATTACGGCTTGAGGGATGAGTTGGCCATGCAGTTGTGCGCCCTGGTCCACAAACATCTCCCGCGATGATCGCCGGCCTCTTCCGGTTCCGTTCGCCCTGAATTGAAGCCGCCCGCCCAATCCGGTCAGGCTTTTCCGCCAAAGCTGGTGTAGTCGTCCAGGTCCAGCAGGTCCACCCAGGTGCGGATGTCTTCGCGGGTCTTGGTGAGCTTGCCAACGGCTTCGACGAAGAAGCCCAGTGTTTCGGCGTCGCTGGTGGGGCCGCGCCTTTCGAAGAACGAGGACCATTGGTCAATTTCCCACTCGGTATGTTTGTTTTTTGCGTTGGCGTTGATCCATTGGAGGATTTCCCCATCGCCCTTGCCTGCGGCCAGTTGGGCTTTGAGAGCCTTGGCGCTAATGCCCAGGAAACTGAGGATACGCTGGTCCAGGGGGCAGTCGTAATGGTATTCGCCGTTCTTGCCGGCGATGGTGGCGCGTCCTTTGTCCAACATGCGCGGCAGGCCGGCGTAGCCGCCGAGGCGGCAGCGGGGGCTTCTCGGGGGGCGTTGGGTCAGATCGGGGGCGTTGATTTTAGATATGCTCATAACATTCAGATTTCATTGTTGATGTTTTCAAACGACAAAACGATTGTCTCGTCTCACGGGCAAGATAGCGGCGAATTGGTTTTTCGCAAGCCGCCCGCAAGGACGCCGGCGTCACCGGGTTCATTGGCAGCCGCGCAAAAACAATTTAACCCGGACTGGAAAAAGGCTTGCAAATCTGTGGAGAAGGAAGAAAATCCAAAAAAAGGCCCACGCCGGTCGTGGGCAAGAAATCATACGGGAAATATCAATTAAAAACCCGGGCTTGGGGGCCGGAACCTCCAGGCTGTTAGGTGCTTGAACGTGAATTGGGAAAGTCCATTTTACGCTGAACCAAGACTATGAGACTCTTCATCCCTGTTTGTCTGGGGGATCAAGACCGGCACCAGGCCCGTTTTGAATCCGCCATTGCCGGCGCAGGGGTCGGGTTCTTCTTCTATGAAAACAAGAATTGAGACGGTCCTGGCCATCCTCGGCCTTTGTTGGGCAACCCAGGCCTTGGCGCAGACTAACCTGGGAAACAACTTCACCCTTTTATACAGCTTTACAAAAATCTCTGGGGCCAACGGCACCAACGAGGATGGGGCCTACCCCTGCTCTGGAGTGATCACGGACCAGGAGGGGAATTTCTATGGGCTTACGGCCGCGGGTGGTGGGGATGGAACGGGAACCCTCTTTAAGTTCCAGCCGTACATAGGCAGCATCGAGACGTTGTGGGATTTCGACGAACCGACCAACGCGGAAGCGTATAACGGGGTTTATCCCAAGCTGGGCCTGATTTTTGATGAAAGCGATTCCAGTTCCAACTCCTTCTTTGGGACGATGTTCGGGGGTGATCTCAATGATCTCGGCTCTATTTTTCATTTCACCGACGCAACGCTTACTAGTGATTACTTTGACACCAACGAAGGCGTCAATCCGATGGGACATTTGACCAGCCAGGATGGCATCGTCTATGGGATCACTTCGGAGTTTGGGCAGAGCGACAATGGAGAGGACCTGGGCGAAGGCTCGATCTACGCCTACAACATCCAAACCGAGGAGTATAATATTTTGCATGTTTTCCAGCACAACGCTTATATCAATGAAGACGGGTACCTCGTGTATGATGCGGCAGACGGAGCGTTGCCGAAGGACGGCGTGCTGGTTTCCGATGGGGTAATTTACGGGACCACGAGCAGCGGCGGCGCGGAAACCAACGGTGCTGTTTATTCCATGAATATTGACGGTTCAGACTTCATCATCCTGCACAGCTTCCCGGCCGATACCAATGGTATTGCAGCAGAGGGCTGCGAGCCTTATGGCGGCCTGACCCTCTCCGCGGACGGGCAGACACTCTATGGGACGACAGCTTGGGGCGGCGGAACGCCATATAATCCGGGTTTAGGAACGGTTTTTAGCATCAAGAAAGATGGTTCGGACTTCAGGACGCTGCTCTCCATACCGCAGTATTCGAACCCCGATTGGCCGAACGGCCAAGTCGGGTCACCCCTGGTCTGCTCCCCTGCCGGCGGTGTTTTGTATGGAATGGCCACTTTCTTTTCATTTGGTTATGGTGTCGAATGGGGCGGCTTTGTGTTTGCGCTATCCACCAATGGCTCCTTCTACCAAGTGCTCCATCCGTTCGGAACAGTTTCCTACCGTTTTGATCACCTTGATGGAGATCTCCCCGTCGGCCAGCTTTTGCTGAACAACAATACACTCTATGGGGCCTGCGCGATTGGAGGCGCCCACAAATACGGCAACATCTATAGCATTGGCCTGGGGCTTAACGACAGCGTATTGGCCACAAACTCAGGCACAAACGCAGTATGCCGCTTGGGCGACCCGATTACGGTTGAGGTGACCGCGTTGAACACCAGTGAGGGCACCTTCACCGATGTGGCGCTGGATGACGAAATAGGCCTCAGCGAAAGCAATTCGGTCTCTTTGCCGGGAACGGCCGTTGGACCCACCAGTGTGCCTGAGCTGGCGGCCCTGGAGAAGGCGATCTTCACTTATCAATTCATTGCCACCAATTTTGGCACCGTAACCTTCAACGCGGCCGTTGGCGGCATTGATCCCCATGGCCTTTACGCCGCCAGCATGGTGAGCACCAGCGCTCCGGTCACCATCCTGCCCCGAGGAGACCTTCTGATAAAAGCCAGTTATGAGTCAAACTATGCCGGCGCGGGGATATATCAAACCGAGCCCGCGCCCCCGCAGATCGTGACCAATGAGGTCCAAACCAACCTGCCCGCGTCCTTCGACATCCAGATCGTCAATAACGAGAACCAGCCCCTGGATTTTACCCTCAGCGCCAGCGAATACACTTTTGGCACTAATTGGACCACGCATTACCTGCTTCAGGGCGAGGATGTCACCGAAGACATCACGAACATGTTGGCCCTGCCGACGCTGGAGCCGGGCGAGTCGTTGACCTTGGTCATCAACACCTCTTCCACCGAAATAGGCACCAACCACGTCATCCTTACATTGGGTTTCAGTGATATGCCTGACCACACCTTGGACACGGTGTACGCCATCGCCACGGCCACCGACCAGGCGCTGGCCGCCAGTCTCACCGCCACACCCTCCCAATGCCACGTGGGGGACCTCATTATGGTCGCTGTTACCGCCCGCAACATCGGTGACCAGACAATCAATAATGTGCAGATTGCCGATGAGATAACCGTCACCGCAACCAACGAAACCGGAGGGGTCACTTTGCCGGGGATGGCCCTTGGACCCACCACAGCGCCTGAACTGGCGCCCTTGGAATCGGCGAGCCTCTATGTGCGGTTCACGGCCACCAATTTTGGCACGGTGATCTTTAACGCCGCGGTTGAAGGCACCAATGCAGACGGGGATGAAATCACCAGCCAGCAAGGCAAGAGCGCCCCGGTCAACATCCTGCCCAGAGGAGACCTTCTGATAAAGGCCGGTTATGAGTCAAACTATGCCGGCGCGGGGATATATGAAACGAATCCCGCGCCCCCGCAGATCGTGACCAGTGAGGTCGAAACCAACATGCCCGCGTCCTTCGACATCCAGATTGTCAATAACGAGAACCAGCCCCTGGATTTTACCCTCAGCGCCAGCGAAACCGCCTTTGGCACTAATTGGGCCACCCAATACGTGCTTCAGGGCCAGGACGTCACCGAAGCCATCCAGACGATCATGAACCTGCCTACGCTGGGGCCGGGCCAGTCGTTGACCTTGGTCATCAACACCTCATCCACCGAAATAGGTACCAACAACATCACTCTTACATTGGGTTTCCAGGATATGTCTGGCCAGACCTTGGACACAGTGGAGGCCGTCGCCGAGGCCACTGCTCCAGGTTCAACTCTTCCCGGGATGTCAATCACTTTCAATCGCACGAACATCACGTTGTCCTGGCCGCTTTGGGCCGCCGGTTTTAAGGTGCAAAGCTGCACCAACCTCTCGGCCGGCAACTGGCAGTCGGTCAGCGCTTCTCCGACTACAAATGGCCAAACCCTGAGCCTGACCCTCCCGTTGACGCAAACCTGCGGCTTCTTCCGCCTCCATACGCAGTAACCGGACAGGATCCTCATTGTAAACAGGATCGAGGCGGCGCTCCGCCAGCGCCTTCTCGAAGGCGCAGGGAGTCTCAGGATTCGCGCAAAAACAAGTTCCGATAATCAGGCGCAATACCAACATAATCGGCGTGGCGCTCTGAAAGCGCATTCTTTGAAGACCATTGACAATTGGTCATTGAAAATCTGCAATTGGCAATTGAGCCGTTGGGGAGGTCATGCGTCACTGAAGGTTGGCAGGGTGCGCAGTCCGTGCGCGCTGCGGCGGGCAGCGGAGTGCCCGCCCCACCCTCCTTCCACGCCGTCACTGACATATTGCTTGGGGGGTGGAATTCAATGGCCAATGACCAATTCTCAATGATCAATCTCTCAGGTTCTGATGCGTTCCCAAACGGCCTGGTTCGAAAGGTCACTGGTAAAATCGGAAGTTATTTTTGCGCGGAGTCTTAGCGGAGTTGAGGGGGCGTGGGCATGTACATTTTCAGGGCGAAACCGTCGGGGGAAAAACTCCCGGCAAAGACCGAGTAGGAAAAGTATTTCGAGACGGCGTCAAAGGGCGGCAAGAGCGAGAAATCAACCCACTGATTAACGAATTCAAAGGGGCCGGCCGCGCCGGCGCCGGCGCCGGGTATGGGCGAGGCAAAGAGATCGGAGACGTTGACCGATTTTTTGCGCAGGAGATCGAAGACCGGGCGAACAGTTTGATATTCGTTTTCAAAACCAAAGAGGCCCGTGGCCATGCCGCCGGTTTTTTGCGCCACGTCGGCCAGGCCCGGGGTGTCCATCAAGGTCTTGGCCGTGCTGTCGCTGCTGCGCAGGTATTCCTCCAGCATGGCGGGGTCGCCGGAGAAGGCGAGGTAACCGCCGCTGGCGGAGAAGCTCACGCCCGAAGAGGGGGCGCCGGGAGCGGCTGGGGAGCCTGTCGTGTATATTTTTCGTCCGAGAAACTCGCGGTCTTTGATGGCGGCGCCCTGGTTGAAAACGCCCATGAGCACCTTGACCGCCGCGGCCAGCTTGTCCGGATGGGGAGTGCCCAGAAGGTAAAGAGTCGGGGGCGAGCGCAAATCGGCCAGCGTGGCGGCCTTGGGCGCTTTCTGGTAGCTGATGATGTCGTCGCCCAGGTTATCGAGCAGTTCGGCTTTCAAGTCGTAGTGTTCGTCTTTGTCTTTGCCGGCCGTTTGGAACAAGGCGTTGAATTGGGCCATGATTTGCTGGGGGAACATTTCGTTGAGCATCGCTTCCAGCGCCCTCCAACTGCGGGCGACGTTCAGGCGCCAGCGGGAGAACTTGACGGCGTCGGCCGGCACAAAGGCGGGCGGAGCGGAATCCTTGGGCTCGGCGGCGAAGATTTTCAACAGAGCGGGGCGTTTGTCCTCCGGCACTGCGATGAAGAATTGCGCGCCGGTTCCGTCGGGCCATTTCTGATAGGAAAAGCAAGCGGAGGTCAGGTTGGCCACGCCGGTGGCCTTGAGCACCGCGTCCAGGCGGAAGGGGTTGGCTGCGGCCTCATCGGTTGCTCCGGCGGGCGGTTTGGTCAAAATGCCAATCAAGTCCTTGATGTTCAGCCAGACGTATGCCGGGGCCTCGCGCAGGCGCGCGCCATAGTCGGCTTGGAAGGCCGGCGAGTCCTCCAATGGCGGCGCCAACCCACCGGCTTGGAGACTGAGGACTTTGTCAATCGCCTCCGGGGAATCGGAGACCAGCAAAAGCGAACCCGATTGGCCCACGGTGAGTTGGAAGGTCTTGGGCTGCGGCTTGGCGGCGGTGTCGTCGGGTGGCTGCGGATTGGGGATGGGAAAGATTTTGCTCAAGGAAAGGTCGTCGGAGGAGATGATGAGGGTGGTAAAATCCAGCTCGCGAATTTTCTGGGTTTTGGCCGGTTTGCCGGCGTCGGCCCATTTTTTGGAGATTTGGGCCAGGTTGGTCTTCAATTGGTCGGCATGGTCCTTGGCATCCACCAGCAACAGGAGGGCAAAATGGCTGTCGGTATTGTTCTTTGGCGTGACGGGCAGCAGGGCGCAAGTGAACTGGCCCTGGAACAAGCCTTGGTAGTCGGAGAACTTGATGCCCAGATTTTGCTCGGTCGGCTGGATGACGGCGGTGGTGAATTTGTCAATGAACTTGTCCGCAAAGGGCTTCATGGCCGGGTCGCGCCACAAACGGCTGTAAGGGGCGTTGGTCCAGAAGGCCCAGGCCTTGGGCCCGTCGGGCGCGGTCACGACCAGCAGGGCGTCCTTGGGGAGGAGCTTTTGGGGCGGCGGCACGGCGGCATCAGCCCGCAAAGACAAGCCAGCCAGGGCCAGCAACAGTAGGAAACGATGGGATATAGACATAAGTTTTGGGAACCCGCGCCGTTCTCTCACTCCGACGCCGGCTTGTTGGTCCGGCTGGGCGGTTGGAGATAGCGGTAGGGGTTGGTGGGGTTGTCGTTGTCGTACGCGAAGGCGTCACGATGGTTCAGGAAGTATTTGACAGATTCGACGGGGATGGCGAAGCCCAGGCCCTCGCCGAAAGTGATTTTCATATTGGTGACGCCGATGACTTCGCCGCGCAAATTGAACAGAGGGCCGCCGCTGTTGCCGGGGTTGATCTGGGCGGAGGTTTGGAGGTAAAGCACCCCCTCGATCTGCCGTGTCTTGGTGCTCAGGATGCCCTGTGTCACCGTCCGCTCCAGGCCCAGCGGGCTGCCGATGGCAAAAACCGAATCGCCCACCGAGAGCTTGTCCGAGTCGCCCAGCGTGACGCTGGCGAATTTGGGGGCGTCGTTGTCCTCGATATGCAGGAGGGCGAGGTCGCCGAATTTATTGAGGGCGATGATGCGGACTTTTTTGTAGGTCTTGCGCTCCAACTGGCCGTCTTTCTGATAAAAGACTTCGACCGAGATTTGAGTTTCGCCCTCGACGACGTGGAAATTGGTGATGAGGAAGCCGTCCCGATTGATGAAAAAGCCCGAACCCAATCCCTCGGGCGTTCGGACTTGGACGACGGCCGAGCCGAGCGTTTTGACCAGTTCCCGCACGCTTTGGTCGGGCATCGAGGCGCCCTCCGTTCTGTAAAAGCCCTGGCTGGCGGATGCATCGGGGGTTGTCTGTGCTTGCGAGCTGGGCGCGGACGCGGTCACTGGCGCGGGGGCGGTAATCGCCTTCGCAGCCGCCTCGTTGTCGCGCAGAAGTTTCAAGACCTGGTCGCGCGGGATGACCAGGATGGTGTACCCGACGTCAATGACGATCTGGTCGTGTCTTTCCGCCAGGATCGTGCCGGTGACCGAAGCGTCGCCCTTGAGTTCGACGGTCGCGGCGGGCGCGCCGGCGCAGCCGAGGAGCAGGAACAGGCAAACACACTGTTTGAACATGGGAGAACATTAGCCGCTTTCACGGGAATGACAAGAGCGGGCACCACATTTTCTGTCCGGGCCTCAGCCCGCCAGTTTTTCCACCACCGCTTTCGCATCCGCCAAGGAAACGCCGTGCATCTGGCGATAGAGCTTGATGGCCAGAATCTCTTCTCCCGCCTGGGCCAGGAGTTTGACATGTTCGTGGGTTGGAAATTCGCCCAACTGCGGCCACAGACCTCTTTCCCGCGCTAGTTGAATTTGCCGACGCGACTGGAGTTGCCGGACGACGATGATGAGAATGCCCAAGCTGAGCAAAATCACGAACATCGCTTCGCTTTCACCGTGGAACGCGGCCTCGACTGCAAGAGCAATGGGTATGAGGCTAGTTGCCAGCAAGACTTTGATGGCGGCGGGAAACCGTTTCGGGGCAAGCGTTGGCGGCGTCCAGCGGCCGGCTTCGATTTCGGCGCGCGCTTCGGCAAAGGTGCGCTTGAACGTGGGTAAGGCCAGCAAATAAAAAATACACAGGCAGACCCCCGGAATGCCGATAAGTGCGAAACCGAGCGCCCCGAAGGCGCCGTATTCGGCCAAGGGAGCAGTCAAGCCGCCAAAGTCGAAATTGGGCAGGCCTGCCACCGCTTTGGTGTGCAATTGCTGCCAAGCCGGAGGCGCTGCGTCGTAGTATGGCTCGAACAGTTTCATCAGTTGCCGTGCTTCCGCCTGCGCTTGGGGCTGGGAGACGTCCAATCGAGCGCTGTCATGGAGCCAGTTGGTCAGCACATCAAGAGTCAGCACGCTGGAGGGCTGGCCGGGGTCGCGAGAATCATTCTCGACGCGCAAGCCGGGCAAGGTGAAGGTCAGCATCGCCGGGGCGGAGTCCTTTCGGTAGATTTTTATGGCCATCGTCCCGGGCGCTGCCACGGAGTTTGTGTTCCAGGCCGGTACTTGGTAGCTGGAGATATTTCCAGCCAAGCCGATTTTTTCGTAAGAGTGGGATTTCGGGTAAAACCACTCTTCGCGCCACTCGACCGAATGCGAGGGAAAAAACACCGCCCCGGCTATCAAGGAAGCGACGCCACCAACGGCTGCCGCAGCCAGACGCCAGTTGCCGCGACGGCGCAACGCAGGCGGGAGTTGCCGCCATCGAAGCCCCTGGCTCGCCACCTTGCAGCGCCATTCAAAAAACGAAGCCGGAATGCCGGCGATGAGCAGAATCAGACCAATGATGTAAGACCAATTCCGTGCGAAAAACCACAATGCCAACCACAGGACAACAAGGCCAATCATTGGTTTGATGACCAAATTGGCCAATGTCGGTCGCGTGATCGCGGGCGCGGGCGCGTTGGGTGGAGGCGCCGGGACCGCCGGCGTCGCCGCGGTGATGGTCTCCACGTTGCTCTTGACCTCGCTGACCTGCTGGTAACGCCGAGCCGGTTCTCGTTCCAAGGCCCGCAAGACCACTTCATCCAGCCGCACATCGACCTGCACTCTTTTTGACGGCGGATCGAATCGGCCCATCGGCACTTCGCCAGTGAGCATCTCGTAGAAGACCACCCCCAGGGAATAAATGTCGGCCCGGTGGTCTACGCCTTGGGCGTTCTCACGCTGTTCGGGCGCCATGTAGTTCAACGTGCCCATGGCGGCTTGGGACATGGTCAAGGCGGTGTCCGGCGCGGCGCCCAGCAATTTGGCCAGGCCGAAGTCGGCGATCTTCACCTGCCCCTTCTTGTTGAGGAGGATGTTCTCCGGCTTGATGTCGCGATGGACCACGCCTTCGTCGTGCGCGTACTGGAGGGCGGTGCAAATTTGAACGACTAATTCCAGGGCCTGACGCGGCGTTACTTTTTCGTCGTTGAGCAACTGGCGCAAGTTCATCCCGTCCACATATTCCATGACGAAGTAGTAATACTGGCCGGTCTGGCCGAAGTCATAAATGTTCACGATGCCCGGATGATTGAGTTTGGCCAAAGCCCTGGCTTCGCGGTTGAATCGCTCGGCAAAGGAGGGATGCTGTTGGGACTCCACCGGCAGGATTTTCAAGGCCACGAATCGGTCCAGGCGCGGCTGGCGGGCCTTATAGACCATGCCCATGCCGCCCATGCCCAGCAGTTTGAGGATTTCCAATTGCGGAAAAAGAGGGGCCAATTGGGCAATGTCCGGCGCGGTCCGCATTCCGACCGCTGCCGGTTCGCTGCCCAAGGCGACTTTGGCCAGGCAAGCGGGGCAAAGGCCTTCCGGTGCGTTCTCCGGCAGCGGCTGCCGGCATTGTTTGCAGATTCGCAGGGTGTTCATATTTCAGCCTTTCATCTGTCTCCACGTTCGATATCCATCGCGAATGCCCAGCAGAACCAGTCCCAAACCGCACAACACCGGCCACAGTGGGCCGCTGCCGGCATTCTGGTAAAGACCCACAACGCCACCACCCTGCGCCAGCCTCTGCGCCTGGGGTTTTCTTGCCTCGGTGAGGAAGGGCATCCCTAAGGCGATTGTGGTCGTCGTCGTTTTTCCATCGGCGCTTTTGGTGACGTTTGTTTTCGGGAGTTCGCCAGGGGCGGGAACGGCGAGCTTCGCGGCCAGGGCTTGGACGTTTCTCCTCAATTCCTCGAGTTGCCGGACGTAGCCCGGGTGTTCGGCCAGAAACCGGCGAGTTTCGGCCGACCCGGCTGCCTCCGCGCCATGTTGCGCCACGGCCTGAAAGTCGTCCCATGAAATCTTCGTATTATCCTGAACCGATCCTTTGATAAAATGAATCGCGCACGCGACGGAAACCAATCCAGCCAGACCTAGCGTGGCCGCGCGCAGTCCACGCCTGCACCCCAGCCGGGCCGTGGCAATGACCACCAGAATGGCCGTGACACAGACTACGGCGATCATCAGACCCTGCCAGAAGTCCACCCCGGCCAAAGACAGGCGGCTCGGCTTCACCCAGTCCCCCATCCAACCTTTCCCGTCGAAGAGTGGGATCCAAGCCACGTTCTCCATCCAGTTTAAAAAATGGAATACTGGCAGCACCGAGAGCAGGCACGGCGCTAGCAAAAGCAAACTGCTCCACATTTCCACCGCACGATGCCAGCCAGCGAATTTTGCCAATGCGGATTTGGTCGCCTGCCGGAACATCAACACGCCAAGCAACGCCAGCGCCAGCGCCCCATAAAAACACACCGCGAAGCCGTAGGCGGTTTTGTATTCAACGTAAGCGCCGCCATAGGAAGACCCCGGCTTCTCGAGCGTTTCCGTCGGCATGTTTTTTTCTAAGGCTTCGGTCGCCTTGTGCTTGCTGAAGTCCTCGAAGAATTGATGAAACATGGGGTCGATTTTCGCCATTTCATCCACCGCAGCCACGGCGAAGTTCCGCGGACGATTCAGTCCAAACTCCACTGCGAGAAACGCGATCGTCACGCCCGCAACCAGAAGCGTGATTGAGCGGGCGACATTCCATCCCGTTCTGCGCGGTGCCAGCACCAGCAACGCGCCGGCGAGGACGCTGACCAGAGCGATCACGCGGCCTTGCCAGAATTCAAAACCGTGCTTCACGAAAGTCTGGGAGAAGCCCGCCAGCTCGACGGTTGCGCCGGTGGCGTTGACAACCTTCGCTGGAAACACCTTCAATGTTTCGTGCAACCACTCGACATACGGGAACGGGCCGATGGCAAGGACGCACACGCCGAGCAACGCGACGATGATTCCCATCCATCCCTGCGTGAACGGCGCGCCGGGCGCTGGGCTGGCTTTCACAAGCCGCAATTCCAGCAGCTTGATTACCGAGAATCCACCGATGGCCAGCAGCACCAGCAGCAAGATCCAAGACAAGTCGTATTTCGGGCCATGACCTGCTATTTCCTCGCCGCGGTTCAATTCGGCGACTAGAAAAAACGGCAGCGAAACCAGAATCAGCAGCACCCACCAAACCCAGGCGGGCCACAGCTTGCCAGCCTCCGGCTGCGGCGATGCCCGCCGGGCAGTTTCTCCTCCAGCGGCTTCCAACGCGCCGGTCATGTTCCGGACATCCGTCCCGATCTCGCTCGCGTGCTGATAACGCCGCGCCGGTTCCCGTTCCAAAGCGTGCAAAACGACCTCATCCAGCCGCACGTCAACTTGTACTCTCTTTGAGGGCGGCTCAAACCGACCCATCGGGACTTCACCGGTGAGCATCTCGTAGAACACCACGCCCAGGGAATAAATGTCCGCCCGGTGGTCCACTCCTTGGGCGTTCTGGCGCTGTTCTGGCGCCATGTAGTTCATCGTGCCCATCGCGGCCTGCGACATGGTCAGCGCCGAGTCCGGCGTGTTGCCCAGCAATTTAGCCAGCCCGAAATCGGCGATCTTCACCTGCCCCTTTTTGTTGAGCAGAATGTTCTCCGGTTTGATGTCGCGATGGACGACTCCTTCGTCGTGCGCGTATTGGAGGGCGGTGCAAATCTGCATGACCAATTCCAGCGCCTGGCGCGGCTCGATGGTTTGGCTTTGGAGGAGTTGCCGCAAATTCATCCCGTCCACAAATTCCATGACGAAGTAGTAATACTGTCCCGTCCGGCCAAAATCATGAACGTTCACAATTCCCGGATGATTGAGTTTGGCCAGAGCCTTGGCTTCGCGGCTGAAACGCTCGGCAAAAGAAGGATGCGGCGCGGATTCGACCGGCAGGATTTTCAGGGCCACCGACCGGTCCAAATGCGGCTGGCGGGCTTTATAGACCATGCCCATGCCGCCCATTCCCAGCAGTTCAATGATTTCCAATTGTGGGAATTGCGCCGCCAGTTGGGCCACGTCCGGCGCAACGCGGGTGCCCGGCGCGGCCGGTTCGCTGCCCAAGGCGACTTTGGCCAGGCAAGCGGGGCAAAGGCCTTCCGGTGCGTTCTCCGGCAGCGGTTGTCGGCATTGTTGGCAAATTCGTATTGTGTCCATAAAAGTTCCTTTCGGCTAATACACTTTCCACTTCTTACAGAAGCTTTCCTTCGCAAAGGTAACAGGGCGTTCAATCCTCACCCGGCAAAGGCGCGCAGAACCTCGCGCAACTCGTCTTGGACCTGGGAGGGGTGGGCGACGGTGGCGGCGATTTCGGAGCGGATGGCCTCCCGATAGCGATGGCGCAGGCGATGCACCGCCATTTTGACCGCCGCTTCGCTCATGGCCAATCTTGCGGCCAAGGCGGCGTAGGCGATGGTTCCCCGCCCTTCGGTAAGCGTCGTTTTGAGTTGCTCGAACAAGGCCTCCTTGCCGGCGGCGGCATACTCGTTGCGCAACCGCGCCAAGGCCTGTTCCAGCAACGCGGATGCCCAACGCCTTTGGAAAATGACTTCCGGCGTGAGGTTTTGCGCCGGTTCGAAGCCGCAATGGGTTTCGGCGTTGTGAAAATCAATCGCTACAAAGGAACGGCCGCCACCGCGCTTCTGCGCCCGCTGTTTGTCGCGTTGGTTGGCCAGGAAGTGTTTGAGGGCGGCGAGCATGAATGATCGGAAACGGCCCTTGGATTGATTGACCGCCGCCAGATAATCCTTGTCGAGAAACCGGGCGAAAAACTCCTGGGTCAAATCCTGCGCGTCGTGCGGGCTTTCCCCCAGCCGCCGGACATAAGCGTAAAGGGGAGGCCAATAAACGCGACAGAGCCTTTCCAAAGCGTCGGCAGCTTCGACGGGGCGCTGCTTGTCCATGGCCGAGAGGATGACGCTCCAATGCGTTTCTCCAAAACGCGCCACCGTGGGAGAAGCGCCTTCAGGGAGAATCTCGGTGTTGGAAAGAGGCACAAGGAATAGTTAATCGAGGAAGGGGAAAAATCCAGAATTAAATAAGTTGACTATCCCTAGTAATATGCCAGGCACATTCTGGTTGTATGAGCCATTTAACTCGTGTCTATGAGGATGTTTTTGAGCTGCTGCCCGATGTGAAGAATTACGATGGGAGTTGGACCGAGTATGGCAACCTCATCGGCATGCTGATCGAAAACCCAACCGGCGGCAGCAGCGGAACCAAATAGCGGAGCCGTTTCGGCATCGGATGTTCAAGACCAAGTTTCGAGTATTCAAATCAGGATAAAAAAGCTTCCACAGAACCGCGTTTTGCCCGAAACTCACGACTATGAACTTTGTTCAATCCGTGTTGGCGAGCATGACTCTTTTGGTCCCGGCCCTTCCCAGCCCGGCAGGGACCGATAATGCCGCACAAAGGGGCGAAGCGGTCAAAGTGGCACACCCGACATTGTCCCTGGACGGCCCTTGGACGATTACAGCCATGCCGCTGGCGGCGGAGGGCGACACCGGCTATAAAATGTTCACCCAGACCAACGCCGAGCGTCTGCCGGCGCAGGTGCCGGGAGAGATTCATCTGGACCTGATGCGTTTGGGCCTCATGCCGGACCCGGATATCAGCGATAATGCCCGGGAGCGATGCCGCTGGCCGGAGGAACATTCCTGGTGGTATCGAACCGAGTTCACGCCGCCTCCCGGTTTTCTGCAGAATCTCCGACAACGCCTTATCTTAGAGGGGATTGACCTCTACGGGCAGATTTTTGTCAACGGCAAGCTGGCCGGAACCGCCCAGGATGCCTTTTCCACTATTGATCTCGACGTGAAGCGTCTGCTGCAGGAAGGAACGAACGAGCTGGTTGTGCGCGTGACAAGCGGCACGGAGCTGCTCCCGACTGAAGGGCGAGGTTCGGGCTTTGGGGATATTTATTCCGTCAGAAGTTTCGATCAGCGCCGTCTGCTGCGCAAGCCGGCCTTCTGTTATGGCTGGGACTGGTGTGATCCGTTGCCGAACATCGGCCTTTGGCGCGGCGTGCGTCTGGAAGGCCGCACCAAAGTCGTCATTGACCACCTGCGCCTGGATACGGTCATCCGCAGCAACGATGTTTTCTTGGAAGGAGAGGTGATTGTTGAGAACCTCCACCCTTGGAGTGAGTTTCCCTGTGCCCTTGAAGTGCAAATTGATCCTCCGCAGGGTCAGCCCTTCACCCAGCGCCTTGACATTGATGCAGTCGTGGGCCGGACGGCCATCCGGTGCCGCATCCTCATCCCCGATCCGCAACTTTGGTGGCCCAACGGCATGGGCGATCAGCCGATGTACCGTTTGACAGCCCGGATCTTGTGCGGCGGAGAGGAAACCGACCGGCAGACGCAGAACATCGGCCTGCGCACGATTGAGGTGGACCGTTCACGGTTGGCAGATGGCACGCGGTTCTGTTTCAAGGTGAACGGGAAGGACGTGTTCTGCAAGGGCGGCAACTGGGCGCCCGCCGACATGATTCCGGCCCGCATAGACGCGGCGCGCTACCAGAAATTGGTCGCCGAGGCCAGGAATGCGCATTTTACCATGTTCCGTGTCAACGGCGTCGGTCTGTATGAATCCGATGATTTTTATGATGCCTGTGACCGTGCCGGCATCCTGGTCTGGCAGGACTTCGCCTTTTCCTGCTTCCAATATCCCGACAACGATCCTGAATTCCTGGCGATGGTGCGGCACGAGGCGGAAAGCGTGGTCAGGCGTCTCCGACACCATCCCTCCCTGGCCCTGTGGAGCGGCAACAACGAGTGCCTGATGGGCATGTCCGACTGGTGGGGTTGCAATGCCGGCAAGCCGGAGGACATCGGCGGCGTTCGCATCTACAACGAGGTGCTACCCGACGTCTGCCGTTTTTATGATCCGGCGCGGCGTTACTGGCCCGGCAGCCCGTGCGGCGGCGCCAATCCCAACGCCGAAACCTCCGGTGATTGCCATTGGTGGTACACCTTCGGCAACAGCCCCGATGTCACGCGCCGCGTGAGGCCCGAAGTGGTGGACGAATGCCGGTCGCGTTTTGTCAGTGAATACGGGATCATCGGCCCGCCCAATATGGCCTCGGTCCGCCAGTTCTTGAAGCCCGACGAGATTTCCTTCGGCAGCCGGGCGTGGAAGATTCATCTCAATTCCATGGAGCGGGGCATCGTCGCTATCGGCATCAAATACCATTATGGCGATCCGAAAGGGCTTTCCATCCCGGATTTTCTTCTTTACGGCCAGATGGTCCAGGCGGTGGTGCAGGAAGGAGCGATGGAGGCGATGCGTTTCCGCAAAGACGATCCGAAGGCCGATTGCGAGGGGGCGCTCGTCTGGTCCTATAATGACTGCTGGGGGGAGACGGGCTGGTCCATCGTGGACCATTATGCGCGCCGCAAAGCCAGTTATTACTCCGTCCGGCGCGCCTGCGCCCCGGTGAAGGTGATCGTGCGCGCCCCGGACAGCCGCCTTGCCGTCCGCATTGTCAATGACACCCTCAAGTCTTATGAAGGGGTGGTCCGTTATGGATGGGTCCGCCTTGACGGGACGGCGCGCCAGTTGCAGGAGAAGAACGTCACAATTCCCGCGGACGGCATGGTTGAGATCACGAGCCTGCCACTTCCATCCAAAACCGAACGCGACCCGCGGGAATGGGTTTATGCGGCCCTGCTCAACGGAAAGGGCATCCCCGATGATCAGGCCATCTGGCTGCTGGCCCCTCAGCGTGAACTGGCGTTGGCGAGACCTTCCATCTCGGTCAAGAATAACAACGGCGTCTTGGAAGTGAGCAGCCCGGTTTATTGCCATGGCGTGCATATTGAAGATGGCGGACACGAGGTTCTGGCCGACAATTATTTTGATCTTCTGCCAGGTGTCCCGCGCCAGATAGCGGTCACCTCGCCCAATGCGTCGGGATCATACCCGCTGACCGCGGTCATGCCCATCGAGAAGAATACAAAGTGATTTGGCGATTGCCGGGGATGAATTTGCCTCCGGGGCGGTTTTCCGGTATGTTGGCGTGCCGTGTCGGAAGCCAATAAAACACGAGTGATTGTAGGCATGAGCGGCGGCGTGGATTCGTCCGCCGCCGCCGCGCTGCTCTTGGAGCAGGGCTACGAAGTAGTCGGCATCACCCTCAAGCTCTGGCCCCAGGACTGCCTCTCGCGGGCGGAGGACAAATGCTGCGGGCCGCAAGCGGTCATGGACGCGCGGGCCGTCTGCCACAAGCTGGGCATTCCCTACTACGTGATGGACGAGGCCGAGGCCTTTCAAAAGCAGGTCATCGCCTACTTCGCCGAGGAGTACAAAGCCGGGCGCACGCCCAATCCATGCGTGATCTGCAACGAGAAGTTGAAATTCGGCGTCCTGCTCGACCGCGCCCGCCAACTGGGGGCCGAGCGCGTCGCCACCGGCCACTTCGCCCGCGTGGAGAAAAGCGCGGACGGCCGGCGGACGCTGCTCAAGAAAGGCCGCGACCCGCGCAAGGACCAGAGCTATTTTCTTTTTTCCCTGCGCCAGCACCAACTGGAGCGCGCCCTTTTTCCACTGGGCGAAAAAACCAAACAGGACACGCGCGAGGCCGCGCGCCAGCGCCACTTGAAAACGGCGGACAAGGAGGAAAGCATGGAGATTTGCTTCGTGCCGGACAACGATTACGGCAAATTCCTCTCCGCCGCCAATCTCGTGCAACGGCATGGCGGCGAGGTTGTGGATTTGCGTGGCAACGTCCTCGGCCATCACAACGGCGTTGAATTCTTCACCATCGGCCAGCGCAAAGGGCTGGGACTCTCCTCGCCCAAACCGCTTTACGTCATCGAACTGGATGCGGCGCGCAACCGCGTCGTCGTCGGAGACGACTCGGCGTTGGAGCGCGACTCATTCAGCGTCGAGCGGTGCAACTGGATTCCGTTCGAGGAGCCGCCGGGGGAACTGCAAGTTTCGGCCAAAATTCGTTACAATCATCCCGGCACGCCCGCGACCGTCCGTCCGCTCTCCGGCGGCGGGGCGGCGGTCACGTTGCATCAAGCGCAACGGGCGATCACGCCGGGACAGGCCTGCGTTTTCTACGAGGGCGAACTGGTGGTGGGCGGGGGCTGGATCACGGCGCAAAAGTAACCGGCAGGATATTTGACACGGTCCATCGCGCTTTACGGGGAAACTTTCCCTTTCAACTTCGCGATCTCCGCCTTTATTTCCTGCAGATGCACGGCAGGGTCGGGCGAGTCGGTGATGTGCAGAATCCTGCCGTCCAGTCCGATGAGGAAGCTGACGCGGCGGTCCATTTTTTTGTTCTTGCTGATCCGGGCGCCGTAGGCGTCGGCAATGCTGCCGCCGGTATCGGACAGCAGGGGAAAGTTCAGGTTGTACTTGAAGACGAATTGGCGGTGGCTCCTTTTGGGATCGAAACTGACGCCGACGACCTCGACGCCGGCCTCTTTGAAATCCACCATGTTATCGCGCAGGTTGCAGGCCTCGGCCGTGCAACCGCGGGTGTCGTCCTTGGGATAGAAATAGAGCAGCACAACGCTCTTGCCGACATGGCCGGCCAGTTTCCAACTCTTGCCGTCCTGATCGTGGCCCGAAACCAGCGGCGCCAGATCGCCCACTCTGAGATGCGGGCCGGCCAACAGAGGCGGCGCCGCGGCAGCCAAGGCGATGAGGGAAACCCAGCAGAGTAAAGGTCGAAATATTTTCATAGATCATTATGACCATGCCTCTAATAAGCGTTCCCCGGCCCGTTGTCAAACCGGGAAGGATAAGCTCTCATTCTTAATCTTAATCCTAATCTTTTTTCGGATTAGGATTAAGATTAGGATTAGGAATAAGGGTCGGAAGCGGACAGCCACACCAGCGTGCCTTCGGGCAGCCTGTCATAAAGCGGCAGCAGGTCGTCGGCGGAGAGGTGGATGCAGCCGTGGGAATCGGGACGGCCCAGCGCGGTCTCGTCGCCGGTGCCGTGGATGTAGATGTAGCGCGAAAAGGAATCCACGCCGGTGCCGCGATTGAAACCCGGCTCCAAACCCTCCAGCCAGAGGATGCGGTTGGTAATCGGCGCCCCGGGCAGCCCGCGCCAGGTGTAGCCGATGACCCGCCGGCCCTTGAACACGACGCCAACGGGCCAGCCGCCGCCGAGCTTTTGCGCGACCCGATGCAGCCCGCGCGGAGTCATGTTCGATCCGGCGCTCTCGCCGATGCCGAATTTGGAGGTCGAGCAGCGAAAGCTTTTCACGGGCGCGTAGCCGCCGTCGCGCCGCCGGAACAGCGCGGCCCTTTGACGCGCGATGTTGACGGCCAGGAAGCAGGGCGTGGGTCTGACGCCGCGGCGGGCGCAGGCGCGGAGGGCGGCGGCGAGGGTTTTGGGAACGCGGCTCATTTGGGCGCGAGTTTCTTGACGAGGATTTTGGAGTTGCGGCCGCTCTGCTCGTATTTCTCGCGGCGGGCCGGCGGCAGGTCCTCCGGGGCGCCTTCGGAAAACCCGCCCTTGGACTGGAAATAGGTGAAGGCCTGGGTGGAGAGGGTGATCAATTCGGTCCATCCCAGTTCGCGGGCCTTGGATTCGACAAAGGCGATGAGCTTGCGGCCGATGCCCTGGTTTTCGTTGGAGGGGCTGACGTAAAGGCAGGCCAACTCGCCCTTGGTCTGGTCGAGTTGATGCAGGGCGACGCACGCCACGGGGTTCTTGTCGGTCTCGAAAATGTAGAAGTCGTTGATGGACTTTTCGATGCCGGCGCGGGTGCGCTTGACGAGTTCCTCGGTGGCGACGGAGTTTTTAGTCAACAACAAAATGGCGCGGATGTCCTTCTTCAACGCGCGCCGGATTTGCTGGTATTCGTTGGCATAGACCAGGGTGCCGATGCCTTCGTTGGAGAACACCTCCGCCAGGAGGGCCTCGTCCACACGGCCATTGATGATATGCACGCGGGGCACGCCCGCCTGGCAGGCGGCCGAGGCGTAGCGCGCCTTGGAACAGACCTCGGGGGCGAAACCGCTTTTGTTGTGCGCCAGCAGCGCGTCCAAGTCGGCCACCAGGACCTGCTGGATGAGCCGGCCCTGGTAAATCAGGCCGTCAATGATGGTAACGTAAATGAGCTTGGCGGCGTTGAGGGCCTTGGCCACCTCGACGGCCACGGAGTCGGAGTTGACCCGGTAGGTCTTGCCCTCGCCGTCGAATCCCAACGGGGGGACGACGGGCACGATGCCCTGGGCCAGCAGGCCCTGGAGCATTTCGACATCCACCCGCTCGACTTTGCCGGTGAACAGGTGGTCCTGGCCGTGAATGATGCCCAAGGGATGGGCGATGAGCGCGTTGCAAGTGGCGGCGCGAAGATCATTGGCGCTCAACCCCTCCAGGATTTCGTGTGTCAGCCGGTTGGCCGCCGTCAACGCCAGCTTCAGGGTCGCCGCGTCGGTGATGCCGCTGCCGTCCAGATCGGAGGGCTGGATGTTTTGTTCGCCGGCCAAAGCTTTGATTTGGGCGGCGGCGCCATGGACCAGGAGGACCTTGATGTTCAGGGAGCGCAGCAGCGCCACGTCCAGGAGAATATTGGCGAAATTCTCGCTGGTGACGATGGCGCCATCCACGCTGATGACAAAAATCTTCTCCCGAAACCGGGGGATGTACTCCAGAATGCCTCGCAAGTCGGTGAGTTTCACATTTGTTTCCTGTTGTTTGGAATAACTAATCTCTTTCCCGCGCGATTCAACTTTTATTTCGTCAATGTCAGCTCATCGTTCGCGGTGTTCTTTGCATTTCACATGTTTTTTTAGGCGGTATTGGGCGGTATCAAGCGACATTGGACGCAATGGTCCTCGGTGCGCCATCGGCTTTCAAACCTTGCGGCGGCAACCTGCAATTAGTTGCAACCGGCTGCAACCGCCCGGTTGAAAAGGCCTGGTTGAGGCGCGTTTGCGCGCCCGGTCCGCCCGCCTTCGCATTGGCGAAAGCGGGCGGAGGAGAAGCGGGCAAACGCCCGTGAGCGCCGCATTGATCCCGGCGCCCCGCGCCGCAGCCCCGGCATCCGCGGGCGGACGAGGCGCGCGAACTTTCAAAGAACAGGCGCGCGGGCGCCACACAACTTCGACTATACCACATCTTTATGGGACTTCAATAAAACAATGTTAAATATTTTCCGCCCGCGGGCATGACAAAAATCCGCACCTTCCCGGCTGGGCAAAACCGCCGCCCTGCCCAGAACTCTTGACAGGAATGTTTACCCGCTGGATCGGGCGGCGCTCATTTCGTGGATGAGCCAGGCGCGGGCGTGGGTCCAGTAATACTTGGCGGTGCGCTCGGAGATGCCCAGGGCCTGGGCGGCCTCAACGTTGGTCATGCCCACAAAACAACGCAGCTTCACTACTTCGGCCTGGACGGCGTGAATGGTGGAGAGCTTGTCGAGCGCCTCGTTCACGGCGAGGAGTTGGTCATCGTCGCCAGGCCCGGCAACTTCAATACTTTCAAGGTCCACTCGTTGCTGGTCCCCTCCGTGCCGTTGGGCGCGTTTGCGGCGGGCCTTTTCAATGAGAATGCGCCGCATGGCCTCGGCGGCGGCGCCGAAGAAATGAGCACGGCCAGAGAAGTTGGGATTCGAGTCGCCCACCAACCGCAGCCAGGCTTCATGCACCAGCGCGGTGGGCTGCAAAGTCTGGTTGGGCGGTTCGTTGGCCATGCGCGCCGCCGCCAGCTTGCGCAACTCCTCATAGACCAACGGAAGCAGCTTATCGGCGGCCTTGGGGTCGCCCTGTTCGATGGACTCGAGAATGCGGGTAACGTCGCTCAACCATCAACCATTATCAGATTCTCCGTCGTTGCGCCAGAGGGACTTTTAGACAGGATTTGCAGGATTAACAGGATAAACAAGATGGACTGCGCCTCAAATGACCTTCACCCAATGGTAAATCTTCATTCAACTGCAAAGCCGTTCCTGCATCCTGTCCAATTCCGTCTTCTTCACTGCATGGTCACGGCTAAGGCGAGAGCGCCAGACGGTAAAACCGCTGCGGGCCGTTGGTGACGGAGTCGGTGGTGCTCAGCGTCGCTCTGGTGGCGGTGGAGGCGCTGCCCAGGTTGATCCAGTTGCTCGAACTCAAGTCGGAATTGCACTGCAACTGGTACGTCCCACCAGCCTCCGTGCTCCAAGTAAGAGTCAGCGTGTTGTTGGTCAGGGTCACGGCCAGGAACTCCGGCAGCATGGCTAGCGGGCAAACCGTGAAGCCGTGATTTATTGTTGGTTCAGGCGGAAGAACAAATTCCCGGCCGACGGTGTGATGGTGATGAAATTGTTTGTGCCGTCATTGGAAATGCCGCCGGTGGGCGTCCAATTGGTCGTGGTCAAATCGGGATTTTGTCGCAACGTCCAGGGCGTCGAAGGAAAGGGCCACGCGATTTTCAGACTGTTGCCTGACTGCGTGATGGCCAACTGCGGTATTGGCATGGAAGTGGGCGCAGACTGGCCGGGGTCCGCCAGCCTCCCCATAAAGAGTATGGTGCCTGTTTGGTTGTCAAGAATGAAAAACACGAATGGATGATCAGCCCGGAAGGTGTAGCTGACGATGCCAACACCATTTCCTTGCGAACCGCCGAGCGTTGCCGCGGCGGCTTCCGTGCCTGCTTCATTGACCTGCCCCCACGCTTTGTGGAGGACAAAGCTAATAAAGAGGTCGTCCATCCCATCGATTCCGGAAAAGTCCGCCACCCCCGGCGTGAAGGCATCTGGCATCCCCATATTGGCCAGCGTGTTGGAGAGACTAAAGAAGGATTCCAGCGTAAACCTGGGCAGAAAGACATTAACGTATTGGGGGCTCATTTGCGCAAGCACACTTGACAGAAATGCCGGAGAAAGCTGCTGTTCCAGTTGGCTCAAGCCATCGATTTGCGACGGAAGCAGGATCAGCATCGAAGCCACCTCGTTGGTTCCGTAGGGCAGATCGAGCGCCTGGAAATCATTGGTCTCCAGGTAATCAAACTGTGGCGTAACGGGGATCAGTCCGAGTGGGCCGGTCCAGGCGGGCTGATACATGAGCGGCACGTCCTCTTGATTCGTGCTGGAGAGGTAGAACGGCTCGGTCGTTGTGTTGGTTACTTCAAAGGAGTAGGTCCAGGCACCCAGGAAATAAATCGCATTGGCCAGAACCAGCACGGTGTCGGCGTTGATGGCGCCCGGCGGCACAATGTTTTGAATTTTACTATCCGTCTCCTGCGCCACCCAGTCGTTGATTGCCTGTGTTGCTCCGGCAGCATTGGTGGCGAAGTCCGTTTGGCTGACGCTGGCCTGGTACTGGTTGGTGGCGGTTTCCAAAAACGACGGCAGGAAAGGAAAGCCGATTTGAGTCCAAAGTGCGTTGGCAATCTTGAGCTGGACTGAGCTGCTCTGTTGGTCCACTTCCAGTTCGTCCTGGAGTTCTCCAAAAAGCGAGGCGAATTGCTGCTGATTGGTTTCAAACCCAAGGACTTGCGACATTTGCGCTTCAGTGTCGCCGCGGGCGCCCGCGTAGGTCATGGCCAGGAAGGTGGAGATGCTGTAGGGCGAAAGGAACAGGTTGCCCGCGTTGGTCCCAAGTTGGCTGTAGAGGTTGAGGGCAAAGTCCGTATTGCTAGCAACCAGCGATTGGACCTGGGCTGTCAGCGTTGTTGGCAGAGACAGAACAATGAGGCTCCAAAGTGTAAGCAATGTTTGTTTCATAGATTTTCCTCGATACTGGTTTGTTATTATTGGCTCAAGCGGAAAAACAAATTCCCGCCCGACGGTGTGATGGTGATGAAATTATTCGTCCCGTCGTTGGAAACAGTACCCCCGCTCGGCGTCCAATTGGTAGTGCTCAGATCCGAGTTTTGCTGCAACGTCCAGCCGGTCGAAGGATTGTTCCAATACGGCCAGGAAATTGTCGGGCCGTTGGTTGCTTGCGTGATGGTCAACTGTGGTATCGGAGTGGCGAGAAAGCCATGACTCTCGCCGCCGCTATCATAGTACCCTCCCACGATGTTGGCGCCTGAAATGCCCTGGGCAACAGTACCTTTAACCCCCAACGGATCGTCCATCGTCGTCCAGGTCCTGCCGTTGTAAAGAAACCCGTTATTGGTGTCACCGAAGGGCCTATAAAGTCCCACCATGTTGGTGCCTGAAATGCGCCAGACAAAAGTGCCATCCACGCCCAGTGGATCATTCAACGTGGTCCACGTCTTGCCGTTGTATAGACACCCGTGATTGATGCCACTAACATTCCAGAAACTTCCGACAATGTTGGTGCCATCAATGCCCCCAAGAAAAGTGCCACCGCCCGAGTCCAGCGGATCGTCCAAATTCGTCCAGTTGCCGGTGATTAGGTTGTAAAGGAAGCCATGAGTCCTGCCGTCACTAGCATAGTAGCCCCCCACGATGTTAGTGTCTGAAATGCCGAACGGAAGAGTCCCTTGACCTGAGCCAGACCCAGCGGACGGATCGTCCAACGTCGTCCAGTTGCTGGTGACCAGGTTGTAGATAAACCCGTGAAGGACACCGCCGCTATCCTGGTAGTCTCCCACAATGTTGGTGCCTGAAATTCCGGTGGGCTCAGTGCCGCTGGGAGAGCTAGGATCGCCCATGGGATCGACTAACGTCGTCCAGGTGCTGCCGTTGTACCAGGCCCCGACAACGTTTTCGTTGGTATCGAGATAATAACCAACAATGTTGGTGCCTGAAATGGCGGAGATCCACCTCCCATTACCCGAGGGGGACGCCGGCGGGTCCAACGTGGTGAAGGTGTATTGGACTTGAGCAGTGATGCCTGTCGCCATTAGCATGGCAAGGCCCGTGAGGATTTTTGCGTTTGGAATTTTCATTTTAGTTTGTTGTTTCGCATTGTTTTCAGTTTCTCATGCCCTTTGTCTTTTCATCTAATCAGTTTTTTGGCCTCCTTGAGCAGCATCTGGGCCCTGACGGCATCAGGCCAGTTGTCGCCGAAGTGGAGATCTTTAAGGCTCAAGTCCTTGTCAGCGATCCATGCACCCTTTTCCAGAGCGGCCCGCGCTTCTGCCTGCCTGCCCGTTTGTTGCAGGGCCATCGCCAGCACCAGATTGGCTTGGGCGTCGCGGAAATCGACGCCCGGCTGAGACAGCACCTTCTGCAGCCAGTCTATCGCGCTGTCAAAATGTCCCTGGCGATATTCAGCCAGGCCTTTGGCGAACTCGAAATAGGGAAGGTCAGAACTCTCCTTGCCAAGGGCAATGGCTTTGTCTGCCAAACGCATGAATGCTGTCAAGTCTATTCCAGAAACGGGAACAATCAGGCAATCCTTGACCGTCCGCTCGGCGGTGTTGGCGTCGGCGGTTCCAGCAAAGGCCGCCAGCGCCCGCGCGCAATGCTGGCGGTAGCCTTCCAAGTCCCCGTTCTGCGCCAAAAGAAGACCCAGGCGAGATTCGTAAGCGGGGTCCAATGGCGCCAGTTGCGAGAATTGCGCCACCGCATTTGTCCATTGGCCGGCACAGGCGTAGAAGTTTCCATTGGAACTCAAGACCTGGATTTGCACGAGGCGATCGCGCAAATCCCGGATGCGCTGCAGCCGTTCAACGTTGCCATAGGCCAGTGGCTCCGCTTCATCCAGCGACTCTTGGGTCTGTTCCTGGAGGCGGTCCTCAACGTAGTTGGAAACGGTGATAACAGAGAAAGGCAAAATGGTGCGCTTGGCCGGATCGGCCAGCAGCCAGCGCCCCCATATCACGCCGTCTCCATTGTCCGGCTGGTTTTTGAGGTCTTGGCGTATTTGAGCGATGGTCTTGGCGCGGTCGAGAGTCGTCTCTTCCAAAATGCCCTGTTTGTTGAGTCGCATGCCGGAAATAGCTTGGGCGAGCGGCAACAGCCAATCGGGGAGCTTCGAAGGCACAAACCCCACATCCCATACCCGCGCGGCGTTGTCCTGCGCGCGGATTTCAATGCGTTTGCCATCGGCGCCGGACTGGACGGGTGTGGCATTTTCGTATTTTAATGGCTCGGTCAGTGGCTGGCCGGTTTGCGCGTCCCAGATTTGGGCGGCGCTTGAAGCGGTAACAATGCGATTGCCGTCCGGGCTGAATTGGGCGGGTGACAGCCAGTCGTGGGTCGTCATCGGGACGGTGGTGACAATGCGCCTTCCATCGGGGCTGAATCGAGCGCCCCAAACTTCGTCTCGGTGTTTCAAAGGCTGGGTCAGTGGCTGGCCGGTTTGTGCGTCCCACACCCGCACGGTCTTGTCTAATGACGCCGTAAGCACGCGCTTGCCATCCGGGCTGAATTGGGCGAAATTCACAAACCCCTGGTGTTGGAGCGGTCCGGTCAGTGGCTGGCCGGTCTGTGCGTCCCATACCCGCGCGGTGTTGTCAAATGACGCTGTAAGCACGCGCTTGCCATCCGGGCTGAATTGGGCGGATATAACCCAGATATCGTGTTTTAGGGGCTGGGTGAGCCGTTGGCCGGTTTGTGCGTCCCAAATCCGCGCCGTGCCGTCCTGCGAGGCAGTGGCAACGCGCTTGCCATCCGGGCTGAATTGGCCGGAAAACACATGGTCTGTGTGTCCCAAAAGCTCGGTCAATAGCTGGCCGGTCTGGGAGTCCCACACCCGCGCGGTCTTGTCCCACGAGGCGGTGAGAATGCGGGTGCCATCCGGGCTGAATTGAGAGGTGTAAACTCGGTCTTTGTGTTTCAAAGGCCCAGTCAGCGGCTGGCCGGTTTGGGCGCCCCAAACTTGCACCGTTCCCCCACCGGAAGCGGTGACAAGGCGTTTGCCATCCGGGCTGAATTGGGCATCGTACACGATGTTATCGTTTTCCAACGGAGGTGTCAGCGGCTGGCCAGTCTGGGCGTCCCATACTCGCGCAGTGTTGTCCGACGCTGTGACAAGGCGCTTGCCATCGGCGCTGAACTGGGCGCGCATTCCGTCGCCCAGGGATTGCCCTATGGCCCCGGCAATCGGTGCGTCCCATACCCGCGCGGTGTTGTCAAATGACGCCGTAAGCACGCGCTTGCCATCCGGGCTGAATTCGGCGTTCCCCACCGAGCCTGCGTGTCTCAGTTCCGCTAAAAGCTGGCCGGTCTGCGCATCCCAGACCCGCGCCGTACTGTCCTCGGAAGTGCTGACCACGCGCGTGCCATCCGGGCTGAACCGTGCGAACGTCACTCTGGCCTCATGCCGCAAAGGTTCTGTCAGTGGCAGGCCGGTCTGAGCGTCCCACACCCGCGCGGTGTTGTCCGCCGAGGCGGTAACAATGCGCTTGCCGTCCGGGCTGTATCGGGCCGACCAAACGGCGGCCTGATGTGTAAGAGGTTGGGCCAGCGGCTGGCCGGTTTGTGCGTCCCACAGCCGCGCGGTATGATCTACCGAAGCAGTAACCACTCGCTTGCCATCCGGACTGAATTCGGAGAACTGCACATAAAGTCCATGTCCCAAAAGCTCGGTCAATAGCTGGCCGGTCTGCGCATCCCAGACCCGCGCCGTGCTGTCGCGCGAGGCAGTGACAATACGTCTGCCCTCCGGGCTGAATTGCGCGAAAAGCACGTGGTACTGGTGTTTGACTACGGTCAGCAGTTTACCCGTTTGTGCGTCCCACACGCGTGCTGTGCCGTCATCTGAAGCAGTGACGATGCGCGCGCTGTCCGGACTAAATTCGGCCCATTCTACCCTGTCCTTATGCCGCAGGAGTTGAGTGAGAGGTTGACCGGTTTGGGCGTCCCACACCCTTGCGGTGCCATCGTCTGAGGCGGTAATGATACGCCTGCCATCGGGGCTAAATCTGGCCCAGATATGTCCCCCCTGTCTTATCGGCTCAACCAGCGGCTGGCCGGTTTGTGCGTCCCATACCTGCGCCGTGTGATCCCAGGAGGCTGTCAGAATGCGTTTGCCATCCGGGCTGAATTGAGCGGAAGTGACATGATCTTCGTGTTTGAGGCTTAAGGTGGGCACCATCCACGAATGATACGTCAGCAAGGTCGCCAACTGGGACAACGCGGCGAGATGGGCGGGGTCGGTCGATAGAATGCGCGATAGATACGGGACGGCGTCGGCGGCGTCGCCGGATCCAATGAGGCGGCGGGCCTCCGCGAAATCAGAGGCCGCCAAGGTCATCCTGGCTTCCATGGCGGCAGCCTCAGCGCGCTTGGCTTGCGCCTGGGCTTGCTGTCGCGCCTTTTCGGTTTGCTGTTGCGCTGTTTCGGCTTCCGATCGCAGCCGAGTTTGCTCTCGCAAGGCCAGCTCTTTAGCATCGCGCTCTCTGGAAGCTCGCACCGCCTGCCAGGCCGCCAGGGCCATGCCCACCAGCAGCGCCAGCGCCACCATTGCTCCCGCCGCAAAAGCCAGCTTGTTGCGCCGCACCATTTTCTGAAACCGATACAAATTGCTCGGTGGCCGCGCCACCACCGGCTCGTTCTCCAGATGCCGCTTCAGATCGGCGGCAAGCCCATTGGCCGTCTCATAGCGGCGCGTGCGGTCCTTCTCCAGGCATTTCATTACGATCCAGTCAAGGTCAGTTGAGAGTGCAGAGTTAAGAGTTGAGAGTTGAGAATTAGGTCGCGAGGCAGTGATGGATGCCTGACGCAGGCGCGTGGAAGGGCGTTCGGGTTCCTCTTCCATGATGATCCGCTGCATCTCCTGATAAGTTGCACTGCGCAAACGCTTCTCCGGGAAAGGCGTCGTCCCTGTCAACAATTCGTAGAGCAGCACCCCCAGGCCGTAGATGTCGCTGCGCGTGTCCACGTCCAGGCGGCTCATTTCGGCCTGTTCCGGGCTCATGTAGGCGGGCGTGCCGATCATCGTCGCGTAGTTGGTGAAGACCGTCTTCTCGGTCAGCTTCTGCTGGGTGGCTTTGGCCACACCGAAATCAATCACCATCGGCACGGGCACGCCGGCGTTGAGCGTGACCAGGATGTTGGTGGGCTTTAGATCCCGGTGAATGATTCCTTTTTGGTGCGCGCTTTGGATGGCTTGGCAGACCTGAATGAAAAGCTTGATGCGCTCCTGGGCCGGAAGTCCGTTCTTGTCGCAAAACTCCGTGATGGGGACGCCTTGCACCAGTTCCATGACGAAGTAAGGCCGTCCGGTGTCGGTGGCGCCGCCATCGAGCACTTTGGCGATGTTGGGATGGTCCATCAAGGCCAGGGCCTGTCGCTCGGCCTCGAAGCGGGCCACGACTTGTTGGGTGTCCATCCCCAGCTTGATGATTTTAAGCGCCACGCGGCGGCGGACCGGTTCCTCCTGCTCCGCCATATACACCACGCCCATGCCGCCTTCGCCGATCTTTTGCAGCAGTTTGTAGCGGCCAATGCGGTCGCCCGGTTTCTCGGAGGGAACGAGCGAGAATCGGGCGGTTCCACCCCATCCAGGGGGAACGTTGGCCGAGCTTTCGAGGCAGGCGCAAGACACTTCGTTGGCCTTGAGAAGTTCCTCGACGCGCTGTCGCAAGGCGGCGTCGCCGGCGCACTCCCGGTCAAGGTAAGCGGCGCGCTCCTCGGCCGGCAATTCCAGCGCAATATTGAACACCTCAATTTCGTGTTCGGATGGCTGAGGCATAGGCTGATGCGATCATTCACCCTTCAGTGCGAAAAAAACAGAGCAAAAGGACAAAGAAAACAAATGACGGTCATGGAGGCGGCGAGGGGAGAAGCGTATTTTGACACCGCTACCGTTGACGGAACGAACCCCTCACCCTCACCCTCTCCCCACTTCGTGGGGCGAGGGAATCGGCAGATCGCACGGCAGCCGTGTACGGATGCGTCCGGATTGGGGGGGTGTGTGACCGGAAAGTAACCTGAATTGAAAATGGCTTTTAATGAGAAGGTTTCGCTTGCAATGTTGTATCTAATAAGATACAATATGGTCATGCCAAATAAAATCGAGCAATTGGCCGCCGAGCGCGAGGCGCTCCTGGCCCAACTTCAATCCATTGACCGCCTGCGCCGTGGCAGCTTGAGCCGTCAGGTCTATGCCAGGAAACAGGCCGGACAAGATCGCACCCAAGGCCCCTACTTTGTTTTGCAGGGCTTCCACCAAGGTAAGAAGTTCAGCCAGCGCGTGCCGGCCGCCCAAGCCGAGCAGTGCCAGCAGCAGGTCAACAACTACAAGCGTTTTCAAGAACTGGCGGACCAGTGTGTGACGGTCACCGACCAACTGACGCAACTGGCCCAAGGGCAGCCTGAGAGTAAAAAAAACTCCAGCCGGCGGAAGTCCAGCAGGCCCGCTTCCAGGAAACCGAAGCTTTCCTGAGGCTGGCGCGGGAGAATTTTGGGCGGCAAGGGGTGGGCAACTTGGAAGCCATCGAATTGGGCTTGCGCCAGGCTCTTTTGCAGGACGGCCGCCGCTTGCTGGAAGAGTTGCTCAACCAGACCCAAGAGCATCTGGCCCTCAACACCAGCGCTCCGGGTGAGAAGTGTCATCCGGGGCGAGTCAAGAAGGGGCGCACGATTTTTGGCCCGGTGCAATTGCGCCGCCGCTACTTTTACAACCCGTCCACCCATCGAGGCCGGGCCCCGTTGGATCAGGCTTTGGGATTGGTTCATGGCTTCTCCCCAGCTTTGGTGCGCTTGTCTTCGCGGGCGGCGGCGCGCCAGGGCTATGAGGGAGCCAGCCAAGATTTGCAGGCCCTGGCCGGCATTGAGATCCAGGGACGGCAGATTCAGCGGCTGGTCAATGCGGTGGCCCCGCAGATCGCCCTCCAATTGAAAGAGGGCCGGAGTCTGGAGACCGATCCCATCCCGGTCATGTATGTGGAAGTCGATGGCACGGGTGTGTCTATGGTGGCCAGCGAACTGGCCGGGCGCAAAGGCAAGCAACCCGATGGCTCGGCCAAAACACGCGAGGTCAAACTGGGTTCCATCTTTACCCAGACCCGTTGCGATGAGCAGGGCCACCCGGAACGTGATTTTTCCTCCACCACCTATGTCGGCGGTTTCGAGTCCGCAGAAGCCTTCGGGTTGCGCGTGCGCGCCGAGGCCCAGCGCCGGGGCATTGGGCGCGCGCAGAAAGTCGTCTTCATTGGCGATGGCGCGCCCTGGATTTGGGAACTGTGCCGCTTGAACTTCCCCGGGGCGGTGGAAATCCTGGATCTCTATCACGCCTTGGAGCACTTGCACTTGCTCTGCCAAGACCTCTACGCCGGAAAAGAACGCTGGATCCAGAAAATGGAGGCTCAGTGGGAGCACCAGATCAAAAACGACCAAGTGGCCAAGGTCATCGCCGCCGCCCGGCGCCGCCTGCAACAATTAGGGCTCTCGGCGGCCAACTCCTTGGCCACGCAGATCGCTTACTTTGAGCACCATCAGCATCGTATGTTCTACAAGACTTACCGCCAAGCCGGCCTCTTCTGCGGCTCCGGAGTCGTTGAAGCCGGCTGCCGGGCGGTGGTGGGCCAGCGGCTTAAAAACTCCGGCATGTTCTGGACCGAACCCGGCGGTACAAGCGTCCTGGACTTGCGTTGCGCCCTCCAAGGAAACCGTTGGGACGAATGCTGGGATCGCTTGCATCAGTCTGACCGCCTTAAAATCCGAGCCGCCGCGTAAAACCAGTCAGGTTACTTTCTGGTCACACACCCGGATTGGGGGGGCGGGCACAAATGAGGTTGCCAGGGCGTCAAAAAAGCATGACCATAGGGGCGGGTGCATGAGCATTAAACCGCGAACTTACAAAATGGCGATGGTGGGATTGGCCGCCCTGCTCTTTTGCGTTTCGGCGCAAATGCAGAACTGGCTCAATCTGGAGCGCGACCAGCTCCGCCTGACGCATCTTGCGCCGCTGGAGAACGCCCCGCCGCTGCTGGCCTTTACCAGCGTGGCCTTGGGGGGTTTCCGCGGCCTGATCGCCAACGCGCTGTGGATGCGGGCGACGGACTTGCAGGACGCGGAAAAATTCTTCGAGATGGTGCAATTGGCCGATTGGATTACGGACCTGGAACCGCATTTCACGCAAGTCTGGACGGTGCAGGCCTGGAACATGGCCTACAATATCTCCGTCAAGTTCAAGGACCCCGAAGACCGCTGGCACTGGGTGGAGCGGGGCATTCGGCTGCTGCGCGACCGGGGCATCCCGCTCAACCCGGACGTGGTGCTGTTGTACCGGGAACTGTCGTGGTTCTTCCAGCACAAGGTCGGGCAGGACCTGGACGACGCGCACATGCGTTACAAGCTGCGCTGGGCGCAGGAGATGCAGGACGTGCTGGGCGGCCGGCCGGATTTCCAGGCGCTGGAGCATCCCAAGACGGCTGCGGAGAAGGAGCGGGCGCGGAAACTGGAGGAGGTCTATAAGATGGACCCCAAGGTCATCCAGAACGTGGACCAGGAATACGGGCCTTTTGACTGGCGGCTGCCCGACGCGCACTCCGTTTATTGGGCGGAATTGGGCCGTCAACGCACCAAGCCCGACTCGCCGGATTCGGACACGCTGCGCCGTTCCATCTTCCAGAGCATGCAGATGGATTGCTTTCGCGGCGGGGCGCTCTCGCGCAACGTGACCAACGTGACGGAACGCAACTTCATGATCTGGCCCAACGTGGACCTGGTTCCGACGATCAACAGCACGTACCTGAAAATGATAGAGGAGCAGCCGAACCTGAACTTTCAGAACGCGCACAAAAACTTTCTCAAGCAGGCCGTTCCCCTGCTTTACATCAATGGCCGCTTTGAACAGGCCGGCTACTGGTTCAACTATCTGACCAACCTGTACACCAACGCCTTTGTCGGCCGGCAAGCCAACATCTCCCTGTCGGACTACGTGGCCGCCACGGTGGCCGAGGACAATGGGGAAACGGACATGAAGAAGGTGAACTTCAACCTGGTGGGGTACATCCGGCTGGAATTGCTGTGCCTGCTCCAGGACAATGATGATCAGGCGAGGAATTACAAGGAATTGGCCGAGTATGTCTGGAAGCATTATCACGACAAAATCGGCCCGCAATCCGACCAGAGACTGCATCTGCCGCCGCTTTCAGAAACTTATCAGCGGGTTCTTGACGAAATGCTCGACCCGCAGAGCGGCTATCTATCGGACTATAACAGGGCCTACCTTCGCACCAAGCTCGGATTGCCCAGTCCCCCCGCGCCGGGTCAAGTCCAACCAATTTTGTAAAAACGGAGTGGCCTGGGGCACCGTTGGCGATCGCGCTGGTGGAGGGGGGTGAATCGCAACCCGGCTTCGGCAATAGTGGAGATCAGGATGGCCCTCACACACGGCCTTCAGGAAAGCTGATAGTTGCTCCGCGTTACTCCGACCCCAACCCAAAGCAGGCTCCTTCTGGCAACGAGATCATGGCTGGTTGGGAGGGGGTGTGTTCAGCGACGTTCGGGCGCCAATGGTTGCGCGCCGGTTTGCTCCTCCTGTTCCCAGTCGGCCTTCGGCAGCGTCGTCGGGGCGTACCACACTTTTGCCATAGCGTTTGCACCGGCGGTGCCGGTGACGATCCGTTGGCCGTCGGGGCTGAACGCCACGCTCAACACCTCGCTGGTGTGCTCCTGGACGGTGAAGGCTTCCTGGCCCGTCACGGCGTTCCACAACTTCGCTGTCCGGTCGTCACTGCCCGTGACGATGCGCTGGCCGTCGGGGCTGAACGCCACGCTGCGCACGGAGCCTGTGTGCCCTTTGAGGGTGAAGACTTCCTTGCCAGTTACGGCGTCCCAGACCCTGGCTGTCTGGTCCGCACTGCCGCTGACAATGCGCTGGCCATCGGGGCTTAACGCCACGCTGGTCACGGAGCCGGTGTGCCCTTTGAGGGCGAAGACTTCCTTGCCAGTTGCGGCGTCCCAAACCTTGGCTGTCTGGTCCGCACTGCCGCTGACAATGCGCTGGCCGTCAGGGCTTAACGCCACGCTGGTCACGGAGCCGGTGTGCCCTTTGAGGGCGAAGACTCCCTTGCCAGTTGCGGCGTCCCACACCCTCGCCGTCTGGTCCTCACTCCCGGTGACAATGCGCTTGCCGTCGGGGCTAAACGCCACGCTCCACACGATGTTGGTGTGCTGGAGGACGAGGAGTTCCTGGCCCGTGGCGGCGTCCCACACCTTGGCCGTCTTGTCATTGCTGCCGGTGACGATGCGTTGGCCGTCGGGGCTGAACGTCACGCTCCACACGCCCGCCACGCTCCAAGGCGAGCCTGGCGATCCGAGGGTAAGGACTTCCTGGCCCGTCGCGGCGTTCCACGCCTTGGCTGTCCAGTCCCCGCTGCCGGTGACGATGCGTTGGCCGTCGGGGCTGAAAGCGATGCTGCTCACGAAGTCCCTGTGCCCCTTGAGGGTGGGGACTTCCTGGCCCATCTCGGCATCCCACACCTTGGCCGTCCCGTCCCGGCTGCCGGTGACGATGCGTTTGCCGTCGGGGCTGAACGCCACGCTATGCACGAGGCCTTGGTGCCCCTTGAGGGCGAGAATTTCCAGGCCCGTCTCTGCATCCCACACCCTGGCCGTCTGGTCCGCACTCCCGGTGACAATGCGTTTGCCATCGGGGCTGAACGCCACGCTGGTCACCCACCTTGCGTGCCCCTTAAGGGTGAGGATTTCCTGGCCCGTGGCGGCGTCCCACACTTTCGCCTGGCCCGTGGCCTGATCCCAATACTCCCACACCTTCGCCTGGCCCGTGGTCTGATCCCAATACTTCGCTGTCGGGTCATAGCTGCCGGTGGCGATGCGTTGGCCGTCGGGGCTGAACGCCACGCTGAATGCGACCCCCTTGAGGGTGAGGATTTCCTGGCCCGTCGCGGTGTTCCACACCTTGGCTGTCCCGTCCCAACCGCCGGTGACGATGCGTTGGCCGTCGGGGCTGAACGCCACGCTGCGCACGGAGCCGGTGTGCCCTCTGAGGGTGAGGACCTCCTCGCCGGTCGCGGCGTCCCACACCCTCGCCGTTTGGTCCTCACTCCCGGTGACAATGCGCTTGCCGTCGGGGCTGAACCCCACGCTCCACACACAGTCTGTGTGCCCGTCGAGGGCAAGGAGTTCCCGGCCCGTTGCAGCGTCCCACACCTTCGCTTCGCCCGGCATTTTGTCTGGCCGACCCCACTCACCAGCACCGGTGATGATGCGTTTGCCATCGGGGCTGAACGCCACGCTGGTCACCCAGCGTGTGTGCCCCTCGAGAGCGAGGAGTTCCCGCCCGGTCGCGGCGTCCCACACCTTCGCCGTCCGGTCAAGGTTGCCGGTGACGATGCGTTGGCCGTCGGGGCTGAACGCCACGCTCGTCACTTCTCCTTTGTGCCCAACCAGAGTTTGTTTGGCGTTGATTCGCGTCCAGAGGTAGCGATACTCCCAGCCGCGCAGGTTCTCTTGGCACTCACCAAGGTAATGCAACGCCAAGCCGCGGTTGCCCGCCTCAAATTCGTTCTGGGCCAGCATCAGCTTGCTGGCATAAAGCAGCCACTCCACCCGCTGCTTCTCGGCCTCGGCCTTCTTCTGTTGTGCCGCCGCCTGAGCCTGCGCGTGTTGAGCGGCAATCCGTTGGCTGACTTCCGCTTTCCTGGCCCTTGTCGCCACCACCGCCTGCCAGGTGCTGGTCAGCACGCCCGCCGTGAGTACGATGATTAGTCCGGCGGCCACCGCAAAGCCGAACTTGTGCCGGCGGACCGTCTTCTGAAATTCATACAGCCGGCTCGGTGGCCGGGCCACGACCGGTTCGGTGTTCAAATGCCGCTTGATGTCCGCGGCCAAACCGTTGACCGTCTCGTAGCGACGGGCCCGGTCCTTCTCGAGGCACTTCATCACAATCCAGTCCAGATCGCCGCGCACGCGGGCGATTTGCTCCTTCAAACGTTGGTGCAGACGCAAGTCGGCGCCTGCCTCCTGCTGCGTTGGGATCGCCAAACCGGAAGTGGTTTTGCGACGACGGGGGCCCGCAGCCGTCAGGGTCTGACTCAGCTTGGTGCTCGGCCGCACCGGCTCCTTCTGGCGAATGGTCCTGCGCATCTCGTCAATGCCCTGCGCCATCAACTCTTTCGCATCGAAGGGCGTCGCGCCGGTCAGCAGCTCGTAGAGCAACACGCCCAGGCTGTAGATGTCGCTACGCGTGTCAATGTCCAGCCCGCTCATCTCCGCCTGTTCCGGACTCATGTAGGCGGGCGTGCCGATGAAGTGATGCAACTGCGTGTAAACCGTCGCGTCGGTCAGCCGGCCTTCCGTCGCCTTGGCGATGCCGAAATCAATCACCTTCGGTACCGGCAGGCCATCATGCAGCGTCACGAGGATGTTCGAGGGCTTGATGTCGCGGTGAATGATGCCCTTGTGGTGCGCGTGCTGGATGGCCCGGCACACCTGGATGAACAGATCGAGCCGTTTCTCCGTGGTGAGGTGGTTCTGGTCGCAGTAGTCGGTGATCTTGATGCCGCGCACCAGTTCCATCACGAAATAGAGCCGGCCGGCGTCGGTCATTCCCGCGTCGAGCACCTTGGCAATGTTCGGATGATCCATCATCGCCAGGGCCTGGCGCTCGGCTTCGAACCGCCCGACGACCTGCTTGGTGTCCATGCCGAGCTTGATCACCTTGAGCGCCACGCGCCGGCGCACAGGCTCCTTCTGCTCCGCGACATAGACCACCCCACACCCGCCTTCACCGAGCCGCTCCAGCAGCTTGTAGCGGCCAAGGGTCTGGCCGATGGCTTCATCGGGGGCATCGGCCAGATCAAGTTTCATCGTCTTAACCGGCGTGGGGGCAGGCTTGCGCTCATCCGGTTCCTCATCCGGCAGGTCGGTGACAAACGCCTCCGCTTCGGCCGAGACGGCCAGCATCTGTTCCACGCGTGTCCGCAACGCCGGGTCACCCTCGCAGGCCTGGGTCAGATAGGCGGGCCGGCCCTCGGGAGGCATTTCCCGGGCGGCGAAGTAGATTGAATCCAGGTCTTTCACGACATGTTACCGCTTTTACATGCGTATTTGGCCGACGAAAGCGATCATCTCCGGGGAAAAAATATCGCTGCCGGTTTTCATGGTTTATCCGGGGCCTCCGGCGAGGCAGGACGCCCGGCAATCAGCTCAAACAGCCTCACCCGGGCCACGGCCCAGTGCCGGCGCACCGTTGGCTCGCTGACGCCCAGCGCGTCGGCGATCTCCTGGTGTTTGAGTCCCACGAAATAGCGCAGCTTCACCACCTCCGCTTTCATCGGGTCTTCCTTGGCCAGGGTATCCAGGACTTCATTCACCTGGAGGAGCTTCTCATCCTCGACCGGCGCGGCGATCCGGGTTTCGTGTAGCTCCACCCGTTCCTGGTCGCCGCCGCGTTTGAGTTGGGCGTTGCGGCGGGCGCTGTCCACCAGGATCCGGCGCATGGCTTCCGCGGCGGAGGCAAAGAAATGCGCCCGGTTTTCAAACTTAAGACCCTTTGCTCCGCCCAGCCGAAGGTAGGCTTCATGGACGAGCGCCGTCGGCTGCAAGGTGTGACCGGGACGCTCGGCAGCCATCTTCCGCACCGCGATGGCCCGCAGCTCGGCATAAACCAAGTCGTAAAACTGGTTCAGGGAATTGGTATCTCCCCCGGCGGCATTCTCCAGGAGCTTGGTCACGTCACTCACGTGGCGTCATTTTAGACAATTGGAACCATGACTTTCCATGAAAAGTTGGCCTTTATTTTCAGGCGATGCTGCCCGGGGTCCGGCCGGGAGATGGCGGCTGGAATTGGAGGATCAAAAATAAATTCAAATAGGATGATCGTTTTTCCGGGCGGACTACGCATGTATCTGCAACGGGACATTTCAACTGGCACACAACGCGTCAACAAGTGAACCGGAGAGAAAAAACAAACAGTCAACAAACAAAGCAAAGGTAAATTATGAAGAACATACAAGAACAAGTTAAAGAATCCGGCAAAGTGCAACTCACTCTGCTGCTCGCGCTCGCGCTGGCCGCCGGCGGCACGGGCGTCTGGTCGGAACTCCACGCGGGGGGGGCGACGGTGACCACGGTCGCCGGCTATGGGATCACCGATCAAGACAGTTTAGGCGACCTGGCCTTAATCGATGAGAATGGCGACGGCACCGCTCAGACCTTCCTCTTTGCGTATCCTCCGGATGGTTCCTCGCTGCTTGGGTCTGATTTTGCCAACACGAACTATTCGATAGCGGCCAACGTCCAACCAGACCGGTCCAGAAACGCAACCGGATCCGGCACGGGAAGTGCCACCATTGATGGGACCATCATTGATCCAACCTATACGATATTCACGCCGGCCACCTTTCAGGTTGACATTGCCGTGAACGGCGCCAACGACTACTCAGCATACGTGAATAAAGGGCTAAGCATTACGCCCGATCCTTCGACGGGTGAGTCCACCATCACTTATGTGAACTCCACCGGGGATCAGTATGCCGGCGCCACTGCCGGGTCGTTCACCGTCTCCGTTGGCGGCACCAATCTTGACGGGACGACCGGGGGGTTTGGTATCGTGAACGTTTATTCGACCCGCACAGTTGTCCGGATCAGCCCGTCCGGATCAACGCATACACATCATCGGCATTAATTATGGCTGGAACAAGTAAAACAGGGACACAGTCATGAACGGCTTGGAACCGGCCAGGGGCGATCTTCGGCCGGTTCCAGGCGCAGTGGGGAGTCTCAAGACCCGGAAGGGCAGCACCTTTCCAGAAACCTCTCTAAGCAAAATGATGACCAAGAAAAATGTCGGTGGGTTGAATGCGGCCTGGCTGAAATGGGCGGTGATTCCGCTGCTCATTTTCCTGCTGTCCGGATGGGTGACGAAGAAAATCGTGACCGCCAAACGGGACGCGGAGGGCAAGCGCTTCCAGCAAACGGTGGTTGCCTCCCTGAAGAAACTGGATTCCGGAGATCGCGCCGGGGCCGTGGCGGGCCTGGCCCGCGCGGGAGAAATGGCCCCGGGAAACGCATCGCAGCAGACGGCCCTGATTCCCAAATTCATGGCCTTGGGCGAGTATCAACTGGCCGCTGAAGCGATCGAACGTTCTCTCCGTGCCGCGCCCAAGGAGCGGCAGACGGCCCGCGCCTACGCCGGGCTGGGTGAATATCTCCTGGGTCACGGTGGCCTCGTCAACGCCAGGCGAATTCTGACGGGCGATCTGATGGTCCGCTGGCCGAACGCCTTGGAAACGGTGTTACTGCAAGGTGAGGTGGCGCTCCAGGGCGCGACTGGGAAGGACGACCTCGCAGCGGCGGCAAAACTATTTCAGAAATGTTTGGTGCCGGATCCGGGTGATGCGCCGGCGCAGGTGCAGTTGGGGATTGCTTATTCGCGTCTGGGCGAGTGGGACAAGGCCGAACCGCTCCTGCGGGGGGCGCTGGAGAAACGGCCTTTTGACCCGGCGGCGCTGGATCACCTCGGCGAAGTGCTCCGCCAACAGGGGAAAACGGCCGAAGCCACAAAATACCTGGACGAGCACCAGCGGATCAGCGCATTGCAGGAGCGAGAGAAGCAGATCGAGGGGCAGTATGAGCTGAAGAAATACCAGCCGGCGGATCTGCTGGAGCTGGCCAGGATTTACGAACAACTGGGGGAATTGGACAGGGCAGCCAGCACCCTGCGCGTTTACACCCGGCAAAACCCCGCGGACGCCAACGGCCCACGCGAACTGGCCCAGGCCTGTCTTAAAATCGACGAAAAAGGAGGGACTCGCCTTGCGACCGGGACGGCGGACGCTTTGGATGCCAAAGGCAGACCATGATTAAGTGCGGCTTCTTTCTGCGAACCGCTTCAGAAAATGCGTGCGGCCGCCGTCATCATGTTAGATGGCTTCCAGCTCATTGCCTCGGAACGTGACAAGGAAACGGCCCCCGGACTGTTCGATCCGCAACCTTGGCCTTGAGCCGATTTGGATTCCGCCGGGCGCCAAAATCTGCCGTTGGCCTGTTTGGGTTGCGCCTTTGCGTCTCCGCGTCTTTGCGGTAAGAGCGTTCTGCATCGTTTCGACTTAACCGGCCCGGAAGGAAATCCGGGCGATCAGATCGCGTCCGAAGCTGTTTTGCAATCGCTCCAAAATCTCCCGGCGGCGGTAGCGCACAATTTCGTCCAGCCACGCGCTGCTGTCCACAGTGACAAAGAGGGTGCCGTTGCGAAGGCCGGTGGGGTGGGCGTGGGCGACGACGTTCGGGTCCAGTTGGTGGTTCCAGACCTTGAGGATTTCCGTTTCTGCCTGGCGCCGTTCCAGGCGCAGGCCGGTCAGGACTCCGGGCATGATGTCGGCGGCGGCTTTTGCGGAAGGCCGGCGTGATTTTTCCTCCGCGCTCCAATCCCATCGCCGCCATTGAGCCAGGACCCGTTGCCTGGGAGTGGCGGCGGGCGCCGGCGGGCGAAAATCGCGATAAGGAAAAGGCCGTTCCATGACGTTTCCAACTCAAGGGCCGATGACGGCGCGGTAAAAGCGGGAAGGATAGTTGCCCGCGGCGGAGTCCAGGAAATTGTAGAACGCAGCGGTGTTGGTTGTCAGCGGCGACCACGTTTTGAGATCCGCCGAGGCTTGGATGATATAGCTTTGGCCGCTGGTGCCGCCAAGTTCGAAGCCGAACTGACGGTTTGTCTGCCAGAACGGCCTGGCCAGGAGCATGGCCGCCGGCGGATAGAAGTTGAGTTGGTCGTTCCAACGCGAGATGTCCTGCGCCGGCTTGTCGCCGGCGAAGGCAAATCCGCCGCCGACAAAAAGGTCGTTTCCGGCGGCAGCCAATGCGAAGGCGGTCTTGGCAAGACCACTGCCGAGAGCGGACCAGGAGGAGCCATTCCATTTGGCGATATTGGAGGCGCTGATGCCGCCCGCGATGGTGAAATTGCCGCAGGCGTAGAGGTTCGTTCCAAGCACCGTCAGGGCATAGACGGGGCCGTTGATGCCGGTGCCCAAGGCGGACCAATTGGTGCCGTCCCACTGGGCGACGTGACTAGCGGAGGCGGTTCCGGCCATCGTAAAGGCGCCGCCGGCATACAAGATGCCATTGTTCAGCGCCAGCGCCCTGACGGTTCCGTTGGCGCCATTTCCGAGCGCCGACCAGTTCACCCCGTCGTAATAGGCAATATTCGCCGCCGCCGTGACGCCGGCAATGGTGAAGATGCCGCCGACATAGACATTTCCGGTGTTTTGGTCACAGGCCAGGGCATAAACCGCGGCGTTGGCCCCACTGAGGCCGCCACTGCTGGCATACCAATTGAATCCGTCCCACAGTGCCAGTCCTGGCGAATAGACCCCGCCCGCGTTGGTGAACTCCCCGCCCACGTAAAGAAGGCTGTCCACGCCAGCCAAGGCGAGGACCGACGAATCCACTCCCTGGCCCAGGGCCGACCAGTTGGTCCCATCCCAGTGGGCGATGCATTGGGAGGACACTGCGTCAACATTGGTGAAGTTCCCACCAGCGTAAAGATCAATATGCGTCGGATCAAGATTCAGCGTGCCCAACGCATCCACAAAGGTGCGAAAGCCCGGGAGCGACCCGCCAACACCGGTTCCGAACGCGTGCCAGTTGGTTCGGTCCCAGAAAGCCAGGTTTTTTGCCGCCACGTCACCCGCAGCAATAAACAAACCTCCGGCAAAGACGTTTGAACCGTAACACTGGAGCGCGTTCACGCCGCCCGTCGGGTAAGTGATGCCTCCGGAGGTCTGGCCCCCAAGCGCCTGCCAATTGACACCGTCCCACAGCGCGACATCGGTGGCGCCGGCGGCGCCGGCAACGCAGAAGACGCCGCCGACATACAAGCCGTTGGTTTGCCAGGACATTTTGAAAACCTCCGGTGCTGCGTAGGATTGCAGGCCGGTTCCCAACGCACTCCAGGAAGCGCCGTCAAATCGCGCGACGCCGGCGGCGGGCGTGCCGCCGATGTTCTGGAAAAGGCCGCCTGCGTACAGATTCGTTCCATCGGTGGCGAAGTCCTCGACTTGACCGTCGGCGCCGCCACCGGGCAGTGGCGACCATGAAGCGCCGTCCCAGCGGGCGATGTTGGTCAGGCCAAGACTTGTGTTGGTGAAAAGGCCGCCCGCGCACAAATACGGGCCGTAGAAAATCAAGGCTGTCACCGGGCCATTGAACGGGTTTCCCATCGCGTGCCAGGCGGTGCCGTCGTAGCAGGCGACATAGGACGCAGAGACGCCGCCGGCGGAGGTGAAATTGCCGCCGACATAGACATTGCCGTTTTGCAAAGCGATGGACTCAACCGCGGAGACGCAAGACTGACCGGTGCAACCGCTGACGCCGCCGTCCAGGGGAATCCAATTGGCGCCATTCCAGCATACGATATTATTGACAGTGTTGGTTCCCGCGGTGCTGAAAACTCCGCCGACATAGAGATTGCTCCCCAGCCGTTTATAGACAAAACCGGGTCCGCTGAGCGTGTTGTCTCCGAGCGGCGACCAGTTGGCGCCGTCCCATTTGGCGTTGTATTGAGCGCCGGTGTTGTCCGCATTTGTAAACAAGCCACCGGCATAGACATAGACGCCGTCGGACCCAAGACCGGTCATTGGCGAATTGAGGCTAGCCGTCAAACCGCCGTTGAGAGGAAACCAATTGGCGCCGTCGAAGCCGGCCACGAAATTGACTTGGGTATTGCCGGCGGCGGTCAGCGTGGAGCCCAGCACGTCAACTTTGTTGGAGCACACGGTCAAAGCGAAGGCCTCGTTGTTCGCTCCCACCGGACCAAATTGCCTGTCCCAATGCTCATCACCAGGGCTGGACGCCCACAGGCAGACCGCCGATAGTGCCAACGCGGCCGTCATCCGAGTCAGGATCGAGAATCTCCAGCGGTTCATTGAAGATGCTGCTTTTTTAAGCTCGCCCGGCTTTTCATGCCCCGATAACCGCAAGTTTTGACGGTTGTGTCCAGTCTTTTTGATATTGTGGCCGGGGAGTCTAAGGAATTCGCGGCAAAATCGGGTTGGCTTTTTGGCGGCGGGGGGGTTTAATTTCGTCGTGTTATATCAACAAACTCTGCGTAATGCGGCGAGTTTCGCGGGCGTCGGCCTCCATAGCGGCAACCGGGTCAATATGACCTTCCTGCCGGCGCCGCCTAATGCGGGCATCCGCTTCCGGCGCGTGGACCTGGAGGGCAAGCCGGAGATCGAGGCGCGCATCGAGAATGTCTCCACCACCCAACGATCGACCGCCCTCTCCAAGGGCAACGCCAAAATCCTCACCGTCGAGCACGTGCTGGCGGCCTTCGCCGGGCGCGGGGTAGACAACGCGGTGGTGGAGTTGGACGCCAACGAGCCGCCCATTGGCGACGGCAGCGCGCGGGAGTATGTCAAGATGATCCAGGCGGCGGGTGTCGCGGCGCAGGACGAGCCGCGGGAGGTTTTCCGCGTTTCCTCGCCCATAAGCTATCAGAAGGAGGACACGCACATCGCCGTTTTTCCGCATGAGGGCTTGAAGATCACTTGCACCAGCGCCGATGCCCGGGGGCGCTTCACCCAGTTTTTCAGCGTGGAAGTCACGCCGGAGACTTGGGAACGGGAGCTGGCCCACGCGCGGACGTTTTGCTTTTTCGAGGAGATCGAATACTTGATCAAGAACGGCTTGATCAAGGGCGGCAGCCTGGAAAACGCGGTGGTCATCCGCGACGACGCGATTCTGACGACGGAGCCGTTGCGGTATCCGGAGGAATTCGTCCGGCACAAGATGCTGGACATCATCGGGGACTTGGCGTTGGTGGGCTGCCCGATTTGGGGGCACGTGGTTGCCGTCAAGCCCAGCCATAGCGCCAATTGCGAGGTGGCGCGGCAAATTGACCAGCAGCGGCGCAAGCCGCTGGAGGCGGCGCAGAGTTTCACCCCACCCCCGCCGCCGGCCCAGGGCCAGGGGGAGGCGGTGGTGATCCGGGACGGTGAGGTGTTGGACACGGAGCGGTTGATGAGAATCCTGCCGCATCGCTACCCATTTATAATGGTGGACAAGATCGTCAAGATCGAGGGCAACAAGATTGTCGGTGTCAAGAATGTGACGGTCAACGAGCCCTATTTCCAGGGCCATTTTCCCAACCAGCCGATCATGCCGGGGGTGTTGCAATTGGAGGCCATCGCGCAGGTGGCCGGCATCATGATGCTCCGGCAGGCGGAAAATTACGGCAAGCTGGCCTATTTCATGTCCGCCGAGAGCGTGCGCTGGCGCAAGCCGGTTCGGCCGGGCGACACGCTGGTCATTGAAGTGGAGATGACCAAGACGCGCGGCAAAATCGGCAAGGCCAAGGGCGCCTGCCTGGTCAACGGCGAAACGGTGAGCGAGGCAGAGGTGACGTTCATGCTTTTTGCGCGCTCATAGACTTGCCCGAATCCCAGTTTAAGCTTCAGGCTCAACCGCTTTCGTTTCGCCAGACTTGTAAAGCGACCAGGGCCAGACTGCCAGAGCGAGCAATAGCAAACGTTGATCGTCCGAGTAATGGACCAAGCGGGCTTCGTCTGAGGGGTCGAAGATCGGTGCGTGGGATCGCCATTTTGCACGGGATTGAGCAGCCGCCCCCCATTGGCTGGTTCCTTTGGAAATATCCGCATCCTTGGGATTTATCAGAAACTTGATCGCTTCCCGGTCGCTGGCGAAGGTGAAACGACCCGTGCAATCGCGTGCTTGGGGTGAAGACGGGCCGCGGAGAGGCAACGCGATTTTGCAAAACGGATCTCCACCAAACCAGACGCGTCCCGTGCCGATGTTGACATGCCGCAGACACCATCCAAGCTCAATGCGGCCCACGTTTTCCCCGTTGATAGAAACCTCGGCATGCTTGCCTTTGCGCTTCCACATGAGGGTTCGCCTGCCCGCGTGGAGCAAGACAACTTCGAGCGTATCAAGCCAACCCAGACCACGGCTTCCGAAGACGGCGGCGGGTCCGCCAATCCCAGGCTCCCCTAGAGCCAGGATATCAATCCTGCATTCGCGCCTGACGCCGATGTTTCGGGCGTGTGTGCTGCCGCGCACAATGGAAACAAAGTGCTCAGGGAGTAAAATATCCAAGCCAATTGCTGCTGACGGGGGCCGTAGCGCGTCCTTCAACTGCCGTTCCAAATCACCCAGCGAGCCCGCCGCGCCAGAGCCGACACTAATATCAGTTTTCACTTTTCAAACTTTTGTTTCTCTTCCTTCGCCAAACGCGACGCCGCATTGGGCGGAGTGAAGAGCCTAGTTTGCCAGCAAACGTGGCGCTGTCAACCGCCGCTCCATGGCAAAACAGGCTCGGCTTGTTGATCGGAAAAAAAAGGTGATTCCTCGGAAATAAATGGCTGGCGAAACGCAGATGCTACGGCAGTATGATGGATGAATGGACTCCCGGCCAGCCGGGATCGCCGCTTGCCTGTCCCCGACCCTAGACGGCGGGTGGCCTTGTCTCAAGGCAGCCAACTACCCGGCGATTTGGCGGCTTGCGTCCGGCCTGTTCGTTTGTAAAAGTGGGGCGAAAGAGATGATTGATTCGACGGCAGTGGTGGATGCGAAGGCGCGGATTGGCGCGGGATGCGTCATTGGGCCGTATTGCGTGATCGGCGCGGATGTGACGCTGGGCAAGGAGTGCCGGCTGCATACGCACGTGGTCATTGACGGGCATACGACGCTGGGGGACGGCAATGAGATTTTTCCCTTCGCCTGCATCGGCTTGAAGACGCAGGATTTGAAATGGAAGGGCGGGCTGACGCGCACGCAAATCGGCAGCCACAATACTTTCCGCGAATACGTCACTGTCCACAGCGCAACGGGGGACGGGGAGGTGACGACGATTGGTTCCCATAACAACTTCCTGGCCTATTGCCACGTCGCGCACAATGTCACCCTGGGCGATCATGTCATCATGTCCAACGTGGCGACGCTGGCGGGGCACATCGTGGTGGAAGACAGCGCGATCATCGGGGGGCTGGCGGCGGTGCATCAATTCTGCCGCATCGGCACGATGTCCATCATCGGCGGCTGCTCCAAGGTGGTGCAAGACGTGCCGCCTTACATGCTGGCGGACGGGAACCCGGCCCGGACGCGGACGATCAACAAAGTGGGTCTGGAGCGCAACGGGGTTTCGGAAGAGGCGCAAGCGGCGCTCAAGCAGGCCTACAAAATCCTGTTCCGCGAAGGGCTGACCATTCCCAACGCGCTGGCCAAAATAGAAACCGATCTCCCACCCCTGCCGGAACTGCGGCGGCTGGTGGAATTCGTTCGCGCCAGCGAGCGGGGCATCAGCAAGTAATGGGGGCGCACATCACTTTGAGGAGATTAGGATTAAGATTAGGATTAGGAGAGGCTATCCCAACAGTGAAGCACCCGCGCGCAAGGACTCTCTTCACTTATGGCTTAGTGGTCGTGTTTGAAGACAAACTGACGGGAGCCGGGAGCGTCGAATGCCGACGGGAAACCTGAAGCGCCCGGCTCGTTGCCGGCGGCCGTCAGTGTGCCATTTTCGAGCTTGTAGATCGCGTAACAATTTCTGCCGACATACTCCGGGGCAGCGCACTCCGTCACGACGCAGAGGAATTGTTTCGGATTGGTGTCTTCCCGGGTTGTGAATGTTCCCTTGAGCCAATCATTGGCATCCGCGCCGTGGAACTCCAAGGTCTGGCCTGAGATGGTCAACGAAGCCGGACCCTCCCGGCCAGGCGTTACCTCATGTCCATTCCACAACCCTTCAAACGCCGTCGAATTAGTCTTGGGCGGAGCCGGGCTTTTCGACGCCGCGGAGGCCGGGTGTGATTCGGAAGGAGTCGAGCATCCCGACGCGAACAGGGCCGCAATGGAGAGGGGAACAAGAATCAGATTTTTCATATCGTGATTTCTTCTCAAAGAACGGCACCGTGGTCAATCCGAAACATCGCGTCCGCCGACCGCTGGTCGCAAATCTGGTTTTGGCACCTCACCCCCTGTCACCCCCTGTAACAGCCGTCACACCGTCACAATCGTTGGAAATCAATCACTTAGGCCGTCACATTTGATTCTTCGCTGTTTTCAGTGGAATACCCTTTCAAGCGGTTGGATGGCCGATTGGCCGCCTTTTGCGTGAAAAGCGCAAGTTGCAACTACCGGCAACTACCGGCAACTACCGGCAACTTTCGGCGTCAAAACTGTCACTTTTGGCGCTTGGTTGCAGCTTGCCGTGAGGCTCGATTAGCCGGGGTTAACCGCGATTTCCGGCGTGAGAACGGCCCGTTGCCATGCCTATGTTCGCCCGGCCGCTCTTGGAGAGAGGCGAGGAGAAGGCCCCCGCGCAGCGGTTGGAGGTCTAAAGCGAGCCGGATGTGATGTGCCCCCGCCAAAATTGTCAGCGGTATTGAGCGGTATTTGGCGATATTAGCGGCAATGTGCCGCGACTCCACCGCCGGCAGCCCCAAACGGACCCGCAAGGCGTGAGGATTCAACGCCTCCGCCGTATCCGCCACCCCAAAGTTATTCACCGCCGGCTGCGGTGATAAATTCGCTGCGCTCACCTTGCCGCCGATGAATAACTTTGGATTACCTATAAGGCCACGACGGACAGGAGGGCGGACAAGAGGGCCGCTCTCCCTGGTCCCTTTTCGCTGCAAAATGTCAAAGAACAAGGCGCGCGAGCGCCACACAAAGCCCATATTACCACTGTTTAGTGGGACTGCAACAGAAAAAGTTAGAAATAGTCCTTTGCCGGCGCCCTGCCGGGGCGCGGGGCAATCGCAGCGTTTTTCCCAGGGCAGGGCTGACCGCTTGCCCCGGGCGAATTTCCACCGGTGCCCCGGAGCAAGTCATAGCGGCATGGCAAGCCGCAATTCCACTGAAAACAGCGAAGAACCTCACATTTGCCGTCACAAACCGTCACCGTCACAAAAACCTCCTGTCCACCAACTTGTCAGCCTGATTTGGCCCAGCGACGGCGGAAGCCAGGCGACGGCGGATCCCGAAGTCGCAAGAGGCGTGACAAAAGCGGATTTGCACCCTCGGCCGCTGGGCGGGCTGGGAATACAGATAAGAAATGCGCCCCAAATTCCACCACGACCGGCATTTTTGTTTGCAAAGCGCCGGCGCATCGGTTAGTTTGGCACCATGAGCAAGGCTGCAACCATGGGCACAGCGGAACGCCAGGCCAATTATCAGGCGCAAGCGGAGCATTATCTGGCTGAGACCAACCGCATTCTTAGGAGACTCGCCCATGAACGGTCCCGGCACGACCGGCGTCGCGACGAAACGCCCAACATCCTGGCCACAGTCAAATCCATCCTGCGAGGGGCGTGAGGCATGTGGAAGACCATTGCCGACTGGTTGCTGGCTCCTGCAGGCCTTCGCCCTTTCGTGACCGTACTCCTCGTCATTCGGTCGAGGGTTTAGTTGCGCTGTCTTCCTTCTCTTCCTGGAATCCGATGTTTGGATCGAACGTCGCCCATACCCGAAATGCTTCCAGTATCCGTCTTGGACTTGGCCGCAGCTTGATCACCTGCTCAGATTCATGGATCGGCAATGTGATTGACGCTTCGCCAGATGATCGCTGCATCCAGACCCGAATGCTCGTGACTGTGTCTGCGCGGTGCGTCACTGTTATCGAATAGTCAGTTCCACCGGCATAGAAAGACAATTCTGCCGAATCCACGGACACACTCAATTCTCCTTTGTCGTAGTGAATCGTCCATCGCGAGGTTATACCAAGTGACTCGATGAGGAAGTCGAAAGGTGGCAATTCCACTCGCTGAGGTGAGATAATCGCAAGAGATGGGAGTTCCTTATGCAGGGCGAACCTGATAACCGATTCTTTCAAGTCTTCTCCCTCGTGAATGTGGAGAAGTCGGACGCCATGGGCCTTGCAGAGGTCCGCCTTCTTCTTATCGCGTCGTCGCACCGCCCTGAATGCCTTTTGTCCTCCAAGGTGTTCCATTGGTTCAGAATGCTGTAGCCCCTGAAACTCGATTCCGATTCTGTGCTCTTGGATGAAGATGTCTAGCTCTAAACCGTTAAGCCACTCGGGGCGGTGGTGTTGAATGATAGTACATCCGGGCAACATCGAGCGCACGAGCAGGAACAGCATGCTCTCTTGATTCCTGTTGATGCCAGCCTTTGGGAACGAGAATGCTTCTCGAACCAGGTTTTCGACATGCACCTGTCTCGCGGCTTCATCCATTTCTTTGAGCGAATCCGGGCATTTCTCAGGGATGCCGATGTGTCCAGAAGGATGTAACCCCAGGGCATAAAACTGCTGATTCACATACGGACGGAAGTGCGAGATGAAGTAATTGCTCGGTACATCGGAAAACCCGTATGAACCGTATATTGGCATCAGGTTGCACCTGTGGCAAATGCGGGGCGCAAAGGTCATGAACCGCTTTAGCATTTTGTGAGGCTCAGACGAATAGCGCGACGCAACTCGCAGGAGTCGTCGTGGATAGTCCGAATAAACGTTCACGTTCCATGGCAGTCGGCAATGTTGCTTGTGGTTCTCCGCCGCGATACTGCACATAGCGACATGATTTGTGATCGCTTCTTCTTGGCACTCACAGAAAGTCAGTTCGGTCGCCAAGTCACGATGGAAACCAATGAATGTAGCACAGTAGTGGGCGTACGGGTACGGCAGGGTCTCCTGGACTATAATGTCGCGATCCATATTTTATCACTGTCATCCGGCTAAAACATGTTGAATACCAATTGGTTATGAGAAGTGGTGGTTTCATTTTGAGATGCGGTTTTCGCAACCAATTCAGCCAGAGGCACTTGCTCAAATACATTCACGCTCAAA
>Ga0326728_10000885_pt1 | contig 112370 bp, 95 predicted proteins | sample MB3enrmetagenome_FD_207602 | JGI IMG/M metagenome (GOLD analysis project Ga0326728, IMG submission 207602) | Lab enriched peat soil microbial communities from McLean, Ithaca, NY, United States - MB31MN | ecosystem: Environmental > Terrestrial > Soil > Wetlands > Peat | place: USA: New York... | reverse complement strand
TGGGGAACAACCGAAGGTATGGCTGAAATGATGTGGCACCGCCGGGAAACCAGGCGGAACAGAGAAAACAAATCTCAGCCTACAGCCAGCGGGAGCCCCCAGTCTACTCGACAAGCAAGAAGAAGGAAGCATAAATTCACCACGGTCGCAAAGACCACGACCAACAAAATTGCGCCGCAGGCGAGCGAGCGCCGCCTCTCTCTGATCTTTTCTCCGCGCCCTGCGCCTCGGTGGTGAATTCAGGAGCGTCGGCAAGTTCTTAGCGTTGTGAGAGAAAAACTCTCGGAATGGGTTTGTTGGAATCTAAAAACTGAAAACTGAAAGATGTGGAATTACAATCCTGATCGGATCGGCCCTTGACACCCGTCATAGTCTGCAGGCAGTCACGCCGAAATCTTCGGATGGGTTTGGATTCGCCGGCGCCAGCTCATTAACTCTGGAGTTTTACCCCTTTCACGGTGTTTTGAACCACGCCCGCGGATTTTGTAAGTTCCTGGAGTTCGCGTGGCCACAATTGCCATTCCAGATGCTTCAAAATCCCGCCCCGGCCAACCATGGTCGGCACGCTGATACAGATGTCTCTCAGGCCGTAGGTCCCGGTCTGAAGCGAACTCACGGGAAGGACCTTCCTCTGATCCAGGGCAACCGCGTGAACCAGCGCGGCAATGCACGTGCCGACCGCCCACCCCGCGCCCCCTTTCAGGCGGATTACCTCCGCGCCGCTCTGGCGTGTCCGCTCGAAAATCTTGTTCCTGGAGTTTACCGAGAGGTCGGGATGATTTTCCAGAGAAAGCCCATTGCAGGTTGCCGACGACCAGACAGGCACCATCGAGTCGCCGTGCTCTCCCAGGATCAGGGCTTTTACCTGAGTGGGCGCGGCTTTGATCGCGTCGGCGATAAGGGAGCTGAAACGCGCCGTGTCGAGGAGCGTTCCGAGCCCGATGACCTGCGCCGGTGGAAGGCCGCTCTGTTGCACCGCCAGGTACGTAAGGACGTCCACCGGATTGGAGACCACCAGAAGGACCGCATCACTGCGAAGCCCTGCTGTTTTCAGGTCCCTGACTATCGAAGTAAAAAGAGAAGCATTTCTGTTTATGAGGTCCAGCCTGGATTCATCAGGCTTTCTGCGCAATCCGGCGGTAATGACGATAATGTCCGACTTTGCGGCCGTCTCCATATCCGCCGCGCAAATTCTCTGATCGTATAACATGGCGGTGCCGTGCAGCAAATCCAGGGCCTCGCCTTCGACCTGGTCTTTCATAATGTCCGTAAGCACCAGTTCCGATACGATCCCCCCCATTTGCAGCGCATAGGCCGCGCAACATCCGACGCGGCCGGCAGCCCCGGCAATTGCGACTCTCATCTGTTTCCCCTTTTTCCGGCAGGTACAGGCGCGGATCAGCCTCTGCTATTTGAACTTCGCCAGAGCAGCCTCCGCGCAGGCCATGTCCTCCTCCACACTGCCGCCGCTTACCCCGATGCCGCCCACTATTTCGTCGCCTCTTTTCAGCGGATAGCCGCCTCCAAAAATCACCACCCGGCAGCCATCGGTGGTATTGATGCCGAACAGGGGTCCTCCCGGCTGGGCAACCTTGGCAAGTTCATGGGTGGGAACCTTGACCGCCACCGCCGTATAGGCTTTGTTAGTCGCAATGTTAATACTGACAAGAAGGGCGTTATCCATCCTTTGCAGAGCTATCGGATTGCCGCCGGCGTCCACCACGGCGATCACCATCGGCACCCCGATTTCCTCCGCTTTCTTTCTCGCGGAGGCTATCAACTTAAGGGCAGTTTCAAGACTCAGCTTCATAGCAGCCCCCTTTCGAACAAATTTTCTCAGACAATGCGAAAAGCTTCCACCAGCGTACAACGCCTCGATCTGGTAAACGTTCTGGCAGAGGTCATCCCTTCGCCCGTCGGCCCGGCGATGGTGAACGCGGTATGGCCTTCGCCGCCCAGACCAATCCCGGAGTAGGAAGGCCCGTTCTTCACGAAAAGAGTTGTCTGAACGGCCCGGGCAAAAGCGGTCATATTATTTACATTGGTGGAATGCATGAGTGCCGTGTGCCTGTTGCCCTGTTCGACTGCCACCCCTAACTTTATCCCCTCCTCCACGTCCCGGACCCGAACAATCGGCATGATGGGCATCATCTGCTCGAGCCATACAAGGGGATGATCCTGGGGCGCATCAAAGATGGCCAACCGGTATTCCTCGCTAAGTTCAATGCCTATATCACGCAGGATCACCTGGACGTCCTTGCCGATATAGGCCTGGTTGATTCTTCGCTCGGGGGTGACAACCAGCCTGGTGACCTTTTCGGCTTCGTCGGGGGTCAGCAGGTAAGCCTTGCCGGTCTCCTGCATGAACTTGACAAGAGAGTCAGCCACCTCGTCGACCACAATTGTTTCTTTTTCGCAGGTGCAAAAGATGTTGTTGTTTATGCTGGCGCCGTTGACGATGCACTGGGCCGCCCTCCTGACGTTGGCGGTCTCATCGACCAGCACCGGCGGATTGCCCGCCCCCGCCCCGATGGCTTTTTTGCCGGCGCGAAGGACCACGTTCACCACCGGTCTGCCGCCCGTCACAACCAGCATGCGGATTCGAGGATGTTCGATCAGCTCTTTGGCGGTATCAAGCGACGGCTGCCGAACGCCGCAAACCAATCCCGGGGGTCCGCCCGCGTCCGTAATCGCCTTGTGAATGATCTGGAGCATCCCTGTGCTCGTCTCACGGGCGCTTGGATGGGGGTTGAACACCACGGAATTTCCTGCGGCGATCATGCTGATGCTGTTGTGGATAAGGGTGCCCGTAGGATTCGTGATCGGAGTCAGCGCGCCTATCACCCCCACCGGGGCCGGTTCCACCAGCACCAGGCCGTCGTCGCCGCTCTTGGCGTATGGGATAAGATCTTCGGTACCCGGGGTTTTGGTTGCGCACAGGATATTCTCTCTGATTTTATCATCGTACCTGCCGAGCTTCGTTTCCCGCACCGCCAGAGCGGACATCACCTCGTTATTTGCAAGGACCGCCTTCCGGATCGAAGCAATAATTTCATCGCGGCTTCGCAAAGACATGGCAATCAATTCGATTTGGGCTTTCTCAGCTCGTTCAACAGCTTCATCCACGGTGTCGACAAGGCCGGTGAATTCCCCGGATTGGGCTTCCGGTCCCTTATTGAGCGCGGCGATCACCTTTTCGACGACACGGGCAACGACCTGCTCGTTGAACTCCATTGTTATTTCTCCTTTCTCTTTGATCCTGCCATGGGAAGATGGCTTCAGCTTCGCGAAACGGCATTCTTGTTTCGAAACAATTTTCCCCGCCGCCCGGACCCGTTAAGGACCTGAAAAGGAAGGTCCCGCGCCGCAGGCTAAAATGATTGCGCCACTGACAATGAACGCGGCCATTGGGGGAAGATCACAATCAATTTGCTCGAGCGCTTCATGGAGCATACACTCCAAACGATTTACCGGAATTGCATCCGGAAGCCCCGAGGGCACAACATCTTTCAGCGGCCCCGCCCAGTTCTCCATCTGCTCCAGACACTCGGCAACGCACTCGGCCACCTGGATGTCCTCATCCACCGTGCCTCCACTGATGCCGATCGCCCCGGCAACCCGTCCCTGCAAGCGAAGTGGAACTCCGCCGCCGAAAAGCACGATTCGGCCGCTGTGGGTGTGTTGTATTCCGTAGAGCGCCCCGCCGGGACCGGCCAGTTCGCCCAACTCTTCCGTGCTCATGCGCAAAATCGCGGATGTGTAGGCCTTGGAAACCGAAAGCTCGGTACTCACCGGCAGAGTACCGTCCATGCGGCTGAAAAACACGAGGCCGCCCTCCGAATCCACCATAGCCACCGACATGGGAACGCCCAAATCCGCGGCCTTTTTCTCGGCGATACAGCCAAGGAGCCGTGCGAGCGCACAGGAGATCCTCATACGCCTCCCCCTTCCATAACCAGTCCTCGCACCACCTCCCGGACCAGCGCCCTTACTTCGAGAGACCATGCCAGGACAAAAAGCAGGTCGCTCAGCCGGTTGAAAAAGATGATGCATTCGGCATAATCGCCGCCTGACTCGCGGTTCAGCATGACAATCGAACGCTCGCAGCGCCTGCACACCGAGCGGGCTACATGAAGAACCGCACTGTCAAGAGATGCTCCAGGCACAACGAAACGCCCAGGAAGACCGTAGATGCCGGTCAGTTCATCAATCCACTTCTCCAGCTCTCGCACATCCATCATAGTGATGCGCCGTTGCAGCCGGATCAGAGTTTCGTATGTGGATGCCAACTCTGAACCAGCAACAAAAATGATTTTCTGAACAGCGCCAATTATCGACCGCATCTGCTCATGCCCGGCCACAACCCTGGCAACCCCAAGGTGTGATTGAAGCTCGTCCAAAGCTCCGTAAGCGCTTACCCGGCAGTCGTCTTTCTCTACCGTCTCACCGCTCAGGAGCCTCGTCTGCCCTAGATCTCCACCTTTAGTGTAGATTGTCCGGAGCTTGTCTTTCATATTCTCATCCGACCGGCGCAAAGTATCAGATCATGACTTGCCATCATCAATATCCAGGTGATCGACTATTCCGATGATCGTGGCGTCCACCGGGCACAGATCGTTGTCAACCGCCATGCGGGCGCTGCTTCCCCGCACGACTATGACGCGTTCACCCACCCCGGCGCCCACCGCGTCGACAGCCACGAAGGGATCGCCAACTGCTGCTCCGCTGCCCGGTTGCAGGGCTTGCACGATCTGAATCTTGCTGCCGACCAGCCGTTCATGTTTGCGCGTCGCAACTACTGTTCCTATAACTTGTGCAATCAGCATGACGTGTGCCCCTCCTCATCCGCGGCTCACAAGTCCTGTTCCACGAACCCCACGCCATACCGGACGGCCAGTTCACGAGCCAGGGGGGTTACCCTGGCCGCGCGAGGCAGCCTCAGGTCTGCCCCGAGACTTTGGGCATGGCGAATGTCGGCCGCAGTAACTACGGTTCCCGAGCAGGAAACCAGCGAACGCACGGAGCGATCCTGGATAATCACCTGTTTTACAGGTGCGTTTTCCGCTAGAAGCACGGAATTGACTGTGTTTCGAAGCTCTTCGGCATCGGCCAGCAAACAACCGTATTCTTCTATTATCGTCAATCGTTCCATGAGCGCCCGTTGGAGCGCCGGGCTCCCACGGTTCAGCCCAACCGCCTCCCGTCCCTTTCCCGCCGGATCGGCCGCGTCCCGCGCGGCAATAACCTTTTTACCCATGAAGAGTGCGTGCAGGATTATGTTGCAGGCCGTAGTGTCGGCAGTCAGCATCGATATTTTGGAGAGCGTATTCACGCTCATAAGAGGGACCACGACCGCTCCGGCTTCTACGAGCAAAGGGAGCCACTTTCCGGGTTCGATCCAGGAAATATGCGGCACATCGGCCATTTGTTCCCTCAAAGCCGGTCCATAGATGTTTTGAGCAGCGCCTGAAAGGACCAGTGACAGCCTCCAGCCGTCAGCGGCCATTCCGCGAACCTGTTCCACGGCTTTCTTGAAGCCAATGGTCGCCCCGGTGAAGACAAGGACCAGACTTCCACGCCTGCCGTCGGCGCCCAGGCGCAAAACGAGTCTGCGGATGACTTCCGATGCGATTTTCCGTATCAGTTCATCGTCCATTTGAGTGCTCTTCTCCGGCTGTTCGGTCAGCCCGATCCCTCATTTTCAACCATTTTCAGGCAGCTCAGCGCAATACCGAGCGGGGTCACCAGCAACGGGTTTCCGGGTCGCGCCACCGCCAAACCCGTTTCCGCCTCCATCACGGTCTCGATGCCGGGAAAACAGCTCGTACCGCCCACCAGATACAAGGTGTCGACGTTGAAGCCTCTCAGGTGATTGTTGACGATGCTGGCCATCTTCTGGAACACAGGACGGACCAGAGGAAAAACATCTTCCCGGCGGGCAGGGTCCGTTTTGATTCTTTCGGCTTCCTGCACGTCGATCCGATAGTGGCCTGCGAGCACCAGGTCGAGGTGAATTCCTCCGGTGGCTTCATCGGCGGTATAGATCACCTGCCCGTTCTCGAGCACCGAGATTCCGGTTGTGCCTCCACCTATATCGACTACCGCTCCGTCGGTGATATCGAGGACCAAGGCCGCCGCGCTGGGCTCGTCAATCAGGCCTGCAACGCTGAGGCCGATTGCCTCCAATACGTTTCCGAATGTTTGAGCATTACGGCCCGTCGTGCCTGGCGGGTAGGCAGCGGCTCCCGTTTGTATGGAAAAACCTGCTTCATTCAACATCCGCAACTGGGCCCTGAGGATGGTAACCGCCCCGATATAGTCTAAAACCAGGCCGTCGCGGATACTCGAACGGCTGTTGGTAAGCGCCCCGGCAACCGGCAATCCATTCTCGTCCACAACCGCGGTAACTATGTAGGCGGTTCCGAGATCCACGCCGGCGTATAAAGGCGCCTTCGGTTGAGGGTTCGTCCTCGCCGCCATGGCCGCGCCAAAGGTGTCTATAAGCTGATTTGCCTTCTCGCTGATTTTCATCCTTGCCCGCGTTTTCAGGATTCCCGCCCTTTCAAATTCCTGATGGCAGCTTCCGCCGCGTCAGCCCCCCGTTTGACATCCGAGGTTTTCCCGCCCAGGTAGAGCCGCCCCACGGCGCCAAAGGTCCTGCAGTCCACGAGGGTTACCGGAGAGTTCTTCTCGGCTTCGTTGGCCGCGAGTGTGATATAGGCGGCCGGGGCCACTTCCAGAATGTAGAGGTCCTGCCCCGGCAAAAGCATCGAGGCAAGACGGGATACGTTCACCATCTGGGCGTGGTAAGCATTTACCTTGTGGATAACTTCAGAACTGAGGATCTTAGGCTTCAGCCGGTCCTCGACGGTCAATCCCATTGACTTGAGCATGGCGCCGCCGGCATGCTTGACCTCCTCCTGAGCGCCGGAGTGAAACTCGAGCACTCCGAAGTGCCGTTCCACAACCATGAGCCCCGGCTGAACGTTAGCGGCCTTGACAGCCACATCGGTCAACTGGTTAATCAGAACTCCCGGCGCGATTTCCACCAGAATTGCAGCCACACCTGGAATCGGGATATATCCCCTGGCATTTGCCCCCAGGTAAGCGGCAAATTGCGGTTGTAATCGATCCAGGAAGCAATAGGCTCTAAGCTCCGCCATAATTTACCCTTTCTCGGATGTGAAAAGGGTCTCGCTAAAATATCAGCGATTCCGAAAAAATTTTGTCTCAGCCCTTTTTTCCTTTTCCATCACTCTTCTTCACCCGCGTCTCTTTTTTCTTTTTTTCCGGTGCCGCTGCTGCGGGTTCGGCCGCCAACGGCAACGTCTGCGGGGAGGCCTTTTCCACCTGCTTTTCCTCCGGGGGCGTCTGTAAAGCAGCTCCGGTCTCATCTTTCGGCGGACCGGGAGCGACGGGCGGGCCCTTTGGGGGGCCGCTTTCACCGGCAGAAGGCGGGATTAGATTTGGACCTCGGCTCAACTGCCTGTCGGGCCTTGGAATCACATGAACGGATACGATCTTTCCGACCCTTTTGGCCGCCGCCTCCGCCGCCATAACCGCAGCTTTGACCGCCCCAACGTCCCCGATAAACTTGATGGTGATCAGGCCCGCATCAACGTTCCAGTAACCGAGCAGCTTCACATTTGCGGCTTTGGTCCCGGCATCGGCGGCCTCGACGGCCGCTACGAGCCCCACGGTCTCAATCAGTCCCAGGCTTTGCTGTTCCACGGGTTTCCTCTATCTTTCAAAGAGTCGATCAAAACGTTTGCGATAATGCTCGCCAGATCATCCAATTCAGCGGGGGGCGGGTCTGCGACATACGGGTTATTTGCGCCGAGCGCCCGCTCATCGTTGAAAACAAGGGGCTCGCCCTTCACCAGCCGGGCCGCGTTTCCCCCCAAGACGCGCAGAGCCGATCGTGTTTGAGCGCTCCCGAACCCTAGTGTAAATAGCGGCTTTTCTTCCGGCAGGTCCCGATGGTGCAAAACCGCCTTCTCCTCGGCGCCGCTGAGGCCGATGCCGACATTAAGCCGTGATCTGTCCGCTGCCTGCTTGGCAATGCTTTCAACCGCACCGCTTTCGGGTTCGATGATTTCGTACGGGATGCCCTCCTCCTCCAACCCCCACAGAATGCACTCAAGGGTTTCGCCCGGCACAGGCTGCACAATCAGGATCGAAACCGCCGGTTTCATTTGATCGATTGTCGGCGGAGCGGCTTCGGCCATCTGCTTACCTCGTATGACAGACCTGTTCACAAACAACCCATGAACTTCCAAAAACACTACCCGAACTACCGGAGCGGCCTAACGTATGCGCAAGACACTTCGCGCGGTTATGCGCTTTGCGCGGCCAGCGGCATGCCCTGCCGCAGTTCCCCGTAGGCGAGAACCAGACCTGTGGCCACCGCGTTTCGCGGACCCTCCTTGCCTCGCACGTTGGCCCTTCCGGTAACGACTCCGTACTCCACCAGTGCGTCGGAGATCATCCGCGGAATTTCAAAATCCAGTGCCGACCCACCAACCAGGACGACAAAATGGATGAGCCGGATATTGCCCGCCGGAGCGACCCTTTCCAAAGCTCGGAGGGCATTTCGAACGAAAACCTTTTTCTTGGCTTCCTGGCGAACCGCGGCGATCTTAGCCGGTAATTCCCTGGTCTCCAGCGGTACCGGACCTTCATCGGCCAGCACTACGACCCTTCCGAACAAACGGGGGTCCAAGGGTTCGTGGAAAAACTGCACCGAACCGTCCTCATGACGCATGTGGAAAAGGGTTTCCACCTTCGCCAACGGGTAACACTTTATTTTCTCTGCTAAATCCCGGTCTTCGAGACCGAGTTCCGTGTCGATGAGCAGGGTCACCATATCCCCTGCCCCGGCCAAGTGAATGCTGGTGATTCTGTGGTCCTCGGTAATGACGGAAGCATCGGTGGACCCCCCGCCAAGATCGAGTATCGCCAGGGGAGCTTTGGTACCGGGAGTGGTCAAGGCCCCGCGGATTGCCATATCGGCTTCGACTCCGCCCACGCACGATGGGACCATGATCTCTTCTTCCAGTTTTCGAGCCAGCCGCTGCATGGGTAGTTTGTGTGTTTCCACCATGGCGGCCAGGCCCACCGCATTCCCCAGGGAATACTCACCGGCGAGGCTTCCCAGCACCTGTTGCGGTTTCAGGGTATCCACGGCGAGGATATCCCGAACACGAATCGTGCCCACGGGCTGGTCCGTCAGATCGGCCATCACCTTGCGAATCTGCTCGAACATTCCTCCCACATTCGTCCCCGGCTCCGCATGAATCTCATGAAGCGGAGAAATACCGGCCACCTTGGCCATGATGGCGTCGGCGCCTTCCTCTATGGCTGCTTCGGCCTTGCGCTGTTCGCCAATGAGGAGGATCTTTCCGGCCGGAATACGCCGCTCTTCAATATCGCCGTGGGGAGTCTTGATGACCACGGCGCTACGGGTGCCCATGAGGGCGCGGGCAATGGGAACGACTCTTTTGGTATCCTCCGGGTCGAGATTGAACAAAGTGGCGATGTCGTAAGGATTGGAGAGTTTTTCGATTGTTTTTCCAGGACCTGCCACCTCGACGGCCGCGGGCATTCCCATCGGCACCCGGTCTATGTGCTTGACCTCATCCACTATGGGAATGGGCCGGTGCAGCCGGTTATTGATCAGGACAGCATCGTCTTTCTGGATAATCGCGCCGGCAACCTCAACCCCGGCGGACATGGCCCTGGCAAGCCTGGCGGCGGCATCCCGAAAATCGATTTCTCCCGGCACAATCACGATCCACGGTTGGCCCGAAGGTGCATCATCCAAACGGTCCAGGGGGATTGTGACGCCCACGCCCAGACCGCGCCCGCCGGGCGTGGCCGGATTATGGCCTATCATCGCCGATTCCGTGATGACGGTTTCAGTTATGGTTTCCATGGCTACATCACCGATGACCGGGGTCGCCTCATTCAGCAAAATCATGCTCAGGTCCTTGCGCGGGATGCCCAGAGGCGCGAGTGCCCTGTCCAATGCCTCGATCACCCCCCGCGCGTTGCTGAGGGTGCCTTTCATACCCACGGTCCGCACAATGGAACTGGAAACGACATTAATCTCGCCCCCGGGGCCCAATTGCGCCACAGCGACTTCGGTGGTGTTGTTGCCAACGTCTATGCCAGCTATGTAAGCCATGGCCCGGCGGCTCCCCCTACCGTTTTAACCGGCCGCGTTTTTCGTAGATTTCGGCCGCCTCCCGAACCAGCGCCGAACAGACGCGCGCACCGTATTTCGATTCAAGTTCGCCGGCCATGTCCAGCAGTTCCTGCTTGGTTGAGCGGTAAGGGCGCAGGGCGTTATACATCTCAAGCAGCCGTTCGTCCGGGATCCTGGTCATCTCGGCCGCCCGGCGCATGTTCCCGGCAAGCCTGGAACGCCCGACGCTTTCGGCTATCCCGGCCTGAAATTCAAGAGTCTCAGGGCTTATCTTGACGTCGTCGAAGCTGATTTGCCCGGCCAAAACTTTGTCCAGGGTGACTTCGTCCAGCTTCTTGCCGCTGGCCGAACGCACCATCTCAGGGTGCTTCAAGGCAAGGGGGTAATCTTTACGGGCATCGGGCTTGCCTGCTCCACTCACAGGTGCGGCCTGCTGCGCCTTGTTCTCACCCAGCGATGCCATAACCCGCTTAACCGCCTCCGCTATAAGCTCGGGCGAGATATTGGTTTCTTTTTGTGCCATTTGTAAAACCTCCTGAGGTTTCTATCCCCTTATATGGCGACCGTAAGTTCCGTGCTCGGCATGTCCGGTTTTACATATTGTGTTTCTTTGTTGTGGATCAAAGCCGCCAGGCCCTGATACCGGGGCCGGGCCATCGGATCGTTTCGCACGGGCACGGGAGAAGGCTGTTCCCCTTTGGCATATTTCGCCGCATTACGGCCCATTGCGCGGAAAGTGTCCAGCTCCACCAGTGGCGACTGGGAAAACAGCTCCAGGTTCTGAAGCGGGGCAAGATCTTTCTGATGGATGACGGAGGTCCCGCGTGACTGGATGCCGATTCCTATACCCGAGCCGCTCAGCTTGGCCGCCTCGTGGGCGATGAACCCCACGTCCGCCGTCCGGTTCACCCTTACCAGTCGCGCTTTCAAACCTTCCTCTTCGATCCCGGCCAGAACTTCCTTGAGCACGCTCTTAAGCGGAATATCGATGATCGTTTTGTTCATGGCGATACCGAAAGCGGGCGATATTCCAACAACTACCTCGTTTCTATTCGTTCCGGGTTTTGCCGTGCCGACTTCTCGGAACTGGAGGGGAGGAGCGTCCTGTTCCTGCACGGCTGTGGAGCGCCCTTCTTTCTGCATCTCCTGTAAAACCTCAAGGATTATTTCCTTGACCATGTCTTCGGTAATATTCATCTCGCACAACCTCCCTTGAGCCTAGATATCTTCAGGATCGATGGCCATCGGGATGTCTTTGAGGATATCCCACCGCTTGCCTTCGAGACGATAACCCGTGCCCGGTCCCTCATAATCGTTCGCGTCATTTACCGCGCTCACTACATGAATGTTTTCATCGAAAATAGCCGAGGTGTGCAGATAGTCTCCGGACACCTTCTGCTTCAGCATGTTGAGCATGGTTTCAGCTTCCTGACGAAAGCCGTGTTTTGCCAGGGCGCGTACAATATCGAGTCCGGTGGTCCCGCGCTTCATCATCTCATCGATAGCCCGAAGGTCTTCGGGGACGTTACGGTCGGGCATATCCCTCGAGCCGTGAGCATATGTCGCGGCTTCGATCTCTTCGTCGGTAATGGGAGGAAGCATGAGTTCCTCGAACACCGCCTGCAAAGCTCTGGCCGCCCTGTTCCGCACCTCGATGACTTTTGCTTCCGTCACCGGCCTTAAGCCGCCGTCGACTTGGAGATCGCGCTGCAAGACCAGGTAGTCATCGTAGTCGTCGCAGTCGTGAGTGGAGCCGGCAAACATGTTGTCATAGTTCGGTACGGAGCTGTAACCGGAGAAGATCAGGTCTGTTCCGGGGAGAAACTGCATGAGCATGCGCGCAGTGTTGCGGATGCTGGAATGCGTGAAGGTCTGGTCGTTTCCGGAAGCCACTTCGAGGTCGGTCAAAACGGTCGCGACATTTTCGGCGAGAACCGCCCGGATGCCGCCGGGCACAGCCCCGGGGACTCCGATGCAGCTTATGGAGCCATTCTGAAGGCCTTGTACTCCGGCAGCCTTGGTGACCATTACGCACCGGATTTCAAGATAGAGCATCGACTTGCCTTCGGCATATCCCATCTGAACTTCCGAACCGGTTCCGGAGGTATACCGCATCTTGAGACCCCTGGATGCATAGGCCGAGGCCAGGAACGCCTTGGACCAGGGCGTATCGTCTCCATCGATAAAAACCTGTTCGGTGCCGTAGACGGAAACCGTTTCGGCATAATGTGTGAGCCCGCGCATACCCATGGTAAGCTCAAGGGCCTCTTCCACCGCGCACTGAGCCAAAACCCCGGGCCGCCCCACCTGACTTCCAAGGGTAATGGAAAGGGCGTTCATCGGGGCGTAGCGTCCGATTCCAACCGTGGTCTCGATCTCACAGAAACCCCGATAAGCCGCTTCCGCAGCGTCTGCGGCGAGCAGAGCCGGGGTGTCCTTCAGGTTTGTCACGTGGGCCTGATTGGCGGGTGTGCGGCGAGGCCGCAGTTTCTGCATCGCCATCATCAGCTCCACGATGTTCAGCTTCTTGAGCACGTCGAGGATCTTTGCCGGCGTCATTCCGACCGAGAGCCGGACGATCTCGGAGCGCGGCACATTGATGTCGACAAGCATGCGCGCGAACTTCAGAGAATCGAGCCGCATGGCTTCTTCGGCTACCGACGTGTCGATATAATGGTCCGCGATCCAGTAATCGATCATATCGAAGTCTTCACGGCGCTTCCCGTCCAGTTCCACGACTTTGCCGCCCTGGATCTTTATCCCCGGCGCCGGATCATTGGGACTGTCCATAGCCACCAGGCCGACCTCGACCCATTCTTTGATAAAACCGTCTTTGTGGATGGGGCGCTGTTCCAGCACCTCAAAGCGTTTTTGTCTCTTGGCCATTTCGTCCTCCCGCTATATATAAGGTGTGGAGAGTGACTTCGGCTCCTGGCCCCATGCACCGAGAAGCTTGTTGCCGACCTCTCGGCCGGCGATAACGGCCTGCCGCACCGCCCCGGAATCACCCGTAACCCAGATAAATACCTCATTGGTCAGGCTGGTTCCTTTGGCGGGCGAAGCAAATCCCAGCACCTCAACATCCGCGGCCTTCACGGCCGTGTCGATCATCAGCATTCCGACTACCGCAGGGGCTCCCAGGATCAAACCGAACGCCCGGCCCTCGGGAACCTTCAAAGCATAGTTCAAGACCTTGCTCGCCCTGGCGGTGTACTGATTTTCGGTGTATCCCTGGTCATTGGCGTAGACGTCTCCAAAGTATTTTGGCAGATTCTCAAGGGTCACTTCGACGGCCCGGCGGGCATCGGATACATCTTCAGCGCCGAAAATGATCAAATTCCCGTGACCTGCGCCGCCCTTGGTGTCCCTGGGAAGTTCAACCAGAATAATTTCCGTGTTGGTTGCCTTGATGGCCTCGTCCGCCGCCATGAGCTGCGGACCAGCGCCCACCCGGCCGCCTATAATCCCGATCGAGCGGAACTTCGGGTCGAATCCCATAATCTTGTGAATAATCGGGTCCAGGTTTGCTATGACAATGCCCTGGGTATCGCCCATTCCGGCGCCTACGAATTCGGTCAGGCCCCCCGGTCCACCCCATCCGCCCGGATTATTCGCCTGCTTGGCGGGCGGGGGATTTGCGCCGGAAGATGCAGCACCTACCCTTTTCATCACTTCCGACAATACTTTGTTTATAAGCTCGTCTTGCATCGGGTTATTCCTCCTGCTCATATTCCAGAGCGGTTATGACCAAAATCCGGCATGGGCTACAGGCTCGTTGGAGTTTGAGGCAAAATCTTCTCCACGTCCGAATGCGGTCTCGGAATGACGTGCACGGAGATAACCTCGCCCACTTTCTGAGCAGCCGCGGCGCCGGCATCGGTGGCCGCCTTCACCGCGCCCACATCCCCTCTGACCATGACCGTCACCAAGCCCGCCCCGATTCTTACCTGGCCTGTCAACTCGACGTTGGCCGCCTTAACCATGGCGTCAGCGGCTTCAATGTTAGCGACCAGGCCTTTCGTTTCGATCATTCCCAATGCTTCTTTATTCATTGCAGGTCCTCCTGAAATTTTATTGAGATGAATCACCCGTGAACGGACGAAAAAACGCCGCGAAAACTACCGGCTTTGCTTCGCGTAACTTTGTCGGGAAGCTACGGGGGAGCAGGCGCCCTCTGCTCCGCTCGCCCGCTCCCCCCCAGTTCCTTTATCTCAAGAGCTTTCTTTGACTGGTTCCGCTTCTTTTTTGAAGAAATCCGGGAGCTTGGCGGAAAGAATCCCGGCAAGGTTACCTATCAGCATGCAGACGCAGGTATTCACCAAAGTGGCAAAAATATCCCCCTGGTGAGCGCCAAGATTCCCAAAGAAGACCGCCGCTCCAACAAACTGGCCCGGGATTGCGGCAAGCAGTTTGATATTTCCCTCGATGGTCATGACAAAACAGAACACCCCAATCCACACCGAAAGCAGTAACATGCTGCCCCCCCCGAACTGCTTCCAGGTCAGGAAGAAAATCGCGCCCTGTACCATACCGGCAACGTTGGCAGCAAATGACTTGTATAATCCCTCCTTGTTGCCCCCGGCGTAGTAAAAGCTGGCCCAGGCGGCATAACCCACCCATGCCACAAGCCAGGAGATCTGGGTCGTAGCGAAAAACCACAAGCCACAGAGCACACCGATACTGATGGATATAGGCAGCAGTGCCATTTTACGCTCCTCCCTTGTACTCGCTCCCCAAAGCGTCGGCCGTCCAGATTGCAGCCTCAACCATATTTGCCGTTACCTCGAAACATGATGCGTGAATCGTCTCGCCGGGAGCCGTTGTGGCTTCGGCCACTTTGCGGATCTCCTCTTTCGTAGGATTGATTATTCCCAGATCTTCCAGGCAAACGGGCAGCCCCACGGCCAGGCAGAAATCCAACACTTCTTCGACATCCTCGGCGGGCCGGCCTTCCATCACCAGTTGCGCAATTGTCCCGAAGGCCACTTTTTGGCCGTGCAGCTTATGGTGGGAACTTTCCAGCACCGTGAACCCATTGTGAACGGAATGGGCCCCGGCGAGGCCTCCGCTCTCAAAACCCAGGCCGCTCAACAGCGTGTTCGCCTCTACAATGGCTTCCACCGCGGGAGTAACCATTTGCCTCTGAACGGCCAGCTTGGCCTGCACGCCGAATTCGAGCAGCGTGTCGTAGCAGAGCCGCGCAAGCGTGTGGGCCGAACGCAGCACAGGACATCCGCCGGTGAGCACGTTAGGCTTGCAGCTCTTGAAACAGGTGTCGGCTTCCCAGAAAGTGGCCAGGGCGTCGCCCATGCCGGATACCAGGAATTCAACCGGCGCCTTGGCGACAATGCCTGTATCCACGAGGACGCAATCCGGGTTTTTCGGCAGCACCAGATAGCGCTCAAAGACGCCGTTATCGGTATAGACAACCGACAACGCCGAGCATGGGGCATCGGTCGCGGCGATCGTCGGAACGACAACTACGGGAATTTTCATCTCGTAGGCGACGGCTTTACCCGTGTCGATGACTTTGCCGCCACCGGCTGCGATAACCATATCGCATCCCGACTTCTTGGCAACATCGATAAGCCGGTTGATTTCGTTCGTCGAGCATTCGCCGTTGAAGTGCTCCCGAACATGTCCGATTCCCTTTTCGCTGAGACTTGCCTCGATTGCCGGACCGACCTGCGACAATGCCCTCTTGCCTCCCGTGAACAGGGCCTTGGTTCCAAGCCTGGCCGCATTCACGCCGATCTCGTTGATAGCTCCTTCCCCCTGAACATAACGACTTGGTGAAATCAAAATCCGACTCATAGGAATCCTCCCTGTATGCGGGATGTGAATATAGAGATAAACTCAGGCGGGTTCTCACGATCCCCCGGTTTATCACCCTCATGACCGATATGCGATCGATCATGGACGCTTCACTGTGCAAGGTGTTGCCGGGGGCCGGTTAACGAATGGTGAGCATAAATGAAGATTGTCGGTAAAATGGCCTTCTGTCCGACAACTAACTACCTTCAATCCGTCGCTCGCACAGAAAAATCTGACATCTGCATTAGACAGTAGGCGGGTTCAACAGTAAATCCCTCAAGGGGGGGAAATCGATCCCTCAAAAGAGGGATTTTCGGCCGGCGCTTGTCAGAGGCGGATCGCAATTGCGTTTCCGTCGAACGGAAGACCGGGAACCGGGCGGACGCACTACGGCGGTATCGGAACGGCCTGATTATCTAGGACAGCAGCTTCTTCTTTATGGCGATCAGTGTGGCCTCGACCCGGTTTCTTACCTGAAGTTTCTGGTAGATGCTCTTGATATGGCTCTTAACGGTTTCGATGCTGATGCAGAGAGAATCGGAGATTTCCTTGTTGCTCCTTCCGTCGATGATCGCTTCAAGGATCTCTTTTTCCCGTTGAGTCAGGACCAGTTCTTTTGACTCTTCCGCCGCTTCGGCTTCATCGTCCCTAACGGCCAGATTCACCAGGAAAGGCGATGCCAATTGCCTTCCCTCGTACACCGACCGGATGATCTTTACCAGTTCCGCAACCTCCACGCATTTAAGAACATAGCCGTCAGCGCCTGCGGACATCGCCTCATTGATGTATCTCTCGTCGTCATAGGTCGACAGCACGAGTATCTTCATCTCGGGCATCACCTTGCGCAAAATCCTGATGGCCCGAATGCCCGATATTCCCGGCATGTCTACGTCGATCAGAGACAGATCGGGAGGATTGCTCTGGATTCTCTCAACCGCGCTGAAACCGTCGCTTGCCTCTCCCACTACTTTTAGCCCCTCTTCCTGATCCAGGGCAATCCTCAAACCAATGCGAAAGAGCGGGTGATCGTCGGCAAGAAATATATTCATATTCCTTCCTTCCTTCCCGTCATGATCCATTGATCAAGGAGCGGTCACCGTGGGCCGCCGAAACCCGGCGCGTGCCGGTCAATCGCCCGGTTCGCTGCTCACGGGCAGTGTAAACCAGAGCCGGCATCCATTCCTGGTCTCATTCGCACTGCCGTTCACAGGGGATTCGACCCATATCTGCCCACCGTGGGCCTCGACAGCCAATCGGCAGAAGGCTAGACCCAACCCCACCCCTTCTCTGGATGTTACTCCGCTGGTCTTGAGCGTAAAGTATTTGTCAAAAATGCTCTGGTGGTAAACCTCCGGTATTCCGATTCCTTCATCTTCAACGCTTACCAGGACACGATCCTGCCGGACCGCTTCCTTGGACTCCCGAAACGGAAGGTTTGCGGCATGATCGCCTCGTTGTATGCGGATGGTGATTCGCCCGCCTTCGGGGCTATATTTTATGGCATTGTCCAGCAGGTTGACACAGGTTCTGCGAATCCGCTCCCCATCAATTTTGACTTCAATGGGAATCCCCGGAGAATCGACATCGAGAGTGAGGCGCTTTTCTTTTGTGAGCAGCTCCATCTGTTTGATGCTTTCCTCGACCACCGGCTGGATTGCCTTCTTCGTACACCTCAAAACAAGCCTGCCATTTTCATTTCGATAGATATCCAGAATATCGCTCACCATCCCGTACAACTGATGGCTGGTCAGCAGCGCCAGCTCCATCACGTTTTTTTGGTCCCCATTGAGCGGTCCCAGCGTACCGCCCACGATTATTCTCAGGGCTTTTTCCAAAGACAGGACGGGATTTCTCAAATCGTGGGTGATCATGCTCATCAAATCTTCCTTCATTCGCTCGAGCTTCTTCTCCTCCGAGATGTCTCGGATCACTCCCACGTATCCGGCCCTGGTTTCACTATCGTCATTAAAAGCCGAGAACGAAACCTGCACCGGAAATGTAGACGAATCCGCCTTAACGGCCGTCAAATCCGCCCGCCAATTGGAACCCGGACCTGACCCCGTGCTTTCCATATACTTCGATCTCGACTGTTCGTCGGCCAAAAGCATCTTAATGGGCTGGCCGATCACCTGATTCCTGCGATACCCGAACATGGCCGCGCCTGCTTTGTTGATCATTCCCACCGTGTCGTCGGCCTTCGTTGAAATGATGCAATCCGAAACACTGTTTATGACCCTGCACAGGTAGCGTTGCGAGTTCTGCTGAGCCCTATGGCTCTGGAGCGCCAGATCGCTTATCGTAAAGGTGATCTCGGACATCAGATTTACAACGCTCAGCAACTTTCCCCGGCTCATCAAAGGGACTTTGGCGAGTTCTTTGAGATATCCGTCGATGTCCTCGATGCCTATCTCCCTGGCCCGCCGAACGGCCTCGTCCTCGCTCAAAGGCCTCTCGAGCACCTGACCGCAAAGGACGGTCGCCAAGTGGTGTCCGTCAATGATCACCGGGGCAGCGCAGTCGGTCAGTCCGCCGTTGAGGCATCGGTATGTAAAAGGAGCTTTGAGACGGGTAGATTCAACACCGCCGTACCGGTCGCTTTCAAAACATTTGCTCCGGCCTGGCTCTGTCGAACGGCAATAATGGAGACAAAGTGTAGTGAAGTGTTGAGGCTCAGTGATAGGATAGCCGTCCGGGTAGGTGATAATCGAACCAACCCCGGCAACTTCCGTAAAGACTTTAAGTATCCTCTGAAGCTTATCCCTGCTGACCAGATCCACCAACTGGATTTGACGACTCATAACTGTGAACCCCCATTAAAATGAGAATTTTCAACTGACTCATTTGAATTAAGAGAGGGCACACGGACCGGCATAAGCAGTGGACCGCAACCGGTGCAAGATAGAGAAAAATACGGCCTGCCGATAACCTTCACGGCAGTTATTGACTGGCGCCGCTGTAATGAGTGTGGGTGAATACATATTTGTTTCAGACATGAACCCGTACAGTGAGTCAACCCTGGAACCGCATCCGAATACGCGGATTAGCGACGGCAAACACCCTTACAGCCTGGCATAAAACGGAAGCGTTACACGGTGGAGCTGCAATCGAAGAGTACTCGCCTCAGGCGGTGTTTGGATTAGTATCTTTACTGATAATTTTCGCCAAGTCAATAGACTTGTTGACACTCAATAACGTGTTGAGGGACATATTTGTACCAAAAATAAAGCGGGATGGCCGAAGCCATCCCGCAGTTGCCCTTATATCAGGTTGGGCCGATAGCCCAAAGAATCATTCCTGCAGGCCGTTTACTTCTTTTCGGATTTCTGGAAAAGATGCTTCACCCCTCCGAAGCCCATCCTGCGGCGGAGCATTCCGAGTTGATCCTGAAGAGGAATCTTCTTCGGACACATGTCTTCGCAGCCGAGCAATCCGAGGCACCCGAAAATACCGTCTTCGTTTCCAACTACCTCGAAATACTGATCCTCGCTTCTCTGGTCGCGCGGGTCCATGATGAACCTGGCAAGCCGGTTGAAGGCGGTGGCGCCCATGAAGCCGTCGGGCAGCATGTTTGCCTTTCCGCAGGCGGCGACACAGCAGCCGCACTCGATGCAGCGCTCGAGTTCATAAATCTCATCGGCGAGCGCATTGTCCATTCTCTCTTCCTGTTCGTCCGTCTTGAATACCTTGTCGGTGTGGACCCAGGACTGTACCTTCTCGTTCATTCCGCGGAACCAGGTCCCCGTATCGACCGAGAGGTCGCCAATCAGCTTGAAAACCGGCATCGGCATCAAAGTGATTTCGGCCGGCAGCTTCTTGGTTTTGGTATGGCATGCAAGGTCAGGCTTCCCGTTGATCATCATGGCGCATGAGCCGCAGATACCGGCCCTGCACATGAAGTCGAACATAACGGTCTGGTCCTGTTCTTCCCTGATGCGGTTAAGAGCAATGAAAAGGGTCATGGCCTCGGTTTCCTCGAGATAGTACGCATCCATGTGCGGAACCGAAGCCGGGTCTTCCGGGTTGTATCTAAAGATGTTGAACTTAAGTGTACGTCCCATCAAAACACCTCTCGCTTATGCTAGTTGGTTTCCGGCTTTGGCACACAGATCTCGGGGTCTTCGGTGCAGATAATCTTGGTCGAACCGTACCCTCTTTCACCCGGTGGGAGCGTCCATACCTTCGAAGGCTTTTCGTATTCGAGGGTGGGCAGCGTGTCTTTTTCAGACTTCCAGTATGCCAGGGTGCGTTTCAACCAGTCTCTGTCATTGCGTTCCGGGTAATCTTCGCGAGCATGCGCTCCACGGCTCTCGGTTCTCATCAGGGCCGCGTAGGCAATCATCATTGAGAGCCTGATCATTCCAGGCACCTGCAAGGCCACTCCCAACTCGGGATTGGGGCCATGGATGCTGGTGGAGCGGAGCCCGATGTTTTTCGACCGCTCGTAAATGACCTGCAGTTTATCGACGGCAGTCTGAAGGTCTTCGCCCTTACGGAAGATGCCCACCCCGTCCATAAGCGCATCGCCCATTGCCGCACGCAGATCGTAGCAATTTTCCTTGCCGGTGCTGTGGATAAGTTTGGCTATCTTATCCTGCTGCTTGTCCACGGCATCCTTGACAACCGCGGTTTTGAAATCGACCTGGTAGCCCTGGAGGAATTCTACGACTTTTTCGCCCACGATTCTACCGGCCACGATAGTTTCGGCCAGTGAGTTACCGCCGAGCCTGTTGAATCCGTGCATATCCCAGCATGCCGCCTCGCCTGCGCTGAAAAGGCCTTTGAGGCCGTAAGCGGCGCCGTCTTTGTTCGTGCGGACCCCGCCCATGCTGTAGTGCTGGCAGGGACGAACCGGGATGAGCTGGGTAATCGGGTCTCTATCCAGGAACTCATTGCAGATTTCTTCGACTTCGCGGAGCTTGGTCTTGATGTGGTGTGCGCCCAGATGGCGGATATCGAGCCACAGGTGCGGTCCGTATGGGCTCGGCACCCCTTTGCCAATCCGCATATGGTGAAACATCCAACGGGAAACAACGTCGCGCGAGGCAAGTTCCTGCTTGCCCGGCTCGTAGATGTGCATGAATCTTTCTTCATTCACATCTTTCAGCGTCCCGCCGTCACCGCGGCAGCCTTCGGTTACCAGAATGTTGGTTGGAACGATTCCGGTCGGGTGGAACTGTATGGCCTCCGGATTGCCGATGGGGACAACGCCCGTGTCGAGCGCCGCCACTGCGCCGTCGCCCCAGCAGATTACCGCGTTGGTGCTTTCGCGGTACAGCTTGCCGTAGCCGCCGGTAGCGATCAGCGTGGCCTTGGCCAGATAGGCCCTTAGCTTGCCCGTCTTCAGGCAGCGAGCCACAACACCCATACAGGTGGTTCCATCATGAATCAGGGAGAGCACGGCGACCCTGTCATGAACCGGCACGCCCAGACGAACGATTTGGTTGTCCATCGTGAAGAGAACGGTATGGCCGGTTCCGTCCGACGTGTAGCAGGTACGCCATTTCGCCGTTCCACCGAAATCGCGGGCCGTGATCAGACCCTCCATTTCAGCCTTTTCGGTCTTATCGTATTGCTTGCCGGCCTTGTAGTAGATGCCTTTTCCGGGCACAACGCGGTTCCATGGAATGCCCCAATATGCCATTTCGCGAACGGCAATCGGCGCGGTATCAGCGAACAGACGCGCGCATTCCTGATCGCATCCCCAGTCAGAACCTTTAACAGTATCGGCAAAATGGACATCCGGGCAGTCGCCCTCGCCCATGCAGCAGTTCCCAAGAGAGGCCTGCATACCGCCCTGAGCGGCGGAAGAGTGCGATCGCCGCGGTGGGACAATACTGAGGCAGACAGCCCCAAACCCGGCTTCGGCTGCCGCCACCGCTACACGCTCGCCTGCAAGGCCCGCTCCGACGCATAAGAGATCAGTGTAGAAGGTATCCAATTTCGACTCCTTACATTGCTTTGACTATGAAAAAGAATGTGAACAGCGTGAGTAGCCCAATGCAAATCATTACTAAAGTGAGCTTATTCTCGAAGCCATGCAGCATCTTGCGGTTAGACCTCTTTATAAATCCCCACTTTACACCGATTCTGTAGATTCCGATCCCGACATGAAGCTCTATCATCGGAAGCAGGACAACGTAGAAAAGCAGCCACCACCCGCCCTGGATTCTGTGGGCGCTCTTCTCTGCGGTAATCGGCAGATCCGTGAGCACCGTCCACATGTGGATACATCCCATGATCAGGATTATGAAAGCAGTTACTGCCTGGATGATCCACAGCCAGGTATCGAGGTGGTTAAAATTGACGGTGTGCCTCCACATCGCCTTCTGCTCACGGGCACGGAACGGGAGCTTGCGGGCTGCCAGCACAAAATGAGCCAGCATAGTCAGGGCGATAGCCGGGCCGCCTAATTGAGCCATGTAGGTGACTTCAAAGAAATGGGCGATCCAGTTCATCACCACACCCTTGAGCCCCACGAGGTAGAAGTTAACACTGGCTACCAGAATCATATGGGCCCACATAAACGCCACAAGTAAGACTCCGGTAAGCATTTGGAAAAAATCCAAATACGCCTCAGTTCGTACAGGTTCCACTCGAGCAATAGTTTGATCCGCCATCATCTTCCTTCAACTCCTGAATAGCTGTTGTGGGGTGGGTTGATTAAAAAAACCTTTGGTTCGCGCGTGCCTCCTCAGAAAATGACATAATGGCCTAAAAGTCAAGTACTTTTTGTCACAACTCTGTATGCGCAGAGATGCACAAATAAAAACATATCTAGCAGATAACCAAAAAGTCAGAGACATTGCAAGGGTCAAATTAAATATTTCACAATTTGGGGAAATGCAGAATCTGAGGAGGGCAAACCTCGGAACAGCGCAGTTCACCGCCCTGCGCTGTCCGAATGATTTGAGGCGATCGACAATCCCAACCCGCGGACTCTCCGCTCAGTCGCTCCAGTCAACGAGATGAGAGGATTTAACGCTGACATCCTTTACTCCGGGAATGCCTCGCACGATTCTTTCCAGTTCCCTGATAAGCTCGGGGTCCCTCATAATGAAGGCGCTGGCGCCCAGAACCACCCGGCCGTCGCGCACAAAGACCTCTATGTCGGGCTTTATCTCGATCAGGGTCGTTCTCACTTCGGATGCAAGGACCAGGTCATCCATCGCCTTCTGGGATTCGGGCGTGGTCTTGAACTTCGGCAGTTGCGCCGCGTGGCAAATCAACTCCGCCGCATCATCCGTGGAGATCTTTCGCACGTGAATGACAAGGTCGTACAAAATGGGGTCCGAAGTATCGACCCCGTACATGCTCTCGCTCCACTTTCGCCTCTCGGCGTCATCCTTCTTGATCAGCGCCACCGCTTCATCGTGGGAGATCCCCTCCCTTTCCATTTCGAGTTGGATCCGGTCTTCCATCTCGGAAATAATCCTGACCTTCAGAACATGGCAGATCCCCTTAAGAAAAAAGTGCCCCGCCAGTCCGTGATACACGACGTTATCCCCCTGAAGACATTTGAGAAGAGCGGCCTGGAAGTATGCGATGAACTTCTCTTTGCCGTAGGAAAACCTTTCAAAAAGGGAAGGAGCGTCATGGATGGCATGCACCAACTTGAGTTCCGGTATTCTGAACTCTTCCGAGGCTTCCATGAGCACTTCACGCGCAAAACACCGGTAGCCGAGTTTCCTGGCCACTTTTTCAGCAACGTCTTTACCCTTGCTGTATGAACCTCTTGAAATCGTAATGATTGCCATTTACGTCTTTCCTCCATCAAAGCGGAGCCAATCCAACCCACGCCCTCACAATTATAATTATTATAGACCGTACTTTTTCATTTTTCTCCAAAGGGACACTCTGTCTATACCCAGAATCTCGGCGGCCCTGGTCTTATTTTCATTGACCTGCTTGAGCACCCAAAGAATATATTCCCGTTCGTTTTCATCCAGGCTCGGAATTTTTTCTTGCGGCCGCTTCACCCTGAACACGAGTTGCTGAAGATCGAGCGGCAGATGCCTGGCCTCGATGGAATCCCCGTTTGCCAGGGTCACGGCTCTTTCCATTATATTCTCGAGTTCCCGGACGTTACCGGGGTATTCGTAAGAAACAAGTATCCCAACCGCTTCGTCCGAAATGCTCCTGACCTGCTTTCCCTGCGACCGGGCGAGCTTGTGCAGGAAGTGGAGGGCCAGCATCAGAATATCGTCCTTGCGCTCTGCAAGACGGGGCACATGAAGCGTGATCACGTTCAGCCGGTAGTAGAAATCCTGGCGGAAAGTCCCGCATTCGACCTCCTGCTTGAGATTCTTGTTGGTAGCCCCAACGACCCGGATATCCACCGGGATTTCTTCCGTGCCGCCTACCCTCATCATCACCCGTTCCTGAAGCACCCGCAGAAGCTTAACCTGCATTGAAAGAGGCATATCCCCTATTTCATCCAGAAGTACAGTGCCCCCCTGGGCGGCTTCGAGCAACCCTCGCTTGAATCCTCGGGCGCCCGTGAATGCCTCGCGTTCATGCCCGAACAGCTCGTTCGCGAGCAGCTCCTCACTGAATGCGCCGCAGTTTATGGCCAGAAAGCGCTTTGCGCCCCGTGGGCTCATATTGTGGATGGTTCTTGCTACCAACTCCTTGCCGGTTCCGGTTTCTCCGAGAATAAGCACGTTTGAATCGGAGCCCGCGATTTGCCCGATCAGCTTTCGCAGGGCGTCCATTTCCGGACTGTTCCCAATAAGTAGAGAAGTCTTGCTCTGGTCCTGAACCTGCTGCCTCAGCTCGTTCACTTCTTTGCGCAAACCGTGCTTCTCTGCGGCCCGCCTCACCAGTGTCCTCACCTCATCGATCCGGTAAGGCTTCGATATATAATAGTAAGCCCCTTGGCTCATTGCCTCCACGGCCGAGGCAACCGAAGCATACCCGGTTATGAGGATGACCTCGATGTTCGGGTAGAGTTTCCTGGCCCGGTCCAGCACCTGCATCCCGTCCACCGGCTGCATGCGGATATCGGTCAGCACCAGGTCGAATTCTTCTTTTTCGAGTTCCCTTATGGCGGCTTGACCGTTATGGACGCTTACAGTCTCATAGCCCTCCCCGCGCAGGACATGTTCGAGGTTCTCCCTGGCAATCGGTTCGTCATCGGCTATCAGAATGCGGATTCCCATCACAGGGTCTCTTCTTTACAGCCTGCTTCGATTGGAAAACGAATCGTAAATCTGGTGCCTTCCTTTTCCCCACTGTCGACCGAGATCGATCCCTCATGTTTTTGAATAATACCGAAAACTATCGACAAGCCGAGGCCGGTCCCGATACCGACCTCCTTCGTGGTAAAAAACGGATCGAAAATTCTTCCCATGTCCGCTTCCGGGATGCCCTTTCCGGTATCTTCCACGCTGATAACCACCTGCTTTTGATTCGGATCGATTCCCGCCCTGATCGAGATTTGCCCAGGAGGGTCTATGGCATGCACCGCGTTTTCAAGCAGGTTCAAAAATACCTGCTGCATTCTCTGGGCATCCAATTCGAGCGAAAGCTCGGGCGGAATGTCCAATGAAATCTCGATCCCCGCGGGGACCTGACTGGAGATCAGCTTGACCGAGCGCTCCACCACCTGGCGAAGAGGCGTGGGCGCGAGGCAAAACTCCTTTGCCCTAGAGAATTCGAGCAGCGCCCGAACGATGTCTCTGGCCCTGTGAACTTCATGCTCGATGTTTCCGAGCATCCGTTGCGAAAACTGCGGATCGGCCTTTTCAAATTCCTCGATGAGGATCTGGCAGGAAGTGGAAATGTTATTGAGCGGATTGTTCAGTTCGTGAGCGATGCCGGACGTAAAGGTCCCCAGTGAGCTGAGTTTTTTTGCCTGGACCAACTGGTCCTGGCGCTTTTCGAGTTCGCTGATCATCCGGTTGAACCCCTCGACCACCCGCTGTGTCTCATCACCCGTATCAGGAACCGCAATCGGCCTGAAATCGCCCTGTGCGATACGGTGTGTCGTCGCCTCAATCTGCCTGAGAGGGCGAATTATCTTTTTGAAGATAACCGGCAAAAGCACTCCACCGGCAATTATGATCATTCCAAGCGAAATCAGCAACTGTGTCTTGAGAGACTGTACGATTTGCAGAATCCGTCCGCGTTCGAAAGAATCCAGACTTTGAGACAAATCAACCAGGGTCTTGCCGTGTTCCCGGAACTGCTCTTCGGGCGTGGGTTGCCCGGAGCCGCCCCCTTCCCTCTCGCGAGCCATACGATCCATCATCTGCTGATAGCCGACGAGTTCCGACTTAATCTTTTCCAGCAGCACAACACCCTGCAAATCTTTGATTTCCGGGATCGTCTTGCCGGCCAACTCCAGGCCGAGCTGCGTGAATCTGCGGTTTTCAACCAGATCTTCAGTGGAACCGTAGAGCAGGAAGTTCTTTTCGTAGCGCCTCGCTTCCAGGATAAAATTTCGAAGGTCGTCGGCCGCCTCCACGAAACGCTGTTTTAGCTCGACTTCCCTAAGATAACTGTATGAAACCGTTCCGAAGGAACAGATGACGATCACAAGCAAAGAGAATCCGGCCATAACTTTTTGCCGGATGTTCAAAGTTATCGGGAATCTCAATGGCAAAGGCGGCTCCGAGGTGTTGAAATATTGAAATTCAGTTCCGGAAATGACGCACAACGGCCACAAGAACTACGAAAAAAACTGCGCCGCAGGCGCGAGTGTGCGGCGCGTGCGGTATACACGCGCCGCCCTATCTTTTCTCTGCGCCCTGCGGCTCTGCGGTGAGTATTTGGCTTTGCAACTAAAAACTGAAAACTAAGAACTGATTCATCTGGCCTCAACCGCCGCTTTTGGCATAAATGCCGATCTTCTCGCCCTCCACATGCTGACCAGAATTACGGTGGCCCCCGTAAGCAACGCGAAGCACATCGTCACAAAGCTGACCGCTCCAAGTATCGACACCGTATCCTGACCGATGGACATGACCCCGAGTTTGGCGAGATATCCGGGGATCGCAAGCCCTCTGCTCAGGGCGACTATTATCATGATTACAGCCATTACAAGCTTTATCATGTATTCTTTTACATATGTAGTCCCGATTGCTCCCAGTTGGACACCGGCAAGCGAGCCCGCAAGAATGATAAGCACGAGCCGAATGTCAACCATACCGTGCATGGCCCAGTTTATCGAGCCGCCCAGCCCCATTATGAAGGCAATCACCAGTTCCGATGCGGATGCTATCAGTCCTGAGACGCCTAGGACATATATCATGCCCGGCACCCCGATGAAGCCGCCGACCGCGATCGTGGCCGCCAGCATGCCGGTGGCGAAACCCACTGGAAGCGTAAACCAGAAAGAGATGCGAACGTTAGCCGTTTTGAAGGTAATCATCGGAGGCAGGTTTATGCTCTGGAGCTTGCGGGCCAGATATGAAATTTTTTCTTTCCCGCCGGATTTCGAAGTCTTTATGGCGTCGAGGAAAACATAGGCGCCGACAACAACCAGCACGGCGACGAAGGAGATGCTCACATACAGATCGGAGCCGGCCTGTCCCCACTTTTGGAGAATAATCCGCTGGATTTGTATCCCAACCTGCACGCCGGCGCATGCCGTCGCCGCCAGAATGAGGCCCAGCTTCAAATCCACCTGGCCGTACTTGAAACGTTTGTATGCCCCCACCATGGCCTTGGGGAATTTGTGGCACATGTTGCTGGCGACCGCTACGGTCCCCGACACACCAAGGCTCATCATGCCGGGCGTCAGAACGAAGGCGCCGCCCGATCCTATGAACCCGCTCACAAGGCCGCCGATGAAACCGACCAGGAAAAGAAAAACAATCGAGATAAAGTTGAGGTCGATGAATCTTGAAGCTTCGTTTGCAATATCTAACATTTTGGAACCTCGCTGGATACAAAAGCTGTGCTATAAAACGCCGGACGCGACCTTATTGAAGCTTACTCGCCAATCCTGTAAAAGGGGTTTACAGCGGCATAAGCACGAGGTCTCTTTCTCTGCTGCTTTCTCTTCTGAATAACCTTGTGCTGCGTCTGCCTGACCTGGTCTCTTTTCAAAGCCTCGATACCCAGGGCTGTCCAGAGGTTGTTTGCAAAAGCCCCGTGCACGAAAGAGAATATCAGCACCGAAGCAATGGGAAGCGCTGCGTACCAGCCGCCCCTCGAAAAGATTTGGGTTACGGCATCCGCCTTTACAAAGGCGGCCGCGAGCAGGGCGGCGCTCACGGCTCCGTACCCAATCGTTTTTCCAATCACGACAGCCTTCGATGATTTGCTCAGGGCTTCCATTGAACTACCTCCTTTGCTGTTTGAAACCGATAGGACATTGACAACCGGCACCGATATCTTTAGTGTACTTTCGCTATTATTTTCAGACTCGACTACAACGATCTCGACCCTCTTTATCCCGTGAATCGTGTCCTCCACCGCAAGCTCGATATCTCCGCTCGCGGATAACCGGGTACAATGGATGCCAAGGCGATCGGCCCGCCCGCACAGCTTTCTCGCCGATTCCCAGGACCTTTTCTCGAATACCTCGCCTTCGCATTGCGCATCGACGCTGAGAGCCACCAGGTCGTACGCGAGCCGCTCGGCAAGATGCGAGGAATAGTTGATGAGATCCTCGGAAAAAAACCCGCCGTTTCCAACCACCAGGATCTTGCGGGTGTTGCGGGACACATTTTCATGATTTGTCTTAACAAAGTTTGTCATCGCGACTCACCTCAGCATGAATTTTTCAAGGTTCTATACTCAAGAGTCGTGCCATCTGGAAAAAACCATTGAAATAACTGCAAATACAGGCCAAAACCGCAGTAGCGGCGCAGGGATCGGATTGTCTTTTTCGTTTCAAAATGCAATAGCTGTTTCGGAAGATATTCGCGGAACGGGGTAAACAGCCGTATTTCGATTTTGCAACACCGGGTTCATGGTGTTGCGGATTGCAACACTCATTGAAAGGTTCGATGATGGGCTTTTTCAAAAAATTCGAAAAAACGGAGGATAAATCCGATAGTGCCTCCGAACAGCCATGGGGCGAGTTGACCGACCTGCGCAAAGCCTCCGAAGCCGCCGGCATCCCGAAATCAATTTCGGCGGTGGCTTTCAGAGAGTTGGAACGCCTTGAAAGAATGGACCCCGGTCTACCGGAGTACTCAATCGGTGTGAACTATCTCGAGTTTCTTCTGTCACTTCCGTGGCATGTCTTCACGGACGATAACCTGGATATCGATCTGGCGGAAAAAGTCCTCGAACAGAAGCACCATGGGCTCCGACAAGTAAAAGAAAGAATCCTCGAATACCTGGCGGTTAAGACCCTGTGCAACCTGGACGAGTTTAACATCCTGGTGGTCGATGACGAGGAGATAGCCAGAACGAACCTGGAGTACGTGCTGCGCAAGGAAGGCTATCAGGTGAGTACTGCCGTGAACGGCCTGGACGCCCTCGATAAGGTCGGGGAAAAAGAGTTCGAACTCATCCTTACCGATCTCAAAATGGATAAGATGGACGGGATTCAGCTCCTCGAATCCGTAAAAGAGATCGCCCCCAACACGGAAATTGTGATGATAACGGGCTATGCCACCGTTACTTCGGCGGTTGACGCCTTCAAGAAAGGGGTGGCCCATTATCTTCCCAAACCCCTCGATCTGGACGAGCTTCGCTCCGCGGTCAGGCAGATTCGAGAAAAGAAACGGTATTTTCAGACGTCGAGAAGCCCGGTTCTCTGTTTTTCAGGACCGCCCGGCACCGGAAAGACTTCAATCGGCAAGTCCATCGCCGAGGCCCTGGGAAGGAAATTCGTCCGCATTTCTCTGGCCGGGTTGCGTGATGAGGCGGAACTCAAAGGACACCGCAGGACTTACGTCGGGTCCATGCCGGGCAGAATCATGACCGAGATTCGGCGCCTCGGCGCCTCAAACCCGGTCTTCATGTTGGACGAAATAGACAAGATCGGCCACGATTTCCGAGGCGATCCCGCTTCGGTGCTGCTGGAAGTCCTCGATCCGGAGCAGAACAGCCGGTTCCTCGATTATTACATGGACGTCCCGTTCGACCTTTCCAGAGTCATGTTCATTGCAACCGCAAACGTGGTCGAAAGGCTCCCTGCCCCGCTTCGGGACCGGCTCGAAGTTATTCCTTTCCAGGGATACACGGAAAAAGAAAAACTGGTGATTGCCAAACAATATCTGATTCCACGCCAGTTGCGAGAGCACGGCCTGAAGAACAGGAATATCGACTTTCTCGATGCCGCCCTTGTCAGGCTCATCAGGGATTACACCCTGGAGGCGGGACTCCGCAATCTGGAGCGGGAAATTGCCGCCGTGTGCCGAAAACTCGCCAAAATTTGCCTCCGAAACGAAACCGACCGCTCGCCGGTGATAGTGGACGAACAACTCACCGTCAACCTGCTCGGGCCCCGAAAATTCACGCATGAAACAGCGGGTGCGGGACACCGGCTGGGAGTCACCACCGGACTGGTGTGGACCGAGTCGGGAGGAGAAATTATCTCGGTTGAGGCCACCATGATGAAGGGGAACCAGCAGCTCATCCTGACCGGTTCACTGGGAGAAATAATCCGTGAGTCCGCTCAGACCGCCCTGAGCTATGTGCGCAGCCACGCGCGTGATTTTTCCCTGGACCCGGATTTTTTCGAAGGGCATGACATCCACATCCACATTCCCTCCGGAGATATTCCCAAGGACGGGCCTTCGGCCGGCGTTACCATTGCGCTTGCGCTCATTTCGCTCTTGACCGGCAAACCCGCCCACCGGGATGTGGCCACTTCCGGCGAATTCACCCTGAGCGGCATGGTGCTTCCCGTGGGCGGTATCCGTGAAAAAGTGCTGGCCGCCCAACGGGCCGGCGTGAGAGAAATCATTTTCCCGTACGCCAACAAGATCGATATCGATACCCTGGATGCCGATGTCAGAGAAGGAGTCGATCTCGTGGCCGCCCCGGATATTTTTCCCATGCTGGACAGGGTCCTGGTTCACGACACCGGGAAATGAGCAAGCCCTCGGCTCCATGGGTGTTCAAGTAAAATCTAAAAACTCAAATCTAAAAACTGATTTGAGAATCCGTGATTATTTTAACCGAGGATTTTATATTCGCGGACCTCCGCTCCCACGGCGTTTCGGATGAGGTTAATTCGAGGATTGCTCGCGACTGTAGCCCGTATATTGAAGAAACGGTTGAGAAAGATTGCGAGTGCCGGATATTACGAGGATTAATATGAGGGTACTCATGGTTCTCATGATAGCAATAGTTATGGCCTTTTGCACTTCTGCGCTGGCTGATTGTGGATTGGATGCTTCAATGGCGGCCCATTGCGATAATGAGTATACGTCGGGGGTTCACACGTGCCGAGCTATGCACCCTGATCCTTTGGATACGAGCGACCTGAGGATGTGCATCACCTTTTCCCAGGATGTGTATAAGAAGTGCATGGCCTGGCTACATCAATCGCCTTGCGACTGGCAACATTAGGTCTATAATTACCCGCTCTATCGCCCGCGCCTCGGAGTGACGGAGCATTTTGTGTTGAGGAGGACTCTGAGTTCTGTGCTCCGCGCCTGTGGTCTATCCCTGTCTTGGCCACAGCTGTGCAAGAATCCTGTCAAAAATATTGAAATTTTATAATTGAATTCCAAAATTGACTCACCACGACCGCAAAGACCACGAAAAAAATTGCGCCGCAGGCACGAGCGCGCGGCTGCGTCTTTTCTCCAATCCTTTCTCTGCGCCCTCGGCCCCTCTGCGGTGATTTTGCTTGGCTTTTCAAGTAAAGAGAAGAAATGACGGAACACAAAGCAACTTCACCCGGCGCTGTTCTCCTCACGGTCTGCGTGGCTCAGTTCACGGTGCCTTTGATGCTGACCGCGGTGGGAGTTGCGCTCCCTTCGATCGGCAGGGAGTTTGACGCATCCGCGCAACAACTCGGTCTCGTAGAACAGCTCTATATCCTGTCGCCCGCCATCTCAATGCTGACTTTCGGGCGGCTGGGCGATTTGGTGGGCAGAGTCAAGGTGTTCCTCGCCGGCCTGGTCCTGTTCACGGTATTGACTGCTTCGCTGGGATTCGTAGAAAGCATTGACATGCTTCTGATCCAGCGATTCTTCCAGGGAATAGGCGCTTCCATGCTCCTATCCGGCAGTATGGCCCTGGTTGCCTCCGTTTTCCCGGTGGAAATTCGTGGCAGGAAGGTCGGCATAGTTTCAGCTTTCACCTACTCGGGCCTTTCCTCCGGTCCCGTCCTTGGGGGATTCATAACCAGCCATCTGGGCTGGAGATACATTTTCCTGCTGGTGGTGCCCTTTGGAGTCATCGCGTGTCTTCTTTGCCTCTCCAGCCTGAAGGATGATTTCAGGTTTTCCAGGCGCGAGAAAATGGATTGGCAGGGCAGCCTCCTCTTTGCGATGGGAATCGCGCCGATCATGCTCGGCGCCTCGCATCTTGGACTGTGGAAAGCCGGCCCCCTGATGATATTTATCGGATTGGCTTTGGTTGTTCTGTTTGTCCTCAGGGAGATCAATACTGGCGACCCCCTTCTCGATGTCTCCATATTTGCCAGGAACAGGTTTTTTACCCTGAGTTGCCTGGCCGCCATGGGCAGCTATGCCGCGACTTTTGGCCTGACCTTTTTCATGAGCCTCTACCTGCAATATGCCATGGGCCTCTCAGCCCGCAGCGCGGGGTTCTTCCTGCTGACCCAGCCGCTCACCCAGATGCTGATCTCGCCGCTGGCGGGGAGAATCACGGACCAGGCGGCCCCGGTCAGGGTCGCTAATTTCGGCATTGCCGCTATTTGCGCCGGATTGATTCTGGTCGCCCTGACGGTTGGAACCGGGGCTCCGTTGGCGCTTATCGTCTTCGAACTCGCACTGATAGGGACGGGCTTCGGTGTGTTCATAACCCCCAATACGGTCGCCATTCTCGGGAGCGTGACGGCTGAACAGTACGGTATGGCTTCCGGCATGATCGGGACAGTGCGCACGCTGGGGATGGTGATCAGCATGACGACGATCACCTTGATCTTTTCCCTGTTTATGGGAGGACAGCCCGTAACGGAAGCGACCGTGCCCTTGCTTGTCTCCAGCATGCAGGTGGGCCTGCTGGCCCTCGCGGCGTTTTCATGCTCGGGAGCAATCATGTCGATTGCAAGAAGGCGGCGGTAGAAAGAAGCCTATGAGCCCAACCCGCTTCCGTCCTGACGAATCAATGTTCACTCTCCGTGCTGCGGCACATGCCATGCGGCCAAAGCCGTCCGGATTTCAACCCGCGTGAACGGCAAAGCGCAACAGGCAATGCTGACTCGGCTGGGCTCCCTTTAGATCCCGAATATCGAATGAAGCATGAAAACGGCGAGCGATGCCGCCAGGCAGTAGAAGCCAAAGAGATGCCAGTAGCCACGGTCAAGCCAGATTGACAGCAACCGGAGTGCCAGGACGCCGGTGACAAAACTGAATACCATCGCCAGAAGACTGGGATAGAAAAGTGTAAGAACCGAAGGAGCGTGAGCCACGGAAACCGAATGCGCCTTCAACAAGCGAAGCGTCTCACGAGCGATAACCGGCGGTGTGAGCACCACGGCAAGGGCAAAACTGAATTCCTCCGCTTGCACTTTGCCTATGCCCAAAGTCAAACCCATTGAAATTGTGGCGCCGGACCGGGAAAAACCCCGGAAAGGAAGGCAAAGCCCCTGTATTGCGCCGATCCATGACGACTCTTTGTAACCGAGACTTGATCCATTGTTTGATCGGCTCCTCTTTAATCCGGCATAAATAATGAACAGACCAACGACAAACAGCGATACCGCGATTAGAGTCATATTACCAAAAAGGAGTTCAACCTCGGCATGAGGAACATTACGCAACACAACCTTCTCTATGAAGAATTTCAACAAAAAACCTACTAAAGCTGTAAATGCGGTGGCTACCACAACACGCTTTGCAAAACTCAAGAAAACCTCGCGCGAACGAAAGTAACTCACTTTCCACGCGCTCCAGAAATAAACAATCACGGCAAACATCGTGCCTGTGTGCAGCATTACCAGTAATAGAGTCATCTCGGGGCTGACAGGATCAAAACCCATCAGTTTTTCGGCTACGATGACATGAGCGGAACTGGATACGGGCAACAGCTCCGCCGCCCCTTGAATAATGGCAAGAATCAGGATCTTTAAGAGTGTCACTATTGTTTAACTCCTTCCTGTCAGAGCTTCTATCATCTCTTTCGGCCGCTCCATATCCACTCTCCTGCCGGCCTCAACGCCAGAGTGTATCTTTATGAATGTCGGCGCAGCCCTCACCTTCCCTCGCTCGTTTAGCCAGTTCATAACCCCGGGATTCTTCTCCCATTCAACAGTGGCGAAGCGAATCGAGGGATTCTGTTTCTGCGCTTCCAAAAAGTGCGGCCGGGCAACTTTGCAGTCGCCGCACCCTTCTATTCTGACCATCAGAAGCGTGTCTTTGGGGCTCGTGAGGATTTCTCCAAAAAACTGCTCATCCGAGACATCCTGATATACTGATTCTTCAGCTTCTTTTTGTATGCCAAGGATCTTCTCCTTGAAGATTTCACTTCCTTCAGCACATTCCTCGCAAGGGGTTGCCGAAGGAAGAGATTCAACGTATCCGATTGCGCTCAGAGCCGCTGTTATCCCCTGCCCGGTAGAAATGCCGATCTGTTTGAACGGAACGTTGGTTACGTCTCCGACTGCCCAAACTCCCGGCGAAGATGTTTCACAGAGGACTCCCACCAAGATTTCGCCATACTTGTTGGTTTCAACCAGATCGGCGAACGGTTGTGAATTGACTGTGGCGCCTATGCTTGGGAATACGCCATCGACACGTTGCTCCCATTCCATGCCGGTTTTCAAGTTCCTGAGCCTGACTCCCGTAACCGTCGCTGTCCCTTTGATTTCCACCACCTCGGTGTTTCTTATCACTTTTACGTGAGGAAGGTTGGTAACCTTTTGCTTGAGATCGGGGTTGCCCGTGAAATCCTCGGTTACGATCACGGCGATCACTTCTTCAGCGTACTTGGTGAGCGTAAGGATATTCTCCAGCGCCGTATTCCCCCCGCCAATCACCGCAACGGTTCCACCTTTAAAGAACGGGGCATCGCATGTGCCGCAAAACGCTATACCCTTGCCCTTCAATTCTTCCGCGCCCGGGACAGGGAGATTCTTGCGGGTCGCGCCCGTTGCAATGATGAGCGCCTTTGAGAAGAACACCGTGTTCCCTTCAGTTGTCTGTGCGGTAACCTTGTAGATCCTGCCTGTCGCCTCCATGGCGTTGCCAACGGAACCCATGACCGTAGTAAGGTATTCAGAAAATTTTGTCTCGAGGTTTTCAAAAAATGAGACCATCCCCCTCTGGAATTTATCACCGGACAGGGTTGGAACAAAAGGCCAGTTGGTAATCTCGGAAGTGTTATTGATCTGACCTCCGATTTCAGGGCCCACGGCGATAACGTTGAGGTGAGCTTCCAGTACGTAGACAAGGGCGGCAAGTCCTGCCGGGCCTAATCCGGCAATTGTCACATCGTAGAGTTTCTTCTTTCCAGTCTCGTCCATTTTCAAATCCCTGCTCAGTATTCGTGAACGCGCATGTTCAAAATTACACGCGGCGAAATTTGATGCCGGGGACCCTCAAGCTGTATCGACCTTCTGAAGTTGATCCTTGAGCTCAATAGACGAAAATGCCTCAACGTTTGTGCCTTCTCTGGGGTAGATCCGATCGTGAAATCGATTTGGGCCCGTTTGGCCCTCATTTCCTAATCGTGAGTTTGAGTGCAACTCTTGATTATTGCAGCAGTCTATGGATTAAGGACAAGCCCCAAGATCCTCCTCTATTTCGCGCAGCCGGAAACCCGCCGCCTTGTTGCCTGTGATGAGAGTGGGAAAGGCGCGCTCTTGACTGATTCTCTAAATCTCTCCACCATGTCTTATGCCTCTTTACCCTTGAGCTTGTCAACTTCGATGCATCTGAATGGTGTTCGGGAGAGGCAGGTCCCCTTCAGGGGAATCATGAGCCGATTGTCCCCCTTGAGGGGTAACTGTACAGTCGGATTCGAAAATATGGTTAAAGTTATTTTTACCATCAGTCGAATAAGGAACAAATGGAAGCGAGGTCATTACGATCTGAGGAAGAATTTTTGGTGGATCGTAATTCATGCAAGTTAGGACCGCATAGGTTTTAGAGAGGAGTTACTATGGGAGGGAGTGGGTTTCTGCATTGAGCTAAAGCACCTCAAAAGATGGAAAGGCACGATCCACCCACAACAAGGTAAATTGACAGGGCGCTGGCGCACCCGATTCTCCACATGTACAGTTTTTGCGACAGTGACACTTTTTGTTGGTTGATTGACAAAATTTGTCACACCATTGCTACCTCAAACATCTATTGGTGGCTTTTACAGCCATTCTCATAAAACGGCACAGTTTGTGCTTATTGCCCTTTCCCGTCACGCTGAAAGACATTGATTACGATAGAATGATATTCCAATCCAATAGATACGTATTCTAATGATCTATCTATTTGTACAGTTCCAAGCATTATTTTAGCATTAAATTATGGGGGCAGTTGCAGGAAATCATTACCACATCTTTTGACTGGGCTTTGGCATATTCATTGGAATTAGAGAAAATAGCTCAAGAATAATATTACCTTATTCCTGGAGCGGTCGAACATTGCCAAATCTCGGACAAATATTACAATCATTTTATAATTTACTCATAGACGGAAGTCTGCTGCAACACTGCGTTGCCAGTCTTTTTAGGGTTACCGTAGGATTTTATTTGGCGGTGCTCATAGCTGTTCCATTCGGGGTACTACTTGGGTGCTGCCAAATGTTTTATCGGCTGATCAATCCTTTCATCCAGTTTCTGAGGCCGATATCACCCCTGGCTTGGGCGCCGTTTGCAATCCTCTGGTTCGGAATCGGGGATATGCCGGCGATTTTCATTATTTTTCTCACGAGCTTCTTTCCCCTGCTTCTCACGACCATAAAATCAACCGCAAGCATCCATCCGATGTATTTCCAGGTCGCCGCCAATTTGCAGTTATCCCGTTGGAATTCTTTCCGGAACGTTATTTTGCCGGCAATTATCCCGGACATCATCCTGGTGCTCAGGGTAACCCTTGGGGTGGCGTGGGTGGTGGTCGTGGCCGCCGAGATGATCGCGGTAAAGAGCGGCCTCGGGTTTTTAATTATCGACGGGCGCAATGCCCTTCGGCTGGACCGCGTAGTAGTGGCCATTGCGGCCATAGGGACAATTGGTCTTCTCCTGGACATTGTCATGCAGAGGCTCGAAAGCATCGAATCGGTGAGGTGGAAAATTGAACACAAGTAAAATCCGCCTTGATCGAGTCACATTGGAGTATGGAAAGAACCGGAAGCATAGGTGGCTCTTCCGGAATACGGAAGATGCTCGCAGGGGCGAACCTAAGACAATCCTGGACAGCATCGACCTGGAAATAGAAGCCGGTGAGTTTGTATCCATACTCGGACATTCCGGATGCGGCAAATCCAGCCTGCTCAAGGTCATCGCCGGGTTCGTGAAACCGACCGGGGGATCGGTTTGGGTAAACGGCCGGCCTGTTGAAGGACCACGCGGCGATCAAGTTTTTGTTTTCCAGGAAGGAGCCCTTTTCCCATGGCTGACGATCCTGAAGAACGTTTCGCTTGCTCTGAACTTTGTAACAGATCCGGCGGAGAGGATCGACAAAGCAAGAAAATATCTCGAGCTCGTCTCGCTCGAAGCTTTCGAAGACTACTATCCTCACATGCTTTCCGGGGGTATGCGGCAAAGGGCCGAGATAGCGCGCGCTCTGGCAGCCCAACCCGACGTCCTCCTGGTCGATGAACCGTTCTCGGGCCTGGATTATCTGACCCGCCTCCAAATGCGTGAAGAGATACTCTATCTGCACATGATGCTTGAAAAGACCACCATTCTTTTTGTTACCCACGATATTGACGAAGCGCTCCAACTGAGTAACCGGGTGGTCATTCTGAGCGAACGGCCGGGCAGAATCAAATCCTGCTATTCGATCAACATTCCTCACCCCCGGCTTTTGTCGTGCCTGGAGCTAAGCGAGCTCAGGACAAGCATTTATCATCAACTCGGGGTCCATGCGGCGCTATGAGAAAACTGTCTTTTTCAAGCCGAACCGGGTCCGTAATAGCACTTACGGCCATTGCATGGCTGCTGATGATCAGCACTTCGCATCTTTGCCTGAATCAGGAAAAAAGGCCGTCAAACCTGGTTCGCATGGGGTACATGCCGGTGGTTTCCAATCTTGCTTCTCCACTGATCGATCATGTGACCAGGACAGACAGTCTTTATTTTGAGGCTCTCAAATTCAGTTCTTTTTCCGAAATGGCGGAAGCGTTCCGCTCCGGTCACATCCAGGCCGCCTTTATCATAGCGCCGCTAGCCATCAGGCTTTTCGAGCAGGGGGTCCCGCTTAAGATCGTATACATCGGAAATCGCCATGAAAGCACGCTGGTAATGAGGACCGGCGTCAAATGCGAGGCGCCTTGGGACATAACCGGGAAGACCATAGCGGTCCCCAGCCGATATTCGGGCCACTTTCTCGCCCTCAAGCGCTATCTTCGGGAGCACTGTCTGGACCGATCCGGCGTCAACATCGTTGAAATTCCCCCGCCTGAGATGCCTGTCGCATTGGGCTCGTCGGAAATAGACGGCTATTTCGTCGGGGAGCCTTTTGCGAGCAAGGCTCTGGCCGAGGGTACAGCCAAACGTTTTCTCGACGTGGAATCCGTCTGGCCCCATTTCATCTGCAATCTCCTTATCGTTCGGGAAGAGCTGATTCGGGAGCATCCGGAATGGGTTCGGCAACTGGTTGCCATTGCAGCAAGATCGGGTATCTGGGTCAGGGAGCATGTCGATGAGGCCGCACAGATTGTTTCCAGATATTGGGGACAGGACCCTGGTCTCATTGTGTATGCTTTTTCACATCCGCCCGCTCGATTTCGTTTCGATCTGTATGTGCCCATAGCGGAGGAATTGAGCGAGATGCTGCAGGAGATGCGCCGCGAAGGGCTTACAAATGCCGATATAGATGCCGGCGCAATGGTGGAAGACCGTTTCGCCAGGGCTGTTCAACAGGATTTCGCCGACCCTCCTGAAGATCTCCTCTCCATTAAGCCCGATCCTTCAACGGGGTCCCGTGTAAAGGTCGCTCTGCCATGAAGGTGCTGGTATTAAGCCAAAAATTTGCGAACGCCGCTGTATCGGACCATCTGTCCGATATTCAGGGTGATATTACTTTTGTCCAGGGAGACAATGCTGCGGCCGTCCCCAAAGACCCGGCGCAGGCAGATGTAATCCTGGCAGCGCAAAACTGCTCTCCGGGATTCGCTCTCAGCAGGTTAATGCTTGAGTGGCGGTGCCATCCTCATACCTACCTGATTCCCTGCTGGCTTCCATTTGAAAGAGGATCCCTTGACAAGACCTGCCTATGGCCAAGGCTGGCAATAGATCGTTTCGATCCTCAAGTCAGCGCCGAGGCATTTTCCGAATGGGTGTCGGAAGTAGTCGAATGGCAGCAAAACCGGATGTTTTTCAGCGACAGCGGCATCCTCGAGCATCGAAGCGGACTTGAACTGGCCACATCTCTATGCCTGCGCAGGGCAACCGGGGTACTCTCCTTTTTTGACGATGACGGCAGTGAGGGCTGGTTCTGTTTTAGGGATGGCAACCTGGTCTCGGCCTCTTTTAAACATCTCCGTAAAATCGAAGCATTCTATGAGTTCCTGTGCATGCCCTCCGGCATGTACGCATGGAACAGCGGGCACAACCTGCCCGCCGAAGGCGATCCACGCCCTCTGACTCAACTGATTCCCGATGGACTGAAGTTGATCTATGACGCTAACTTACTTTATCAATTCGTTTCAAGTCCGGATCATGTGCTAAAAACCACTGCTTCCCAATCCGCCCTGGACGATTCGGCCTCCGAACGCTTCACCGAACAAAAAGAATTATATGGCCTGATCCAGGCAGGCGTTTCCGTTTCTCAGATCGTCGAGGCGTCCCGCCTGTCGCGACCCTCTACGATGGCGCTCCTTTCCAGGTGGTTTTCACTCGAGGATATTGCCGCCGTTTCGGACCAGCCCTCCTGTCCCCAATGCAGCGTGCTCATTGTCGACGATTCCCGCCTGATATGCCGGTTTGTCCAGGACATCCTGGCCGAAGACCCCAGAATACGCATAGCCGGCTTCGCCCACGATGGTTTTGAAGCGCTTCAACTCATCGATGAACTCAAACCCGATGTCGTTACCCTCGATCTTCAGATGCCGAAAATGGATGGCCTAACCGCCCTCAAACATATACTCATTCGAAATCCGAGGCCGGTGGTCGTACTGAGCGCATTTACCAAAGCAACCTCCCGGCTGACTTATGAATCGTTCAAGTATGGCGCTGTCGATGTAATCACCAAGCCGGCCAAGGCTGTTAAATCCTTCAGCGGGTCCGTGCCCCGTGAACTGTGCGACCGCATCGTTCAGGCTTCCCGTGTTCAGTTGGCCGCTGTCCGGTATATCCGCCGCGGAAACAAATCGGTTTCAGCCGGATCGAATATCTCGCCAGGCGACAACGGCAATGTTCCAGGAAAGGTCATCCTCCTGTTATGCGGTGCGGGTGGCTTCCCTGCCTTGCTCAAACTCATCTTTGCGATGAAGGCGGAAAGTCTTCCTCTAACAATCACTGGGGTGGCCATGCCCAAGCGGGTGGTCGAAGCCCTGGTGGAAAATCTGAAAAAGGACTCTCCGGTCCCGGTGGAAGAGATCACCGGCGTTGGCCCTCTGCAACCCGGGGTTTGCTACATGATGTCAACCGATGACCGCTATCACCTGGTTGATGACGGACTACAGGTTCGGGTCGAACACAACGGGTCGCGGAATGCGGCGGACCACTTCTTCGATGAATTGTTGGCGACGGCTGCTGCGGCCCTCAAGTCGCGCCTGGTTGCGGTTTTGCTCTCGGGGACAGGCGAAGATGGTCTCGAGGGAATGCAGCGGGTCAGGCAAAATGAAGGACAGGTATTCACACTTGCCCCGGAGGCATGCCTTAGACCCGATCTGCCTGCCAAGTCAATAAGCTCCGGTTATGCAAAAGAGGTGACGAATATCGCGGGCTTATCGGAATTATTCGAGATTTGAGACGGTCGGACGTATCCGGTTTAGATCTGAAAGGTGGCAATAAACCAGCCATAAGGAGTATGTCGATGGAATTAGCTGCTATATCCAATCATTTCCCGCGCGCTCGGGAAGAATCACAGCAGGTACAACAACTCGTAAGCTTTAAGATCGGAAGTGAAGAGTTTGGGGTCGATATTCTGATGGTCCAGGAAATCATCAGGTTAACGGCGATAACGCCAATCCCGAACGCTTCACGATCCATCCTTGGAATGATCAACCTGCGCGGGCGGATCATCCCGGTCGTGGATCTCAGATGGGTGCTGCGCATTGGAGGAGACGAACAGGGCGAAGCACGTCAAAAGACCCGCATATTGATAATCGAACTCGGCGGTTACGTGACCGGGTTCGTGGTGGATTCGGTTTCCGAGGTTATGAAGGTGCCGGTCTCGGAAATAGAGCCCGCCCCCAGTCTCGTGGCTTCCAGCATCAGCTCGGCTTACATAACCGGGGTTATCAAGCTGCCCCACCGCCTCATAATTCTCCTGGATTTCAATCATATCCTCAAACCCCAGGAATCGAAGGAACTTGAAAGAATAGGAGTCCAGGCCGCATTGCCCGACTTCCAGAACGTCTATGACGACACGGATATTCATCCTGATTTTCTAATCAAAGATTCTAAACGGATAAAGGAGTAAGCCATGATTGGAAAGGGATTCATTACGGGATCGTTGAGAAACAAGTTGCTGCTGACCTTTTTGGCGGTCACCCTCTTGCCTTTTTTCGGTGCAACTTACTACGGCTTTCGAAACACTCAAAACGTTATGGACCAAATGATGTCGGATGAACTCAGCGGTTTTGCGGCACGTACCGCACAGTCCATCGACATGGCGCTAAATGACCGCGTGTCGAACGTAATAACCTGGTCAGACCTCGAATCCTTTAAAACAGCTCTTGCCAGCGGCACTGGAATTGAGGATGTCAACTTCCTGCTTCAAAATGTGGCCAAGTCCTATGACTTCGATCTTATAACACTCACGAATGCAGCCGGCGCCTGTATCGCATCGAATCTGCCGCAGGCTCTGAGCCGCAAGGCCAACGACCAGGCCTGGTTCAAGGCCGCTCTGGGGGGCAAGTTGTTCGTGGGCGATTTTGCAAATTACCCCATTGTCAAAGAGCTGGTGCCGGAATCAAGAGGCTTTTCTCTCGCTATTGCAATGCCTGTGAAGATAGACGACCAGGTCAAAGGAGTCGTGACCGGCTACGTGAAATGGGAGGTTATGAACCACATCATCGAATCTTTCGGCGTGGGGAAAACCGGATACTCATACCTCGTTGACCTTAACGACACTTCCGTTCTCGTGCACGTTAACCGCTCCATCGTCGGAAAGAAACTGACCGATCCGGAAATAAACATTCCTCAGGCCTTCTTCGATATCAAGAAAAAAGACTCCGGCCTTGTAAGCTATGAGTTTACAAACCCCGAGACACACAAAATGGCCCTGCGCGTTGTCGGATTCGCCCACATGAAGGGATACGGCAATTTCTCGAAAAGCTGGGCAGTGTGCAGCGGGGCCAACTATGAGGAAATAATGGCCCCCCTGTTGCGTTTAAAGACAGCTTACCAGATCTTCCTCGGAGGTCTTTTTGTCGTTCTCATCGGCATCGTTTTCTTGGTGAGCAGCGCCATTTCCAAGCCCTTGCTCGCGACAGCCAAAACGATGGGGGCGATCGCGCAAAACCTTGATTTCACGCACACCGTACCGGTCAAGGGCAGAGATGAGATTGCTCTCATGCAGAGGTCCTTCAACGGCCTGATCTCGAAATTACAGCAGACCTTTGGAACGATTCTAAAGAGCAACAGCGATGTCACTTCAGCGGTGCTAAATGTAAAAGGCATTTCGGCCAACATCGTGAAAAATGCAACCGAACAGTCCAAAAGGGCCGGCGACGTTCTCTCACGTATCGAGACCATGGGGAAAACCGCCGAAGAAGTTCAGAGAAATGCCTCCGAAACGCAGTCTTCATTTAACGAAACCACCTCCACCATCTCGCAGCTCACCACAAGCATCCAGGAGATAGCAAAAGCGGCTCAGGACCAGGCCGAGATGGTTGGGAAAGCACAGGAAATCATTGACCTCATGGGCGAGACCGCTCGACAGGTTGCGGCCCGCGCCTCACAGCAGGTTGAATCCGCCGAGAAAACGGCATCGGCGGCAGTTCAGATGACGACATCGATTGGCGCTGTTGCAGACAAATCAACGGAAGCCGACAGGCAATCCGAGCATTCTCACAAAGCCGCGCTCGAAGGCCGGTTGGCGGTTGAGAAGGTTGCGGCCGGTATGCAGAACATAGCCGAGAGTTCGGAACAGATTACTGAAATTATCGAAGTGATCTCCGATATTGCAGACCAGACAAACCTTCTCGCATTGAACGCCGCAATTGAGGCTGCCCGCGCAGGAGAGCACGGCCGGGGGTTCGCCGTGGTTGCCGAAGAAGTCCGGAAACTGGCCGAGCGTACTGCCGAATCAACCAAGGAAATCTCCGTACTCATCAAAGGCAGCGCCGACCGCGTCAAAGAGGGGGCCGAACTGGCCGTCTCCAGCCAGAAAGCGATTGCGTCCATAGTTGATGCGGCCGAAAAGACCAACACCTTGATCCGTGACATCAGCCGGGCAACCGTTGAACAACGCGAAGAGGTTGGACAGGTTGCGAGCGCCATGGATCGGTTGCTCAAACTTTCACAGGAAATCACCGAAATGACATCGGAACAGGGCAACAGGCGTGAGCAGGCCGGCGCGATAATCGATGAAGTGACCAAGCTCTCCAAGACCGTGTCGGGTTCGACTACGGAACAGGCCAGAGGTTCCGACCAGGTTATGACGGAGATCTTAAAGGCCAACAAGTACGCCGAAAACATCACAGCCATGACGACCCAGCAGAAGGAGCGGTCCCAGGCGCTGCTGCAAATTATGCAGGAGATGAGCAGCGTCGCCCTGACCAATGCCTCCGGGGCTCAGAACTCTCACGAGTCCAGCATCAAGCTGGTCGAAGTCATGGATGAGTTCAGCTCATTGATCACACAGTTCAAAATCAAGGAAGATGTGCAGGAAGAACGGCCGGAAAATCAACCCGCCAAATCATAATTTGAATCAGTCATCAGCCGCCGGGGCCTCGTGCCCCGGCAGGAAAGATGGATTTTATGCCAAAGCGTATCCTTGTCGTAGATGATTCAAACCTTCTTCGCAACTGCATCTCACGATGTCTTGTCGATGCGGGTCACGAGGTGGTTGGAAAAGCAAAGGACGGGGACGAAGCAGTTGAGCTCTACAGGCGGCTCCAGCCTGATGCGGTCACTTTGGATGTAACCATGCGAGGCAAGGATGGAATAGCCGCCGCCGAGGAAATTCTTCAACTGGATCCCAGGGCTGCGATAATTTTTTATACCTTGCTGGATTTTCCTAACCTCCTTGACAGGACAAGTCGCATAGGGGTCAGGAACATCATCAGAAAAGGGGACGAAGCACAATTGCTGAAGGCTCTGGATGCAATTGCCTGATCAGTGCTTTCAAAGTCCCCTGAGAAGGAAATTCTATGTCACAGGAACTCTTGCAGGACTATGTCGAAGAGGTTCAGGAGCATTTGCTCGATCTGGAGAAATCTCTTCTGTTTCTGGAGGAGGAAGGCGCGGACCGGGAGCAGATAGCCCAGGTCTTCAGGGCCGCCCACAGCATCAAGGGGGCCTCAGCCTGCATGGGCTTCGAGGGATTAACAACCCTGACCCATGAATTGGAAAGCCTGATAAGCGCTGTCCAAAACACTGAACGTTCCGTTCCTTCGACCGCGATCAGCTTACTCCTGGAATGCGTGGACAGGATTTCCGGAGCGCTGGAATACGTTAAACAGAAGGGTTCCGAACCAACGATGGACCCGTTGTTCGTGGAGAGTCTGCGCAACGCATTCCTGGACGGTGCAAAACCGGCGGATCACCCTCTGGAAGCACAGACGCGCGAAACCGAAGACGCATCGCCCGCGCAAACCCAGGCAGATGAGCAGGCTCCCCCTTCTCCCAACACGGAAGAGAATTCCCAGAGCGCTATGGAAGAAGACGACGAAGAACTGCTGAACATATTTGTCGCCACGTTCCAGGAAACCTATTCCCAAGTGCTGGACTTGTTCAAGTCTTCAGCCGAGTCGACAATCAACGACAAAGACGGCGAAATGGCCCTGGAGCTGCTGGAAAAATTAATATCTTCGGCCCGGTATATGGATTACCAGCCAATCGTCACACTTTTGGGCGAACTGGGGAAAGACCTGGATCTCAAGAAAGCAGACGGGCCGGACAGACAGGAAATGCTCGAGCGGCTGAATGCCTGCGCCATCACCCTCGGGAGCATGATTCCCCAATTGGGAATTTCGCTGCACGCCGAATCGGCCCCTTCCGTCCCGGAGCAGCCCATAGAGGAAGATGATCAGGAGTTGTTTTCAATATTTCTCAGCTCCTTTCAGCAAAATTTTTCCAGCCTCGCGGAAGTGATATCGGGTCCGGATCCCGTCGATATCAAGCTTGAGAAGGCGTCCGCACTCACCGACAGCCTGATCCAGTCTTCCAGGTACATGGATTACATTCAGATTGTCGAATTGCTTGAAGACTGGAATGGATCGCTGTCCGCCTTCAAAAGCCGGCAGCCGGGTGATCTTGCGCCCCTGCAGGAGATATTTTCCGATATGGGCTTGAGACTATGCCGCATGTTGACCGGCCTGGAATTACCGGCCTCAAAGCCTGAACAGCCGGATCAGTCGCCCTCGACTGTGTTGGATGATGACATCGAGTTTCTTTTCGATGTCGGCGTGGAACCGGCAGAGAGCGCCCCCGGTCCCGGGGACCTCCAGCCTCTCATCCCTGCGGCTCCTGACATGCAGGTTCAAAAGAGTACGGTTTGCCCTTCTCCCGCCAATGAGCCTGCCGAAAATGAGGACCTCCAGCCTCTCATCCCCGCGGCTCCTGACATGCAGGTTCAAGAGAGTAAGGTTTGTCCTTCTGCCGCCAAAGAGCCTGCCAAAAATACGGCCGGAAAAGAGCGCGCAGGACCGATAGCGGAAGATGTTCCCCAAAACGCCGCCACCCTGCGGGTTGATGCTCAGAAGGTGGACCAACTCCTCAACCAGGTTGGAGAACTGGTCGTTAACCGGTCGGAATTCATCCAGACGGCAACTTTCTTTCGGGACATTGTCCGAGATCTTGCCGCTCAGGGGAAGTTGCCGAAAAACGAGTTGAGGCGTCTCCGCATGCTCAACTTCAGACTGAACGAATCGACGCAGTCGCTGGGCCGGATCGCCAACGATCTTCAGGGTTCGGTAATGCGTGTGCGGATGCTTCCCATATCTCAGCTCTTCCAGCGCTTTCCCCGGATCGTGCGCGACCAGGCGCTGAAGCTGGGCAAAAAAGTAGAACTAACGATAGAAGGCGGAGAAACAGAGATCGACAAGCGCGTTTTGGAACAGATGAACGACCCTCTCGTTCAGTTTCTAAGAAATGCAATCGTTCATGGAGTGGAGACCCCTGAGGAACGGAAGAGATTGGGCAAGCCCGAGACCGGATCGGTCCGTCTTGCCGCCTATCATGCCGGAGATTACGTCGCCATAGAGATAGAAGACGACGGTGGGGGCATAGACACGCAAAAACTGCGCGAGATCTTGCGGACTCACAAGTCGATCAGCCAGCACGAACTGGACAGACTCACGGATGCCGAGGTTTCCTACTCAATTTTCATGCCGGGAATATCCACTTACGACAAGGTGGACGGCTCGGCGGGCCGTGGAGTCGGTCTCGACGTCGTAAAGCAGAACGTCGAACATATGAACGGCACCGTCGAAGTGGAATCGCTTCCCGGGCATGGCACCCGGTTCCTCATCCGAATCCCTCTCACGGTTGCCATAATCAGAGCTTTACTGGTCAAAGAGGCAGAACAAATTTTCACGCTGCCGCTTACCTCCGTTACTGAAATCCTGCGCCACAGGCCGGAAGAGACTCATTCCATCGAGGGCTTCCGGGTGATAACCCTTCGGGGCAAGACGATCCCGCTTGTAGACCTGGGCGAGCTGTTGAACATGCAAAAAGGGCATCAGCAGAACGGCATGCACAAGTTCGTGGTGATCGTATCCACAAGTTTCAGGGATGTCGGCCTGGTAGTCGACGGTCTGATGGGAGAAAGGGAGGTTGTCATAAAATCCATTGAAAACAATCTTAACCCTATTGAAGGTTTCTCCGGGGCCACGATTCTGGGCGACGGCAGAGTATCTCTCATAGTCGACGTTTCCGCGCTCCTGCGGATTATGAAGAACTCACCATCGGCAGCTCAATCGGCCGCTCCTCAGCAATATCTTAACTGAAAGCCGCTCTTCCTTTCAGGCGGCCTTTTATACGCGACTTCAGAGGATGCGCATGCAGGAACTCGGTCCCGCCATCCAGGGATTCACGGGCACAATCAGCCTGCGGCTGACCGATCTGATTCAGATGGTCTGTCTTTCCAGGTCGGACCTTATGATTGAGATAGTCTCCCGGAAGGGAACGGGGTCGATCTCTATCAGACAGGGGCAGATTCATCATGCACAAACCAATTCGTTGTCGGGCTCGGATGCTTTTTTTGAGATTCTTCAGTGGAATGACGGCCGATTCGAAATTCTTCCATTCGCGGAAACCGGCATCAATTCGGTGAATAAGCCGTGGGAGCACTTGCTGCTCGAGGCAATGCGGCTGCAGGACGAACAATTTCTCGAAGCCGCCGGCGATACGGAAAACGGCGGATGTCGCGCAGAGAAACTCCCCGAAACTCCCGGCCCCGATATTCTTACGGAACTCGATGCCGTTTTGGAGAATCTGTTGGACTTCAACCAGTATCCCGATGTTCTCCGCGAGAAGGAAGCGGCTTCGAAAACAAGACTGAAAGTGCTCGTGGTGGATGATTCGGCCTTCTTCTCTAAAAAGCTCAAAAGCATGCTGGAATCCGACCATGACATCGAGGTCGCCGGGATTGCCCGCAACGGAAAGGAGGCGCTGGAATTCCTGGAGTCGGGAGTGCCTGTCAACCTGATTACCCTGGACATTAACATGCCTGTCATGGCCGGTGACACCACCCTCAAAAATATTATGATCCGATATCAAACTCCGGTGATCATTATCAGTTCCGTCGAGCCGGCTTCCATGGAAAAGGTTTTTGGTTTCCTGAGATTAGGTGCCATGGATTTTGTCGCCAAACCTGGCGTTCACAACGACCTGAGCTCTTTTGGCGCAAACCTCCGAAAGCTTGCCAGAGGGGTGGCCAAAGCCCGTGTTTCCAACTTCAGGCGCATGCGCAAAGCAGACGGCGCCGAGCAGCGCCCGTTTCAAACGGTCAGACCTGCGGAGCGAAAATTACTGTTAATCGTGGGGGGCGAAGGTGCCCATATGGAATGGACCCGTTTGCCTCTTCAAGAACTGTGCAGCCATTTTCAGGTAATTGGGATTCAGAAGCTGGACGAAGAGTTTGCCTGTCGGTTCGCACAGTTCATAGGAGATAAAACCGGTGTCAGGACGGAGGTCTTGTCGAACACTCATGAAATAACCCCAGGAGTCTTTTATCTGACAAACGCACGACGTGAGGCGCGATTCCAGCTTAGGTCCGAAAAGCCGATTATCGATGTGGACGTTATCGGCTCGAGCCCCCTGGACTGGGAAAGCGGAGTGAAGCTGTGGCTCGAGCGTGCGGCAGAGCAGGCGCGGGAGACAATGGCCGTCTATTTCATGTCCGCCGCGCAACCCTTACCCGGATCTCTCATAGACAAATTGCTTGCCAGGAAGGTTCGCCAGATTTTGTCTCCACCCGAGTCGGTCGTTTGCGCTCAGATGATTGACTGCGTAAAGCCTTACGCCGATGGTTTTCCCGACCTGGTCTTTCATTCCAGCCCTCAGACACTGCCGGAGGTTTTATAGTACAATGATTACAGCACATACCGCATCGGTTTCCTCTCCGGTCAAGACATTGATCGTCGATGACGCCCCCTTTATGCGCAAAGCCGTGCAGGCAATCCTTGGCGACAGCCACATGTTCGATGTTGTGGGAACGGCGTCCAACGGGCTGGAATGCCTCGGCAGGATTGCCGAACGAAGGCCCGACGTCATTACTCTCGATATAGATATGCCCGTCATGAACGGCATCTCTGCGGTCAAAAACATAATGGTCCGCCACCAGATTCCGATCGTAATCATCAGTTCTTTGGTCCAGGACGGTTATTTCGCGTTCGAAACGTTGAGGTTGGGAGTAATGGATTTCATTCCGAAGCCGTCCAAAGTCGGGGGGATGAACTTGGCAGACCAGGAAGAACTTATCAGAAAACGGGTCCTCGCGGCAGCCGGCATGCAAGTCAACCGCGTGCGCCGGGTCCGGTACAAGCATAAGGCCGCGCCAATCAAGACCGATCCCGCTGCGTGTCCAACCAGTGCAGTAGTAATGGGGACCACTCTTGCGGGGCCGAATACGATCATGCATCTCGTCACCGCGCTTCCCGCCGGCTTCAACAGCGTCATCATAGCCCTGCAGGAGATTCACCCAAGCATTCTCGCCCCATTCTGTTCATATTTTAACCAGATCAGCCCCATCGAAGTGATTCCCGTTACTTCCACGTGCCCTCTACTGCCGGGCCGGGTCTATATCGGATCCACTTTCAGCAACCTGAGCGTTGAGACTTCCGAGGATGGACCCCACGAGCTGGAGGTTCGCGCGATTCCCAACGGGGAATTCCCCATAGACCGGCTTTTCTCCAGTGCCGCCCGCCATTTTGGACAACGAACGTGCGGCGTGCTGCTGACCGGGATCGGAACCGATGGAGCTGACGGGATGGCAGAGATCAAGGCGAGGGGCGGACTGACCATCGCACAGGAAAAGAATTGCTGCCCGTACCCGAACATGGTTGAAAATGTTATCGAAAAAGGGGTTGTCGACGCTATTCTGTCCAACCAGGGGATAATAAGTCGCATCCAGGCCTGGACCGCTCGAGGATAAATTCGTGGCGATCGCTTTTCCCAAGAGGGTGATTGTCCGGTGTCCGGTTATCCTGAAAAAACGTGAAACGGTTGAAAAGCCCTGAAATGATGCAGTTAGGGAGCTGACAAAATTTTGATTTCGTATGAAAAATAAGCTATTTGCACTTTCAATACTCTACAATATGGATCCGTTTCCAATTTTTCTAATTGCTTTTCTTCCTTCCGGTCCTATTACATCGCATTCTCCTTTCGAAATATTTTAATTAATGTCACAATAGTGAGTGAGCGTTAATTGTAAACGTTTCCCCCCTTTATGCCTAAGTTTTGAAAAGGATCGTCATGCGACCCTTCCACATCGTTTTGATTAGGGTCCGGGAGAAGAGCTGGAAATCTTATTTCTCCATATTTCTCTTCTTTGCAGCCTGGTTCGTTTGCCTGACCACCATAAATTCTCCTTCCTATGCCAAAGAATATACCGCTCAGGTGTGGATCAGCTCGGAGGAGATCAACGGCCAGCCGGGGAAACAGATCGAACCGCAGCCCGACATTCCGTTGCTGCCGCCGGATGGCGCTCCGGTGCCGGCCATTGCCATAAGGCCGGACCATCGGCGGCAAAGCATCCTGGGCATCGGTTCTTCCATGGAGGAGACCTCGGTCTGGAATCTGTTGCGCATGTCTCCGGAGATCCGCCAGGACATCATGGAGAAACTGCTCGACCAGTCCAAGGGCATCGGCTGGAATACACTCAGGATCGTTTTTGGCAGCCCCGGTTGCTGCGGCTACCCTTATTACACTTACTGCGACCTGCCGCCAGGGACGACGGACCCCTCCCTGTCGACTTTCTCCATTCAAAAGGACATCGATTACGGCATCATCGGGATGGTGCAGCATGCCCTGACCATTAATCCCAACATCCTGATCTTCGCCACGTCGTTCACGCCGCCGGCATGGATGAAAGACAGCGGTTCCCTCATCGGCGGGAAACTCCTGGATCAGTACATCCCGGTGATGGCGGCATATCTTCGCATGGCCATCCAGGCATATCAGCGGCAGGGGATCCCCATTTACGCCGTGTCGCCGCAGAATGAACCCGGGCATGAAACCGATTACACCTCGGCTAATATCACCACTTCACAGGCCATCCGTCTGGTTAAAGCGCTGCGCCGGGAACTCGATAACCACGGCCTGGCCACGAAAATCTGGATTTTCGACGGGTTTTATTCCGATTACAGATATCCGTTTGGGATACTGAGCGACCCAACCTGCAGGGCTTGTATCAGCGGCGTGGCCTGGCATCCCTATATGGGAAATCCCTCTGCCATGTCCAAGGTCCTCGGCCGATATCCTCACCTGGATCAGCTTATGACTGAACGCGGGTTAATCTACGGTGCTTCGGCGGTGGCCGAGATGCTGAATATATTTCAAAACGGGGCGCGGCTCTACGCCAACTGGGTCACGGCCTCCGACACCAACAACGACCATCTGAACAATCCAGCGGCCCAGACGCAAGACTGGCATTGGATGCCGGTGCGCCCTGACGCCACCGATCCGGACCTGGTAAGCATTCAGGAGAGCTACTATCTGGAGGGCCTGGTAGCAAAATTTGTTCGGCCCGGGGCCCATCTGCTGGCTGGAAACGCCGGCGATCCCGCCACCGTCACGGCCGCCGCCTTCCTGACGCCGGACAAAAATATCGTGGCCATCGTGGTTAACCAGACCACGGGTACGCAACCATTCAAGCTGCTTTGCCGGGGCTGGCAGATCAACGCCTCCCTTCCACAGAAGAGTGTGGGCGCATATCGCTGGCCCGCGGCTGCAGCCAGGGCCAACTCCCCTTGGTTTCTTCTTTCTGATTAGCTCGATTTGCCGCCCTCGTACCCAAGTCTCTGGTTACCCTCTTGTGATTACCTGCTTCCTGAGAGATAATGAATTTCCCGTAGTGCCCCGCTCGTCAGTAATGTAGACACACTGAATTCATATGCAAATAGACATCAAAGGAGCACGCATGTGTCTGAAGGCCCTACTGCTTGTTTCAGCCTTTGTATGGATGTGGGTAGCGATCCCGTCTTTCGCCCAAACCCCGTTTCAGTTGGAAACCGGCCACAACACCACCGCCTGCAGTAATTCGAACATGCAGTCTTATTGCGTGGACGGCTTTCCCGTGGGCGACGGACCTTGGGACGGCGGCTGGTGCGACAACCGGTTCGGCACTGACGGCAGCCCGGTTATCCCCAGGGTATGGAACCCCGGGGTCGGCGATTATCGGTCCGGATATCCGGGGAATGTTTCCAAGGGGCGGGGGACGCCCCCGTGGCCCGACTCAGCACATCCGGGCGATGTCCACAATCTGCTCTATCCCGGCAACACCACCAGGATTTTCGCCCTCGTCCAATATTTTTTTTCCACGGATCCCCCTATCACTCAAATGGTCCTTTGCGACCCTGTGCCCGAAAAAGACCAGCCGTGCACGGGGATCTCTCAGAGTTTCTCGTACTCGGGCAATCACAAGATGAGCGGCTACTCGAACAACACCGTCGAGTACTCGAACGCCGCAGCCAAGGACCTCTGGGAACGCGGTTTTGACGGTGTAATCTCAAACACCGCCAGAGCACTTTACACGTGCCCGAAAGAACCATTGTCGAGCGGCCTGTACCACGGTCAGACCGACCCCGACTTCTTCACGGCGCCTTGCAGCGGCGACGGGTCGGTCGAAGAAGGTCTGCTCAAGCTGCAGCAGGCGATGCTGGCATACCCTGCCGATAAGTTCCAGTTTGTGATGCAGATTGACCAGAATGCCTTTATGGGTAATGAAAACTGCCACTGCAAGTCGGATAACTGCGACTATCAAGGCGGCCAGGACGGAAGCGACTATTATCAGGCGCAGTGCATCCGCGACCAGTTGAAAGCCCTTCTGCGAAAATACAACCAGGACGGCTCGTTTTTCAAAGCCGCCAATTACCTTACTCCCGCCCCCAACAGCCCGGTGGTGCAGTTCTTCGTGTGGCAGGGTTACCATACTCGTTACAGTAAGCCCGGCGGATGGGAGGGGTTTCTCTGGCAGTGCTCGAAGAAGACGCCGTGCATCGTCGATACTGACGCTTCAGGCGGGCACGTCTATTGTTACGGCCAGCAGGAGTGCTGGCAAAAGGTGTGGTCGGGGGTTCGTCAGTATGCCGGGGACGAACTCGGTCTGAATCCGTATTTCCTGCTCATCACCCTGGATAATCCGCCGTGCCTCTATGACGCAAAGGCCGGCAGTTTCGACACCACGGAGGGAGACGGGTGCTTTCTGTGGCCCCAGACCAACTCCTTCCCGGGCACCTTGGAAACACAACTCAATTGGAACCGGCGGGACTACGTGGATTTTCATTACCAGAACTGGTCCAAATATAACGGCGTGAAAGGAGCGAACGGCCAAACCGCGCTCTTTTTCGGCGGCGCGTGGAAGGGCCATAACGATCGTTTTGCGGACAGGGAGAGCGTGACCGCGGGTTCCGGGCGAAACGAAGCGGGGGACGCTCAGTACTGGGGTGGAGTGACGTCCCAGCGCTCGGGCCAGACCTGGGTGGATATGTTTGCCGAGGCGGGTCGCTATTTTTCGGTGCGCAACCAGCTTCCCTACTTCATAGTGGTAAGTTACGACGACTACGAATCGGGTCACCAGTTTCAGACCGGCATCGACAACGGGGCCTATGTCGCTGTTTCCCTGAAAGGCACGACGCTCTCATGGAAGACAACCTTCGACAGCGAGTACGGATCTACGAAGACGCTTCATCACTACCGCCTTTTCGACTCCCCCGACGGCGTTTCCGTGAACGTGCTCAAAGACAACCTCCCGCCGAGCCTGCAAGGGTCCCTCAACATCTCGGGCCTCCCCATTGAGCAGGGCGAACACAAGCTCTACCTAAAGCTCGTGGGCAAGGCGGGAATTTTCAACAAAGTGAGCGATGCCGGGGGACCGGATGGCGGACTCCCCGCATTTACGCTCACCGTGTCCAAACCGAACGGAAAGAGCGGCACCGTAGCGTCCGGCGATCGCTCGATTTCCTGCGGGGTTGGCTGCTCGACCCAGACGGCGCTCTACGGCGCGAATACATCCATAACGCTCAGCGCCAGGCCGTCAGCAGGCTACCGTTTTGCGGGTTGGAGCGGCGCATGCTTCGGCACGGCGCCAACGTGTCTGGTAGAACTGATCGGCGCGCGGGACGTGAAGGCAATATTTGAAAAGAAGTGATAAGAGATTGCGACGTAAATTTTTCCAGCGAATAGCGATCCTCACGGGAGTACTCCTCTGGCTTCTGCTGTCACATACCGCGAACGCCCAACATAACCCCGCCCATGAGCAGAACCACAAAGCTTCAACCTATATTCTGGCAGTGGGATGCTGCGTTTCCTATATGCTTCCCCGCGCCGAGGTATGCGCTCACACGGCGGAGAGTTTTGCCCGCCTGTTCGTCGAAAAACTGGAAGTCCCAGAAAAGAACTTGAGACTTCTTGTCAACAAACAGGCCACCTATGAGGCGGTAACCAAGGGGCTTGTCTGGCTCTCTGAAGTCGCCGGACCGGAGGATACGGTAATATTTTACTACAACGGTCACGGGACATTGCTGGAGGACTACGAGGGAGATGAAGAATACGGGATGGACGAGGTATTTATTCTGTGGTCGGAAGATGAACCGTTCAGCGTGCTGTATGCGGTAGCGAATAAAATATGGCTCATCGACGATGAACTGGGGGAGTTTATAAGGGCCATCCATGGCGGAAAAGTAATTATTATAGCCGACACATGTCATGCTTCGGAAGCCGAGCGGGGGATTTATCCACCGGGAGCCATTGTCGATTATCACCAGGAAATGGCGGCCCTCATGTCTTCAGCGAGGGCGGATCAGGTTTCTCTGTTCGACGTTGACAGGAAAATGGGGTTGTTCACGGCGGAATTGCTCAAGGCCGTCCGGGCAGGCGATCCAAACCTGAAAACGGCATTTACCGCGAGCAGCCGTGAAGTCCAAAAACTATGGCCGGAATGCGCCAAAAGAATCGGCATGGACAAGTACACATCAGGGCAAACCCCGACCTTGACCGACCCGTCTGACGTCGCAGCACAGATCTATTTTTCCGGGGACGGGCAGTAGTCCATGATGCACGGACAACGCGATCAATGATGTTACACGTCAGCCGCGATCCAGGGCTATAGTGCATCAGATGATTTGCCCGTTCTTGCACATCGGGCGGATTCGCTTACTTAGCCGGCGTTTCCTTTGAGCCGCCCTTTGCCGCCTGTTCTTTTCCGCATTCCTTGCAGGATTTCACGACCGTGCCGCCGATTTTAGCGCAGTCCTCGGCCGATTTTGCCATCACGCAGACATCGTTGACGCAACATAACTTGCCTTTAGGGAAATCCTTTGGCCCGAACGCAGCACCGGCATAGGCCATGGAAGCTGCAACCAGGAAACAAATGACCACCACGAACAGAACGATTTTTCTCACAGCCAGTCCTCCTTTTTGAGATGGTGTTTCACAACTCCGGACTACCCCTCCGAAAAGCTCAGTTCCCGCTTAAAGTTTGCTGGAATTATGCCATATACTGACTCGACATCAACACAACTGCCAACGCGAACGTAACTGGTATTAGAGGCGAGAGATTTTAGAATATCAGCCCCATCTTCCATTCACAACGACTAATTACACTATTCTTAAAGGTTTTGTCTTTTCGCCTCCCGGACAATAAAATCCGCGGTTCTCAGTGCCAGGGCCTGTATCGTCAGTGAGGGCGAAAGACCGGGGCCCTGAGTGGGCAGAACGGAGGCATCCGTTATGAAAAGGTTCTTTATGTCATGGCTTTGGCCATAGCCGTTGACGACGGATGTGCCCGCATTGGGACCCATACGGGCAGTCCCGCCGACATGCGAGGCAGAGGCATCATCAACTGAAGTCATTTGACCGGCTGTTTTCACTGCCCCCGAGGCCGAGGCCAGATCGGCGCAAAGGCGGAGCATCTTTTCCAGCATATGGACGTCGTCAGCATTTAAATCCACATTCAGAAGGGCCTTAGAAAAACCGAAGCGGTCCTTGTATTCCGACAGGGTCAGTTTGTTAGACTCGTTTGGAATATGCTCTGCGGTTGCAAACACCATGACATGCGCGCCGAAATACTTCTCAACGAACTTACGATGTGCTTTGCCGTAACCTTTGGCCAGCCAAAGGGCAAAAGTCGAGGGTTCCTTGGCGAAGTCCGGCGCTCCGAATGCCGACATGGTGAAACCGATGGGAGGTTCGGCCCCCGCTTTGGGGACCATGAAATCAAAGACTTTTCCGTCTATGGGGAGTCCCTTGTAGGTATCCATTTTGCCGTCCAAATAGAACAAAACTCCGGCATGAATATTTTCCATAAGATAGGCCCCAACCAGACCGGAGGAGTTGCAGAGGCCTTGCGGGTACCTCGCGCACGATGAGTTGAGCAGCAGTCTGGGGGTTTCAATCGCACCAAGCGCGAGAATAATTGTTTTTGCGCTCAAGCTTTCCAGCTTGCCTGTTTTCACATCTGCGGCCAAAACCCCCCTCGCCTTGTCCCGGCCGTCAAGAAGTACCTGGAGGACGGCCATGCCGGGGCGCAAAGTCAGCCGTCCCGAAGCCTCGATTTGGGGAAGGACCGCTATATCCACGGAGGATTTGTCGCCGACGACACAACCATCGATGCAGGATTTGCAGTAAACGCACGGCAGCCTTCCCTGGTAGGGGCGGCTTAGAATGGCCAGGGGGTTTGCCCATAACTCGAAGCCCATCTTCCTGCAGCCGGAAGCGATAAGCCGGCTGGATGGGCTCAATGGATGAGGCGGGTTCGGATAAAGCCCTTTCATTGGGAAGGCCGGATGAGGTTGTCCGGCAACGCCCAGGAGCAACTCAGCCATTTCGTAGTACTGGGCCAGATCTTCATATGTCAACGGCCAATCGACGCCTTTGCCGTAAAGCGTCCCGGTCCTGAAGGCCGCGGGAGGAAAACGATGGGCCTCGCCGTGGTAGCGCAAAGTAGAGCCGCCGACTCCGCAGGCGCGTTCATAGATGATTTCCCGTTGCTGGGGCGTTGGGTAAAGGTTTGTGCGCAGATGGTCATAATTGCGCGGGTATGGTTTGGAAACGGCATGCCAGGTATCGGGAAGGTATTTGGCGAATGGTCGTCGGAACTCAAATCCGTCGATACCGACGGTATAATCACGCCCGGGATTGAAGCGGGGACCCCGTTCCAGGAGGAGTACCCTCATCCCGCCCTGGATCAGCCCCCAGGCGGCCATCATGCCCCCCGCGCCCGCGCCTGCCACAATAGCGTCGTATTCATCCGTCATCATTACCGGGAATCCCGTGAAAGACCTTCATCAGAGCCGATTCTTTTTGCAGGGTGACAGGCCGCATAGCAGCTCCAGGATGAGTGGCACGGAGTATAGCAATTTGGATATATGCGATTCCTGATGAAGGCATGAATAACAGTCCTCTGGAACGGTTGCCTCTCATAGCCGGCAAGAGCAAAGCCGTCGGGCGAAGTGTAAAAAACCATTGCGGCGTTATCTTTCAGTATTTCAACGAGATAGAGAATTCCATCCGCATCCGCCGGACCTCCCGTGTTCAGATCATCTAGAAACATCTTGAAGTCTATGCCGGAAGGTGTCTCATATCGCCCGGAAATATAATCCACTACCCCCGCGCAAGCCTGATCGAAAAACTCGTCACTGGTCTCTCTAATCCGATCGAGAAGGTTGATGCGGCGGTCTTCGATTCCGAGCAGATGCAAAAGAAGTGAATTAATGGCGGACCTATCGGCCGCACTCTGGATATTCCCGCACGCAAAAGGAGCCACAGGGGCCAGCGAAATAAATGCGAGCAACTTTAGAAAGGAACGCCGTCCGACTTTGATTAAATTCTTCAATGCTAGGGCCGCTTTTCAGCTCACAGGCCAATAAGGGTTTCCAGGGTCGGCACAAATTATACCAGGATATCAGCTCTCAGCCAAATCTTTCCCGTGCGTTTTGGCGCGAAATTCTAAGCAGTTGCGCACGTCTCTTCGGGACACCCGGAAACCATGAAAAGTTCGCAATCCTTCAAGGGTCGAGGTGAGGAGCACATGCGACATCCGGAATGAACGCAATGTTGTCGGAATGCCTTCACCGTGTGTATAAAGAAAAGTCCGAAGTTGAGGTCAAGGCTGAATGGCATATACTCTCCTCAGCAAACCGTAAGGGTTTTCAGAGATTTTATGCGGATGCTCGCCAACGCCGAAACGGCAACTAAGATGATCAATACTATTGCGGTCAACAATTATCGATCTCTGCTGCAACTGGCGATTCCACTCGGCAGGTTGAACGTGATCACAGGTCCCAACGGCAGCGGGAAGTCCAACCTATACCGGGCGCTTCGTCTGCTGGCGGAAGCGGCCCAGGGCGGTGTCGTGAATGCTTTGGCCCGCGAAGGAGGACTCGATTTCACGTTCTGGGCCGGGCCGGAGAGCATCTCTCTCGGCATGCGAAAAGGGAACGTTCCCATTCAAGGCGGGCCAAGACGTGATGCGGCAAGGCTGCGGCTGGGGTTTGCGGGAGACGATTTCGGGTATTCCATTTCCCTTGGATTTCCACAGGCGACGAGTTCTGCATTTCGCCTGGACCCGGAAATCAAAAGAGAATGCATTTGGGCCGGTCCCTTCTACCGGCCCGCAAGCGTACTGGTGGACAGAAACGGACCCGGTGTCAAGGTGAGGTCCGGCCGCAGTTGGAATGTACTTTCTCAGCAAATCAACTGCTTTGAAAGCTTGTTTGGCTGGCTTGGCGATCCCGGCGCTACGCCGGAATCTTATATTTTGCGGGAAACGATTCGAGGCTGGCGTTTTTACGATCACTTTCGTACGGACGCCTAGGCCCCGGCGCGATGGCCCCAAGTGGGCTCACGAACTCCCGTTCTGCACCATGACGGAAGGGACGTTGCTGCCGCCTTGCAGACCATCATTGAAATCGGTGATGAAAGAGGGCTTAGGGGTGCGATTGCCGATGCGTTCCCGGGCTCGGAATTGAGTATTATCGTTCAGGACGATGGCCGCTTTTCAATTGAACTGAGGCAGGAAGGGTTGTTGAGGCCGCTGTTCGGCGCCGAGCTCTCCGACGGCACGCTGCGCTACCTGCTTTGGGTCGCCGCTTTGCTCACTCCGCGGCCGCCCTCTTTGATGGTCTTGAACGAACCCGAGACAAGCCTGCACCCTGAACTGCTGCCGGCCCTCACCGGTGACTGAAAACATAAGGTCAAGTCCTAAGTGTCTCCCGCCCACTAAAGCTTACAAGATAGTCTTTTGTCCTCTTTCGAATACTTGACGGTCCTTGATTGAACTCCCAACCGGAATGCAGTTTTGCCAATCTAAGAGATCATTGCCGGCACTCCCGTATGGTGCTATAAAATCGGCCAGGAGATAAACACTAATTTCGAGTTCCCCCAGAAGCTGTCGAAATGCAATCTCTGCAACCGGTTCCCGTCTGAACATGCGGAAGCTAGGCAATAAGCCGGCCCGACTATTGTCGGGCTGGTCTTTTTGAGAAAGTGAAAGGAGATCCTCGTGGTTCACATTCCGGTGCCGACATACGAACAAATGAAAAGAAAAGTTGAGAAATTCGAAAAAGAAGCTCTGAGACGCAAGCAGGCCGACGAGGTTCTGCGGAAGAGCGAAGAACGGTACCGAATGATCTTTAATTACTCGCCGTTGGGGATCGTCCAGTTTGACAGTGACGGAATCATTGTGGACTGCAATGAATGTTTTCTTGAAATCATGGGAGCGCCAAAGGAAAAACTCATCGGATTAAACATGGCCAGGTCCCTGCAGGATGAAAGGATGCGGGAGGCGGTTGTTGCCGGTCTTGCGGGAAAGCCGAATTATTTCGAGGGGGATTATCAGTCCGTCACCAGTAAGAAGGTCACACCGCTAAGGGCCATGTTCAACCGGATAACCTCCGAGAATGGCAAGTTTTTGGGGGCGGTGGGCCTTTTTGAGGACATTACGGAACGACAAAAGTCCGAGGAGACGGTGAAAGAGTCACGGGAATTTCTCGGTAAAATAATCAACTCGATAAGCGATCCCATATTTGTCAAGGACCGGCAGCATCGTAACGTCCTGGTCAATGACGCGTTCTGCGCGCGGAGAGGGCGCAAGCGTGAGGATCTGCTCGGCGGTACCGATCATGACTTTTTTCCGAAAGAGCAAGCCGATATCTTCTTGAAAAATGAGGAAATCGTTTTTGACACGGGACAGGAAAATGAAAATGAAGAAAAAGTAACACTTCCTGACGGGGACACCCGTACCGTGACCACCAAAAAGACGCTCTATACGAATAAGCAGGGAGAAAAATTTATTGTAGGCGTCGCGAGGGACATAACCGGGCGCAAAGAAGCTGAATTGGCCATGCAGGCCGCTCACCGTGAACTTCAGAACATTATCGAATTTCTCCCTGACGCCACCTTTGTCATTGATCGGGACAAAAAAGTACTCTACTGGAACCGTGCCATGGAGGAAATGACCGGCATTAGGAAACCGGACATTCTCGGCAAAGGCGACTACGCCTATGCCGTTCCTTTTTATGGCGCCAAAAGACCGATGTTCATCGATTTTGTGATGAGTGAACAACCCGATGTGGAAAAACAATATGACCTGGTCAAAAGAGTTGGGAACACTGTCTTGGGAGCGGGTTTCGTCCCTGGGGCCTACCAGGGCAAAGGAGCATATTTGTGGTCAACGGCGGCCCCCCTTTTGTCCGAGGGAGGGAATATAATCGGTTACATCCAGTCAATCCGAGATATCTCGGATCGCAAACAAGCCGAAGAAACAATCAGGCAGAGCGAGGAAAAATATCGGCAGCTTTTTGAAACTGTTTCCGATGCGATTATCGTTTTCGATGGGAAGACCCGCCGGTTTATCGACGTCAACGAGAAGGCCTGCCGCCTTTATGGCTATTCAAGGGAAGAATTTCTCGAACTGACACATGCCTCTGTTACCGCTGAACCCGATAAATCGAATGCTTCCATAGAAGAGACGCTTGCCGGAACACGCACCCATGTTCCGCTTCGTTATCAGAAGAGAAAAGACACTACGCTTTTTCCCGCTGAACTATCCTTAAGCACCTTCGTTTTATCCGGCCGCCGAGTTGTGTGCGGAGTGGTCAGGGACATTACCGAGCGCGTGCAGGCCGAGGAAGCCATAAGGCAACAGCTCCACTTCCAGCAGACACTTATCGATACGATTCCCAGCCCGATTTTCTATAAAGATACCGAAGGCCGCTATCTGGGCTGCAACTCATCCTTCGAATCGTTCATAGGCCGATGCAAGGCCGATATCGTCGGAAAGACAGTCTATGAGATTTCCCATAAGGAATTTGCGGACATATACCGCCGGGCCGATCTCGAATTATTTAAGAAGCCCGGGGTCCAACAATATGAGACGAGCGTCCAGTATGCTGACGGGTCGCGCCATGATGTCTTTTTCACCAAAGGCGCCTTTGTGGACCTTGACGGTAAGACCGCCGGGCTGGTTGGAGTGATGCTCGACATTACCGAACTTAAGGAGGCTGAACGCCAGTTGAGCAAATACCGCGATCACCTCGAGGACTTGGTGAAAGAGCGCACCGCGGAACTGGCCGCGGCAAACGAACAACTGAAACGTGAGATAGAAGAGCGCAGGCGTGCGGAACAGGCATTGAAAGATGCTTCTGATAAGCTGAAGTTTTTTGCGTACTCGGTTGCCCACGATCTAAAAAGTCCAACTATAGGTGTTTACGGGCTTACAAAGCGACTGAGCAAACATGCCAGGGATGTTCTTGATGAAAAGGGCAGGACCTATTGTGGTCAAATCCTTAGGGTATCGGAGCATATTGCGGCGCTGGTTGACAAAATTAACGTCTACATTGCAACAAAAGAGACTGCTCCGGTGATCGAATCGACAAACTTCACGGAGATTCTCCGAATGCTTAGAGACGAATTCTCCGCACAGCTCGGTATTCGTCAAATCGAGTGGTTTGAGCCCGGCTCCGATGTTCATATAAACGCGGATAAACTCTCCATCCTGAGAGTGCTCAGAAATTTCGTGGATAACTCGTTAAAATACGGTGGAGAGCGGCTGACCAAGATTTGGATCGGACATGAAGAGACGGCTCATTTCCACATCTTCTCGGTAACCGATAATGGCAAGGGATTGAAAGGGGCCGATTCCGAAAAGATTTTCGGCCTGTTCCAACGGGATGAGACATCCAGGGGAGTGGAAGGCGCAGGTCTGGGTCTGGCCATAGTGAAAGAAATAGCTCAACAGCATGGCGGGCGGGTATGGGCGGAACCGGCAGCTAAAAAGGGAATCAAGTTTAGTATCTCCATCTCGAAGAGCTTATAAGTATTCATAAATAAGGGCGCCGATGTCTGACGACAATTGGGGCCGCGTCTGACGGTTTGCGGTTGCACCCATTCTCGGCGCCCTCCGTGGCTGGACACGACCCGTTAGTCAGGTAGACTAATCTCTAACTTTGAACATGGTACAATAACTTGGAGCGGGTCACTTTGTCCTCTTCATCCCATTCGTCCCTCAACCGGAAATATTGAAATTACGAAGTCGTTCGGAATTGAACCAAGGGCATCTCAAGAGCGACAGACCGGTCCTTCGACCATTGCCCTCAGTTTCCGTGCGTCATACGCGGCCAGTTCCTTCCGATCAGCTTCTGAAAACCCGAACTCCTGTGCCGTCCCCATGGGGTCGGCAAGAAATCGAACTCGAAATGTCGCGTCCATTATGGCCTTGGTGATTATTTTCGCCGTCTGGGTGTTGTAATTGTAGCAGCACATGATCCTTTCTCTTCTCCTTTGCAGCTTATATTGACTTCCCATGCTCACACCTGCCTTATTCGGCATTTCTCGTGCCAGGGAGTCGGCAAGGATAAGTCCCAGGAATTTCAATAAATCTTTTGGAGTTCAAGGAATCGGGCAGGATAATTCGGGGGGAAACAGCCCAAAGTTGCTACGGATGGATTCGATAAGCGTCTAAAATTATTGCTGCAATTAGTTTCGAGCTATTTAACCCCTTTCTGGGGAACTTTAGCCCAAAAACCGGTAGACCGGATACTTCAAATCCGAGCGCGAAGCGCAAGAGGCGGTAAATAGACGCTGACAACCGCTGACAAACACCGTCCTTGCCTCTGCAGCCTTTGACGCCTTCTCCGACGTCACCCCTCACTGGAGCCGTTCCTCGATGCCTGCCCCTGAAGAAAGATCGTTCCTTTTCCGAAAGGAAAAGAAGCACCTGGCCGATTTGGAGGACGCGGTAGTTATACGAAGAAAGGCATCTTCATACTTCCCCGGAGAGTCAATCCATCTGCTATAATATTCCCGGTGGAGGGCTAAAGGCATGAATTACCGGGTTGTGATCGTCGGAGCTGGACCGGCCGGGCTTTTTGCTGCCATGCGCCTGGCCGAGGAAGGAGTGTCCCCGTTGCTCTTAATCGAGCAGGGACCGGACCTGGGCGACCGTTATCGTGACCGGCCCGGTGGGATTCTATCCGGATGGGGCGGCGCTGGAGCCTTCAGTGACGGCAAGCTCATTTTATCGCCCGAGGTGGGCGGCTTTCTGGGCGATCTGGTGCCCCTGGATGAGTTGAACACCCTTATCCAGGAAACCGACCGCACATACCAAACGTTGGGAGCGCCCGACGAACTCTACGGAGGCGATCAGGACGCGATCGAGCTTCTGAAGGTCCGCGCCCGTCATGCCGGGCTGAATTTCATCCCCACTCGCCTGCGCCACATCGGCACGGAAAATTGCAAACTCTTACTCCAGAATATTCGAGAGTGGCTCCAGGACCGGATAGAGATCCGCACCCTCTGCCGCGCTCGAGACCTCCTCACGCAAAATTCTGTAGTGGTTGGAGTAAGCCTGGATACCGGGGAGACAGTGAAGGCGGACTATGTCGTGGTGGCTCCCGGACGGTCCGGCGCGGCTTGGGTGCGCGATCAGGCCCGCCGGTTGAGAATTCCCTCTGTTCCCAGTCCTGTGGATATAGGGGTGCGGGTGGAAGTTCCGGCCGAGATCCTGGCTCCCCTCTCCCAGACCTCATATGAGGCGAAACTCATCCACTACTCCCGCACTTTTGATGATAAAGTCCGCACTTTCTGCATGAATCCCAACGGCGAGGTGGTCCTCGAAGATTACAATGGCTTGCTTACGGTGAACGGACACAGCTATTCTCACTCAAAAACCGAAAACAGTAATTTCGCCATCCTGGTAAGTTCCTTCTTTACCGAACCATTTGACGACCCGATCAGCTACGGCCAGTCTATTGCCCATCTGGCCAATCTTCTTGGCCGCGGCGTGATCGTGCAGCGCCTGGGAGACCTCCAGGCCGGACGCCGCACTACTCCGGCCCGGCTCGAACGCTGTCTTACCCGGCCGACCCTTGAAAAGGCCGTTCCGGGGGACCTTAGTTTTGCTCTGCCTTACAGACATCTCACAGACATTCTTGAGATGTTGGAGGCGATCGACACTCTGGCGCCCGGGATCAACAGCCGGCATACGCTGCTTTATGGAGTGGAGGTCAAGTTTTATTCCCAGCGCCTGAAACTTACCCCCGATCTCGAGACCCCGGTCCGTAATCTCTTTATAATCGGCGATGGGGCGGGAATAACCCGCGGCCTGATACAGGCTTCCGTCAGCGGGGTCATAGCGGCCAAAGCTATCGTCCGCAGGTAGTTTATACTTATTAGGACACAAACTATTTACCGGCAGGCGTACAACATGTCCGATCCAAATGGGGATAGACCCATCCTGGTAATGGGCGCAACCGGGTATATCGGGGGCCGCCTCGTGCCGAAGCTGCTCGAACTCGGGTACACGGTGCGGGTGATGGTCAGGTCCATGTCCAAACTTAAATCGCGGCCGTGGGCCACTCATCCGAGGCTTGAAGCGGTGCAGGGGGATCTGCTGGACAGCGCCCCCCTTAAGAGAGCGATCCACGGGTGCCGGGCAGCCTTTTACCTGGTTCACTCCATGACTGCGCCGAAGCGTGATTTTGCTTATTTGGACCGGCTCGCAGCGTGGAACATGGTTGAGGCATCCGCCGGATCAACTCTCGAGCGCATCATTTACCTGGGGGGCCTGGGAGACGAGAACGACCCGACACTCAGCAAGCACCTCCGCTCACGTTTCGAGGTGGCCAGAATTCTGCGTTCCGGCTCCGTCCCTGTCACGACGTTGCGGGCCGCGATGATCCTCGGATCGGGCAGCGCTTCGTTCGAAATTCTGCGCTACCTTGTCGACCGGCTCCCAATCATGCTGACGCCGCTCTGGGTGCGCACACCGGTCCAGCCCATCTGTATCCGAAACGTGTTGAATTACCTCGTGGGCTGCCTGGAACATGAAGAAACAGTTGGACAAGACTTTGACATTGGGGGGCCCGAAGTACTGACTTACGAGCTTCTGATAAAGATCTATGCCCAGGCAGCCGGTCTGCGCAAACGGGTGGTTATCCCTGTTTCTTTCATCTCCCCTCACCTGAGCTCACTCTGGATTTCCATCGTGACGCCTGTTCCTGCGCCGTTGGCGCGAGCTTTGACCGAAGGGCTCCTTAACAAGGTGGTATGCAGGGACGAACGCATACGCAAGATAATCCCCCAGGAACTTTTGACTTGCAGCCAGGCGATTGAGCGCGCGCTTGAGAAGATCGAGCAGCATCGTGTCGAAGCCTGCTGGACCGATGCGGGCCGGCTTCTCCCCTCCGAATGGAGCTACCGTGGAGACGAACCCTATGCCGGCGGAACCGTTTTGGCTTGCGCTTATACGGTGCGGATCGAGGCATCGCCCGCCGAAATCTGGGAACACATAATCAGGATCGGAGGGCGGACCGGCTGGTACTATGGCGGCCCGCTCCGGAGAATCCACGGGCGTGTGGACAAGCTTAGCGGCGGAATCGGCCGCTTGCGCGAAAAGCGGGATCCCCTGACGCTTCATGCCGGAGATGCTCTGGATTTCTGGAGAGTGCTCGAAGTCTCCGCCCCTTTCAGGATAATGCTGCTCTCGGAGATGAAGCTTCCGGGCCAGGCTATACTCGAATTTAATATTGGCCCCGTTGGGAAAGGGGAATGCGAGCTCCAGCAGGTTGCGTGGTTTTTTCCCAGGGGTTTTTGTGGTCTCCTTTACTGGTATAGTCTGTATGGAGCGCATCGGTGGCTTTTCAAGGGAATGCTTCGCACCATTGCGCGCGAGGTTGGAAAGCCGGTGGTAAAAGGCCCTGAGCGGTTTGAGCCTACTTTTCAGCCTGTCTGCCGTACAGATTAGAACTGCTTGGCTGATCTAAATCCACACTCCCGGATGAAATTCTGTTACGCCCCTCGGGGATTACCACGGTCGAAAACCGGCTGGGCGGCATTCGTCCGCCTGGCGCGGCCCAGCCGGCATCTGGAAAGAGCATTCGCTCCATGAGATCGGTTTACAGAGTACCGAGTGACCAACTCCTAGGACACGAGCGTAGCATCCAAGGTGATCTCGGCTTTTAGCAGCTTCGAGACGGGACATCCTGCCTTCGCCGTGCCGGCGAGCTTTTCAAAGGTCGCCTGGTCGGCGCCCGGGATTTTGGCCTTGAGTTTCAGGTGGACCGCGGTAATAGCGTAGCCGCCCTCAACCTGCTCCAGCGTGACCTCTGCGGAGGTCTCCATCTGCTCGGCCGTGAGCTTCGCCTCGCCCAGGATCAATGAAAGGGCCATCGTGAAGCAGCCTGCGTGTGCGGCGGCGATCAACTCCTCGGGATTTGTGCCCTTCACACCTTCGAATCTGCTTGCGAAACCATAAGGATATGCTTCCAATGCGCCGCTTTCAGTGGAAATCATGCCCTTCCCGTCCTTGAGTCCTCCCCGCCAAACTGCCGAACCGTTTCGTTTTATCTTCATTTGAATTCTCCTTCTTGGTCGCATAGCGTTTGTTTTTGAGCTCTTTTTCCACCTTACTGATTTCTGCTCCCATTTCAGATGAGAAGCCCTCTTTGTCCGCGCCTTCTTTCCACGTTGGAAAAACCATAAGCCGAAAAAATCACTATGCAACCAACCTGTCGGCGAGGACTATTTGTTTTTCGTGAGTTCCGTATCGATGATGATGTTTGCCTCCGGCGCTACATCCAGGGCATTTTTACCGAAAGGTTGCCTGTAATTGATATGATAGTCGAAACGGTTAATCTTCAGCTTGGCCCGGAAGCCGGTTCTCGTGTTGCCCCAGGGATCGAGGACCGTATTCCAATATGTAACGTCGAATACTACCGGCTTCGTTACATCCTTGATCGTGAGGTCACCGGCAAGGACATACCTTCCTTCACTGTCCTTTTTAAAGGCAATGTTTTTGAAGCTCATCTGGGGATATTTCTCCACGTCAAAAAAATCTGGAGACCTCAGGTGCTGATCCCGCTTTTCAACATTCGTGTTGACCGATTTCGTCTGCACGGTGAAATCGATTTTGGCATCGGTAAAATCACTTTTGTCCGAAATCATGGCGCCGTCAAAGTCCAGGAACTGTCCCGCCACCAACGATACCGTGAGGTGCTCCACTTCAAACTTTACGGAGGTGTGCGCTTTGTCGACTTTCCAGATCGCGGTCTGGGCGGATGCCGAAAGCGGCATTGCGATAAAGAGCGCCGCAATGAGTAACAAAGGAAAGCGTTTCATCGTTATTTTCCTTTCCTTATTGATATGAAAGTTAATATCTGTTGGGGAACTGCAGCACCCGCAGGGACGAATGCACTCTTGAACGCAAACCGGCATTCCGTGCTCAGTTAATCAGGGTTTCCACCTTTGGCAAGATGAAGAAATTTATTTGCCGGAGAGTTATTCCGGAGGTCTGTTATTTGCAAAAGTAAACTATTTTGCTTTTTCTTCATCCATGATAATCGTGAACACTGTGAGCTCCGGGAATGGAGGCGAGCCCCAAAACCCGGAAGATAAACAATAATTTCGAGTCCCCAGTTGAAATAACGGGAATGTAACTAAAGGTTGGCGTCAATGGGTCGTAGACCAACTTATGAAGAGTTGGAAAAAAGGGTTGACGAACTGGAAAAAGAGGCGCTCATCCGCGTGCGCTCAGATGAAGCCTTACAGGAGAGCGAAGAACGATACCGGATGATCTTCAATAACTCTCCGTTGGGAATCATGCACTTCGATGAAAACGGGATCATTCTGGACTGCAATGAGCATTTTAGACAGATGATGGGAGCTCCAAGGGAGGCAATAATCGGATTCAATATGGTCGAATCCATAAAGAATGAGGGCATGCGGTGGGCAATTCTCTCGGCGCTCTCGGGAGAACCCACCTATTTTGAAGGTGACTACCGTTCTGTCACCGGCGGTAAAATCACGCCAATAAGAGCCATATATAGTCGAATAACCTCCGAAGAGGGTAAATTCATAGGCGCCGTGGGTCTTTTTGAAGATATCACGGAGAAGAAGCAGGCGGAAGAAGCGCGGCGGGAAAGCGAGCTTAAGTACCGAAGCCTGGTCGAGACCATGAATGATGGCCTTTTGATCAGAAATGAAGATGGCGTCATAACCTATACTAATGAAAGACTTTGTCAGGTGTGGGGGTATGAGCCCGAAGAAATCATCGGACAACCCATGACAAACTTCCTGGACGAAGCCAACCGGATTGTCCTGGAAAGGGAGTCGGTCAAACGGCGCCTTGGCGACAGCGACTCTTTCGAGATAACGTGGACGGGAAAAGCCGGACGGAAAGTCGTCACGATCATGTCGCCGAGACCGATATTCGATGCTCGTGGCGAGTTTAAAGGCAGTTTCGCTACACTTACCGATATCACGAGGCGAAAACAGGCAGAAGAAGCATTGGCGCAGCAGGCGGAGGAACTGGCTCGCTCCAATGCCGACCTGGAACGATTCGCCTATGTAGCCTCACACGACATGCAGGAGCCGCTGCGCATGGTTACAAGCTATATGCAGTTATTGGCCCGGCGCTACACGGGCAGGCTTGACAGTGATGCCGACGAGTTCATTGACTATGCGGTTGGAGGAGCCAGGCGCATGCAGCAGATGATCAATGACCTGCTGGCATACTCTCGCCTCGGAAGGCGTGGAGAGGACTTCAAGAGCGTTGATTGCGACTTGTCCCTCGATTGGGCCCTTATGAACCTCAGAGCCGCTATTGAAACAAGCGGCGCGCGGATCACCCGCGACGGACTGCCCACCGTAATCGGTTCTGCGGGACAATTGGGACAGATGTTTCAAAATCTCATTGGAAATGCAATCAAGTTCCGCGGACAAGCCCCATTACATGTGCATATATCGGTCAAGCGCGAAGAAAACGAATGGCTTTTTTCGGTGGCCGACAACGGCATCGGTTTTGATCAGCAGTACGACGAGCGAGTTTTTATCATCTTTCAGCGCCTGCACGGCAGAGGATATCCCGGCACCGGCATAGGGCTGGCGATCTGCAAAAAAATAGTTGAACGGCATGGCGGCAGAATCTGGGCGAAATCCGAGCCCGGAAAGGGAACGATAGTCTACTTCACAATTCCTGCTGAAGAGGAGGGGAAGCATGTATAACGCCAGAGCAGGTAAACCGGTCGAGATATTGCTGGTGGAAGACAACCCCGGCGACGTCCGCCTGACGATAGAAGGACTCAAGGAAGGCAAGGTCAATAATAACTTACATGTTGTCCAGGACGGGGTTGAAGCTATGGCCTTCCTGCGGCAGGAAGGAAAGTATTCCGAGGCCGTCCGCCCGGATCTCATCCTGCTCGATCTGAATCTGCCCAAAAAAGACGGCCGCGAGGTGCTCACGGAAATTAAGGCCGACAAAAACCTGAAGACCGTTCCGGTAGTTATCCTCACTACTTCCGAAGCCGAACAGGACATTCTCAAAGCCTACATGCTGCACGCAAACTGCTACATCACCAAGCCGGTTGATCTTGATCAGTTTATCAACGTAGTGACTTCTATCGAGGATTTCTGGTTCACCATTGTCAAATTGCCGCAGAGCGAGTGAAATGAGCGACGAATCCATCAAGGTCCTGTTAATCGAAGACAACCCCGGCGACGCCAGGCTGATTCGGGAATTCCTCTCCGAAATCCGAATTAATCCCTATGCGCTGGAATGGAAGGACAACCTCTCGGAGGGACTGGAGTTTCTGACCGCCAAGGGCGTCGACCTGATCCTTCTGGATCTTTCTCTGCCCGACTCCCAGGGATTTGATACCTTCGCCAGAGTTTACGCCCAAGTCCCGAACCAGCCAATCGTGGTGGTGACAGGGTCCGATGATAAAATGCTGGCCGCCAGGGCGGTGCACGCGGGCGCCCAGGATTATCTGGTCAAAGGGGAAATAGATAGCGGTCTACTCGCGCACGCCATACGTTATGCAATCGAGCGCAAAAAAACCGAAACCGTGCTGCGAGAATCAAGGGAGTTCCTCGAAAAGATTGTCAACTCCATCAGCGATCCCATGTATGTCGTGAACAGAGAGCATCGTTATGTTTTGGCCAACGATGCAATGTGCGCTTTTGCAAGCCGGAATCGTGAGGACGTCCTCGGCAGGACCGATTATGATTTCTTTCCAAAAGAACAGGCTGATATTCTTTCGAAAATGGATGAACAAGTTTTTGAAACGGGGCAGGAAAATGAAAATGAAGAAGTGATAATGGATGGAGGTGGGACAGTCCGTACCGTAATTACCAAGAAATCGCTTTATACGGACAAGGCTCGAAATAAATTCATAGTCGGCGTTATAAGGGACATAAGTGAGCGCAAACGCGCTGAAGATGCACTCAAACAGGCAGAGGAAAAATACAGGGATATATTTGAAAATTCCGTAACCGGCATATATCAGATTACTATGGAAGGGCGTTTCTTAAGAGTCAATATGGCTATCGCCGATATCTTAGGCTACGACTCGCCCGAGGAGCTTTCAAATGAAATAAGCGATTTTAAGCGGTTTTATGTCTATCCCGAGCGCCGCTCCGAGCTGCTCCATTTGATCAAAGAGCACGGATCTGTCCGCGAATTCGAGGTAGAGTTTTTCAGAAAGGATAAAACCGTTGTATGGGCGTCCCTTAACGTTCGCGCCGTTCGTAACTCTACCGGTGAGATAGCCTACATGGAAGGCACCGCCATTGATATCACCGACAGCAAGCTCCTTAGAGCCCGCCTCGATCAGGCTCAGAAGATGGAGGCAATCGGAACGCTCGCCGGTGGAATCGCTCATGACTTCAACAACATTCTTGCTCCGATAATCGGCTACACCGAACTCTCGCTCAATTCTGTTCCGAAAGACAACAGACTGAGCCATAACATGAGCCAGGTCCTTCTTTCCGCCGTCCGCGCAAAAGACCTGGTCAATCAGATCCTCACCTTCAGCCGGAAGACGCAACAGGAACGAAAGCCGGTGCAGGTTAGTCTTATTCTGAAAGAAACCATAAATCTTATCAGGTCTTCGTTGCCTACGACCATCAATATACGCCAATCTCTGCATCAGGACGCATTGAACAGTATGACGATGGCCGATCCAACCCAGATTCATCAGGTGCTGATGAACCTGTGCACGAATGCGGGCCACGCCATGCGAGACAGTGGCGGAACGCTGACCGTTACGCTGAAAAATGTGGAGATCGGGCCGGACTCACCAAGAGTTTCTCTCGAGATGGAAACCGGTCCATACATTAGGCTCTCGGTCGCCGACACCGGGCACGGGATGGATGAGGCTGTAAAACAGCGCATCTTCGACCCGTACTTTACGACCAAAGGGCCCGATGAAGGAACAGGTCTGGGATTGGCCTTGGTCTACGGGATTGTCAAGGACCTGTCCGGAGCCGTCACGGTCTCCAGCAGGCTCGGCAAGGGAACTACTTTCGATGTATATTTTCCAAGAACCGGAACAACGCCGTCTCCCACAGCCGTGTCCAAACGCCTGCCGACCGGACATGGCCGCATCCTTGTCGTCGATGACGAAAAGTTCATCGTTGATATGGTTAAAGAAATGCTCGAAAACCTGGGCTATGAAGTGGTCCCCAGATACAGCAGCCCTGGTGCCCTGGAAACCTTCAAGTCCATGTCTCATAGCTTCGACCTCGTCATTACCGACATGACGATGCCAAACATGACAGGCATCGACCTGGCGAGGGAAATCTTTGCGATTCGTCCCTGCACCCCGCTGATTCTCTTCACCGGATTCAGCCAGACCGTAGATGAGAATCAATTAAAATCGCTGGGGGTCAAAGAGCTTCTCATGAAGCCCGTGTCCATGAGTGACCTGGCCGTTGCTGTCGATAAAGTTCTGAATAAGGCCCCCTAGTTTACCTGTCTCAACTGATCATGAAACCGCTGCTGATGAAATAATCGCCTACTCCTCTCGGAATTGTGACAAATCCAGGTCTGGGAGCATGGCGCCTTGCTCCATCAAGTTGATATGTAGTTCAAAGCATGCGTCGAGATCATGCCGGATGTGCCCCACTCTTGCTTTCTCTATATAGCGATGAAGGTAATCGCGGTATGCGGGGTGAGCACAGTTCTCGATCATCGCTTTGGCGCGCTGCATGGGCCCGAGCCCACGAAGATCGGCCAGCCCCTGCTCGGTCACGACAATTTGTACCGAGTGCTCGTTGTTGTCGACGTGCGCCACCATGGGTACAATTGAAGAGATTCTGCCGCCTTTTGCAATCGAAGGGCACATATATATCGAAAGAAAAGCGTTGCGAGTGAACTCACCGCTTCCCCCCACCCCGTTCATGATGTCCGTTCCGTAAACATGCGAGGAGTTGACATTCCCATAGATGTCCACCTCGAGGGCAGTATTCATGGCGATCACCCCGAGGCGAAGGACCACGCCGGGGTGGTTGGAAATTTCCTGAGGCCTCAGGACTATCCGTGGCACGAAGAAATCTATGTTGTCATATATCCTCTGCAGGTTCTCGGGCGTCAGAGTGAGTGCGGTGGTGCTGGCGGCTCTCAGCTTTCCCCCCTCCATCAGGTCGACGAGGGAATCTTGGAACACTTCCGTATACATCTGGAATGGAGGGATGTCCTCGCTTTCGCCTAATGCCGCCATCACGCCGTTTGCAATATTTCCGACCCCGGCTTGCAGGGGGAGAAACTCCGGCGGGATCTGCCCTACCCGAAGCTCTTCGAGCAGAAACTTAACGACGTGTTCCGCAATTTTCCGGCTTCGCTCATCCGGCGGCGTGAACGCGCCAATGCTGTCCGGCTCGTTGCTCTCCACGATGCCCACGATCCTCCTGGGATCGACCTCGGCATACGGGTAGCCGATCTTGGTGAGAGGGTCGTGCAAGGGCAGCATGCCCCGGTGCGGCGGGGCAGTGAGGATCGTGATGTCCGTCATTTCGCGGAGGCGGGCGGAGTGGTAACGGTTTACTTCGATCAGCACCCGATCCGCGTACTGCAGGTATGCAGGGGATGCCCCTACCGAGGTGGTCAGGTAAACCCGCCCATCAGGAGTGACCTCGGTTGCCTCGATAACGGCAAAATCAATTTTTCCATGAAAGCCCGCAAGCACCATTTCCGAAACCTGGGAAAGATGCATGTCGACGTATTCGACCTCCTGGCTGTTTATCTGCTTTCGCAGCCTTGACGCACTCTGGTAGGGCGCGCGCCAGCTAATCGCGTCCTCTTGCGCCAGCGGGTCGTCGATGCTCGCCGAACAAGATGCCCCGGTCATCACACGCAACCGGTACGGGCGGCCGTTCTCATGCTCGTTGCGCGCCCGGGCCGCCAGGGCCCGCGGGAGCACCTTTGCCGCCCCCGCGTTGGTGAACCCGCTGAAAGCGACGGTTGCCCCGTCGGGTATTTTAGCCGCTGCCTCTTCGGGAGTGAGATCCGGAAAGACGCCGATCTTTGTCATTGCCAATATCCTTTCCATGCAGTGCCCGCCGTAGCCTAGGCGCGGACCGGCTCCTGGATTTTCAGGTCAGGCAGCATGCTACCGTACTCGATCAGGTTCCTGTGGAGTTCATAGCACTGTTTGAGGTTGTGCCGGATGTGCCCGACCCTGGAGTTCTCGATGTAGCGATTGAGGTAGTCCCGGTACAAGGGGTGAGCGCAATTATCTATGATGGCCCTGGCGCGCTGCATGGGGCCGAGTCCCCGAAGGTCCGCCAGCCCCTGTTCGGTCACGACAATCTTCACCGAATGTTCATTGCTGTCGACGTGCGGTGTCATGGGGACAATTGAAGAAATCCTGCCGCCTCTTGCGATGGAAGGGCACACGATTATCGGCAGGTAGCTGTTTCTGGTGTACTCTCCGCTTCCACCGACTCCGTTCATGATGTCCGTCCCGAAAATATGGGAGGAATTCACATTGGCGTAAATGTCTACTTCCACTGCCGCGTTCATGGCGATCACCCCAAGTCTGCGTATGATAGCCGGGCTGTTGGAGATTTCCTGAGGGCGCAGCAGTATGCGCGGGACGAAGAAATTCATGTGTTCGTAAACCCGCTTGAGCACCTCGGGGGAAAGGCTGAGGCTGGTCGCGCTGGCGCTAAGGACCTGTCCGTGCTCCATGAGGTCGATCAGCGAGTCCTGGATGACGAGCGTGAACATCCTGAGTGGCGGAATGTAAGGGTTTTCGCCCAGCGCGGTCATTACCCCGTTGAGAACCCGGCCCACGCCTGACTGCACGGGCAGGAACTCTTCGGGAATACGGCCGGCCCGTATTTCGTCGAAAATGAACTGTATGATGTGCTCGGCAATCCTGTGGCTCACCGAATCCGGTGCGTCAAAGGGGTTTATGTAGTCCGGCTCGTCGCTCTCCACTACGCCGACAACCTTGCTGGGGTCCACAATCGCGAAGGACGACCCCAGCCTGGTCATGGGACCGCGGATAGGGATGGGGTTGCGGTGCGGCTGCGGCGGCAAAACGGTGATGTCGGTCATCTCCCGCAGCCCCTTGGAGTGATACCGGTTGACCTCAAAGATCACTTTTTCCGCACACCTCAGATAGGTCGGCGCCGCGCCGACCGAAGTAGTCACGTACACCCTGCCGTCCGGCGTGACCTCCGTTGCCTCGACGATCGCAAGATCCACCTTGCCGAAGAAACCGGAGCAGACGGTCTGCCCAAGGTGCGACAGGTGCATGTCGACATACTCGACTTCCTGCCGGTTGATCTGCTTGCGCAGAGTTGGCGCGCTCTGGTAGGGGGCGCGCCAACTGATGGCCCGGGCCAATGCAAGCGATTCGTCCACATCGTCTCCGCACGAAGCTCCCGAGAGCACGCGTATTTTAAAGGGTTCACCCCTGTCGTGCAGCCTGCGTGCCTTGGCCGCCAGCTCTCTTGGAACCACCTTCGCGGCTCCCGCGTTGCCGAACCCGCTGAAAGCGACCGTCGCCCCGTCGGGGATGTGGGCGACCGCTTCTTCGGGGGTGAGCCTGGGAAATCCATTTTTTGGCGACATTTGTTTCTCCTTGAGTAAAGACCGTCGATATTACTCCAGCATTTCAGCCAGAAGCTCGACAGTGTGCCGCACGCTGATCGGTCCCCCCTCCTTGTCAAAACCGCCCCTGATCTGCATGACGCACCCAGGACAGTCCATCGCGACGAGAGAAGCTCCGGTATTCCTGATGTTTTTCAACTTTCGCTCCAGAATCGGGGCGGAAATCTCCGGCAGCTTGAGCGAGTAGGAGCCGCCCATTCCACAGCAGATGTCGGATTCGAACATCTCCACGACTTCATAGCCACTTTTTCCCAAAAGCTCACGCGGCTCATGGAAAACGTTCAACGTCCTCTTAAGGTGGCAAGAGTCATGATAGGTCAGTTTCGTGATCTGCCGTGCATCTTTGAAGGATAGACGCCCCTCGTCCACGAGCTTCTTCACAAACGAGGAAAAATCCATCGTCTTTGCGGACAGCTCTTTTGCCTTGTCCATCCATTGAACCAGTCCGAGACTTTCAAAGGTGCTGAGGAATTCATGCTTCAGGGCAGCCGTGCAGGTGGGGCAGGCCGAAACCACGTAATCGGCTCTTTCACCCAGAAGGGCATCAACGTTGTCGGCGGCATTTTGTCCCGCCACCTCGTAAGCGCCGCTATAACGGGCCGGGGCTCCGCAGCATGTCTGCGCTTCGGGAAAGACGACTTCAATGCCGGCCTTGTTCAAGATCTTAATTAGCGCCTCGCCCATCTCCGGGTAAGCAAAGTCGATCAGGCACCCGGAATAGAACGCAACCTTCTCGTTTGATTTGGGCTGCTCGATTTTCCTGACCCGGTCTCTGAAGGGAACATCGGTAATTACGGGCAGACTGCGGAAATCGGTCAGCTTCGACAGAAACATCGGCAAATGCCGAATGAACCCTTTCCTGGCAAACGGCGCCTGAGTGACCGACGCCGCCCGCAACATGGAGTGGAAGAGCCTGCGGTTGTTCACGACGGCGAACATGGCCTTCTCGATCAGCGGCTGGCCTTCCTGTTGCGCTATGCGGCGGCGTATCTCGAGGATGAGGTCCGGAATGTCTATTTTCCCGGGACAGACTTGCTTGCAGTTGCCACACTGAATGCAAAGGCCCTGGATCTCTTCCGACTTTTTCAGCTCATCGAACCAGGCGGTAAGGATCGTCCCTATGCCGCCGGTGTAAACCTTTCCGAAAACGTGGCCGCCAACGAGGCGGAATACGGGGCAGACGTTCAGGCATGAGCCGCAGCGAATACACTGGAGAGCCTGCTTGAACTTGGGATCTTGCGACATCTCCGTCCTTCGGTTGTCCATGAGGATGATATGCAGTTCCTTCTGGGTCCCGTCGGTCGCGGGAGTCGGTCCCGTGATGATGGAGACGTAGCTCGTCAGCAACTGGGCTGTCGCGCTTTTCGGTAGCGCCGTGAGGATGGGACCGATGTCGTCGAATTTTTCCACGAGCTTTTCAAGACCGACAATTGCCACATGTATCTTTGGCAGCGTGGTGACTAAACGTGCATTTCCTTCATTGGTCACCAGAACTAGGCTGCCCGTCTCCGCCACCGCGATGTTCGCGCCCGAGATGCCCATGTCGGCGGCCAGAAATTTTTCGCGCAACTGCTCGCGAGCTACTTTGACCAGACGGGGGATATCGGAACTCAGCCGCTCGTGTACTTCCTTGCTGAAAAGCTCTGCAACTTCCTCCTTGGTCATGTGGATGGCGGGTAAAACCATGTGGGAAGGGGTCTGCCCCGCCAACTGAATTATCCACTCCCCCAGGTCCGTCTCCTTCACTGCAATGCCGGCTTTTGCGAGGTAGGGGTTAAGATGGATCTCCTCCGAAGCCATCGATTTTGATTTGACGATGCTCTTGACGCCTCTCTCTTGGGCTAGATTGAGTATGTATTCCTTGACCCCCTCGGGGCTGCTGGTCCGAAACACCTTGGCCCCTTTGGCTTCGGCCTGTTGTTTGAATTGTTCGGCCAGTTCATCGAAGCGCGAAGCCGCAGAGGACTTAATCTCGGCTATCTTCTCCCTCAGAGCTTCGAAATCTATCCCATCGTATGCCTGAGCGCGGCTCACCCGGTATGCCTCGGAAAACCTGCCAAGAGCCCCCGTCAGAGTCGTCGAGTGCAACGCCTTGTTCATTTTCTTTCGAAACTTCCTGCTGATAGCCATCAGTTTATCCTCCCAGCTCGTCCACGGCGGCAATGATCAATTTCACCGGTCCGTGAACGCCTATGGTCAACACGCGCTCGATATCCGAGGTCCGGCTCGGCCCGGTTATCATGGCAATGTAGCCGCTCCGTTCGGGGTTTACCTTCGTCAGAACCGTGGGCAGGTCCGCCAAGATCCGGTTCGTGGCGATCAGGGCGATGTGGATGGCAGGCAGTGTGGATACGAGGCGCTGTTCCGCCTGTGTTGAGTCCTGCACCAGTGTGCCGGTGTTTGCCAAACCCCAATCCATCTCGCTGATACCGATCCTGGTTTGGGCCGCAAGCTCGCGGGTGACGTCGAACCTGAGACCCGGCGCTTCTTTCGAAAGTTTGGCCTTATCCAAACCTTGGAGAAAGCGGCACTCAGCCCAGAGGGCATAGCATTGCGGCGCGTCGGCAACACCCTCCTGCTTGAGAAAGCCGAAAATGAAGTCGAGTGCCGCGGCCTTTGTCGGAAAGCGATGTACCTCGGCGCTCACCGCTTCTGCTTTGATCTTGAAGGCATCAAACATTTCCCTGACTCCTTTTCTCTCCCTGCCGGTTTCCGAAAAGCAATGCGTTCGTTGCGAAAATGATCGAATGCTTGAGTGTGAATCGAAACAGGTTCCCCTCGCGCCCGGTCAGACCCGTGGCCGCTGTCGCCACGCAGATCGATTGGGGCGAGATCACCTCCCCGCACACTCCGCCGCATGTATTGGACGAAACGGTGATAATCGGGTCAGCGCCGATCTTTGTGGCGGTGACTTCCTGGAGCTTCCCGAAAAGCGCATTCATCCAAGTATAGTGGAAATAGTGACGATGGGCCAGCGAAGAGTCTTGAAGGTGCAATTATATCAATAGATTGTAAATGGGAGGCCGCATCTTCCCGCCGCATTGCGGCGGCAAAAATTCACGCGTAGTGAAATCAATGAGTTACGGAACTCTCTCCTTCATTTCGCCTTTATTTTCACGAGCCGGTTTCCGCCTGGGAAGAAGGACCGCTTGCGGCAAGCCTCAGAGGTGAGGCTCAAGTTCTTAACTAAAAACTCAAAACCGAAAACTAAAAACTATGGTGCCATTGGCTGCCTGACGATTGTCTTCCACTTTTCCGGAGCGGTCCGCCGCATATCACTCAAATATATTTCGTGATGCTTCCCAACCCGGCTGCAGCCGCTGCTTTCTATGAACGAATGCACTTTCTCGATGGTCGGCCCCTCTTCGGAAAACGGCCCAATATGCATGATCTGCGCGGCTTTTCCCTCCCTGAAAGCTTCAGACCTCACTAGAGGCAGGGAAACAGGCCCTTTCTTCATCGCCACTTCTTTGATTGCCTCTTCAACCATCCCGGAAGTGATGAATTCCGGCTGCATAATCATCAATGTCCACTTCCATTCATCTATCTTTGCTTCGCTGAACGATGACATGTCGTCGGCCCACCAGAGGCCCTCGAGCGGCATGACGCCGTAGTCGATACCCTTCTTCCTTTTGGCCGTAAACTTAAGCGAGTACGCAACCGGATAAAGAGCTTCAATTGCATCGATGAACGATTGTGAAGTATTGGGGTCGCCCTTGCCGTCGAGCATGAGAAAGTTCATTAGCGGCGCCTCCACTATTTCCACCTTTTTAGCGGATGGGCTATATAAACGGCCAAGCTGCTTTTTAAAGTCTATTTTCTCCAACGAAGGACCCCGTGCATCTTCTCAGGCGATGAATTCCTTTAGACCTTCGAACCTTTCCAGCCATTCGCCGTACATGCTCGGCTTGGTTATGTACAGTTTGACGCCCAAAGAGCTGCAAAGAGCAATATCGCGCGGTTCTTCCGAAGTCGTAAGGACCACTACCGGTATTGCACTAAACCTGGGGTGGACGCTCATTTCCCTGAGAACTTCTCTTCCTCCTTTTCGCGGCATGTTAAGGTCCAGCACGACGAGGTCGGGTAAAGACCACAAAGCCCGCCTTTCCTTCCGCTCGCATTCCTCCAAAAATTCCATAAGCTCGATTCCGTCACTCACAAACCGCACTTCGCATTCCAGGCCGATGTCTATCAGAACATCTTTTATGAGCAGGCAGTCGTCCGCATCATCGTCCGAGACAAGAATCCTTTTCTTTGTTTCGCCGACATCTTTCACAGATTCAACCCCTTCCCGGCCGAACATATGCCGAACGGCTCGGACCGCCAATCATGGAATCAGAAGTTCCAATCCTAACAGATTCATAGCGAGATTCCATAATAATATCAGGAGAGGTTTCCCCTGTCTCGACTCCATGCTTTAGCTTGCCGGATTGCAAACGATACCGGCCGCGCGGACACTGTGGAGGTCGCACGCGAAAAGCGGGCTCTCCATATCTATTTACGCGGGATTCAAAAGATACCGACGCGACAGCGCCCCCCGTGAAATCATCACGGGAGGCGCCCGATTGACAAGTACTTTCGCAAAGGCTACCGAAAAATCGCGCTGCAGGCGAGCGAGCGCCTCCCTCTGGCTAATCTTTTCTCCGTGGCCTCGGTTTCGGAGTGATTGCTTGGGTTTTCACTAAAAACTACCCAGCGGCCTTGACCAACGGCTTGCCCATTGGAAATGCCATGCCCGCGCTTTCGAGTATTCCTCCGGCCGCCATGACTACGCCGAAAAGACCGGCCACAAAGAAGGCCCAACCGCTCAGCAGTAGCATGAACGGGCCGTTAAACCCGAAGTAGATCAAAGACAGGGCCGCAATTCCGACGTCGGCCCCGATTACCGATATGGTAGCGGCTGCCGGGGCGTATTTGGCAAAGATCGGCGTGGTAAGGATGAGCACAATACCCAGTACCGCCCATTCGTACCCGAGAATAGTCGCATCCACTTCCCAATGGTAAATCGAAGCAAAGAAGGTCGCCCCATAATTCAGGGCGGATGCAAATGCAAAGAATGCGCCAAAGTAAAGCCACGTGACACCGCCGGCTCCGTTTCCAAGCTTGAGTTGGGTTATGGCGGCGCCCATGTACGGGAGCGTACAGGCTAAAGAAACACATGCCATGAACAGGAGCGCTTTGCTGCCCACGAACCCGCATAGAAATGCCCATGCCATCCAGGTCGCGATGGAATAAGCTATCCATCCGGCCGGCCCCGCATCCGCGATCTTGATGTTACCTGACGTATCTGCCATTTCCTGATCCCCTTGTTATCTTTCGGTAAACGGTCATCACATATTGGGCCACAGGGGCTTTATGGATCCATCCTCCAGGGTGGCCGTTGCAAAAAGGCGCTCCAGAAAACCGGTGTGCAGATCGCCTGCTTTGTACTCCTGACTGTCGAGTATCAAAATATCCACCGGAACGGTTGTTTTTACTCCCTCGATCTGTAATCGCGCCAGTGCGTCCCTCAGGTATCCGATAGCCTCCGGGCGCGACTCACCCCATGAAATCACTTTCGCCAGAAGCGGGTCATAGTAGGGTGGTACGGCACCGCCTTCATCCATCGCGTGGTCAATCCGCAGGTGTTTGCCGTCGACCTCCGGAATCCGCAGCCTGGTGATCGTCCCGGGCGAAGGGCAGAACGAAACGGGATCTTCCGCATAAACCCTTGCCTCTATGGAATACCCGTTGAACGAAACATCTTTCTGCCCGATGTCCAGTTTTTCACCCGATGCGATCTTGAGCTGCTCTTCCACAATGTCGATCCCGGTCAGGAATTCGGAGACCGGATGTTCGACCTGCAACCTGGCGTTTATTTCCATGAAATAATAATTGCCGTCTGCAGAGCGCAGGAATTCCATCGTGCCGGCGCCTTCGTATCCCATCGCCTTCACGAGGTGCGCCGTATAGTCGAACAGCCTTGCCCGGTCCTCCACGGAGACCACGGGCGAGGGTGATTCTTCTATGATCTTCTGATACCGCCTCTGGATCGAGCACTCTCTTTCTCCCAGGCAGACGCAATTTCCGGCGCGGTCCGCCAGGAACTGTACCTCGATATGCCTGGGGGCCAAAATCAACTTTTCGATGTAGCTCTCGGGATGGCCGAACGCCATCAGACCAATTCGCGATAGCCTCTCGAAAGCTTCCTTCGCCTGTCCCTCCTCCTGTACCTGTTCAATGCCTTTGCCGCCGCCCCCTTTGTCGAGTTTCAGAACCAGGGGATATCCGTGCTCCGAGGCAAACGCCACTATATCGTCCACACCCCGGACGATGTCGATGGTCCCGGGAACCACGGGAACTCCTTCATCAGTCGCGATCTTTCTGCAGTAACATTTGGAATCGATCGCGGTCAGCACGGAAGGCGGCGGTCCTACCCACTTTGCGCCGGCCGAATCTACCGCCTGGGCAAACAGCGAATTTTCGGATAGAAAACCGTAGCCCGGATGAACGGCATCAGCCCCGGACTTCTTCACGGCTTCCAGGATAGCTTCGATACTGAGATAACTCTTGATGGGATTGGCCGGACCTATGCAATAGGCCTCGTCTGCGCTCTTGAGATAAGACAGGTTCCTGTCGGGCTCGGAGTACACCGCAACCGTCTCGATGCCCATCTTCCGGCATGTCTTCATTACCCTGACCACAATCTCGCCACGGTTCGCTATCAGCACTCTTTTAATAGCAGGCACTTAATTTCCCTTTCCTGTTCGAACATGGCGCGCCAGCCCCCGGCATCGGCAAGGCGCCGGCGCACCCCCCCCTGGGACCCCAAAATCTTCACGCACCAGTGCCGACGGCCGGGGGCTTCGATATTCTCAGGATATCGAAAGCCCCGAAATCCCCTTCCAAAGAGGATTGTCTTAATCCCAGGCTGCGGCAAAGACGTGAAAACCGGAACAGTCCCAGAGGCGCGATGCTATGATTCAATAACGATCATAGGGCTGTCGATCTCCATCTCGTCCCATTCCTTGACGAGAATGTTTTTCACCACCCCATCGTTGGACGATGTCACGGAGAGTTCCGTTTTCATGCAGTTGATCACCGCCACTTCCTGCCCTTTCGCAACTTTGTCTCCTTCATTCACGACAACGCGCGCCACAAGGCCGGGCATATGAGCTTTTACAATGACTTCCATTATCCAATCCTCCTGTTACTGTTAGGCGCCCAGTTTCTTGAGTGGGATCCCGAGGCGCGTCAGTTCAGACTTGACCTTGCTCACTACTTCAACGGCGTTGGGCGAATCGCCGTGACAGCAGATCGTGTCGGCTTCGGCGCTTATCTTCTTTCCGCTGATAGTGGTGATCTGTTTGTCACGAGCCACCATAACGGCTCTCTCAGCCACTTCTTCGGGGGCCCGCGCCTTTTTGGTGCGCTCAATCACCCAGTTCCCCTCATCGTCATAGCTGAGATCGATCAGAATCTCGGCACACATTTTGAGCCCCAGTTCCATGCCACGCCTCCACATGAGCGTGCCCCTGGGTATCATTATGAACAGTTGCCGGTCGAATGCCGCCACGGCGTCGAGGTACGCTTCGGCGTATTTCTCATCGTCTGAAACCATCCGGTACAAAATGCCGTGAGGCTTCACATGCTGCATCCTCATGCCGTTCAGCTTCACAAACGCATCCAGCGCCCCGAGCTGGTAGAGAGTATCAGCCCTTAGTTCTTCGGGCGTGACGTCGAGCCTTCTGCGCCCGAAGCCGCGTATATCCTCGAGACCGGTGTGGGCGCCAACGGCGACATCGTACTTTTTGGCAAGCTGGACGGTTGTGTTCATGACAAGGGGGTCTCCAGCATGGAAACCACAGGCCACATTGGCCGAGGTAATATGCTTCATGACCTCTTCGTCGTTGCCCAGCTTGTATCTGCCGTAGCTTTCTCCCATGTCTACATTCAGGTCCATGGCAGCTCACCTCTTTCCGGGAATCAAACCAAAGATTTCTCCGAAAGCAGCTCTTTCTGCTCTTTGCGCGCCTTCACGGCTTCTTCCTGCGTGCAGTAGGCAAACTTGATGAAATCCCGGCCCGGAGTTCCCTGTCCGATCTTCCAGAGATCGGCGTTGATGACATTCATTGCGACCATATATCCGCCAAGGGTGGGCCCGTCCGCAATCAGCAGAATGGGCGTATTTCCGCAGATATTGAGAGCGCCGCGCATTGGATATGCATGATCCAGCACGTTGGACGGGTGGCTTCCAGCAACACCACCATCTTTCCTTGCAAAGGCAAGGTCCTTAGCCTCCGCGAGTCGAACGGCCGACCGGTTGGAGTTGAGCTGGACCTTGAAAGCATTTGAGAACAGATATTCCATGCCCTCCTCGGTCAGATAGTCCGGGCAGGAGTTTGGACCCGGAATGGCGCGCAACACCCACTCGCGTGAATACTTCGGAATGGCGCCGGGCTTGAGTTTTCGTCCGGCGGCCGCCCCGGTCGGAGCGCCGATCTTCAAGACATCGCCGGGCGCGAGCTTTCTACCCTCAAACCCGCCGTAGCTGCCGAAAAGGCAGGTGGATTTGCTGCCAAGGTAAACCGGGACATCAATTCCTCCGGCGATGCCGAGATAGGTTCTGAATGCGAACTCGCCGAAATGAGAAAACTTGATAACGTCGCCCTTTTTGGCCTGCACGGATTCCCACAAGGGGATCGGCCGGCCGCTCAAAGTCGGCTTCATGTCGGTGCCGGTCACGCTGATAACCGTGTCGGCTCCGAACTCCGCCTCGAAGTATCCTCCAGCAATCTCTACACCGGCCTCGCCCGAAGGATTGCCGACCAGCAGGTTTGCCAGTCCCAGTGCAACATTGTCGAAAGCGCCGGAAGCCGCCATCCCGTTGTCCAGATAGCCTATTCTTCCAGGCCAGTCCTCAACGACCGTTTCAATTCCTCCGTTTATGATCTTCAACATCTCTGTCTGCTCCTGGCTAGATCGTTTATACTCTCGGGGCAATTTTCGTCCCTGCTTCCTGCTTGGCTAGAAGCTCCTTAACCTCTTTTTGGACTTCCCCCGAGTTGTAGAACTCGAGCCAATCCTTGACGACGAACCTGGCTTCCTTGATATCGTAGACGTAATCGGTTTTTTCGTGGACATGCTTGTAGATTTCCAAGACCTCCCCTTCGCTCACCTCATGGAACCGAATCCTGTCTCCGGCTTTGAAAAACGTCGGGCTTTCCTTGAAAAGCGGGTGCTTCTGAGCAAACTGGAAGATCGGGATCGTCCTGCCAAAGAGCTGGTAGCCGCCACCGGTCGGAGTCGGGTAAACATAGAGGCATGGGCCGCCGATACCCACGGTCCCTTCCGGAGTCCACGTCCTCGGCGGGTTGTACTTGGGCACCACGATGGCGTCTCTCGGATCGAGGGGCCAGAAGAACCCGCCACCGGGCCAGAAGCCGTTCCCACTGTTGTACCACTCCGTACCGCAGACCATCCGTTTGATTTCGTCCACGGAACAGCCGTTGCACAGGGCCATGTATTCGATATTGTATCCGTTAATTGCATTCGGAGCGCCGGGCCTCACTTCTTTCAAATATTTCGCCACCGCTTTTTTCGTTTCGCTGTCTTCGAAGGCGATAGGCAAAGAGATCAGGCGCGAGTCAAATACAATATCCTCGACATGCGCAAGCTTCAGTTCTGCCTCCTTGATTGCCGCGATCAACTCCTTGACGGACAGGACCTCGGGATCGAAATGGAACAGGTTTGTTCTGATTCCCGGCACGGTTTCATACAAACCCTTGATGTTTTTGGCTTTGACGGCCTCGTTAATGGTCAGGACCCTGAAGGAATCCACGAGATTGAACCTCGGGGTTGCACCATACTCGACCTGCAGGAAACCATCCCCTGCCTGCCTGAACAACACCTCGGGCGTCGATTCGGTTTCGGGAAGATCATCCAGCATCACTGCAAATTTATTCTGACTCATCGTACATCTAACCTCCTGTTCGGCGGTCCAATTGAAAAAATCCTTTCCAGACTGCTGATCCGCAGGGCCGAAATACCTGATTCGGATGCGCTATATTTTCGGCGGGGAGAATTTGCCCTGCTGATCCTTAGCTGCCGCATACCCCGAAAAGGCACAATGTCACAGGTACGTCAGAGCCGTCCGGGCAACGGCAGCGGACCAGGAACGCACAGCCGCTGTGAACATGAGCAAAACGATTCCAAGCAGACCGATCGCTTGTCCTTGCTCATAGCATCCCCTTTCCTTTTCTGGAGTTATATCCATTCCCCTCTGTGTTCCTCTGTCAAGAAACCGAACCTCACCCTGCGCAGAAACTGCCGTAGACGTAAAAGGTGACATCGCCCGGAATCCGGGCTCCGATCATCTCCTCCATGATCGTATCAGTACGTCCGGCCTCAAACCTTGCCACCAGCAATACCTTCTTCCTGCTCGCATCTTCATAAGCTTTCAGTTCCAGAACGGGCAGGTTCAGACCTCCCAATGAAGCGTACAACTCGATCCAGGGGTTCTTCTCGGCCGTCCCGTTCTTCTCGAAAATCACGTAACTGAAAGCGCGGTCCAAGTCCTGCTTTATCTTTTCCAGGGTGGCCGAAGCAGGAAGACCTTTCCTCTTGTCACTTCGAGAGGCTGGCAAGACCCTCCTCCATAATGGCGAGACCTCTTTCAAGCTGCTCGTCCGTTATGACCAGGGGCATCAGTGTCCGAATCACGTTGCTGAAATTTCCGCATGAAAGAATCACGAGACCTTTTTCGTAGCAGAACCTGACCAGCGCTTTGGCTTCCGTATCAGCAGGCGTCTTCCTCTCGCGGTCCCTCACCAGTTCAATCCCGACCATGGGCCCCAAGCCTCGGACATCACCGACAATCTCGAATCTCTTCTTGAAGTCCTCAAATCTTGCCCTGACCTTGGCGCCGAGTTTCTCCGACCTTTGAAGCAGGCCTTCTTTCTCGAATACCTCGATAACCGCAAGGGCCGCCTGACAGCAAACGGGGTTACCGCCGTAAGTTCCGCCAAGACCGCCGACCTGGGCCGAATTCATCATTTCGCTGCGTCCGACCACCGCGCTCAACGGCATTCCGGCTGCCAGGCTCTTCGCAACAGTCATTACGTCGGGCACGACATTCGAGTGGTTCACCGCAAACATCTTCCCCGTACGTCCCATCCCCGTCTGGATTTCATCGGCAATGAAGACAATCCCTCTGTCATGGCAGATCTTCAGAAGTTTCGGCAGATATTCCGGGGGCGGGGTGATAAAGCCGCCCTCACCCTGCAAAGGCTCCACGATCAGCGCGGCCGTGTTTTCGGCAGCAACATTCCCGATGAAGAATTCCTGCAGATAATCGGCACAACAGACATCACAGGCGGGATAAGTCAGGCCGAAGGGACATCTGTAACAATAGGCGTAGGGAATTCTATAGACTTCGGGCATAAACGGCCCGAAACCCGCCTTGTAAGGCATCACCTTGCCGGTGAGCGTCATCGCCATGTAGGTCCGGCCGTGAAACGCGTTGGCAAACGTAATCACCGCCTGTCTCTTGGTGTAATGCCGCGCAACCTTGACGGCATTTTCAACCGCCTCCGCGCCACTATTGGCGAAAATCGCCATCTTGCAAAATTCTCCGGGAACCAGACCGCAGAGTTTTTCCGCCAGCCGAACGTATCCGTCATACATGACAACCTGAAAGCAGGTATGAGTGAATTTTTCGGCCTGTTCCCTGATGGCGGCCACAACCTTGGGGTGACTGTGCCCGACGTTCATCACGCCGATGCCCCCGGCGAAGTCGATAATTTCCCGGCCTTCGACGTCGTATATGACCGCGCCTGATGCTCTTTCTACAAAAAATGGAGTCGAGTTGGAGGTAGCTCGCGGTACAAATTTGTCCCGTATCTCCTTAAGACTCGCTTCCTTGGAATTTTTCATGAGTACTCCTCTTTGTCTTCAACATGAAAACCGATGGATCCGGCCAGCATCGATAAGTTTCCGGTCCCCTTGCAACAAGGCAACCCTGCCCCTGTCCCTGAAGAAAAAACTTGATCTGGATTCAAGGGACACAGGTACACTTTTGTTACACTTTGTGCTTGAAATTCGCTGCTCAGGACCTTTTAAATGAGCTCCGGCCTGTATTGACGAAGCACCCGGATAAATAAGGAAAGGAGCAATTCACATGCCATTGCGTGCAGGTTAAGCGCCGCGCAGGCGAGGGAAGGACCGGGACAGCAGGCAGGGGGAGCTATCACGGCAATTTGATTCATTTATGATTCACTGCTCTTGGTATGTCTGGCCAAGATAAAAGGTTTGCGGGTGATTCACTATTGTATCCTATATACGTAGCCCCCATATACCTTAACTTTCAGGCCTTTTAACGCTATTTTGATTCTTATATGAATCACGACTGCTAAGACCGTGCTTTCGCAGCTTTCGCACCACCGTGGGCTGACTTACTCCAAGATATCGCGCCAGGTCCCTTGTGTTCTTGCAAAGCGCGATCGCCTTCTCCAAAGCAGTCTTTTCGGCATCCATTACAGCTTTGGGCAGACCCAGCCGGCTCAGCCCTCCCTCGGCGCCCTCCACGTGAGTGCTGCCGGCCACATCCATGAGAGACTCGTCGATCACGTCTTTTTCGCTAAGAAAGACCGCTCGTTTTATCATGTTCTTCAACTCGCGGACATTTCCGGGAAAGGAATAGCAAAGCAGAAAATCGAGGCCGGCCGGTGAGATCTTCTTCTTCATGCCCAAAGAGCGGTTGTACTTATTGAGAAAATGGCGCACCAACTCGAATACGTCCTCGGAGCGCTCCCGAAGAGGTGGAATGTGGATCGTAAACGTGTTCAGCCGGTAGTAGAGGTCACGCCTGAAATGTCCCTTGCCGACCAGTTTTTCCAGGTCCTGATTGGTAGCGGCGATAACCGCGCAGTCCACCTTGATGGGCTTGAGGCTCCCAAGGCGCAATACCTGGAAATCGTCCAGATACTTCAACAGCTTGGCCTGGAGGTAGGGAGGCAGGTCGCCGATTTCGTCCAGAAAGAGCGTGCCTTCCTGGGCCAGCTCAAAAAGTCCCGCTTTCCCACCGGTGCGCGCGCCGGTAAAAGCGCCTCTTTCGTAGCCGAAAAGCTCCGCTTCCAGCAGGCTTTCCGGAAGGGCCGCGCAGTTAATCTGGATGAAAGGTTTTTTGAAGCGCTTTCCGTTCTTGTGGATGAATTTGGCCAGAAGTCCCTTGCCTGTTCCCGATTCCCCGAGAAGAAGTATATTGGAGGCGTCCAGATTGGCCAGTTTGAATGCGGCGGTTATCACCTTCCGCATGTTGGTGTTCTCGGTGATAATATCTTGTTTTTCCAGCTCCAGGACGGAAAGTTCGGCGAGTTCCTCCCTGTATTTTTCGCTAACCATACGAGACTGTTCCAGTTGCTCACGGATCAGGTTGAGCTGCGTTATATCCCGTTCGTTGACTACCACCATGGAAAGATTGCCCAAAGCGTCGAATACGGGCGTACCCGTAACCAGAAGCGACTTTGACGTCTTGTGGGTGCTCTGGATTATGCTCACCTGTCGGTGGGTCTCGAGCACCTCCAGGGTTACCGACCTGTCAAAGAACCCTCCACCCATGATGTCGGACACATGCTTTCCGATGATGTCTTTTGAATCGACGCCGTTGAGACGCTCGGACGCGCTGTTAATGCTGATCACCCTTCCATTCCCGTCGCAAACCCAGATCCCGTCGGGAGATGATTCGAATACTGCTTGCAGCTCCCGGTTCAAGGTCCGGCAGGATTCGAGTTCAACGGCCGCATCGGCTCCCGCCGGCCTTAGGCAGCAGACAGTGCCCCTGGGCGACCGTGGCTCGCCGGCTATCGATACGCCGACATTGAGGGTGATGTCTTCGTGCGACACGCGAAAGTCGGAGCGTCCTCTTCCTGTTTCAAGGCACTCGAATATTGATTCCCCCAACACGGGGTTGATGTCGGCTATTCGCGGGCATGATGTCGCGAGGGTCGCCTGGTTCAGGCCGAAAAGCGAACACGCGGCGCGGTTCGAGAAGGTGATAACGCCGGAGCTGTCAGTTGCAAAAATACATACTGAAGCATTGTCCAAAATCTCCTCATATTTGACAGTTTTCTTCATTGGTGCCTCATCCCGCCTTTCAGTTCGGCGGGAAAAAAAATACCGTCAATTTCTTCTTTTGGGATTCAGGACAAATTCGATCACACCTCAAATGATAGACTATTGGAAAAGAATTGGCGATCATTTAGTCAACTGCGCCGGAGCATCACGTGGGGGTATATCTCGAGAGTGCGGCATATTCAGCAGGATGCCTTCCGCACCTTTACGGCACAAACCTTATATTCGGGAATTCCGGCTATCGGGTCACAGGCACTGTTCGTCAGCACGTTCGCGCTGCTCTCAATGTAATGGAAAGGCATGAACACCAATCCTTTGCCGACCCGTTCGGTAACTTCCACGCGGGTTTCGATCTCACCGCGCCTCGAAATCACACGGACCGGTTCACCCTGCCGGACATCCAGATCCAGGGCATCCCGAGGATTAATTTCCAGAAAGCCTTCCGGGGCCTCCTCTTCGAGGGTTCGAGACTGACGCGTCATGGTTCCGGTGTGATACTGCGCTGAAACGCGTCCGGTACTTAGCCAGTAAGGATATTCCTCGTCCACTGTTTCAGCGGGCGGCTTGTGTTCTATCGGGTGGAAAAGGCCGAGCCCTCTGGTAAATTTACCGGAATGGAGGAACTCAGTCCCCGGATGCTCGACATTGGGACACGGCCAGCAGAGTCCATCTCCTTCCAGACGCTCGAAATTGATGCCTCCGTAGGATGGTGTAACTTTAGAAATTTCCTCCATTATCTCTGCCGGCGATCCATAGGCCATCGGGTACCCGAACCGGTTTGAGACGTCCTGTATTATCTCCCAGTCGGCTCGGGCCTCGCCCACCGGGTTTATCGCCCGGCGCACCCGCTGAACTCGCCTTTCCGTATTTGAGAAGGTGCCGTCCTTCTCGGCAAAGGACGCCCCCGGCAGCACGACATGGGCCAGCTCCGCCGTGGGAGTCATGAAGATGTCCTGCACCACCAGAAGCTGAGCGGACCTAAGCGCCTTTTCCACGTGATGCGCATCCGGGTCGCTCACCATCGGGTTTTCACCGACAATGTAGAGCGCCTTGACCGACCCGTCGCTCAGACCGGCAATAACCTTCGGAATTGTCAGCCCGATCTTATCGGAGAGCTTTGCATTCCATGCCGCCTCGAATTTAGCCCTGTTTGCCGGATCGTTTATGGGCTGGTAGCCGGGATAGACGTTAGGCAAGCCGCCCATATCGCAGGCCCCCTGAACGTTATTCTGGCCCCTGAGCGGGTTTACTCCGGTCGATGCCCGGCCGATGTTGCCGGTCAGCATCGCGAGGTTCGCCAGGCTCTTAACGTTATCAACGCCTGTGGTGTGCTGAGTGATGCCCATGCAGTAGACTATCGAGCCGTTTTTGGCATTTGCGTACCAGTCGGCTATCGTGACAATATCTTCAACGGACACGCCGCTCAACTCCGATGCCAGTTCGGGCGTGTACGCTTCGATTACTTTGCGGAATCCCTCGAATCCTTCGGTCCGTTGGGCAATAAACTCCTGATTATGCCATCCTCTGGAGATGATGACGCGCATGATCCCGTTCAAGAGCGCCACGTCGGAACCGGGATTTTGCCGCACGAAGAGATCGGCTTTGAGCGTAAGCTGAATTCTTCGCGGATCGATGACAACGACTCTGGCCCCCTTCTGTTTTGCCCTGAATATCCGCGTGGCCACCAGGGGGTGTGAGCAAGTCGTATTAGAACCGATAACTATTATACAGTCGGCGCCCTCCAACTCGGAGATCGAGTTTGTCATGGCGCCACTGCCGAATGCCGCGGCAAGACCTGCCACCGTGGAGGAGTGTCAAAGCCTTGCGCAGTGGTCGACGTTATTCGTTCCCACCGCGGCCCGTGCAAATTTTTGGATGAGGTAATTCTCCTCGTTGGTTACCTTGGCCGAGGATAGAAAAGCGACCGAATCGCTGCCGTGTTCGTCCCTGATTTCCCTCAGCCTTGTGGCGGTAAAGTCCAGCGCCTCCTCCCAGGACACAGGCGCAAGCCCGCCGTTCTTTCGCATAAGCGGCCGTGTCAGCCTGTTGGGGCTGTGAACGAACTCGTGGATATTCCAGCCCTTGATACAAAGCTTTCCCTCGCCCACCGGGCTTGTCTTGCAGGGGATAGTGCCGACCACGAAGCCCTCGATCACTTCTAAATACAGCCCGCAGCCGCAGCCGCAGTAAGCGCAGGTGGTCAATACCGTCCGGTAATCCATTAGGCGGCTCCTCTCAGCATTCGGAAGCTTCACCGGAAATGTTAACGGATGGCGCGGTTCCTTCGCTGAAACCCGGCCTGAACTGATATTCCTCTTCCACTATGTCCGCCACCTTCTTATAGAGCGTCCTCAAGGGAATGTCCGCCGGGCAGGCCTGGCTGCACAACCCGCAGTCTATACACCTGCCCGCCATGTGAAGAGCGCGTGTCAGATGAAAAATCGGGCTCTCGCCCGGCAGCGATCCCACATCGATCAGATTTCGGCCCGAGAGTGTGCATTCCGGGCAGTAGCACATCGGGCAGACATCCCGGCATCCATAGCACTTGACGCATTTGGCGAACTCGCCCAGCCAGCTCTTAAAACGCTGGTCAAGGCCGATCTCATCCATCACCGCCACACTTTTAAACCCGCGGGGCTCTGCGGGTGTCCCGGCAACGAAGTTATCGGGGAACGGCTTCATGCATTCGCAGGCATCCGCAAGCTCCTGCGGACAGGCGATGCCGACGGACACGATTTTTTCCGGATCGAGCTGGTTTTGGCTGAAAAGCATCTTCAAAGCGCGCTCGTCGCAGCCGCGGCTAAGCATCCCGAAGGTTGCGTTCGGATACTTGCGGGTAATCGTAACGAGCACCTTGCCAAGAGGATAGCGGCTGTCGCCCGGCGCCTTGTGATCGCCCAGGTCCAAACCTTCGAGGTCGGCGCTGCCGGTAAACAGGTGGGGTCCCACATGCCCGTTAACTTCCCGCAGACCGAGAAAACCTTCTATTCTGCCGGAATCGAAAAGCTTTCGGATCTCCATTTTGATCTTGTCGATCATAAGGAGTCTTTCGTTTTCTTCCAAATCATGCCTCCAGCTTCAGCGGCGACGGGCCGAGCGCCCTGATCTGCTCGCTGAACTCGCTTGCAACTCGGACAAAAGTTGGCGCCTCGGCCGACGAAAGCCATTCAACCCTTAACCTGCCCGGATCTATCCCCGCGAAGGCGAGCAGTTTTTTCAGCACGGCGACCCTTTTGGCCGTCGAGTAATTGCCTTCCAGGTAATGACATTCCCCCAGGTGGCACCCGATCACCAGGACCCCGTCGGCGCCCTTGGAAAGTGCGCGAAGGATCAGGTCGGGACTGACCATGCCCGAGCACATCATGCGAACGATGCGCAGATTGGGCGGATACTGCGAACGACCGACCCCAGCCAGGTCAGCGGCAGCATACGCTCACCAGGTGCAGAGGAATCCGATAATTTTCGGACTGAAATCATCAGACATCTTATGCAAATCCTTTCCTCTTCCAAACCCTCGGCCAAAGCGGGAAGTCCCTGGGACCGCGAGGAAACATCATCCTCAACGCTCCCCGCGCCCGCTCCCTTTACATCAGGGCGGCATCCACCTGCGCTTCGAGCTGTTTCCTCGTGAAACCAAGAACCACTATGCCTCCCTTGGGGCATGTCGCAGCGCAAACACCGCAGCCTTTGCAAAGAATGTTGTCGGTCGTGTTCCTCTTTCGCTTGTGCCCGTCTTTCTCATACTCCTCCAGACGCAACGCCTTGTACGGACAAAGGTCCACGCAAAAGCCGCAGCCGTCGCACCTGTCGGTCACCTTCGATACCAGCGCGCTGAACTGAAGTTTGCTCTTGGAAAGAATAGTATTGGCCCTCGCTGCCGCCCCCAGCCCCTGCGCCTGTGCTTCACCCACCAGCGCCGGGTACCTGGCCGTGCCGGCAAGGAATATGCCGTCGGTCGCAAAATCCAGGGGCCGAAGCTTCGCGTGCGCTTCGAGGAAGAAGTTATTCTGGTCGAGCGGAATGCGCATGTAATTGGCGATTATGGGAGCGTCGGCGGGAGCTGTCAGGGGAGTGGAAAGCACCACCAGGTCGCAGGGTATATCGACGGTCATCCCGGTTACCGGCTGATAGAATTCGACTTTCCCATCTTTGACAACCGGTGGGACGGCCGCATCGTAAATATCGAATTTTACGCCCTTGCCGCGTGATTCCCAGAGCAGTTTTTCGTTTGCGGTGCCGTACATCTGGATGTCGCGGTACAGGATATGAACCTCGGCCTCGGGATTCAATTCCTTTATATAGATACTGTTTTTCACGGCGGTCACGCAGCAGATCCGGGAACAATAGGCCCGCTCCGGCGAACGCGCGCCGGCGCACTGGATCATGACGACATTTTTCGCGCTGAACTTCCCGTCCCTCATCTGCTCTTCGAGTTCGATCTGCGTGATCACAGTCGAACCGTTATATCCATAGAGACCCTCGGCATTCAGCGGTACGGCCCCTGTGGCTACTATTATGCACCCGACGGTTTCTTTTGTTTCCAGGCCGGCCTTGTCTTTAATGGTTACTTCGTATTTTCCGACGACGCCTCCTACACCGGTAAGCTCGGTATCCAGGCGCAAATCTATTTTCGGATCGTTATTCACATTCCCGATCAGTTCGTCCAGAATCTCGGTCGCCTTTTCACCCAACGGCCCTACCCTGTTCAAACGTCTGAGCAATCCTCCCGGCACTGATTCTCTTTCCACCAGGATCACCTCAACACCCATGTCGGCGAGCGCCGAGGAGGCTGAAAGGCCCGCGACTCCCGCCCCCAGCACCATCGCTCTTTTGACCAGCGAAGTTTCGATATCTTCCTGCGGCTCCAGGAGCCGCGCCTTTGCTACCGCCATCCGGATGAGGTCCATGGCCTTGATCTGCGCATCCGCGCGATCCTGCATGTGAACCCACGAACACTGGTCTCGAATGTTTGCCATTTCAAACAGGTACTGGTTAAGACCGGCCTCTTCGCAGGCGCTCCTGAAAAGAGGCATGTGAGTCCTGGGGGAGCAGGACGCAACGACCACCCTGGTCAGATTATGAGCCTTTATGGCCGACTTGATTTCGGCTATTCCGGATTCGGCGCAGGTGTAGAGATTACTCTTCGTAAAGACCACGCCTGGCAGCGCCGACGCATACCCGGTCAGCGCTTCGCAATCGAGATACCCGCCTATATTCGAACCGCAGTGGCAGACGAACACGCCTATACGGGGTTCAGCCGGTTTCACGTTCTCGCCGTTTCCACGCATCTACTCTTTCTCCTGTAACATTCCACGGTCTGTCTCGGAGCGCGAACGGGCGCCGTTCAAGCCGCCGAGCGCGAGACATCGGGATGGGGCCTCTTCCCCACGTCAGCCGTCAGGACCTGTGCCGCCCTGGCAGCGGCGCTGCTCGCCTGAGCTACGGATTCGGGGATATCCATCGGACCCTGAGCGCACCCGCACGTGAATACGCCCGGCCGGGAAGTATCCAATGGCGGAATGGTCCTGGTCTGATAAAAGCCAAAGTCGGTAAGCGGAATATCCAACATCTTCGCAAATTCGAGAGCCGCCGGACCCGGCTCGCATGCGGTTGCCAGGATCACCAGATCGACCTCCAGGCTTCGCACCTCGCGAGACGTCGTATCCTCGAACCATAGAATGGGGCTATGCCCGGCATTTTCCGAAACTTCCGCCACCCTGCTCCGGACAAACTTGATGCCTGCATTGACGGCCCGGTTTCGGTACTCCTCGAACCCTTTGCCGACCGCGCGAATGTCCATCCCGAAGATATATATTTCCGCGGCGGCATCGTGCTCGCGGGCTATCAGCGCCTCCTTTATCGAGTGCATGCAGCAAAACCCCGAGCAGTACCTGTTGAACCTCATGTCGCGGGAACCCACGCACTGGATGAATGCAAGCCGGTGAGCCGTTTCCATCGACTCGGCTTTCCCGGCCGCATCGTCGAGTTGTTCTTTAGAGGCAAGAAAGAGCTCATAAGCTTTTGCCCACTGATCGTATTGCTCGCCCGTAAGCTCGCCTCCATCACGTCTTTTGACCAGGTCGGCGGAACTCATGCCGAATGATTTCTCAAATTTTTCGATCTCCCGCGAACCCTTTTGCACGGCCTTTTCAAGCTCGGGCAGACCGTCTTTTATTCGAAGATCCGAGGGCCGGTAGACATGGCCGTGAGTCGGGCCGCTCGCGGATAGAAAGCGTTCGAATTCCATCGCCGTGATAACGTTGGAAATCCGTCCGTAGCCGTATTCAGGAACCTTCCTCGCATCGAAAAGCTCATAGCCGGTCGCAAGAATGATGGCCCCGATGTCAAGTTTTATGATCTGCTCCTCCTGCTTGTAGTCGACGGCCCCCGCCTGGCAGACCTTGGCGCAAATGCCGCATTTTTTTCCTTCGCGGAAATTGCGGCATATGTTCGCATCTATGGTGTATGCCGACGGAATCCCCTGTGGAAAGTACTTGTATATGGCCTTCGACTTCGCCATGCCCATGTTGTATGCGTCAACGCCCGATGTGGGGCACTTCTCCGCGCAGCTCCCGCAACCGGTGCATTTGCTTTCATCGACATAACGGGCCTTCTTTCGCACCGTGACCTGGAAATTGCCCAGTTCACCCGTCACTTTCTCCACTTCCGAGTACGCCAGGAGCCGAATTCTTGGATGTCGACCGACCTCCATGAGTTTGGGTCCGAGAATTCAAAGGGCGCAGTCGTTCGTAGGGAAGGTTTTGTCCAGTTGGGCCATTTTCCCGCCGATAGTGGGCAGTCTTTCGACGAGGTGCACCTGAAAGCCCATTTCGGCCAGGTCCAGGGAAGCCTGCATGCCCGCAATGCCTCCGCCAATTACAAGGACATCCCGATTCACGAACGTGATCTCCTTCACAGGTTTAACCGTCTCACTCCAAATGTTTCAGGACAAACGAATACAAATCGGCAATCTTCAAAGTGATTTCCGTATTCTGCTCGGCACAGGAAAGATGAATCCCGCACTTCGGGCAGGCCGTAATAAGCGTCGTTGCGCCCGTCTCAACGGCTTCCATAAGCCGGATAAGCTGCATTGATTTCGAGCAGTTCGAGCATTCGATCCAGGCGCTTGTGCCGCAACAAACCGAATTTTCCCGGTTAAACATCATCTCTTCGAGCTTGAGGCCAGGAATGAGTTTCAAAATTTCGCGCGGAGGCTCGTAGATCCCTGCCTTCCTGCCAAGCCGGCAGGGGTCCTGGTAGGTTACGGTGCTGTCGCCGTTTCCCGCCGGCCTGAACCTCAGCCCAGCCCCCGGGATCTCACGCGCAAAAAACTCGGAAACATGAAGCACTTCGAAGGGCAGATCACCGAAATACTTTGGAATTTCAGTTTTGAAGGTTGTATATCCTTCCGGGCAACTGAAAAGGACCGTTTTGGCGCCCGCCGCCGCGATCATTTCCAGGTTGAGGGAGGCAAGTTTTCGAAAACCATCCTCGTTTCCGCTCCACAGGGCATCATGTCCGCAGCACCGCTCATCGTCGCTGATGGCCGGCTCGATTCCGACCCGGTTGAGGAGCTTCAGAACACTGGTTGCCGTTTCCAGGGAACCATGCCCGTACTTCAGCGCGGCATCGAAGTAAGGCGCGCATCCGACAAAGTACAGATAATCGCCCTGGGAATGGAACTTCCCGGCCTCCTTGGCCCATTCGGTGCGCTTTTGCTTGATGTTTTTCGTATGAAGCGAGGAAATTGCCTGCAACGTGCCGTGATGAGAGAGCTGAGGCGCATTTTCCTCTTTTCTGGCGAGTTCGCGGCACTCTCGGGTAAATTCCGGAAAATCTATCTGCGCGGGACAACGAGAACTGCATCGGGCGCAGGTCAGGCATGCCCACAGCTCTTTGGACCGCAGGACCGTTTCGTCGCGGTCCATCAGCACCCGCTTGATCATCTGGCGCGGTGAATAACCGGGCAGTTCCCGGCTGACCGGGCAGCTTCCGGTGCAAACGCCGCATTCCATACAATAATCAATCTGTTCCCTGGTGATCTTCATACCCGGTTCCATCCACCGCCTGATTGTCAAACGGATCACCGCATGGCGGCAATCGGTTCCCCCGGCGCGTCTTTCCGAGCCAGAGGGTTAGGTCCCAATTCCTTTAGCAACTCTGTGAAGGCGCGGATCTCTTCAGCAAAAATCTTCCCTTCGGAGGCCGATATCCATTTCAGCTTCAGATAGCGTTCATCAACGCCGAGTAAGCTCAGGATCTTGTGCGCTCCCTCGATGACAACCTTGCATTTTTCATTACCTCCCAGGTAATGGCAGTCACCGATGTGTCAACCGGAGACCATCACGCCGTCTGCCCCCGCCTCGAATGCGCTAAGCAAGAACCCGTGGTTCATTCTTCCGGAGCACATCAGGCGAACGAGTCGCACGTTGGTCGGATACTGCATCCTCGCCACTCCGGCAAGGTCCGCCCCGGCGTAGGCACACCAGTTACACATAAATGCGAGTATCTTGGGTTCGAACGAATCGGACATCGACTCTCCTCATTATGTCAATAGCGGACTTCCTGCTTCTCTCTTCGCTTCTTCCACTCGCTTCCTGCTTCCTAAAAGGCATGGATCACCGCCTGGATCTGTCCGTCGCGGAAATGGGCAAGCGAGGCGGCGCCCGTCGGACAAGCGGCGTTGCATGCGCCGCAGCCGGTGCACAGGGCCTGGGTGACCATGGCCTGTCTCTTTCCGCCTTCAACCTGCGTGACCTTTATGGCGTCGAACAGACAAGTCTGTTCGCACTCGCCGCACGCGCGGCAGAGCGCCGGATCGACCTGCGTGACAACCCCTTCGGCAACTATCTCTTTCTGGGATAGTATTGTCGCCGCGCGCGAGACTGCCCCGCGGGCCTGTGCGATCGATTCATTGGCGAACTTCGGTCCCTGCGCAAGGCCGCACAAAAAGAAGCCCGCCGTAGCGAAATCAAGAGGTCTCAGCTTGAGGTGCGCTTCCAGGAAAAAACCGTCCTGGTCGAGCGGCAAACGCAGGGTCTCGGCAAGCCTGGCCGTGGTCTCCGGGGGGCGGATGGCAGCGCTCAAAACGAGCAGGTCGGTCTTGACGGTCACCGGCCTGAGAAGCTGTGCATCTTGGAAAGTGACGTCCAGCCCGTCTGCTTTTTGCTCGACCGCCGGTTTTTTGTCTTCTTCATAGCGGAAAAACCGAACTCCTCGCCGCCTCGCGTCCTGGTAGGCCAGTTCTTTGAACCCGAATGTCCTCATGTCACGGTAGAGCACCGAGACGTTCACTTTCGGATTGATTTCCTTGATCTTTATGCTGTTCTTTACGGCCGACGTACAGCAGACCCGGCTGCAGTAAGAATTTTCCGGCTCACGGGAGCCCACGCACTGGATCATGGTGACGTTCTCGATATCTTTTACAGCAGACGGGTTTTGAACGAGAAGCTTTTCGAATTCTTTCTGGGTAAGCACCCTTTCATCCTGCCCGTAGAGGTATTCGGTCGGCTTGTATTCCCGGCCTCCGGTGGCCACGATCCCTACGCCGTGCGAAACCTCGACGTCTTTTCCGCCGGCCGAAATTATCGTCGAGAAATTTCCGCATGCCCCCTTTATCGATACTACTTCCGCTTCCTTGTGCACCGTTATGAGTTCGTTCGACTCCACCTTCCGGATAAGCTCTTCGACATACCTTGCCGGCTCGGCCCCCTCCTCCTCCGTGTAGAACAGGTTTCTGGCGTTTCCGCCCAGTTCCGCGGTCTTTTCCACCAGGACCGCCGGGAAGCCCTGTTCCGCAACCGACAGCGCCGCTGTAAGGCCGGCAAGTCCGCCGCCGATTACAAGCGCCTTTTGTACGACCGGGTAGGAATACTCATACAAGGGTTCAAGCAGACTCACCCTGGATACGGCCATGCGCACCAGGTCCTTTGCTTTCTCCGTTGCCGCGCCGTGCGCGCTCTGGTGCACCCATGCGTCGTGCTCGCGTATATTTGCAAGCTCGAAAAGGTAGGGATTAAGGCCGGATTCCCTGAGCGTGTTCCTGAAGAGCGGCTCATGGGTTCTGGGAGTGCATGACGCCACGACGAACCTGTTCAGCCTGTGCTCCTCGATTGCCTTCCTGATCTCCTTTTGCTGGTCGGTCGAACAGGCAAACATCGGATGAAAAGCGTACTCCACACCCGGAAGGGTCTTCGCGTACTCCATAACCGCTGCCACGTCAACCGTACCGGCGATGTTTATGCCGCAATGGCAGACGAAAACGCCGATTCGCGGCTTCTCGCCCCTCACGTCTCGTTCATCGTATTGGGGCGGCGGATCGATCAGCGAGCCTCTGACCTCTGAGAGCAGGGACATCGCGCAGGCAGCGGCGCTGCTGCCCTGCTGCACCGAGTCCGGGATGTCCTTGGGTCCCTGCGCGGCGCCGCAGACATAGATGCCCGGTTGTGAAGTGGCGACTATGTCCATAGGGTCGGTTTTTGCAAAACCATAGGGGTTCAAGTCAACCCCCAGCAACCTGGCCAACTCGCCCGTTGATGGATGAGCACAGAGTCCGACCGAAAGGACGACCATGTCGAACTCTTCTTCACGCAAGATGTTCTGAGAATCCGAGTAGCCGATCAGCAGCCGGTCGGTTTCCGGCACCGGGACGATTCTCGATATCATGGACCGGATATAACGCACGCCGGTTTCATCGCGGGCCCTCTCGTAGAACCGGTCGAAACCCTTTCCCTGGGCGCGCATATCAATGTAGAAAATAGTGGTGTCGATATCGGCTTCGTGCTCCTTGGTGATCATTGCCTGCTTGGTCGCATACATGCAGCAGACGTAGGAGCAGTAATCCTGGCCGATTGCCGGGTCGCGCGACCCGACACACTGAATCCAGGCTATCCGGTTGGGCTTTCTGCCGTCGGAAAGGCGTTGAATGTGGCCTTCGAAAGGGCCGCCGGCGGACAGGATGCGCTCGTATTCGACGCTCGTAATGACGTTGGGCCACCTGCCATAGCCGTACTCGGGCTTACTCTTCGCATCGAAAATCCTGAATCCGGGCGCAACGATAATAGCGCCGGCATCGAGTTCGATCTCCTCATCCACCTGAGTGTGGTCGATTGCGCCGGTTGGGCAAAATTCCGCGCATACTTTGCACCCCCCGTTGATGAAATGAGCGCACTTGGTCCTGTCTATGAACGGTATATTGGGGACCGCCTGTGCGTAAGGGACGTTGATAGGTTTTCGATTCCCAAGTCCCACGTCGAATTCAGCCGGTATCGGCATGATCGGCCTGTCCGTAATGTCCTTCACTTTCATGCGGCCGGTCGGACAGATAGATGCGCAGGCGCCGCACGCGGCGCACACCTCCGCCTTCATCCTGAATGGAGTGGAAATCTCCACGCCGGTGCCCCTGCCGGAGAAATCGATGGCCCGCGGCCCCATCCTTTCGCACATTCTCACGCAAAGTCCGCAGAGGACGCAATCATCGTCGTCCGTTATAAATCTTGGCGAGAAAATCCCATATTCGGCCGCCAGGTTCTTTACGAAGTCATTGTTCGGACAGCGGGCGAGGAGAAGTTCAACAATCATCGCCCTGTGCTTGTTGATCTCCTCGGAATGTGTGACGACCTCAATGTTATCCGCGACAGGGTAGTTGCAGGAAGTAACCAGCCTGGACCAGGTGCCTCTTGACACCCTCACGGTGCACATTCGGCAAAGCCCCGCCGGTTCGAGCGCCTTGTTGTGGCAGAGTGTGGGAATACCGACATTGTGTGCTTCCGCAACCTGAAGGATAGTCGATCCCTCTTCCGCCTGAACCTCGGTTCCATTTAGAATGAATCGCACCATTTATGTCGATCCTTCTCAGATCACATCATTTGATTTCTACTGCGTCGAATTTGCAGGACTCGTAGCATATCCTGCACTGGATGCATTTATCCTGGTCGATGCTGTGCGGCTTTTTCTTTTCTCCGCCAACGGCTTCGTTTGGGCATTTTATGGCGCAAAGGCGGCATCCGGTGCACTTGTCGGGATTAATCGCATAGCTGAAGAGCCCCTTGCAAACACCCGCCCGGCACTTTTTATCGTAGATATGGCTGACGTATTCGTCCCGGAAATACCTCAGTGTGCTCATAACGGGGTTGGATGCCGTGCCGCCGAGCGCGCAGAGCGAAAGCCCGTTCACAGTTAAAGCCAATTCTTCCAGAAGCTCGATATCCCCATCCTTGCCCTTGCCGGCGCAAATGTCCGTCAAAATGCGGAGAAGCTGCTTGATCCCCTCCCTGCACGGCACGCACTGTCCGCATGACTCTTCCTCCAGAAACTGCAGAAAGTACCTTGCAACATCCACCATGCAGGTGTCCTGGTCCATGACGATCATGCCGCCCGAGCCCATCATGGAACCGGCGGCCGAAAGCCTTTCATAATCCACGGGGATGTCCATCAGCGATTCGGGAAGGCATCCGCCCGACGGCCCTCCGGTCTGGACAGCCTTGAACTTCCTGTTCTTGAGAATTCCGCCGCCCACATCGTAGATGATCTCTCTGAGCGGCGTGCCCATGGGGACTTCCACAAGCCCGGTATTTTTTATCTTTCCCACAAGAGAAAAAACCTTGGTGCCTTTGCTCTTTTCGGTCCCGAAAGATGCATACCACTCGGCGCCCTTCATTATGACCGCGGGAACATTGGCCCATGTTTCGACATTATTGAGAACAGAGGGTAAATTATGGTAGCCCTTCTCAACCGTGTGAATGTACTTTGCCCGCGGCCTGCCTACCCTGCCTTCCAGCGAACGCATCAGGGCCGTGGACTCGCCGCATACGAAGGCGCCCGCTCCCGTGCTTATCTTGATATGGAAGTTAAAGCCCGAGCCAATTATGTTATCGCCCAACAGCCCATACCGCTCGGCCTGCTTTATTGCCCCCACAAGCCGTACGACGGCGAGGGGGTACTCGTTCCGCACATATATGAAGCCTTGTGAGGCCCCGACCGCATAAGCCCCTATGACCATGCCTTCCAGCACGCTGTGAGGGTCGCCTTCGAGGACGCTTCTGTCCATGTAGGCCCCCGGGTCGCCTTCATCGGCGTTGCAGATGATGTTTTTGGGCTCCCCAGGCGCATGGCGGGCGGTGGCCCATTTCCTGCCGGTCGGGAAACCGCCTCCGCCTCGGCCCCTCAGGCCTGATGCCGTGACGATGTCGATAATCCGGCCGGGGTCTTTTTCTCCCAAACATTCAAACAGCCCGAAATAGCCGCCTCTTGCGATATACTGATCGATACTGGCGGGGTCCATATACCCGCAATTTCTGAGCGCAATCTTGTACTGCTTCGAGTAAAACGGAATGGACTCCAATTCGGGGATCCCCCCGTTCGATTGGCTCGCCCCTGGTGTAAGCCCCACGACTTCCCCGATGATCGATTCGGGGTGCTTCATGCGCCCCAGTACGGATTTGTGATCGAACCGACCTGCCCGGTAGGCCTCCAGGACATCTTCGAGTCTATCTTCCGTAACCTGCTTGAACATCACCCTGGGCATACCAGGAGAAAGCATGTCGATCAGTGGCTCCTGCTCACAAAATCCGATGCATCCGGCATCCGATACGATGAAACCCTCACTTTCGGAGAGCCTGAGTGCCTTTTCACGACTAGCCCTCGCACCCGCCGCAATACCGCAGGAAGCCATCCCAATATTCATCTTCAACACGGGCGGGTTATAAAGCTGATCGAGAGCCTTTTTACCCACCGCAAGAAGATCTTCCCTGGATTTTATTCTCATGACATCCGTCCTGCAGACCTGGGAAATCGAGATGGTTCTATTCGTAATCCTTGAGGACCCCGGCCATCCTGTCCGGGTCCATTCGGGCAAACGTCTTGTCGTTTATATTGACTGCCGGGCCAAGGCTGCAGCAGCCGATACACCGAACGGTCTCGAGCGTAAAGCGCATGTCTTGAGTGGTCTGCCCGGCCCCGATCCCAAGGTGCTTTTCCAAATGCTCTTTGATCCGCTCGGCGCCCCGGACATGACAAGCCGTTCCCAGGCATATGCTCACGATGTTCTTGCCTCTCGGCTCTAGGCTGAACATCGCATAAAACGTTGCTATGCCGTAGATACGGCTAAGCGGGATTGTGAGCTTGGCGGAGATATACTCGAGAGCCGGTTCGGGAAGATAATTGTACTTCCGCTGCACGGCCTGAAGAAGCATGATGAGGTTCTCGGGATCCCCCTTTAAATCCTCGATCAGATCATCCAAAACTCTGTAATCAATATCTGCTGCGATAGCGCCCGTGTTGAGTGTTGCTTGCGCCAAAAACATACCGTCTAAGCCTCCTGTTCGTGAACCGGCAGTTGCCTGCCTTTCATAGTTGGGTAGGGCTGATTTGTCACAGGGCATTTATCGACGCAAGTCCTGCACCCGGTGCAGGCTTCCGCCTTTAAGCTCCTGGCCCTCTTTCTGACCTTCACTTTAAAATTACCGGCGGTCCCGGAGATGCCGATCACATCGGCATAGGTGATCAGCTCAATGTTCCGATGGCTTGCGAGCTCAACGAGTTTGGGGCCCATCATGCAGGAAGAACAGTCGTTTGTCGGAAAAGTCTTGTCGAGCTGGGACATTACACCCCCGACATTCGGTTTCTCCTCAATCAAATAGACCTTGAAACCCGAGTTGGCGATGTCCAAAGCATTTTGGATCCCGGCAATGCCGCCGCCGATAACCACAACGGCGCCAACCTTCCGTCCCTGAGACAATTCCTCTACTTTGTTATCAGACATAAAAATGATCGACCTCCTAGTATTCTTCCCATGCTTGGAACGACCCGGAAAGACCCCCAAATCCGCGCTACACAATTTTGTTTAGCTTAAGCAAAGGAATCGGATCGACAAAGTGCCGGGAGAGCCACCCCGTGACCTCGCGCAAACCGCAGGCAAGCCCTATCAGCTCCGTAAAGTATATGATGGGGAGTCCGTAATATTTTCCGGCTTCAGCTTCGACCCTCTCTTGGTACATGTCGAGATTTAACTGGCACATCTGGCAGGAAACCACGATTGCCATGGCGCCGACACGTTTTGCCATGTCGAGAATCCTGGCGACCATCCTGACACCCGTCTCGGGCCGCGACACCATGAGGCTCGCCCCGCAGCATTCGGTCTTGTATGCCCAGTCCATCGATGTTGCCCCAAGCGCCCCGACTATCCTGTCGATGCTCTGCGGATTCTCAAAATTCGGCTGACCGGTAACCTTCGGCGGGCGGTTTGCCATGCAGCCGTAATAAGATACGACTTTTAGACCGCTCAAGGGCCTGCTAACGCTCGATTCTATTTTTTCGAGCATCTTCTCCGTTGCGAAAAAATTGGCCAGATCCCAGATTTTTGGCGTAAGAGCGCCGAGCCGGGTCCGAAAACCTTCGCTTCCTTTTTCGATTTCGTGAACCGCGGATTTGAGCCGGTTGAAGCAAAGCGGACATGGGACGAGCATATCGGGATTTCCGGCCTTTTCGGCCAGCTCCAGATTGCGTCCGGGCAGGTCGATGCTGGCCAGATGGTCGATGCTGTGCGCGGCGGTTGCGCCGCAGCAATTCCAGTCCGGTACTTCCTGCAGCTCGATCCCCATCGACCCGCAGACGCCGTGGATCGAATCGGCATAGTCCCGCGCGGTGCCTTCCAGGGAACAGCCGGGATAGTAGGTAACCCTCATGATTCGGTTCCTGTCTCTCTATCTGGACGAACGAAGAATTGCCTTTACCTGTGATCTTCCCTTGATCTTGCGGGGCCCAAGCGACATCCGGTTTCTACTGAAAAGGCCCATGGCCTGCTTCAGGTCGTTCCGCACTTCCCCGGTCCGGATCTTTTCGCCAATCTGGCCGGTCCTGGCCCACCAGACCGGCAGCAGAGCACCCTCGAATACACGGCCGGTAAACCGGATATTTTCAAGAAAAGCCTTGTGGAATCCCGAGATCCTCGGCAGGGCAGTAGGGACGCCACTCCTTACGGCCATTTCCTTAAAGTAGTCCATCAGTTCCGCTATCCGAATCCCATTGGGACATCTTGTGCTGCATGTCTCGCAGGAAGCGCATATCCATATGGTCTTGGATTGAAGGATCTCGGCCCTCTGGCCCAGCACCGCCAGCCGGATTATCTGGTCCGGGAACAGATCCATCTCGAAAGAAGCCGGACAGCCGTTGGTGCATTTCCGGCACTGGAAACATTCAGCAGCATTGAAAGGACCGAATGATTCGACCCTTTCAAGAAAGCTGAAATCGGGAATCAAAGCGTGTTGTTCCATTACAGACATGCTCCAAAACCGTCCTCAAAAGAAAAGTAAAAATGCCAATATACCGCCCGGCCCGGACACTCGTTATGCCAATCCCGACGAAGTCCGCCGGCATCAAGGCTTTACCGTCGACTTGTCCCCGCCCGCCTGATGGTGAAAAAATCTGCCTGCTATCAACATCCTCTTACCAGGAGGTAATTGCCTCGTTAAAGCTTTAGCCTGATATCGAAATGTTGTGGATAGCTCAGACTTCTGAACCTTGCCCTCGGGGCGAGGTTTTCAACGTGAGCAGGAAAGAGGAAACGGAGAGCGAGTCATCGTAGAACTTTAACCGGAAACCATTGCTTCAGCAACGAAAACCCGGATGGGAGCTTTTGTTGAAACGACTCCCTCATTTCACACCCTACTTGACAGGGGAGAGACCGGAGACAACGATCGAAGAACTTGAATATGCATGCGGTCAAAAACCCGCTATCCCTTGCCTTCAAAAGAATTTATGCCGCCCGTTCTCACCGGGGCCGCAATCCTTTAATATCCAGCGGTTACCTCCGACACCCTATAAATAACATTTTTCGTTCGTGTATCAAATGAAAATGTGCAAACCCGGTGGAATCGTCCACCGGAATATGAAATTTGAGCAATTAAGCACATTCGAACCGGAGGAAATCGCCTTCCACTTAACACTACTGTGTTAAGTGGTTATTGCCTCGGTTTGACAAAATTGGCTCACGTCGAATTTCAACGTAAATTCCTTAAAGTTTTTCACCACCAGTGCCGATTATTTTGGAACGGAGGAGATCCAATGATCTCGGCAATCGGCTCGATCGATCCGGGCAATTATTCCAGCAGCGCCTCAGCCGCTGCTACAAGCGCGAACACGCAGTCGGCAAGCAGCCTGACTACGACTCAGCAGAGCATCACCCAGCAGTTGGATTCTTTACTGATTAGTTCCATATCGCAGTCCGGTGCGTCGGTGGCCGGAACCTCCGCCTATCCGACCAATATCCAGCAGGCGACACAAGACCAGGTGCTCCTTTCAACCAATACCAATCTTGCCGAGACGTTGTCGCAAAGTAGCGCATCCGCCTCTCTTGGAATGATGACCGATGCCCTGCAAACCCTTACCGGCGAGGACGGCTCGGCGCAATCCGATCAGACACTGACCACGCTTGCATCTTCGATGCAGACACTTTCAAACATCACAAACAGCGGCACATTGGCCGCCAATCCTGCCTTGGCTCAGTCTTTGCTCAATATATGCTCTTCTTCATCTTCATCTGACATCACACCTGCGGGCTCTCTTGTAAACACCTTCGCTTAGGCCTTGTCCGCAAATAGGCCTTTTAGGGACCGCGCCGGATTTTGAGACCGATTTTGGTCGCGACGATTGAGCAAAACCGCAGGCGTAGCCGGCCTACGTTGAGGATTTTGCGATTGAGGAGCGGCCGAAGCGATCCAAAAGCCGGATGCGGGCACAAAGGATTTATTTACGGACAAGCCCTTAGCTTGTGTTATCCCTTGTACCCGTGCTTGAGCAGGTAAGAATAGAAGGCGGGTTTCAGCCAGCGGCTGCGATATGGCGGCAGAGGCGACTTGAAATCCACGATGCGTCTCTCCATCACTTTTGGATGGGTGCCTCTAAACCGCTTGACCATCCTCAGGTCGAACTGGAATCGGCTCAGCACCCTGGCGTTTTCTCCACGGTAGTGGACCTGGATCAGATTGGCCTTCTGGAGAAGCTTGGAAGGATCCTTGACTGAAGAATAATGGTATATGCGAATAGGGCTCTTGACGACATGTTCCGGAGGTCCTTCCAGAAGCCTTGTATCGGGTGTCTTGCGCAGTGCGAAAGCAACCCCGTCCCAGATATTGATGACCTCGCCGTTGTTGCGGATGACGCGGCAGGCCTTCTGGTGTCCGTAAGGGTTATAGGTCTGGTAGTCTCCATAAAAGTGCCGAAAGCGCAGACTTATTGCTTTTATGGCGGGATTCCCGTCGCACTTTTCAATCAGGCGCCGCAAAGCCGGAAGATCTTTCTCGTGGATTACTTCGTCAGCCTGGAGGCTAAACGCCCAGTCTCCCGTGCATTCCTGCATGGCCAGGTTGGTTAGATCGCTGAAAAAACGCCCGTCGCGTTGAAAATTGTCGCGCCATTCATTTTCGACAATTCGAATCTTATCGCTGCCGATGCCCTTTATTATACCCAGCGTGTCGTCTTCAGATTTTCCGACCAGAGCAATATACTCATCAACGATGGGAAGAATGGACAGGACCGATTCAACTACCGGATATTCCAGAATGATTGCGTTTCTGACAATGGTAAATGCTGAAATCTTCATTAAAACTTCCTTCTGCGCAAAACATAAATCAAGAATGTTCCGGGTTCTTTAAAATCAGGAAACCTGCAGGCCATCCCCAAAGCCGTAGAAACTTCCCATATGCGGGCAAAAAAGGCAAGCGGCGTGTTGGGACCAGCCGGTTTTGGCTCGGGACGCGCCCGCTCTATCTCAACCGGCGGCCCCGTTATAAGTTGCGTTCAAGATGGATGTGATCGGGAGGGCATACAGCGCTGCGCTCCCCCTCCCCGTAGTAGGGGCGGGGTTTATCCGCGCCCAATCTTGAACGCACCTTGTTACTACACATTTTGATCGCCGTTTGGTGCCCCCGGGAAAAAGAAATCCCACCCGGATGGATCGGCAAACGGGTGGGATGTCATAGCAACGATATTGATTGCAGCAGGTTTTGAGGTGCGGCGCCGGGTGAGCAGGCAGTCGCACGCGGCTTGAACGCTATTGCAAAGTAATCTTGACGCCCTCGGACCCCAATGTGAAATCGACTCCCTGGTTGGTCGAAATGAGGTCCATGATGACGCCCTTCTCGTTTCTCATGGTCTTGGATCCCGCACCGCCGCCAACCGTCACACCGACAGCGGCAGCCGCGTAATTACCGGCAAAGTCGGCCACGTTCTTGAGATTATAAACCTTACCTCTTGCTGTCGCATTTTGGATGCCCACGCTTCCCACGCTCAATCCGTCAATCTTGAATTTGTAAGTTTTGCCATAGTACACCAGAGTGCCGCTGCCCCAGCTCATACCTACCCCTGCCGATACGGAACTGGCCGTCAATTCAACGGTGCCGTCCCAGGGCATTTTTTCTTCCGAAATCGCCAAGTTTGGAGAAAAAGCAAACAAACATACCAGCAGCAGACAAATTCCCGTCAAAACTTTCGCGTTCTTCATACCTGTTCTCCTAATTTGTGTGGGAGCAAAAAACGTGGGTCTGTTCCGACAATAATCAATGATGTTATCATAGGCGCGAATTCAATGTCAAGCATACGGGCACGGGCTATATTCATCAACAAGAGACGATTGCAGCCCTTCATGCGCCCAACGGGACCACCCCGCCGGGGGTGCCCGTTTCCGTGTCGGTAAACTTCCGGAACTCCTCGCCGGCTCTTGTATGAGCACTATCGAAGACGTCAAGACTCTCGTATATGTAATCGAAGTACCCGCGCTTTATTTCAATTTCAATCTCTATCAAATTGATCTTTTTGTATGGCCTCGCCAGAACTCCGTCTTCAACCAGCTTGCTGATCATGTTTATCATATCTCGCTCGCCGGCATATGATCCATTGAATCCAACCTTCATCTTCAAGTCCTCGATGCCCGCAATACTGGTCGGAAGGCTGCCGCCGATCCAGCGGTAGTTTATCGGCCTTGCCACGAATATGTCCGTCGCCATGGCCAATTCGCTCAACAGGATCTGCCTGTAATAGGCGCCGTCCAAATGCCCGCAGTCGCAGTCGAACCCATACTGATAAAGCTTCAGGGCATCCTTCACCCCTTCCGGCGTTATCTCGCAATATTCGCTGCGCCAACGGTATTTGGACCTGCAAGTTGCTTCCCGATTTTTTGCCGCCTCATTAAGATAAACCTTCTCGATTCCTTCAATCGGATTAAAACTGTTGAACACAAGGCCTATTTCGCGTTCATCGTTAAACGCCTTGCTGACCTTTTCGTAAAAACTCTCCGGAAGATCGGGCACAAGCAGCCGGCCCGGAACTAATTCCAGGACTTCCTTGGTCAAGAAAGCCTTTGGCCACTGGTCAAAAACGGACTTAAAGAAGTTCGCGCTGTTTTTGAAAAAATCTTCGGTAAATTCCTCGAAAGCCGGCCGATAAACACCGGATATCCCGGACAAAAGCAAAAGGGCTGTGTTTAAATCGCTGCTCTCCGTCGGGGCGATTCTCTCGATGTCTTTTATTAGGATCTCTCTCAAATCGGGCTTGTGCGGTTTTTGCAGCTTTTCCTCCAGATACCGGGATACCCATAAAATCTGTCCCGAACTAAATGAAATCATGATCGGTTCTATGTCCATCTCTAAAGCTGCCTGCAAAAACCCGGCGCCGTGAGCATTATTTCCGGAAAGCCCGCCAAGCGCAAAAGCTATGCTTCTGTTGGGAACCATTCACTCCTCCTGCCTAAAAAAAATTAAAACCCGGTTGCGAATACCGGCTTGATTGTGTTCGAGACCGCTTCTCGGGACTATGCAAAAACATTTTGCCATGGTGCGTAACAAACTCTAAAGATAAACTTCTGTTTGTGCCTTGGGAAGTAGCTGCAACCTGCCGGCAAAAGACAATCCGATTCTCAAAGATATGCCCTCCGAAATACCGTTTTTAGAATATACACCGTCCGTGGATGCCAGGCCCCAAAAAAATCCTTTGCGGCATCCTTGTCAATAAGGCACAAGAAAAGGACTTAGCACCGCTGCGTTAAGCCGTGAGAATTCTCCCGAGCAGTTAAGGATTTCGATTGCGGCGATCACATTGAGGGATTGATGACTTGGAAGCTCTCGATTTCATTTCACAGACGTGGATGGTAATCTCCAGTTGCAGCGCGATCTGGCTGCTTGGTCGCCGCGAAGCATGGCGGCGATGGGGATATGTTGTCGGCCTGCTTAGTCAACCCGCATGGTATTTTTCGAGCTTTTATCATCACCAGTGGGGGGTGGTTCTGATAAGTTGCTGGTATACGTATTCCTGGATTCAGGGCGTGTGGAACTTCTGGATAAGACAACCGGCGCGTTGACCCTTCGGATTTTTGCGCTAAATCTTCACTAGGTTGTGCCTTCATTTTGCGTTTACTTTTTTCCGAATGCGCCATGTCTGATTTGTGTGATTTCAACAAATGAGAGATTCTACGTTCTGTCGCCGATTGGAGCAGTTTTTTCTTGGGAACTCAGGCCGGTTTAGTGGGGGATTTTGGGGTGGCCATCAGGGAATAATAGGATTAATCCCCACGGGAGTTCCAAGTTACTGCGCCTGGTTGGCTGAACTCTCTATTCCTTCGACTCAAAGCACGAACGAAAGAGGGATAGAGTACCCGGTTCCCATGCGCGCTGAGATGGTCTTGATCAAAGAAAAGCGGCTTGCCTTCATCGAAAGCCGAACAGCTATCTGAGGGGCACAAATCAGGAAATGGATCCCACACCACAAGATTCGGATGGTTGCGCTGTAAGACATTCAACGAAACCATCACCGGCCGTCGGTATTCAAGCAAGAAATCACGTTCCATCACAAACCCGGCAGCACAAATAGGATTCCCGGCATTAAACCAGTCTGAACAACGGAAAGCCGGCGCCTTGAAAATTGGCGTAGGCGCATCGATCACAACCGTGCAGGAATTCCCCTCAAGACGACTGATAATTGTATCAGCCTCCCTCAGCGCGAGAGTACGCTGAGCGACAGCTTCCGAGCTTTGCTGTGCCTGAACAACCTTTCTTTCGTCAAACACCGCCCATTGATCACTTAGCCTGTTCATTCTTAGCGACGCCAGAAAGACAATATCTCCTGGCGCTGATCGTTTCTCTATTTCCGACAACGTCGTTTCAATACGTTTCTTATCCTCGGCGTTTGATGGCCGCAATAGGTTTGCGAATGGACGTCCCATGAATTCGTGTGTTTCGACTCCATATTCCTCGGAAAACTGCTGAATCATCGTGGCGTAGGCTCCAGTGTGCGAATCGCCGACGATAAACAGCTTTCGTCCACGAAACGCGTCACTCTTCACTATCGGCTTTGCAATACCGGTTGGCCAGGCATAAGGATACCAGTCGTGAGCGTTTCTTGTAACACTCAGGCTCAGGACATGTTGACCTTTTTGAAAAACAGCAGAAGTGAGCAAAAAGCAGAGAATTATGATCCCAACGCCGCTAGGAGCCTGTCGGAGAAATGGCATTAGAAGCCGGTTTCTGCTAATATGGTCCCACTATGGAAAAGACATTCAAATCCTGCGACCGAAAACAAATGCTGCTCCCGCCATCGTTGATGGA